>Ga0154020_10003136_pt1 | contig 19995 bp, 15 predicted proteins | sample Klosneuvirus_201_FD_109709 | JGI IMG/M metagenome (GOLD analysis project Ga0154020, IMG submission 109709) | Active sludge microbial communities from wastewater, Klosterneuburg, Austria - Klosneuvirus_20160825_MG | ecosystem: Engineered > WWTP > Aerobic digester > Activated sludge | place... | reverse complement strand
GTGGGCTGCGCACCGGACAGCGCGATCTTGCTCGTCATCTTCACGGTGCCCTGACCGAGCCGGCCATCGGCGTTGATCGTCATGCTGTTCTGGCCGATGACGACATCGATGTTCGCACGGCGAAGCGTACCGACCTGCGGTGCGATCGGGATGCGCGCATTCGTCAGCTTCAGCCTGCCGGCGACGCGAGCCTTCACCGGATCGAGCCCCTCGATGGTGAGGTCCGCGTCGAGACGCCCCTTCGCTGCGCCGGCCGGGCCGGGTGCGAACACGAGGAGCGGCTGCATTTCGAACGCCTTCGCTTTGATCGTGAGTCGCCCCGTGTCGAGGTTCTTCGGATCCGCAGTCGCGAACAGGTCGAGATAACCGCCCTGCTGCGTGCCCTGGATGCGCGCCTTCGCGATGCCGCCGATGTAGCTCGCATCGACCGTGACACTGTCGAGGACCTTCACCGGGCGATTGCGCGGTCCCGGCGGAACCTGCAGACGTGTACCGACGATCTTCGCGGTCACCGACGGAGAACCGAGCGTACCCTTCGCGTCGATCGTGCCGCCGAGCGTTCCGCCGGTGACCTCGGTGCGACCGAACACCGCGAGCAACGTCTTTGCGGGCGCGCTCGGGATCGTGCCGTGCGCTCGGAACGGCGTGGTCACGAGCAGCGCGGGATTCGCGATCACCTGTTCGATCGTGACAGGGAGCTCGCCCTTCACCTCGAGGAGAGTGGTCCTGCCGCTGGTGACGAGGATGTTCGCGCTACCGAGCTTGTTGTCGAGCGTCACGTTCACCGTGGCATCGATCGGCTGCGCGATCATGTCGCCGCGTAGCTGCGCGACCTCGAGCCGGACGTTGGCGCTGCGTGCACCTTCGGTGATGTCGGCGGCGAGCTTCACGCGACCGCGCAGCTCGGTGATCACGCCGAAGCGATCGAGGAGCCCCGGCTCGATATTGATCTCGTCGACGGACAAGCTCGCGCCGCGCAGCGCGGGAAGACCGACGGCTTGCCATGCGTTCGGATCGAACGGACGCGCGGGCAACGCGACGCGCGCAGTGCCTTGGAATCGACCGACGGCGGCGAAGTTGCCGATCAGCGTCGGCGTGACTTCGTTTCCTTGCGACGTGATCGTCAGGCCCGCGTCGAGGCGGCCGAGCTTCGCGGTCGGTGCCGTGACGACGTTGCTGAGATCGATCGTGCCGTTCGTCGCGGTCGGCGTGAGAGCGACCGTCCCGTCGACGCGGCCGCGCATCTCCCCGGGCGTGCCGAGGAGCTCCGCGACCTGCGCGAGATCGAGACCGCGCAACTCGAACGTACCCGACCGGATCGCGGACCGTGGCAGGCGCTTCCACGCGACGGGGTTCGTGAACTCGACGGGCGCGTCGACGTCCGCGGTGATCCGCGCGAAGCCGAGCTTCTCCTTCTGGACGAACAGCGCGAGATCGAGGTCGTGCGCCATGATCGACGCGGACAGCGTGAACTGCCCCGTCTTGCTCGTACTCGAGAAGTTCTCGATCGCGTACTGCCCCGGTCCGAGCTCGAGATGACCGGTCGTGCCCGACCACTCGCCCTTGTCGCCCGCGCGAACGCGATGCTTGACGATATCGACGGTCCACACCTGTTCGCGCGGCTTTGTCGGCGGTGACACGAGCGCGTCGACGTCGATCATCCACTCTTCCCACTTCGGTCGCGAGCGAACAGCGACGGCGATCGTTCCATCCGCTTGGTTCGCGGCGGTGAGCTCGAGCTGTCCGAGCTCCATGTCGCCGCGCACGAGATCCTCGAGCAGGATCTCCGCCTTGCCGCGTGGATTGCTCGGCAGTCCCGTCGCATCGACCGCGACGTCGAGCGACGACACGGACATGTCCTGCACGCGAAGTCGCTTGCCCTTGATCGTCCCTGCGACCGCGAGGTTCGGCGCCGGCGCGAGCTGACCGCTCGCGGACAGTCGGACGTTCACCGCACCGCGCACCGGGGCCTTGCCGCCGCTCGCCGTCTTGGGATTCGTCGTCGACGCGATCACCGTCGAGCGCTCGAGCGTGATCACCTCGCCGACCTTCTTCACATCCGCCGCGATCGTCGCGAGCAGCGCGGGACCGCTGACGCCGATGCGAGTCATCGCGTGCTCGAAGTCCGTCGAGAACGTGATCGCGGACGTCAGGTGCGGGAGGTCGTTGACCTGGCCCCACACCGTCGCGACGCCGGTGGCCACGGGCTTGTCCATCTCGCGTCCCAGCGCGGCGCCGAACGCGATCATCGCGCCCCCGGTGCCGGACGCTTTGTGTTGGGTGAGCAACGGAACGTCGACCGCGTCCGTCGTGACCACACCGCTGACGCGCTTCGCGCCGAGATCCACACCCGCGAGGAGCTGTCCGAACGTGCGGCCGAGGCGACCGATGACGCGAACGTGCGTGAACGGCTGACCGTCCCGAACGACGATCGTCGCCGACACGTCGTCGGGGAGATTCACCTGCGGCGCGAGCTTCGCGACCTCGCGCTTCGGCGCATCGATGGTGAGCGATGCATCGAGATGCGGCGGCTCGTCGCCCTTGCCCGCGGCAATGCGGATCCCGTTGCCGGTCAGCCGGACACCACCGACCATCGTGGACAGCGTGTGAACGGTGACGATGCCTTCATCCACGCGCGCGACGGCGTCGACGAAGATCGGCGCACGCTTCTCGCGCCACACGGCACGAAGCCCCACGCTCGTCGCGATCGCACCGGCCGCGGGGATCGTGGCCGCGCCGAACACCTCGATGCCGTCGATATTGATCGGACCGTCGGCCATCGCGACCTGCGCGTGCGCGCGATGCACCTCGAGATGCGAGAGGTCGACGCTCCAGCCCGACTTCGGCGACGGGTTGAGCATGCGTCCGATCATCAGCTCGCCGTTCTTGTCGCGGCGCAGATCGACATCGATGTCGCTCGCGATCACGCTCGTGAGCCGAGCTTCCTGGCGGATCAGCGGCACGAGCGCGATCTCGATCGCGAGGCGCTTCACCTTCACGGCGGGCTTGCCCTCGGGATCGTTGATCACGAGATCGTTCAGCACGAGCTCTCCGAACGGGCTGCCTTCGATCTTCCCCACGCTCGCACCACCGACGAACGTCTCGTTCAACTTCGACGCGACCTGCGTGCGGACGAACTCGCGACCGCGATCCGTGTGCAAGAAGATCACGACGCCGGCGATCGCGAGGACGATCAGCGCGACGAGCCCGAGAAGGATCCTCGCGCCCCAACGAAGCGCCTTGCGGCTGCGCGGCGACATCAGAACGCCTCACCCACGCCGAGGTGGAACGCGAACGAGGAGTCCGGATCGGGGTTCATCCCGCCCTTACGATTCAAGCGATAGGCCACGTCGAAGCGGACGGGACCGATGATAGTGAGCAAGCGCAGCCCGAGCCCGGCCGCCCAGTGAAGGTTCGTCGGGTGCAGCTCGGAGATGCTTTCGGTCACATCGCCACCGTCGAGGAATGCCACCGTGCCGAACGGCATCTCCTTGATCGTGGTGATCGGCACGCGGAGCTCGAGACCGGTCTCCATCAGCGCGCCACCGCCGTACGGGATCGACCGTAGCGAGCCATCGTATTCACCGATGGCGCTCGGTGCGAGCTTGCGCTCCGAGAAGCCGCGCTGGCTGGACGCGCCTCCCGAGAAGAACCGCTCCGTCGGTGCGAGGTCGCCGAACGTGGCACCGCTGCGCACGCGCGCCGCGAGCGTCGTCCGCCCGAGCGGCACGAACCCGCGCAGCTCCGGGACGATCTGGAAGTAGTCGTAGTTACCGCCCGCGTACTTCGTGCCTTCGGAGATGCGAACCTCGGCGTACGCACCGAGGCGCGGCTCGATCAGGTTGTCGCGGAGATCGATGACCAGCGACTGCGTGTACGCGGCGACGCGCTCGGTCTCGTCGAGGCCGATCTGCATCTGCAGCGCCTCGTCGACGAGCGGATGGAAGTTGCGGAAGTCCGCTTGCTGGATGCCCCAGCCCACGCGTAACTGCAGGCGTTCGGTCCCGAGCGGCGTCGTCACGCCGAGGCGAAGGCGCGGTCCGTAGCTCGTGTACGCCTCGAACGCGAGATAGTCGTAGCCGCCCTCGATCTCGCCGGTCGAGTACGTCCAGAAGATGTCCTTGCGCTCGAGCTTGGCGAGCGCCTTGATGCGCGGTTCGAAGCCGCTGCCGTCGCGCATCAGCGCGTACGCCGGGCGCAGATCGACGGACGCCGTATCGAGCGGGAACGGCCAGTCGGTGATCGTGTAGCCCGCGCGGCCGCGGATCTCGTACGCGGAGGGATCGAGACCGAAGCCACCGCCTAGCTTGATCTCGTGCTTCGCGCTCTCGGACACGGCGATCTTCACGGCGACGACGGACTGCTCGCCCGCCTTCTGCGGCTGCACGGCCACCGACGAGAAGCGATTGAGCCCGTAGAGAGAGCGCTGGGTCTGCGCGATCGCGGAGCTCGAGTACTGCTGCCCGGGATCGAACGCGATGCGTGCCTCCACGGCTTCGCGCAGGCGACCCTGGACGCCCGTCAGCTCGACCGTCCCGAACGTGCACTTGGGGCCCGTCTCGTACGCGAGCGAGACGATCGCGGTGTTCGTCGCACGATCCGCGATGATCTGCGGCGTGAACTTCACGTGCGCGTACCCGGCATCCTCGACGACGCCCTCGAGCGGCTCTTTCGCGAGCTCGTACTGCGCGTAGTCGAACGGCTGCCCGTCCTCGAGCGGCAGCTTCTCGCGAATCTCTTGTTGCAGCCCCGGATCGTCGATGCCGCTGATCGCGATCTTCGTGGTGGCGCGAACGCCTTCGTTGATCGTGTAGATCACCGTCGCCGCATCACCGCTGCGCTCGACGCGCGCCTTCACGTCGACGTCGAGGTAGCCGTAGCGGACGTACTCGCCCTTGATGCGATCGGCATCCACGTCGACGAGATACGGGTCCGGCGCTCGACCGCGCTTCTGGGTGCGCTTGAGCGCGAGCCCGGTCGTGAGCGTCGAGTCCTGGAGCGCGTGGTTACCCTCGACATGGATACCGGCGAGGTACTCGTCGCCCGGCTTGTGGACCGGACCGCGAGCACACCCGCCGGCGACCATCGCCACGAGCGTGATGGTGAGCGAGAAACGAGACATTGCTTTTGACGGCTTCAGCGAGACGGATGAACGTGATCGCGTTCGCGTTCGGACTTCTTGCGGAGCTGGCTCACCACGATCGGGATCGTGATCAGCGCGAGGATCACGGCGGCCACGCGCGTCCACGTGCTTCCAACGAGGAGCATGAACGCGACGAGCATCGCGAACACGACGGCGAAGAACGCGGTCATGCCGATCACGCGATGCGGAGCTCCATCGGGCATCCGATCGAGATCCTCGGTCGGTGACAGCTTGGAGTCGTCACGAACCGGGTTGTGGGGCTCGATGTTGGCGGGTGGATGAGTCTGTGTGGTCGCCATAAGTCCTCCTCAGACAACAGCGCGACGACCGACCGCAACGCGGTAGATCGCGAGCAAGATCACGGCGCCGATCACCGACGCGATGATGCCGGGGCCATCGCCGACCTCGTACCAACCGAGTGCGTGACCCAGCATGCCGGCGATGAACGAACCGGCGACGCCGAGCAACATCGTGATGAGCGCGCCGCCCGGGTCCTTACCCGGCATGAGTAGCTTGGCGATCGCGCCGACGATGAGACCGATAAGAAGAGTGATGATGATGTGCATGACGGTTCTCCTAGCGATTCAGCTTTGACTTCACGCGAGCGAGCGCGCGGTCGACCAGCGGCTTGACGCGGTCGACGACCGAGCGCCCCATGTCGACGAGCTCGTCGACCGAGACGCGTGTTCCTTTGGGCCCACGCTTCGCGACCCGCTCGGCCTGCTTCGCGTCCGCGGGCTCGGCGTCGACGTACGTGGCGGCGTCGCGAGCTGCTTCGTCGACCTTGTCGTCGTCCGATGCGAACTTGCTCGCGGCTTCGTTGTAGTGACGAGCGGAGACGCGATCGCCTTCGCCTTGGTTGCCGTTCGGATTCGTAGGCTTCATGCCCGAAACCACGAGCACCTCGCGTGCCACAAGGATCCCCGAGAAGTTAGGCGGGTTGTGTGCGTTGGGGCGCGCGTCGCCCGTGCGCGCGCGCGCACCGTGGCGGCGTTGCGGATCGATTGCGCTCGTGGTGAGGCGTTCCCGTGGCCGATCCCGAGGAGCAAGGCGGGTACGTCGTGGGCGCAATCGCCCGACGATTAGTTCTCGAGCTGCATCTCGCGGAGCACGCGATTGCCGACGTGCAGCGTCACCACGTCGTCGCGCCACCGCTCGAGCGCTGCGGGCGTGCTCGTCGCGGTCTCGATCGTCACCCCCTCCGGCGGTGGAACGAGCTCGACCAATCGCGCGAGGACGCGAGCACGCAGATCCGCGCGCAGCACCGCGAGGTTCACGATCGTGATCGCATCGTCCTCGGTCGCGTTCGCGAGCACACCCTCGATCGCACCGGTCTGCTCGTACGCGGTGACCGCTGCGCGGAGCTCCGTGCTCGCCGTCGACGCGACGGGCACGCTCGGCTTGCGACCCGCGAGCAAGCGCGCGTCGGTGCCCGCGGGCGCGACGACGATCGCGTTGTCGCTCGCGAGCTCGACCATGCCCGACTGCACGACGATCGAGCCGGCTCCGCGGTCGTCGATATCGATCGTGTACTCGCAGCCGAGATCCACGACGCTCGTGCTCGGCGTTGTCACCGCGAAGATGCGTGGCGGCGCGGTGACCTTCGCGTGCATCTTGCCGCGTTCGAGGTGCAGCTCGTGGCGTTGACCGGCCTCGGTGCGCGAGAGTCGGACGCGCGTTCCGGCGGACAGCTCCGCGGAGCCGATGTCGGCGATCGCGAGCGTGACGTTGGACGTCCCGGTATCGAGCACGCCACCGACGGGAAGCACGCCCTCGTCGATACTCGCGCCTCCACAGCTAACGCCTTGGCCTGTCGCGCGGAACGCGAAGCCCTCGCCCGAGACCGCGCAGTCGGCGACCACGGGCGTATCACCGCGACGCAGGACGAGGACGAGCACCGCCGCCGCGGCGATCGCCGCGATGCCCGCCACGATCCACGGAGCTCTCCGCCGCTTCGCGCGTTGCATGCGCAGCTCGTCGAGCGGGCGATCGTGAGCCAGCGGTCGCAACAGCTGTTCGAGCTTCGCGACGTCCGGATCGGCATCGCCGGATCCGTCCCACAGGTAATCGTCGTCGGGTTTGCTCATGGGACTTCGCTCGCTTCCTCGTTGCTGGCGATCCCGAGACGCTCGCGCAACAGCTTCATGCCACGATGCAAGTTCACGCGCACCGAGCCGGGCGACAACCCGGTCTGCTCGGCGATCTCCGGTCCGGTCAACCCCTCGACCAAGCGCAGCACGAGCGTCTCCTGATACGCCTCGGGCAACGCACGCAACGCCACCAGCACCTGAGCGACCTCCGCGTTTCGTGGCGCATCGACGGGCAGGTCCGGCAGCTCGTCGGTGGGCTTCATCCCGCGCAGATGATCGATCGCTCGATTGCGCGCGATCATCAGCAACCACCCGGGAAACGCGGCTGCATCCGCCAACTGCTTCATGCGCTCGAGTGCGATCGCGAACGTGTCCTGCACGAGATCCGCCGCGTCGCCATACGGAACCTTCGCGAGGATCACGCCGTGCACCGCGCGATGAAATCGCCGGTACAGCTCCGCGAACGCCGCGCGATCGCCGCGCTGCGCCGCTGTCACCACCGAGGCGACAGGAGCAACCGGTGCTCCCTCCACGGCGATACTGTACGCGGCCAACACAGCAGGAAGGACGGGCCTGCCCGCGAAGTGTTAACCGCGAAAACCCGAGGGCCTACGCGCCGATCGCGCCGCTCTCGATGACCGACGCCCCGGCCCCGCGCATCTCGGCGATCGCGCGCTCGTCGTCGCCGGGCTTGAGGTTCACGCCGCGGCAGCCGTCCTCGATCAACTTCACCTCGTAGCCAAGCTTGAGCGCGTCCAGGACCGTGAACCTGACGCAGAAGTCGGTCGCGAGCCCCATCACGTAGACCTGCTTGATCCAGCGTTCCGCGAGCCAGTTGTGGAGGCCGGTCGCTTTGATGTGACCGTTATCGAAGAACCCCGAGTAGCTATCGAGGTTCACGTCGGTGCCCTTGCGGATCACGTCGGTGATGCGTTCGCGCGCGAGCTCGCCGTGCAGCTCGGCACCGCGGGTGTCCTGCACGCAGTGCGCGGGCCACATCACCTGCTGCGTGCCTCCGAGATCGATGAGGTCGCCGACCTTGGTGCCCGGGTTGTTCACCGAGAAGCTCTTGTGCTCGGGCGGGTGCCAGTCCTGGGTCGCGACCACCGTCGTGAAGTGCGGCATCACGCGGTTCGCGATCGCGATCGTCTCGTCTCCGCGCGCTACAGCGAGCGCGCCACCCGGACAGAAGTCGTACTGGAGATCGACGAGGATCAGTGCCCGCATCCCTGCATCTTACATCCGCGCGAAGCTGTACAGCGCTGCCAACGGGTGAGACTCGCGCTCGATCAGCGCGCGCAGCAAGGTCGCCCCGAGCACGCTGTACGTGATGCCGTTGCCGCCGTAGGCCATCGCGAACAAGACCCGCTCGCCGTGTTGCGAATGCGCACCGAACCACGGCAGGCCGTCCGGCGTCTCGGCGAACGTCCCGGCCCAAGCGTGGGTGGCCACGATCGGCACGTCGGGCAACAGCTCGCGCGCGTACGCGGTCAACGAGCGAGCGCGCTTGTGAACGCGCGCATCGCGCTTCGCCGGGATATCGATAGCGTCATCCTCGCCACCGACGAGCAGGCGATGATCGACGGTCGAGCGCACGTAGTGATACGGACGCGCGGTCTCCCAGAACACCGTGTCCGCGACGGCACCCAGGTCGTCGATCGGATCGGTGATGCACGCATAGCTGCTGCGATTGCGAGCGACGCGTTTGTCGAGCCAGCGCTGGGATTCGTAGCCGCACGCGAACACGAGGTGCTTCGCGCGCACCGTGATGTCGCCGTCGAGCGTGACCGTCACTCCGCGTGACGTGGTGTCGAACCCAGACATGCGCGTACGATCGAAGATGCGCACGCCGCGCTTCGCAGAGCTCGCGAGCAAGCGATGCGTGAAGCGATACGGATCGATGATCGCCGCGACGTCGGTGGTGAGGGCAAACGGCGCGACGAGGCCGTAGCGGTCGGCGAGCTCGGCTCCGCTCACCGTCCGCGATGGGATGCCGTGGCGGCACCGCAGCTCGTTCTCGGCGCGCAGCATCGCCTCGTCGCGCGGCTTGCTCGCGATGTAGACGCTGTCGACACGCGCGAAGCCGACATCGCGCAACTTTGCCGCTGCGTGCGCGAGCTGGCGCACACCTTCCGCGCACGACGCATACGCAAGCGCGGCGGTCGATTCGTCGTAACGCTTTGCGAGATCGAGCATCGACGTGTCGATCTCGTACTGGATCAACGCGGTGCTCGCGGCCGTCGAGCCCCAGCCCACATCGCGCTGCTCGACGACGATCACGTCGTGATCGTGGCGCGCGAGGTGGTCCGCGATCAGCGCACCGGTGATGCCTCCGCCGACCACGAGAACATCGCACCGCGCATCGCTCTCCAGTCGTGGGAACTCGGCGACAAACCCGTTCTTGATCGCCCAGAACGGGTAGCCACTCTGGAGGTCCATCATGGAGGTGGATAGAGCAAGCCGTAGGCCACTACCACACGTCCTCGGGGCCCCACTGGATCGGCGGTGGGTCCGGCGGACGCGGGATCGGCGGCGTGTCGACGTAGTACGTGTGCGGGCCCCAGATCGTTGGAATCGTGACCGCGAACCATCCCGTGACCGTCGATGGCGTCGGTGGCGCGAATGCATCCTCGTCGAGGATCATGCCGATCACGCGGCCGCGCGGTGCATCGTAGAGGCACGTCCCGGTGGCGATCGGCGAGTGGAGCGCGGGCGCCTCGTACTCGATCTCCCCCTGCGCTTCTTCCTCGGGTGTTCGCGGCTTCTCCGGCGGCATCTTCCAGAAGCCGTCCAGCTCCGCGAACGGCAGAGGCACGGTGATCGCGAGGTAGTCATTCGGCGCGCCGGCACGAAGTTGAATGACCATCGGCGAGGTCATCACGAAGCGAACCGGCGCCGTGTCGTCGGCCGCACCGCGCACCTCGCCGGTCGCATAGCGAAGATAGCGACGGTCTCGCTCGGGCAGCCTTCGATACGTCACCGATGGATCGCGCGGCGTCGACGAGAGGAGTGTGGACGGCACGACCGCGAACCTCTCGTCGTCCTCTGGCTGCGACTCGGTCCACATCGTTCCCACGAAGCTGGCGGGGACGAAGCCGTCGGGGGCGTGCACGGTGGCCCAGCCATAGGCGGGAGGATCCAGCCGATGGCCGACGAGGATCCGCAGCGCCGGATCGGGAGCCGCTCCACGTGCGGGCGAGACGTTCGTCGCGGACATCGCGATCGGCTCGAGCGACGCGTAGGGCACCCAGCGCGTCACGATCACCGACGACGTGACGCTCGCGACTTCGACGTGCGCGCCCGCGACCTCGACGACATGCGCCGGCGCACTCGCCTTGGCGGGCCACACGCGCAGCCGGATCGCCGCAGCGTCGCGCCAATGAACGCGCTCGCACGGATGCGCCCGAAGCGAGGGCGTCGCGGGTGGTGGCGAGGCACCACACGCCGCGATGACCAGGAGGCAGGCGATCCGCACGCGAGCCAGACACAGCGATCGTGGCGCGGTTTCTCGATCGCCGACGATCTGCGACTAGCGACAACCGAACGCGTGCAGCACGCCGTCCGGGCCAGTCACATCGCGAACTCGAAGCCCTGCTTCGCGAGCCGATCGTACTTGCGTCGATCGAAGCGATACAGCCGCGCAGCGCGGTGGCGTACGCCCTGCTCCACTTCGTCGGTCTCGACGAGCAGATCCATGGACAGGATCTTCTTCCGGAAGTTCCGCTTGTCGAGCTCGGTGCCGAGGATGATCTCGTACAGCCGCTGCAGCTGCGTCAGCGAGAACCGCGGCGGCAAGAGCTCGAAGCCCACCGGCGCGTAACGCACCTTGCCGCGCAGACGCTCGTGCGCGAGCAACACGATCGATGCGTGATCGAACGCGAGCTTCGGCAGATCGTCGAGGGGAAACCAGCCCACGCCCATCGCGTCGGTCGCGGCGCGGATGCGGTGATCGGACAGCTTCGCGAGCGCGAAGTACGCGACCGTGACCACGCGATCGCGCGGATCGCGGTCGAGCGCGCCGAACGTGTAGAGCTGCTCGAGGTACACGTCCTTGACGCCCGCTTCTTCCTCGAGCTCGCGACGCGCTGCCTCGTCGAGCGTCTCTTCGATGCGTACGAAGCCGCCCGGCAGCGCCCACGCGTGCTGGAACGGCTGCAGCTTGCGCTGGATCAACAGGACCTTGAGGTCACCCTCGTCGACGCCGAAGACGACACAGTCCACCGCGAGCGCGGCGCGCGCGTACGCGTACGAAAAGCTCATGCATTCTCCGCCACGTAGGAACGCAGCTCCGCGAGCTCGCGTTCGAAGCCGCCCGATAGGATCGGGAACCGGCACCACGACCGCGGATCGACGTTGCGATCGTCGAGGTGGAACGACGGCGCGAGCCGCTCGCGCTTCCACTGGTTGCGGCACCACAGCCGGAAGAAGCGCTCGATCCACACAGAGAGCTGCACGAGGCTCACGCCGGCGTAGCGCGGGCGAAGCTCCTGCAGGACTTCGACCGGCGTGTGCTTGTCGCGGATCGCCGAGTCCTCGACGGCCTCGAGGAAATCGTACGGCATGAGATCCGCTTCGTCGGTCTGCGCGTTCTGCCCGGCGACCTGCGGCCGGAGCTCGGCCGTCGGCTGCTGCGCGTTGATGTAGTGCAACGCGGGCACGCGCTCGAGACCGACCGGACCCTTGTCTTCCATCCACCGCAACCACTCGCGCAGGTAGGTCTTGTCGATGCCGCCGAGCGGCGCGAGACCGCCGGACGTGTCGCCGTCCATCGTCGCGTAGCCGACGGCGGCCTCCGAGCGATTCGACGTCGTGAGCAGCACCGCGCCTTTGAGGTTGGCGAGCATCCAGATCGACGGCGAACGCACGCGCGCTTGGATGTTCTGGAGTGTCAGGTCGTCCTGCTCCCACGACAACTTGCGACCGAGCGCTTTCTCGAGCGTCGCGATGTACTGCTTGTACTGCGCGTCGATCTCGAGGATGTGGAACTCCGCACCGAGTGCGCGCGAGACTTCCTCGGCCGCCTTGCGCGTGACCGAGCCCGAGTTCTCCGTCGGCTGATACGCGCACGTGAGCAGCGCGCCGACGGCGGCGGTGACACCACCGCCCGCCTCGATCACTTCGTGCAGCTTGCGACACGTGGGCAAGTGTTGGCGTACGCCGCCGGGTCCGAGCTCGGCGAATGCCAACCGCGTCATCAGCGAGACGAGGGTGGCGCACGCGGCGCTGTCCGCTCCGCCGGACATCGAGACCACGTAGCCCTGCGCGCGGCTCTTGCGCAGGTAGTCCCACAGCCCGAGCGAGACGCAGCGGGCGAACTCTTCCTCGCGAACGCTCGCGCGGTCCTCCCACGAGAGCTCGAGCTTGGGCGGCATCTCGGGCGCGCGCTTGGGCCACACGAACGGGAACTCGATCACCTGCGAGTCTGCATCGTGACGTGGGCGGTGCGAGCCACGGCGCGCTTGCTCGCGACGATTGCCGTCGATATCGACAACAGCGGTGGTCAGCTCGACATCGTGGAACGAGAAGCGGCGTCCGCGCGCGGCCAGCTCACCACCCGAGGCGATCAAACCGCCGCCGTCGTAGACGATGCGTCCGGCTTCGTTCCCCAGGAGGTTCGCGTAGAGATAGGCGACACCGAACGCGCGCGAGCCCTCGATGACGAACCGCTGCCGCACGGTGTACTTGCCGAACGCGAAGTGACTCGCCGACGGATTGCACATGATGTCCGCGCCACGCAGCGCGAGGTCCATGCCGGGACGATTCGCGACCCAGGCGTCCTCGCAGATCTCGAAGCCGATGCGAATGTCGCCGATGTCGAACAACAGATCGCCGATCGGCCAGCGACGGATCGTGCCGTCGGGCGCCGTGCGCTCGAGGGCGTCCACCTCGCCCGCGGGCCACGCTTTGAACCAGCGCGGTTCGTAGTGGATGCCATCGCCCGCGAGGAACTGCTTCGCGACGAAGCCCACGATCTTGCCGTTCGCGAGGAGCGCCGCCGCGTTGTACAGCGCCTTCTCGTGATAGATGGGCAAGCCGACCGCGACGACGATTCCTTCCGTCAACGGCGCGAGCTGATCGAGCATCGAGAACGCGAGGTCTTGCAGGCCGTCCATGAAGAACGCGTCTTCACAGCCGTAGCCCGTGATCGCGAGCTCGGGCAGACACAGCATCGACACGCCCTCGGCGCGCGCGTGATCGATCGCTTGCTTGAGATGCGCGAAGTTCTCGTCCCACGCGAACGGGGTCTGGTTGACACACGCGACTGCGACTTTGATGAGCCTCATGGGATGTGCCTATCGGTTGGAGGAGGTCAGATGATCGGCGAGGAGGGCTGCGGTGCTGGTGACGTGCAAGTAGTCGTCGGCGAGCGCCACGGCGCGCGGGTGGCTGTCCGTCGTGACGATCCGGCCCAGTAGACCACTCGCGCGGATCTTGGCGAGGGACTCGCCCGGGAACAGACCGTGCGTCGCGATCGCATCGATTCGCACGGCACCGGCATCGCGATACGCGGCGGCCGCACCGAGGAGCGACCCGCCCGTCCGGATCATGTCGTCGTAGATGATCACGTGCTTGCCCACGACCTGCGCGGACACGCCGGTGACCTGCGTGGAGCTGCCGCTGACGCGCCGCTTGTAGACGAACGCGGCTTCGACGCCGATGTCGTTCGCGAGCGACTCGACCCACTTCGCGCGGCCCGCGTCGGTACACGCGAGCACGAAGTCATTGCCCGCGAGCTGCTGCGCGGCTGCGATCACGAGCGGCTTGCCGTAGACGTGCACGGGCCGGATGCCGCCCTCGAAGTAGTACGCGATCGACGCGACATGCAGATCGAGCATGAACACCTGCGTGCCGCGCGACGCCATCGGGATCGACGACAACAGACGCGCTCGTGTCTTCGCGGTCACGATCTCGCCCGGGCGAACCGCGCGCTCCATCGTCGAGTAGCCGTAGAACGGAATCACCATGCGCAGGCGTTCCGCGCCGCCGGTGACGAGCCCGCACGCGAGGTCGTACAGCTCGAGCGTCGAGCTGTCGTCGACGGTGCCACCGACCAGCACGACATCGCGGCCCGAGGGATCGCTGTCGATGCGGAAGTAGTGCTCGCCGTCGGGGAACGTCTCGCGCGTACAGGCGCCGAGCTCCCAGTTGCGATGCGCTGCGATCGCTCTGCCGAGATAGGCGTACGACTGTGTCGCGTATACGAGTGGCGTCATGCTCGTCCTCCTTGTTCGCGTGCGCGTGCCACGAGCTCCTGCTTGCGAGCGTGCACGTGTGGATCGAGACCGACGGGATACGGCTGCGGGTTCAAGAAGCGACGTGTGCGCACGGACAGCTGCGCGAGCTCGGCCGCCGCGCGGTCGCGAGCGTTCTCGAGCGATCCAGCTCCACCGACGATCTCGCCGCGATACATGCCGGGGACGAGCAAGTCCTCACTCGCATCGAACACCGGTGACCACGGCAGCTTCGTCGGATCTTCGATGTCGTAGAGCGTCGGCGCGCCGAGGCCGTGCTCGCTGTCGTAGATGATGTCGCCGACGAGCTCCGTGCCGTGGCGCAGGCGGCGCACTTGCAGCACGCCCGGGTTCGAGATCTTGATCGGCTGCTCGCTGAGCTTGATCGCTTCGTGCCATACGCCATTCGCATCGCGGCACGCACCGAGCTTGTACACGCCGCCGAGCGCCGGCTGATCGAACGCGGTCACGAGCTGTGTCCCGACGCCGAACACGTCGATCTTCGCGCCCTGCTCGAACAGGCTGCTGATCAAGTTCTCGTTCAGGTCGTTCGACGCGACGACCTTCGCGTTCGGGAATCCCGCCTCGTCGAGCATGCGCCGCGCTTCGGCCGACAGATGCGCGAGGTCGCCGGAGTCGAGCCGGATGCCGGCGAGCTCGTAGCCCTTCGCGCGCAGCTCTTTCCCGACGATGATCGCGTTCGCGACGCCGTTCAGCGTGTCGTACGTGTCGACGAGGAACGTGCAGTTGCCCGGCATCGCATCGGCGTACGACCGGAACGCAGCGAGCTCGTCGCCGTGGAACATCACCCAGCTGTGCGCGTGCGTGCCCTTGACCGGAATGCCGAACACCTTTCCGGCGAGCACGTTGCTCGTCGCGGAGACGCCACCGATGTACGCCGCGCGCGATGCGCTGATCCCGCCGTCGATGCCCTGCGCGCGACGCAAGCCGAACTCGAGCACGGGCGCGCCGCGCGACGCTTGCACCACCCGCGCCGCCTTCGTCGCGATCAGCGTCTGGAAGTTGACGATGTCGAGCAACGCGGTCTCGACGAGCTGCGCCTGGAGGATCGGCCCCTTCACGCGCAGGATCGGCTCGTGCGGAAACACGAGGCTGCCCTCGGGCACGCAGTCCACGGTGCACGTGAACTTCATCGCGCGCAGGTACGCGAGAAACCCGTCGGGGAACAGCTGCGATCCGCGCGCATCGACGAGCGTCTTCAAGTACGCGACGTCGTCATCGGTGAATCGAAACCGCTCCAAGAATCCGAGGGCCGGGGCGATGCCCGCCGCGATCGCGTACCCACCGCCAAATGGAGGGCGCCGATAGGTCAGGTGAAACACCGCCTCGCGCTCGCAAACGCCGGCCTTCCAATAGCCGCAGGCCATCGTGAGCTGATACAAGTCGGTCAGCAGCGACAGGGATGTGCCGTAGATGTCCAACCCGTCACATCGCGCTGTGCTGTCCATGTCGCCTCCGAGTGGCACCGTTTAGAGTGTAAATTGTACACTAAGTAAGACGATGTCAACCAGCGATGAAGCGGTCGTGATCTGGGGCGAGCTGCTCTGGGACCGCTTCCCGGACGGCGACAAGCTCGGCGGCGCCCCCGCCAACGTGGCCTGGCACCTCGGGCAGGCGGGTGGCTGGGCCCGGCTGGTCACGCGTGTCGGTGACGATGCCGAGGGTCATCGTGCGATCGAGGCGATTTCGGCGTTCGTCGATCCGTCGCTGATCCAGATCGATCCCACGCATCCGACCGGCGAGGTCACGGTCGTCGTCGCGAACAACAACGAGCCGCGCTACACGCTGCAGCCTGGCCGGGCCTGGGAGAACATCGCGTGCACGCCCCAGGTCGCCACCGCGATCGCGGAGGCGGGCGTCCTGATCTACGGCACGCTCTCGCAGCGCACCCCCGTCGGACTCGGGGAGTGGGAGAAGGCGATCGCCGCGGCAGGCCCGGGCTGCATGAAGGTGTGCGACGTCAACCTGCGTCGCCGCGCCGATGGCGTGATGATCGAGAACCCGCACGTGGTCGAGCGCGCGCTCGCCGTCGCCGACGTGATCAAGGTGAACGACAAGGAGCTCGCCACGCTCGCCGCCACGTTCGGGTGGTCCGATCCCATCGAAGCGCTCCTCGCTTCGACGTCCGCATCGACGGTCACGGCGATCGCTCCAAACACCACAGCGCGCGGTCGCCGGGTGCTCGCCGTCACTCGCGGGGCAGCGGGCTCCACGCTGTACGGTGATGGCGCGCCGATCGAGATCCCCGGCGTGCAATCGCGCCCGGGTGGTGACAACGTCGGGTGCGGCGATGCGTACCTCGCGCTGTTGGTGCTCGGCATGACGATGGGATTCGATCTCGCGACCTCCGGCCGCATCGCATCGCGGTGGGCTGCCGCCGTCGCGAGCGTCCGTGGCGCGACACCGATCTTCGAGGACGACGAGATCGCGGCGATGATGGAGCTCGACCCGTGAGCGAGCAGACCGACGGCAAGACCGAGGCGCCAGAGGCGTCGCCCGAGGCATCGCCCGAGGTGAACGAATCGACGACCGAGATCACGACCGAGGTCCGCTCCACCAGCGGCACCCGTGCGGATCGTGACAAAGCGGCGACGCGGTCTCCGAGCGCGGAAGTCACCGCGACCAACGAGCCGCCCGATGCATTCGACAAGGCCCTCGCGTGGATGTCGGCGCACGGCGCCCTGCCCGCGCTCGGGCTGCTCACGATCGTCGTCGCGATCATCTACGCGGGCGTGTTCCGCGGCGAGCTCGCCGGTGACGACCTGACGTTCCACTTCGCCGAGAGCCGGCGCATCGCGGACTGCATCGCTGCGGGCGATTGGGACTTCTGGAATCCGTCGGCGAACGGTGGCTTCGCGAGCGCCTACTACTACCAGGTCATCCCGCAGCTGGCGTCCGCGTTACCGACGGCGATCTTCGGTCACCATCTGTTCTGGTTCCAGCTGTCGATCTTCTTGCCGCTCGTGCTCGCACCGGCGTGTGCGTACAAGGGCATGCGCCTGCTCGGTGCCGTGCCGTGGCAAGCGGTCGCCGGCGCATTCGCGATCGCATTCACGATCGGCGCATCGCGCTGGGGCTTCTCCGCCGATGGAACGTTCAGCGTCGGTCTCTACACGCAGACCTGGGCATTCGCCGCGTTCCCCGTCGCGTATGGCTATGCGGTGCGCTGGTCGCTCGACGGCAAAGGCCTGCACTGGGCGATCGCGTGGAGCGCGTTCGTCGGGCTGTGCCATCCGTTCGCGGTGATCGGGCTCGGCATCGCGTTGTTGTTCGGGTTCCTCGGCCAGGTCGTCGCGCATTTCGGCGCGATGGCGATCTCGCAATCGACCACGCTCGTGAAGCGCCCCGCGCCGCGCGCGTTGCACGTCGAGCTGGTGCGCCACGCCGTGTTCGCGATCCTGCTCGCGATCTCGCAGTTGCCGACGCTCGTGCCGTTGCTCGTCGACTACGCGGGCTTCGGCGGCTTTCCGCATCGCGTGAACGACGAAGTTGGCCCGGGCTTCATCGAGCTCGGTCGCTGGATCCTGCGCGGCCAGATCTTCGATCTCGCGCGGCCGATGGTGCTCACCATCCTGCTGCCGATCGCGATCATCTTCGGCCGCGGAAAGCTCCTCGGCTGGTTGTGGATCCCCGGGTTGATCTTCGCGTTGCTCCTCGGCATGGGCCCGCACATGGGCAAGACCGGCGACGACCTGTTGCCCGCCGTTCGCTTCCTCGGTGCGATGCAGATCGTGGTCGCGCTCGGCATCGCGGCCGGCACGTACTCGATCCTCGCGTGGCTGTGGAACGTGAAGGAGTATACGCAGCGCGCGACCTACGTGCGCTACGGCATCCTCATCACGCTCGTGATGGTGGTGGGATTCCTGCTGATCGCGATCGCGCGCGGCCACGGCGACAACACGGTGTTCGCGATCGCCTCGCGCATCTCGTTCGGCAACGTCGACTCCGTGTGGATCGCGCGCATCATCTGCATGGTTCCGATCGGCTCGGTGCTGATCTTCGTGTCCGCCGCGGAGCGCGCGCTGCACACGCAGTACGGGATTCGCACCGCGCTCGCAGCCACGGTCGCCGCGCTCGTCGTGTTCGCCGCCGTGCCGGGCGCGCAGATCCAAGCCAAGCGCGTCCGCACCCTCGACGAGCAGGCCGGCAAGTACCGGCCCGACATGATGAAGATCATCGCGTTCCTCCGCACCGAGCCCGCGGGACGCAAGCAGGTCGGCCCCGGAGCGGAGAATCACTGGTGGAACCTGCTCAGCTACGTCTACGCGCGGATCCCGTCGCTGTTGCAGATGGGCGGCGGCGGACTGCAGGCGAGCCCGAACTACGACTTCTTGTGGAGCGTTCGCGACTTCGCGAAGCTCGCGTGGGTCTACGACACGCCGTACATCGTGTTCGAGACAGAGAAGGGCACCAGCGTCCCCGTCGGAGACAACATCTTCACGTCGGGCAAGTACACCGTGCGCCGGCTCAAGACGGACGGCCTCGTCGCACCGATCCAGATCACGGGCATCCTTCCGGAGAAGAAGACCGATGCGCGCGCGTCGGGCATCGCGTGGTTGCGTAGCGAGCTCCCGCCGAAGAATCGCCACCTCGTCTACAGCGGGTGGGGCGGGAAGACCGAGGAGCCGAAGGCCACGGTGAAGCGCTCGTGGCGCCAGGACTCGCCCGGCGACGCCGCGGACATCGTCGCGGAGATCGAGGTCACGCGACCGACGACGTTCGTCGCGCGCGAGAGCTGGCACCCACGGTGGCACGCGTACATCGATGGCAAACCCGCGAAGGTGCGCCGCGTGACACCGGACTTCCCCGCGGTCGACGTGCCCGCCGGTGCGACGCTGTTGCAGTTCCGGTTCGAGCGCCCGTGGTGGGCTCAGCTCGCGTGGCTCGCGTGGCCGGGCGCGGTGCTCGCCGCGTGGCTCGCGATGCGGCTCATCGCACGCGTTCGATCCACGTGACCGTGCCGGGAAAGCGTGCGTGCTCGGTGAACGTGGCGTTCTTCTCGGCGAGGAGCGACGTGCCGGCACCCGACGTGCTCGGTACGAGGAAGTACGGGCGGCCGTCGATCATGAACGTGCGCCCCGGCGCTCCGATCGCCTGAACCGCGGAGGTCACCTTCTCGGTGGTCATCGATTCGCCGTCGGCGGCGATCACGCTGAGCTGCGGCGACCACGTCGAGCTCGCATCCCACTCTGCTTGCGTCGTGTAGTGCGACATGTCGCGCGCCCACGTGTAGACCTGATTGCCCGACTGTAGAGGCTCGGTCGCGGACATCTCCGGCGAGGTCTGCGTATCCATGTTCAAGTAGAAGTTGAAGTCGATCTCGTTCGGTGCCGCGGGCGTGACGCGCACGACGCAGTTCGGATCTTGGGGTGGCGTAGCGATGTCCTGTAGCGAGCCGATATCGCCGAGGAACAGCAAGGTGTCGTCGGCGAGGCGCGCGAACGGCCGCGATCGCGAGCAGCGCGCGCTGCGCAGCGACGTCGCGCTCGTCGTCGTGGTCAGCGACTGT
>Ga0154020_10003135_pt1 | contig 19998 bp, 15 predicted proteins | sample Klosneuvirus_201_FD_109709 | JGI IMG/M metagenome (GOLD analysis project Ga0154020, IMG submission 109709) | Active sludge microbial communities from wastewater, Klosterneuburg, Austria - Klosneuvirus_20160825_MG | ecosystem: Engineered > WWTP > Aerobic digester > Activated sludge | place... | reverse complement strand
CCGCGTTTCGAGCAGCTGCTGCAGGCCCGCGTGAACCATGTCTACCGCGACTTCACCACGCGCGCGGCCGCCGCGCGCAAGACCACGCCCGAGAAGATCGACGCCGTGGCCCAGGGCCGCGTCTGGGCGGGCAAGGACGCGCTGGCGCACGGCCTCGTCGACCGGCTGGGGGGCCTGGGCGACGCGCTGAAGAGCGCCGCGGCGCGCGGCAAGCTGGGCGACGACCCGCGTGTGATCTACGTCGAGGCCGCGCCGGGCCGGCTGGACCGCTGGCTGCAGCGTTTCGGGCTGGCCACGCTGGCCGATGCGGTGGCGGCCTGGAACGAAAGCACGCACACCGCCGAAGCCGCGGTGCCGCTGGCGGCGGCGGCCGCGACGCTGGGCCTGCCGCCAGGTGCCGCGCTGCCGCTGCTGGACGACCTGGCCTGGCTGCTCGAGCCCACGGCGCAGGGGCCAGCCTACGAGACGGCCGCGCACTGCCTGTGCGTGGCGCCTTGAGTGCCTGGGCCGCCGGCGCACGGGCGGCCGGTGCCGGCGCCGCGCCCTCGCCGTCGCAAGGCCTCGGCGCTCAGGCCAGCAGGTCGGCCAGCGCGCGGGCGACGACCTTCGTGGCGCGCCGCAGGTCGGCGAGCTCGATGTGTTCGTCGGCCCGCTTGGCGTTGCTTTCCAGCACCGTGCGCGGGCCGCAGCCGTAGAGCACGGCCGGGATGCCGCGCTCGCAGAACAGGCGGGCATCGGTGTACAGCGGCGTGCCCGAGGCTTCGATGGGCTCGCCGAACACGGCGCTGGCGTGCGCGCACAGCGCCTGCACCAGCGGCCGGTTGCCGGGCAGCGGCTGCAGCGCATGGGCCAGCAGCAGCCGCTTCACGTCGACGGTGATGCCGGGTGCATCGGCCACGGCCTGTGCGATGACCTGACGCAGCGTGGTTTCCACTTCCGACGGCAGCTCCTCCGGGATCATGCGGCGGTCGAGCTTGAGCACCACCTTGCCGGGAATGACGTTGGTGTTGGTGCCGCCTTCGATGAGGCCCACGTTCAGGTAGGGATGCGTGATGCCCTTGACCTGGCTCGTGACCTGCTTGTACAGCGTGTTCTGGTGGTACAGCGCGTTGAGGATCTTCGTCGCCGCCTGCAGCGCGTCGACGCCGGTGTCGGGCACGGCCGCGTGGCCCATCCTGCCGTGCACGGTGACTTCCATCTGCAGGCAGCCGTTGTGGCCGGTGACGACCTGGTAGCTGAAGCCGGCGGCGATCAGCAGGTCCGGCATCACGATCCCCTTTCCGAGCAGCCAGCCCGGGCCCAGTTCGCCGCCGAACTCCTCGTCGTAGGTGAAGTAGAGCTCCACGCCGCCGCGCAGCGGCGCCTGCAGCGATTCGAGCGCCCGCGTGGCGAAGGTGTAGGTGGCGAAGTCGCACTTGCTCACCGCGGCGGCGCGGCCGTAGAGCCTGCCCGCCACCACCTCGCCGCCGTAGGGTTCGTGCGACCAGCCTTCGCCCGGCGGCACCACGTCGCCGTGGGCATTCATGGCGATGGTGCGCCCGGCGCCGTAGGGGCGCCGCACCACGAGGTTGGTGATCGTCTGCAGGCCCGCGGCCTGCACGACGGCTTCGGGCACGGCGTGGCGTTCGGCCTCGAAGCCGAAGGCCCGCAGCAGTTCGGCCGTGCGTTCGGCATGCGGCGCGTTGTTGCCGGGCGGGGTGTCGGTGGGCACGCGCACCAGTTCCTGCAGGAAGCGGACCTGCTCGTCGAAGTGGGCATCGATCCAGGCATCCAGCGCGGCATACCGGGCATCATTTTGGGCGGTGGTCATCGGGTGTGTTCCAGGGCAAGTTGATCGAGCAGGTGCACAAAGGCCTGCACGCAGAGTTCGGTGTCGTCGTTGGTGACCGACTCCAGCGGGTTGTGGCTGATGCCGGCATTGAGCCCGCGCATGAAGAGCATCGCCTGGGGCATCACTTCATGCAGCTTCATCGCGTCGTGGCCGGCACCGCTGGGCATGCGGTGCAGCGGCAGGCCCAGCGCCGTCACCGCGGCTTCCCAGCGTGCCTGCCAGGGCGGCGACGAAGGCGCCGCGGCGGCGCGCACCGTCTCTTCGAGCTTGAAGTGCAGGCCACGGCGTTCGCAGATGCGCTGCAGTTCGGCGCGCACATCGGCGGCGCAGGCGTCGCGCACCTCGTCGGTGGTGGCGCGGATGTCCAGGCTGAACCGGCAGCGGCCCGGCACGACGTTGATCGACCCGCTGGGCACGTCCAGCATGCCCACGGTGCCCACCAGGTGCGGCACCGCGGCGGCACGCTGCTCGACGAAGAGCACCAGTTCGGCGGCCGCCGCGGCGGCGTCGCGGCGCTGGTCCATCGGTGTCGTGCCGGCATGGCTGGCCATGCCGACGATCTCGCCGAGGTAGCGCACGCTGCCGTTGATCGAGCTCACGATGCCCAGCGGCAGGTCGATCCCGTTGAGCACCGGCCCCTGCTCGATGTGCACCTCGACGAAACCGAGGTAGCGCGACGCGTCGCGCTGCAGCTTGGGGATGTCGTCGATGCACAGGCCGGCATGCCGCATGGCTTCGCGCATCGAGACGCCGTCGGCGTCCTTCTGGTCGAGCCAGGCCGGGTCGAAGTGGCCGGTCAGCGCGCCCGAGCCCAGGAACACCGCCTTGTAGCGCTGCCCCTCTTCCTCGGCGAAGCCGACGACCTCGATGCCGAAGGGCAGGCGGCGGCCGCGGGCGTGCAGTTCGCGCACGCAGGCCATGGGCACCAGGATGCCCAGCCGGCCGTCGTACTTGCCGCCATTGCGCACGGTGTCGTAGTGGCTGCCGGTGAGCAGCCGCCGGGCCAACCGGTCTTCGCCGTGGTAGACCCCGACCACGTTGCCCACGGCGTCGATCCCGACCTCGTCGAAACCGCAGTCGGCCTGCATCCACTGCGCCAGCTGCCGGGCGCAGGCGCGGTGCGCGTCGGTGAGGTACGTGACGGTCAGTTCGCCGCGTTCCGCGTAGCCGGGGTCGCTGTGCGTGGCCAGGCTTTCGGCCCAGTCCCACACCCGGTTGCCCAGCGCCGGGACATGGCCGAACTTGTCGTCGAGGCGGATCTCGGCGATGCGGTGGATGTGACGCAGGCACTCGGCGCGTTCGAAGTCGGGGTGGTTGTCCAGCCGCCGTTCGAAGGTCGAAATGATCTCGGCCTTGCGCAGGCCCAGGCCCCGCGGGCCGCGCACGGCCAGGATGAACGGGAAGCCGAAGCGGGCCGCGTAGTCGGCGTTGAGCTGCCGGATCTGAGCCAGTTCCGCGGGCGTGCAGTTCGTCAGGCCCGCCCGGCTCTGCTCGTTCGTGGACTCGGCGGTGAGCGTGCCGCTGGCCATCGCCTTGCCGGCGAGTTCCGGGTGGGCGCGGATCAGGCCGAGCTGCAGTTCGGTGCCGGCTTCGCGCACCACCTGCGCCAGCGCCAGCTTCAGCTGCACCAGGCTGGCGAAGGGGCGCATCGAGGCCGCGCGTTCGGCGATCCACGGCGAATGTTCGTAGGTGCCGTCGAGCAGCGCCACGAACTGCGCCACGCTGGCACCGTTGATCTGTTCAAGTGTCAATGACAAGGGTCTACTCCCAGACGAAGGCGGTGGCGGCATCGAAGGGGAAGCGTGCCTTCCAGTGCCGGGCGATGTCGATGCGTCGCGCCACCCACACACGGTCGTGGCGCTGCACGTGGTCGAGGAAACGCTGCAGTGCACGCATGCGGCCGGGGCGGCCGAGCAGCCGGCAGTGCATGCCGATGCTCATCATCGACGGGCGTTCTTCGCCTTCGGCGTAGTGCACGTCGAAGGCGTCGCGCAGGTACTCGAAGAACTCGTCGCCGTGTGAATAGCCCTGCGGCAGCGCAAAGCGCATGTCGTTGGCGTCCAGCGTGTAGGGCAGCACCAGATGCGGCGCCAGCGTGCCGTCGCTCTTGCGCACCTGCAGCCAGAAGGGCAGGTCGTCGCCGTAATGGTCGCTGTCGTATTCGAAGCCGCCGTGGTCGGCCACCAGGCGCCGGGTGGCCGGGCTGTCGCGCCCGGTGTACCAGCCCAGCGGCCGCTCGCCGGTCAGCGCCTGGATGCACTGCACCGCCAGCGCCATGTGTTCACGCTCGGTGGCCTCGTCGACGTTCTGGTAGCTGATCCAGCGCCAGCCGTGGCAGGCGATCTCGTGGCCCAGTTCCTTGAACGCCGCGGTGACTTCCGGGCAGCGCTGCAGCGCCATGCCCACGCCGAACACCGTCAGCGGCAGCCCGCGGCGCTCGAACTCGCGCAGGATGCGCCAGACGCCGACCCGTGCGCCGTACTCGTAGATCGACTCCATGCTGAGGTGGCGCGCCGGGTAGGCCGGCGGATTGAACATCTCCGACAGGAACTGCTCGCTGCCCGCGTCGCCGTGCACGACGGCGTTTTCGCCGCCTTCCTCGAAGTTCAGCACGAACTGCAGCGCCACGCGGGCCTCGCCAGGCCAGGCCGCGGCGGGCGGCTTGCGGCCGTAGCCGCGCAGGTCGCGCGGATAACGCGCGGTGGGTGGGTTCGTGTCGGACATCTTGCTCAGCCTTGGGGCCGCAGCGCGGTGGACAGGTCGACGGTGTGGGGGTCGAGGCGCAGGTTCTGCTCGACGGCCGAGATGTGGTGTTCCATGAGCTTGGCCGCCAGGCGCGCGTCGCGCTTTTCCAGTGCGTCGACGATGCGCACGTGCTCGTCCAGCGAATGCTCGGCCGAATGCGACGACTGGTACATCAGCGCGATCAGCGACGAGCGGCTGAGCAGGTCGACCAGCAGCTGCGCCAGCACCTCGTTGCCCAGCATGCGGGCCAGCACGGCGTGGAAGTCGGCCAGCAGCCGGGTGCGGCCGGCCACGTCGGTGCGCGCCACGGCGCCCGCTTCGTCGCGCAGGTGCGCACGCAGCTCGGCGACCTGGCGGTCGGTGATGCGGGCGCAGAGCTGGCGCACCAGCGCGCTTTCGAGCATGCCGCGCACCTCGAACACCTGCCGCGCCTCGTCGACGCTGGGCATGGCCACGAAGGCACCGCGTGCGCGTTCCAGCGTGACCAGGCGGTCGCGGCTGAGCTGGTTCAGCGCCTGCCGCACGAGCGTGCGCGAGACCTGGAAGATGTCGGCCAGCTTCTGCTCCGACAGCTTGGTGCCGGGCATCAGGCGGCGCTCGACGATGGCCGTGGTGATCGACTCGACGATGCGCTCGGTGGCACCGGCCGGCGCCGGCCGCCGGGCGGGCGCCGCCGGGACGACCTGGAGGGATGTGCGTTGTCTGGCCACGGTTCGGGGTGTTTGGGGCTGGATATTGTTTTCCGTAGTGTATACACTTTGCCGCGGAGTTCAAGCGATTTGCCGAGCGGCGCACCCGTGCACCGGCATCACCCGGGCTCCCCCCTGCCCTCCATCAGCAAAGGATTCCCGTGGGACACCTCAGCACCCATGTGCTCGACACCATGAACGGCTGCCCCGCGGCCGGCATGCAGGTCGAACTGCAACGCCTCGACGGCACAAGCGTCACGACGCTCAAGGCCTTCCGCCTGAACGCCGACGGCAGGAACGACGGCGGTGCATTGCTCGACGCGCAGACGATGGCCGTCGGCCGCTACCGGCTCGTGTTCGCCGTGGCGCCCTACTTCCGGGCGCTGGGCGTGAACCTGCCCGAGCCGCCCTTCATCGACGAGGTGCTGCTCGACTTCGGCATCGCCGATGCCGGCGGCCGCTACCACGTGCCGCTGCTCGTTTCGCCCTGGGCCTACTCCACCTACCGCGGGTCCTGAGCCCGCAGCGGCGCCGCCGAAGCCGGCCGCGCGGCGCTTCGGAAACCCAGGTGTCGCACACACGGGGGTTTGTACGGATGCTCAACTGAGTACAAAACTGCATACACTTTCGACACGTCGCCGCGGAGCCCCACCCAGGCCTTGATGAAGGCACAGCGGGTTTGCGACGGATGCTTCTCACAGAGCCCGCTGTGGTGAGAGGAAAGCCAGCCCGGCAGGGCCGGCTTTCCTTCCCCTTTTGGAGGCTGCTGTGGACGCATACCTGCTCGACACGGTGAACATGCTGCTGCGCTGGGCGCACATCATCACCGGCATCGCCTGGATCGGCGCCTCGTTCTACTTCGTCTCGCTGGACAACAGCCTGACGCCGCCGAAGAACAAGGCCGACGCCGACAAGGGCGTCGGCGGCGAGCAGTGGGGTGTGCACGGCGGCGGCTTCTACCACCACCAGAAGTACCCGGTCTCGCCCGGCTACGTGCCCGACCAGCTGCACTGGTCGATGTGGGAGAGCTACTCCACCTGGCTGACGGGCTTCGCCCTGTTCACGGTGATGTACCTCTTCAACGCCAGCACCTTCCTGATCGACAAGAGCCTGTTCGACTGGACGCCGGCGGCGGCCATCACCACCGCGCTGGGTTTCTTCGTCGCCTTCTGGGTGCTCTACGACACCATCTGCCGCACGCTGGGCCGCGGCCGCAACGGCGACCTGATCGTCGGCGGCTGCGTCTTCGTGCTGATCGTGTTCGCGTCCTGGCTGTCGTGCCACCTGTTCGCCGGCCGCGCGGCCTTCCTGCTCGTCGGCGCCATGGTCGCCACGACGATGAGCGGCAACGTCTTCTTCTGGATCATCCCGGGCCAGCGCAAGGTGGTGGCGGCCATCCAGGCCGGCCAGCCGGTCGACCCGGTGCACGGCCAGCGCGGCAAGCAGCGCAGCGTGCACAACACCTTCTTCACGCTGCCGGTGCTGTTCTCGATGATGAGCAACCACTACGGCTTCACCTTCGGCCACAAGCACAACTGGCTGGTGCTGGTGGCCATCATGACGGCCGGTGCGCTGATCCGCCTGTCCTTCGCGCTGCGCCACAAGGCGCTGGCCTATGGCAAGCCCGTGCCCTGGCACTACGCGCTCATCGGCACGGCGCTGCTGTTCGGCACGCTGTGGGCCATCCGGCCGGCGCCGCAGGCAAGCGTCGCCGCCACCGCGCCGGCGCGCTTCGCCGACGTGCAGGCCGTCGTCGCCCAGCGCTGCGTGCTGTGCCACGGCCCGGCGCTGCAGAGCAAGAACGTGCGCCTCGACTCGCCCGAGGAAATCACCCGGCACGCGCAGGCCATCTACCAGCAGGTGGCGGTGCTGAAGCTGATGCCGATGAACAACGCCACGCAGCTGACCGAAGACGAACGCGCGCTCATCAAGCGCTGGTTCGAGTCGGGTGCCTCGACCCAGTGACCCCCGGCACCGGGCCTGCCCGGTGCGCCCCGACCGACACCAAAAGACAAGACTGGAGACAAACATGACGACGACCACGGTCCACCCGGTGGACGAAAGACTGCCCGGCGGGCGCCTCGCGGCGCTGGGCCTGCAGCACGTGCTGGTGATGTACGCGGGCGCCATCGCGGTGCCGCTGATCGTCGGCCGTGCGCTCAAGCTCAGCCCCGAGCAGGTGGCGCTGCTGATCAGCGCCGACCTGTTCTGCTGCGGCATCGTCACGCTGATCCAGAGCCTGGGCATGTCGAAGTGGTTCGGCATCCGGCTGCCGGTGATGATGGGCGTGACCTTCGCCGCGGTGGGCCCGATGGTGGCCTTCGCCAACGCCATGCCCGGCGTCGACGGCGCACGTGCGATCTTCGGCGCCATCATCGGCGCGGGCGTGATCTCGATGCTCATCGCGCCCGTCGTCAGCAAGCTGCTGCGCTTCTTTCCGCCGGTGGTCACCGGCACCATCATCGCCATCATCGGCATCAGCCTGATGCGCGTGGGCGTGGGCTGGGCCACCGGCGGCCCGGCCAGCATGGCCCAGAGCGTGGACGTGCCCAGGCTGGTGGCGATGGTCGACGGCGCCAAGGCCACCGCCGCCGCCGCGGCGGCCTCCGCGGCCGCGGCGGGCACGGCCGCGCCAGCGATCAGGCTGCCCGGCCCGATACCGATGCTCGACAACCCCAACTACGGCGCGCTGGACAACATGGCCATCGCCGGCGCCGTGCTCGTCTTCATCCTGCTGCTGGTGAAGTACGGCCGCGGCTTCGTGGCCAACATCTCTGTGCTGCTGGGCATCGTGGCGGGCTGCGGCGTGGCCATCGCGATGGGCAAGATGAACTTCGACAAGGTGGGCAAGGCGCACTGGTTCGACGTCGTCACGCCCTTCGCCTTCGGCATGCCCACCTTCGACATCGTGATGATCCTCACCATGACGCTCGTGATGATCGTCGTGATGATCGAATCCACCGGCATGTTCCTGGCGCTGTCGGACCTGACGGGCCGGAAGATCAGCCAGCCCGAACTCGCCGCCGGCCTGCGCACCGACGGCCTGGGCACGCTGATCGGCGGCATCTTCAACACCTTCCCCTACACCAGCTTCTCGCAGAACGTCGGCCTCGTCGGCGTGACGGGTGTGAAGAGCCGCTGGGTCTGCGTGGCAGCCGGCCTGATCATGGTCGTGCTGGGCATGCTGCCCAAGATGGCGGCCTTCGTCGAATCGATCCCGACCTTCGTGCTCGGCGGCGCGGGCCTGGTGATGTTCGGCATGGTCGCCGCCACCGGCATCCGCATCCTGTCGACGGTGGACTACAAGGGCAACCGCAACAACCTCTACGTGGTGGCGCTGTCGATCGGCTTCGGCCTGATCCCGCTGGTGGCGCCGCGCTGGACGCAGCAGATGTCGCACACGCTGCACCCCCTGCTCGAGAGCGGCATCCTGCTCACCGCCGTGGCGGCCGTGCTGCTGAACATCTACTTCAACGGCGCCAAGGAAGACGCGCGCGGCGCGATCGAGGCGGCCAAGGTGGCCGACGCGCATTGACACGGGCCCCGCGGCCGGCGAGCGGCCACGACTTCCCTCCTTCCCACGCTGAACCGAGAACCACGACCATGACCTTCACTCCACGTCGCGGCCTTGCCGCCGCCTGCCTCTGCATCCTCGCCGGGGGCGCGCATGCCCAGGCCAGCGTCGCCGCCTATGGCCTGGTCGACCTGTCCGTCGGCCGTTTCCAGGCGCCGGGCGCGGCGGCGATCAAGGCCGTCGAGAGCGGCAAGATGACCACCAGCCACCTCGGTTTCAGGGGCACCGAGGCCCTGGGCAACGGCCTCGCCGCCGTCTTCGTGCTCGAACATTTCCTGCGCGCCGACACGGGCTCGGCCGGACGCTTCGACGGCGATGTCTTCTGGGCCCGCAACGCCTATGTCGGCCTGAGCGGCGCCTTCGGTGCCGTGCACGCCGGGCGCATCACCACCTCGCTCTTCGTCAACACGCTGCTCTTCAACCCCTTCGGCGATTCCTTCGGCTTCTCGCCCAGCATCCGCCACTTCTTCACCAGCGGCACGACCACCGGCGACTCGGCCTGGGGCGACTCGGTGCGCTACACGTCGCCGAAGTTCGGCGGCGCCAGCTTCACCGCCCATGTCGCGGCCGGCGAAGGCAACGGTGGCCGCAACACCGGCGTCAGCGCGCTGTACGGTGGTGGCGCGCTGGGCCTGTCGGCGGCGTGGCAGAAGGCCGAGAAGGGCGCGACCCTCGCCGACACCACGACCTGGCAGCTCGGCGCCAGTTATGACTTCAAGCAGGCCAAGGTGTACGCGCAGTTCGGGCAGGTCGACAACGACACCACGGGCAACCGCTACAGCATCACCGAACTCAGCGCCGCCGTTCCCCTTGGGACCGCGGGCAAGGCGCTGCTGCAATGGGGCCGCATCGATCCGAAGACCGGCGCCGAGCGCACGACCGTCAGCGTCGGCTACGACCACCAGCTGTCGCGGCGCACCGACGTCTATGCCGTGTTCATGAGCGACAAGCTCCGCGGGCTGGCCACCGGCAACAGCACCGGCGTCGGCGTACGTCATCGCTTCTGACGGCGATGCGGCCGGCCGCAGGCTGCCGTGCAGCCGCTGCTGCAGACGACCTGGCGCGGCTGGCCGGCAGCGCGTACGAAGATCGCCTCTTCGCGGCGGCGGCCCACCGCCTGCCCGTGGCGCCCTGAGCCGGACCGCCTAGACGCCGCCGAAGGGGTCGTCGACCGGCGAGTAGCGGGCCGGCACCGCCGCCCAGTTCAGCGTCGTCGTGCGTGTGCGCGGGCCCAGCAGCGTGACCGGCTCGACGGCATTGACGTAGCTGCCGGGCAGCAGGTTCCAGCGTTCGTCGAAGGCCCATTCGAGCGGCGGGATCGGCAGCGCCGGGGCGAAGAAGGACACCGGGATCTGCTCGGTGACGTCGCTGACGACGATGAGGCCGCGGTCGGGGTCGAGACGCGTCACGACCCGGCGCTGGTCGTGCACACCGCCGCCGGTCACCGACACGACCGGACTCCAGCGCCGCGCCGTCCAGTCCAGCATGCCGCTGCCCGACACCCGCATGTCGCCGGGTGTGCTGCTCGCGCTGCCGCTGCCCGACCACGTGATGGTGGTGGTGTCGCGTCCCTCGGTCTGCGCGATCTCGCCGCTGGCCGTGAAACGCGCGTGGCTGTCGGCGCTGCTGGCCAGGATGCGCAGCGCGCCGCCGGCCCAGCGCTCGCCGTCGGGCGCCAGGCGGTAGCCGCGCACGTCGGCACGCACCGTCAGGGTGATCGTCATCTGCAGCGTCAGGCCCCCGGTGAGCGTGGCGCTGACCTCGATGGGGATCTCCCAGGAGGTGATCTGCAGCAGGTTGGACCAGCGGTCGCCATTGAGCACCTGCACATAACCGCCGCGCGCCAGGTGCTCGGGGCGCAGGCGGGCCTGGATGAGATCACCGCGCCACACCAATGTGGCGGCCTGGTCGCCGCCTGCCATCGGGCCGTCGGCACGCGCCAGCAGGGGTTCGGCCGGCCGCTCGGGCGTGCCGCCGACACGCACCTCGGGCGCCTGCAGCAGCCCCTGTTCGCGCCCGAACTGGCCCACGAGCTCGATGTAGGGTTCGTTCTCGTTGATGCTGGCGTAGTCGATGGTCGGCACCAGCACGCTGACGTAGCCCGTGGGCGAGTTCTCGGGCAGGTACTCGGCCTGCGCGCTGCCGCCGGCGTCGTTGCTCAGGCCGCGGTGGCGCAGGTAGCCCGTGGTGGCGCCCACGCCGTAGGCACGCAGCCGTGGCGGCGTGTCCTGGCGCACGTTGCGGCCGTCGAAGTTGTTGCTGCCGAGTTCGATCTGGATGAGGTCGTCGGCAAACGCCAGCATGCGCTGCCACGACACCGGCTTGTCCCAGGTGAAGAGGTTGCGCAGCCCGGCGCCGCTCAAGGCGCTGCCCCACTCGGCCAGCACCGAGCCGCCGCTGAGGTTGAGGATGGCGATGCACTCGGTGGGGAAGCGCCAGTTCGACAGCGTCGGGAAGTGCGGTGTCATGGCCAGGCAGGCGAAGGGCTGCCAGGTGGTTTCTGCGCCGCGCCAGCTGACGGCGTAGGCCAGCGCGCCGTTGCTCAGCTCGGCCGCGTAGGCCGCCTCGTTGGCCAGGTTGTGCGGCGTGGCGGTGCAGATGACGCTGGTGGGCGCGTCGCTGCTGCCCACTTCGGCCGCGCAGGCGGTGATGAAGAACACGCCGTCGCCGCTGATGTTGCGCAGGCCGTCGACGCCGTTGTCGTGGCCGCTGTCGGGCGGTAGCGTGCGCTGGATGTCGGGCAGCGTCAGGCCGCGGCCCTGGGCCATGCGGCGCAACGCGGGCAGCGTGTCGGCGTCGACCCAGTCCTGGCAGAGGTGGGCGGCGTCGACGCTGCTGCTGATCGGCACGCGGCCCATCATGTCGAGCTGGCGGTAGGGGTTCTGCACCAGCAGCGCCGGCAGGTCGATGCCGCCGCCGAGCCGGACGCTGCGGGTGGCCAGGGCGCGGGCCCGCGTCGTCACGGGCGGCGTCGGTGATGAACCGGCCGCCGGCATCGGCGCGGTGGCACCCGTCGGCACCGGCGGCTGCAGGTTGTTGACCACCACCAGACTGCGCCCGTCGGTGAAGCGCGCCCAGACGTTGCCCATGCGGGTGGAGATGCCGACCCGGTGGAAGGCCGGCATCAACTGCAGCTGACGCGCCAGTGCGACCGCATCCCGCTGCGGCCCCCCGCCGGCCGTGGAGACCGCCGACGACATCGCTGCCGTCACCGCATCGAGCGCCGCCACGCGCTGTGCCGCGCTGACCGGCGTGCCCGCACTGCCGGCCGCGGCGGCACCGTTGCCGTCGAAGTCGCTTGCGCCGGTGGGTGGCGGGGGCGGCGGGGGCGGCGGCGCCGGCGGGGGTGGGGTTGGTGTCGGGTCGGGGCCCGCGGTCGCGGGGGCTGCGGCGGCGTCCTCGCCGCCGCCACAGCCAGACAGCGACACGAGCACCATGCTGCTGCCCGTCAGGGCCAGCAGGCGACGGCGGTTGAGTTGCAGCGCATCCATGGTCAGCCTTCGGGCTGTTGACGACGTCTGCAGTCTAGGAAGGCGGGCGTTAGCGCTGCGTTAGCGGGTGCGTCAACGGCTGCATCAGCCGCGGCGTGATGCCGCCGCCGTTCAGACCACGGTCATCAAGGCCAGCCAGAGCGCCGCAAACGCCGTCACCAGCAGCGGGCGGTCGGGCAGGCGCCAGAGCGCCAGGAAGAGGAACAGGTTCCACGGCAGCGGCGCGAAATGCAGCGCCGCGGCCCAGGCCATCGGTGCGCCTGCGGCTGCCGCGATCAGCGCGCCGAAGCTGGCGAACACGTTGACGAGGGAACCGACGACGAGCATGTCGCGCCAGAACAGGCGGCGCAGCGGCACCTCGCCACGCCAGCGCCGCGCCACGAAGTTGTCGCGCCAGCCCGGCACCCCGCTCAGCCCGCGCGCTGCGGCCCGGGCCGGCCGGCCTCGACCACCCAGCGGCCCTGCGAAGACAGGCCGCTGGCCGCGTTGCGCGCGTCGTCCACCACGCGCAGGTCGGCCTGCAGCCGCTGGCCTTCGAGCGTGAAACGCACGTAGCCGCGCTGGTCGCTGCGGGCGTGCAGCAGGTGCGGGTTGAAAGCGCGCATGCCGTCCAGCCGCGCCTGCGGCAGGCCCAGGCTGCTGATCGAGGTGCCGCAGAACTCGCTGGCGATCACCGGCGCCTTGGGGTCGTCGAAGTCGAGCTTCAGGTCGGCGACGTAGTTGGCATGCACGTCGCCGCCCAGCACCACCACGCCGGGCAGCTTCTTCTGGGCCACGACGTCCAGCAATCGCCGGCGCGACGCGGCATAACCGTCCCAGCCTTCGGTCCAGTAACGGCCGCCCGTGGCGCCGGCGGGATCGGCCCAGCTGCAGCGCGCCATCAGCGTCTGCTGGGCCAGCAGGTTCCACGGGCGCTCGGTGCTCCAGCCTTCGGCCAGCCAGGTTTCCTGCGCCGCACCCAGCAGCGAGCGCTTCGGGTCCAGCAGTGCCGGGCAGTCCTTCAGGTCGACCGTGTTCGAGCCCGCGCGGCCCGGCCGCGGGCAGGCGTGGACGTCGCGGTGCTGGCGGTCGTCCAGCAGGTGCACGCGCGCCAGGCGACCCCAGTCGAGCCGGCCGTGCATGCGCATCGTGCCGTCCACCGGGCGCGCGCTCTTGGGCAGCGGCATGAACTCCCAGTAGGCGCGGTAGGCCGCGGCGCGCTGGGCCGCGAAGTTGAAGGGCAGGTCCTGGCCCACGTCGCCGGCGTAGTCGTTGTCGACCTCGTGGTCGTCCCACACCAGCAGCCAGGGCGCGGCGGCGTGCGCCGCCTGCAGCGCCGGGTCGCTTCGGTACTGCGTGTGGCGCGCACGGTAGCCGTCCAGCGTGCGCACCCTGCCGCCTTCGTGGCGGCGCGGGGCGTCGGGCGGCGCGCTGTCGCGACCGTATTCGTAGATGTAGTCGCCGAGGAAGAGCACCAGGTCCAGCGGCTCGGCCGCGGCATGGCGCCAGGCGGCCCAGTGGCCGGCATCCCAGCGCTGGCAGCTGGCGATGATGAAGTCCAGCCGCGCCACCACGGCGCCGGGCGCCGGCGCCGTGCGTGTGCGCCCGGCGGCACTGCGTTGGCCCAGGGCGCTGAAGCGGTACCAGTACCAGCGATCGGGCTTCAGGCCCGCCGGCTCGGCGTGCACGCTGTGCGTGTCGTCGGCCAGCGCGGTTTCGCTGCCGCGCGCCGCAATGCGCGTGAAGGCCTCGTCCTCGGCCACTTCCCACTGCACGGCGGCCTGGGCGGGCAGGTCGGCGCCGGTGAGCATGGTCCACAGCACGACACCGTCGGCGCGCGGCTGGCCCGAGGCGACGCCGAGCGCAAAACGCGGCACGTCGGCGGCGCGCGCGTGGCGCACGAAGAGCGGCGCGGCCCCGGCGGCACCCGCCGCGACGGCCAGCCCGAGCAGGCCGCGCCGCGTGGCGCCGGCGCGCTGGCCCTGGCCGCTCACGAGCGCGGCAGCGCCGCCGGGCGCGCCAGGTCGTCGACGCTCCTGCCCTGCTGGCGCAGCAGCGCCTCCAGCGCCGGCAGCAAGGGCCCCAGCCGCTCGTCGATGGCGGCCCGCACGGTGTCGACGAAGACCTGCGTCTGGCGCTCGATCTCGATGTTCAGCGCCGCGCCCGCGGCCTTCTCGGCGAAGGTGGTCTGGCGCAAGGTCTCGGGGATCAGCCAGACCTCGAAGCTGCCGCTGCCGTCGGGCGCGCGCTGCGCCTCGGCCACCGTCAGGCTGGCGCCGTTGACGGCGATGTAGCCCTTGGCGAAGACATAGCGCATCCAGGGTGCCGGCACGGCGATCTTCAGCACGTGGTTGTTCTCGGGGCGCCGCAGCTCGGCCACGGTGGCCAGGAAATCGACATGGCCCGACAGCGGGTGGCCGCCGATCTCGGCGCCGTCCTTCGCCGCGCGCTCGACGTTGACGCGGCCGCCCTCGCGCAGCGTGCCCAGCGTGGTGAGCGCCAGGCTCTGCTGCATGACGTCGAAATCGGCCGCCTCGGGCCCGCGCAGGGTGGTGACGGTGAGGCAGACACCGTCGACCGCGACGCTGGCGCCGATGGCCAGGCCGTCGGCGAAGCCGGGCGGAAAGTTGAGCGTGAAGCTGCGCAGGCCGGGGCGGTCGGCGATGGCGCTGACGGTGGCGAGGCCCTGAACGATGCCGGTGAACATGGCCGCCAGCTTAGCAGCGCTGCCTACACTCGGCCGCGATGGAGCCCTTCAAGAACCTGCTGAACCCGGCGCTGGTGGCCGACGCCGCAGCCTTGCTGCAGCGCCACGCCGAGGCGCTGGGCCTGCCCTTCGACGGTGAGCGCTTCGCGGCGCTGGCGCTGCCGGGACTCGAGACGCTGGAACTCAAGGCGCGTGCGATGCAGGTCTGCGACGCGCTGCAGGCCACGCTGCCGGCACACTTCGAGACCGCCGCCGCCCTGCTGGAAACGGCGCTGGCACCGGCCTCGGCCGACGACGCCGTCTCGCCGCCCCCGGGCCTGCACGACGGCCTGCGCGGCTGGGTGCTGTGGCCGGTGGGCGAATTCATCGCCCGCACGGGCCAGGCCCGGCCGGCGCGGGCGCTGGCCGCGCTGCACGCGCTGACGCAACGCTTCACGGCCGAATTCGCCATCCGCCCCTTCATCGTGCAGCACCCGGCCTTGTGCTTCGACACCTTCGCCCGCTGGCAGCACGACCCCAGCGCGCACGTGCGCCGACTGGTCAGCGAAGGCAGCCGCCCGCGCCTGCCCTGGGGCCAACGGCTGCAGGCGCTGGTGCGCGACCCCTCGCGCACGCTGCCGCTGCTGCGCACGCTGCAGGACGACCGTAGCGCCTACGTGCGCCGCAGCGTCGCCAACCACCTCAACGACATCGCCAAGGACCACCCCGAAATCGTCGCGGCCTGGCTACACGAACACCTGCCCGGCGCCGGCGCCGAGCGGCGCGCGCTGCTGCGTCATGCCAGCCGCAGCTTGCTCAAGCAGGGCCATGCGCCGGTGCTGCAGGCGTGGGGGCTGGGCCAGGCACTGCAGGGCACGGCACGCCTGCAACTGGCCCCGCGACGGGTGTCGCTGGGCGAGGCCGTGCAGCTCACGCTGACGCTGCGTTCGACGGCCGCGCGGCCCCAGCGCCTGGCCATCGACTACGTGGTGCACCACGTCAAGGCCGACGGCCGCCTGAGCCCCAAGGTCTTCAAGGGCTGGACACTCGAACTGCCGCCCGGCGCCACGGCGACGCTGGCGCGCGCACACGCGCTGCGCGCCATCACCACGCGGCGCTACCACGCCGGGCGGCACCAGATCGCGGTGCAGGTCAACGGTGTGGAGGTGGACCGCGGCGCGTTCACGCTGGCGCTGCCGCGCGCCACACGCTGAGTGCCGCCGGTGGCGCCGCAGGGGTGTGCACACGTCGGCCCTGTCCACCCGGCGTGACATACTGTCTGCTCCGTTGCGCGAAGGTCCCCACCCCGCAGTTCACCGATGTCGATGTTCCCTCCGGATCACGCGCTGAGGGCCACGCTGGCCGAGGAAGTCCACGCCCGGCCGCCCGAAGCCATGAGGGCGCCGGCGCGCGCGAGCTACGTCGCCGTGCTCGTCGAACCCGAACAGCGCGGCTGGGAACTCGAGCACCTCGCCACCCTGTGCGAAACCCACGGCGTCACGCCGCCCGGGCCCGGCGTCACGCACTTCCGCGCCGACTTCGGCAGCGGCGCCGGCGCCTTCCGCCTGAAGTGGGAACGCCACGGCGAGTTCTCGGGCTACACCGTCATCGCCGGCGGCATCCACGAGCAGCCGTTCCAGAACGTCGCCGCGGCCCTGCTGCCGATGGGCTGGCTGGTCGGCATCCCGGGGGCCACCATCGCCGCGGTGCACGCCAAGCTGCTGGCCGCGCCCGACGAAGACCGGCTGGCCTGGCTGCTCGAACAGGCCTTCGGTGGCCAGGGTGTCGTCGGCTCGGCCATCGCCGACGGCGCGGCCCGCGTCTACACCGACTTCCAGCTGCACGACGGCTGCACACGCTTCGTGCTCGCCGACCACCGCCTCACCGAACGCCAGGCCGGCCGCACGCTGCAGCGCCTGTTCGAGATCGAGGCCTACCGCATGCTGGCGCTGCTGGCGCTGCCCATCGCGCGGCGCCAGAGCCCGCGCATCGTCGAGATCGAGGCCGCGCTGGCCACGCTGACCGACGGCATCGCGCGCGACCAGGGCGACGACGAGGCGCTGCTGCACGAACTGACGCGCCTGGCCGCCGAGGTCGAAAGCGGCCTGGCCGCCAGCCAGTACCGCTTCGGCGCCTGCCGCGCCTACGAGGAACTGGTGGTGCGGCGCATCGGCGAGCTGCGTGAACAGCGCCTGCCCGGCATCCAGCCGCTGGAAGAGTTCATGGCGCGCCGCTTCACGCCCGCGGTGGCCACCGTCAACACCGTGTCGCAGCGCCTGCACGACCTGTCCGAACGGGTCTCGCAGGCCAGCGCGCTGCTCAGCACGCGCGTGGACATCACGCGCGAACGCCAGAACCAGGCCCTGCTGGCCAGCATGGACCGCCGCGCCAAGCTGCAGCTGCGGCTGCAGCAGACGGTGGAAGGCCTGTCGGTGGCCGCCATCTGCTACTACGTCGCCGGGCTCGTGGGTTATGGCGCGAAGGCGCTCAAGGGCATGGGCCTGCCGCTGAACGTCGACCTCGTGGTGGGCCTGAGCATCCCGATCGTCGCCTTCGGCGTCATGGCCGCGGTGCGCCGCGCGCGCCGGCACGCCAGCGGCGGCGAGCGCTCGCAGACCTTCAAGCGCTGAACCCGCCCCCGTCACTTTCCTCCTGAGCCGCGCCCGCCGCATGACGACTTCCTGCTTCCCGTTCTCGGCCATCGTCGGCCAGGACGAAATGAAACTGGCCATCCTGTGCGCCGCGGTCGACGCGCGCATCGGCGGCGTGCTGGTCTTCGGCGACCGCGGCACCGGCAAGAGCACCGCGGTGCGCGCGCTCGCCGCGCTGCTGCCGAAGATGAAGGCCGTGGTCGGCTGCCGCTACGGCTGCGACCCGGCCGACACCTCGTCTTCGTGTGACCAGTGCCCGACGCTGAAGGCCGGCAAACCCAAGACGCACATGATCCCGGTGCCGGTGGTCGACCTGCCGCTGGGCGCCACCGAAGACCGCGTCGTCGGCGCGCTCGACCTCGAGAAGGCGCTCACCGCCGGCGTCAAGGCCTTCGAGCCCGGGCTGCTGGCGCGTGCCCACCGCGGCTTCCTCTACATCGACGAGGTGAACCTGCTCGAAGACCACCTCGTCGACCTGCTGATCGACGTCGCCGCGTCGGGCGAAAACGTCGTCGAGCGGGAAGGCCTGAGCGTGCGCCACCCCGCGCGCTTCGTGCTCGTGGGCAGCGGCAACCCCGAAGAAGGTGAACTGCGCCCGCAGCTGCTCGACCGCTTCGGCCTCGCGGTGGAGGTGCGCACGCCGCAGGACATCGCGTCGCGCGTCGAGGTGGTGCGGCGGCGCGATGACTTCGAGCGCGGTGCCGCGGATTTCATCGCGCGCTGGCAGAAGGAGGACGACAAGGTGCGGGCGCGCATCGTCGCGGCGCGCAAGCGCCTGCCCGACATCCAGGTGCCCGACAGTGCGCTGGAACGCGCCGCGCAGCTGTGCATGGGCCTGGGCACCGACGGCCTGCGCGGCGAGCTGACGCTGATCCGCGCCGCACGCGCGCTGGCCGCGCTGGACGGCGCGCCGGCGGTGGGCGACAACCAGATCCACCGCGTCGCCAAGCCGGCGCTGCGCCACCGCCTGCGCCGCGACCCGCTGGACGACACCGATGCCAGCGCGCGTGTCGAGCGCGTCTGCGCCGAAGTCTTCGGCACGTGAACACGCCGGTTGACGGCACGACGGGCGAGAGGTCCGGCGGCACGATCGGCAACAAGATCGGCGGCAGGGCAGACGCCAGGACAGGCCGCGCGCCTGAAGCGTCGCCGTCGGGCCCGCACCCCGAACAGGTCTGGGGCGACGCACTCTGGGTGCAGGCGCTGCTGGCCATCGCACCGCACGGCCTGGGCGGCGTGCACCTGCGCGCCGGTGCCGGGCCGGTGCGCGACCGCTGGCTGGCCGGCTTCCGCGCGCTGCTGCCGGCGGGTGAAGCGCTGCGGCGTCTGCCCGGCCACATCGCCGACGACCGCCTGCTCGGCGGCCTGGACCTGTCGGCCACGCTGGCCAGCGGCCGGCCGGTGGCGCAGCGCGGGCTGCTCGCCGAAAGCCACGGCGGCGTGGTGCTGGTGCCGATGGCCGAACGCCTGAGCGCCGCCCACGCCGGCCGCCTGGCCGCCGCGCTGGACCGCGGCGAGGTCGGCTTCGAACGCGACGGCCTCAGCGCCCGCTGGCCGGCGCGCTTCGGTGTGCTGGCCTGCGACGAAGGCGGCGAGGACGACCCTGCGCTGGCCGCCACGCTGATCGACCGGCTGGCTTTCCACGTCGACCTGCGCCCGCTGTCCCTGCGCGACTGCGGCCCCGCCGAGACCCGCGCCGCCGACGCCGCCGAGGTGGCCGCGGCGCGGGCCCTGCTGCCCGAGGTGAGCCTCGACGACCGCGTGCTGCAGGCCCTGTGCGGCACCGCGCTGGCGCTGGGCGTGCCGGGGCTGCGCGCCAGCCAGCACGCCGTGCGCGCCGCGCGCGCCGCCGCGGCGCTGGCCGGGCGCGCCAGCGTCAACGACGACGATGCGCTGCTCGCCGCGCGGCTGGTGCTGGCGCCGCGCGCGACGCGGCTGCCCTCGGCGCCGGAAGAGGGTCCACAGGACGAGGCCGAGGCGCCCGAACCACCGCCACCGCCGGCGAACGAAGAACCCCCGCCCACCGAAGAACCGCAGCCGCCGGGCGAAGCGCAGGCGCTGGAAGACCGTCTCGTCGAAGCCGCTGTCGCTGCGCTGCCCGCCGGCCTGCTGGCCGCGCTGCAGGGTGGCCTGGGCGGGCCGCACGCGGGCCGCGTGGGGGCGCTCACGGCGTCGCCGCGCAGCGGCCGCCCGGTGGGCACGCGCCTGGGTTCGCCGCGGGGCGGCGCGCGCCTGAACCTCATCGAGACACTGCGTGCCGCCGCGCCCTGGCAGACCCTGCGTCGCCGCGCCGCGCCACAGCGCACGGGGCTGATCCACGTGCAGGGCGACGACCTGCGCATCAGCCGCCTG
>Ga0154020_10003133_pt1 | contig 20003 bp, 11 predicted proteins | sample Klosneuvirus_201_FD_109709 | JGI IMG/M metagenome (GOLD analysis project Ga0154020, IMG submission 109709) | Active sludge microbial communities from wastewater, Klosterneuburg, Austria - Klosneuvirus_20160825_MG | ecosystem: Engineered > WWTP > Aerobic digester > Activated sludge | place... | reverse complement strand
CTTCAAATTCTGAATCGATTGACATCTGACTCCTCTAAAAAGTAAATTCCAGCGCCTGGTAAAACGCCGTTTGATCATTCATAACGGATTATGCCGACTGTGCTCTGGATAGACTGTGACAGGGTATAGACTGCGACAGGATCCAGACAGTGACAGTATACAGATTGACAGCACTTCATTGGGCGCGCATAATGCAACCCAACGGCGAATGGGTCTATTATACCAGAGTTGCACGACTACAAAAATGATTAAGTTAAGTCAGGTTTATTTGATGGCAGGGCCCGATGTCGACAAAGCCTGGCAAACCATAGGATGAAACATGCAGCAAATCCTTGAATCGGGCAAAATTTTACGTGGTCGCTACAAAATCCAGGAACTCGTCGGACAAGGCGGGATGGGTGCGGTCTATCGCTCCGACGATCTGCGCCTTTCTGGGCGCGTCTGCGCAGTCAAGGAAGTATTGCCTGCACTTTCCGAAAGTTCAGTCTCCAAAGAAGAGCTAGAACAGATCACCGAGCAGTTCCGCGTCGAGGCCAGCACGCTGGCGCGCCTGGATCATCCCAACCTGCCCAAGGTCTCCGATTATTTCTCGATCGGCGGACGCGAATATCTGGTCATGGATTTTGTAGAAGGCAGAGATCTACAGGAAATTTTGCTGGAAGCACAGCGCCGTGAGGAGCAGCTTCGTGAGGTTCAGGTGATGGCATGGGCGACCCAATTACTCGACGCACTGGAGTATATGCACAGCCAGGATCCACCTGTGGTGCATCGCGATATCAAGCCTAGTAATATCAAGGTGACGCCGCGCGGCGCCATCAAGTTGGTGGATTTTGGACTGGTTAAGGTGTTGCAAAACAACGATAGCCGCACCGTGACCGTGGTGCAGGGACGCGGCACCGTCGCCTATACGCCGCTTGAACAGTACGGCAGCGATACTGGCTCCACCGATAATCGCAGTGACATTTACGCGATGGGCGCCACGTTCTATCATTTACTGTGTGGTCAGCCGCCGGCCGATGCCAAGCAGCGCTTTTTGCGTCCGGGCTTGTTGACGCCCATGCGCCAGCTCAATCCAAACGTCTCGCCGCGCGTCGAACGCGCGATCTTCCGCTCGCTCTCGATGCACCCCAACGAACGTCCAAGCAGCGCGCGCGAGTTTCGCGAGATGCTGCTTGGCTCTGACGTGCGCGCCTATCCGCCAACTCCTTCCACCTTGCTGCCTCCGGTCGGTAGAGCGGTGCAAGGGTGGGGCTCGGTCCTGCGAGAATATGGCGTGCTGCTGGGATTGGCGGGAGCGCTGCTGCTGGTGGCATTCTTGATCAGTATTATGTAGAAGGGTCGCTGGGCACAGGTGGAAATGATCGGCGTCTTTCCGGCGCAGGCGGCTCCGCCCCTGCGGTGACGCGCGGGAGAGGCAGCTCCGGATCAGGGTGTGTGGTGCGCTCGCTATGTTGAAACCCCCAGAAAAGGAGGCCGAGCGGGGCGCAGGCGACTACGCCTGTCAGCACGCCCCAAACGATCATCGCGGCCATCCCGATCAATTGCGCCTGAAATTGTCCGGGAAAATCGGGTTGAAACCCGGTCGCCACGAAAAGCCCTGATACGCCCTGCCGTGCGACGCCCATGAAATTATCAACGCCAGTGACCTGCCAGCCAACGCCGGCGGCGCCGTCAGCAAAGACGCCGGCGAACAATAATCCCACCATCGCTGGCGCACCGGCCGTCACGACCAGGCCGGTGGCGTCGTCCAGCCGCAGCAGATGATCGATGACATAGGCCAATAAAGGCGTCGTCGCACCCGCCAGCGCACCGATCAGGAGCGCGGGCGCCGGTTGTATAAACGGTGCAGCCGCCAAACCAGCGACGGCGCCTGCGACCAGCCCGCGCGCGGCTAACGTCGGGTGACTCTGCCCCGCGACAAACCATGTATAGAGCAATGGCGCCACTACTCCGGCCGCCGCTGACAGCAGCACATTAACGCTGCCGCGCATCATCCCCAGGTCGCTCAAGGCTGCCACTTGCAACGGGTTCGACCATAACCAACCGATCAACCCGGCCAGGACGAGCAAGCTTCCTGCCACCGTAAGCAGCGGCTGATAATCGGGCGGCAGGTGCGCGCTAGCGGCGGCCGCCCGACGCGGCGTCCACACGACAAGCGCAACCAGGCCAAAGGCAGCGGCCAGCAAAAAGACGCTGCCCGCGCCGCCGACGTCGAGAAAACCATGGCCTAGATTCAAATTGCGCCCCAGTGCGGAAAGCCAGCCGCCCCCTTGCACCCAATTACCCGCCAGCGGATAGACGATGCCGCCTATCAGGAGTGCAATCACTAACGTCGCCAACATCGGCGCCCGCCCGCGCACCGCCATCACAGGCAGGAGCGTCACGACGAAGAGCCAGGGCAGATGGGACAAGAAGAGCGCGTACACGAGGGCGGTCATGTCGCTACCCGCGAGAAACCACCCGCTTAACCCTGCTACGCCCCAGCCGACGCCCCAGTCTACGGAGAGTGGGCTCCATTCCCACACCAGTCCGCGCAGTTCCGGTCGCATATAAACCAGGCCGATCCCGCCAAACTGCAACGCAAAACCGACCGCCCAGTACGCCAGCGTCGCCAGGCTGATCGCAGCCACCGCGCCCAGCGCAGCATCCCAGGCGCGCTCAGTCTCCAAACCGGCGACGCCGATCAACACAAGCCCGACCGCGGTTAACATCGCCACAGCCGCAGATAATATATACCAAAAAACCGGAGTTGATGCGGGTGTCCCAGACGCATCCCCCTGCGCGACCGCCGCCAGTGGCGACAACGCCAGCAGCGCGGGCAGTCCGATCCAGAGAACGCACCGGAAACGAGCAAATCGATTAACGTGTGGCTTATTCATGCAGTTGTGACCATTGGTTTGTCGTCGGGGAAATGTCTTTAACGCTGGCCGAATCGTGCGTCAATCATACCAAAGGCGATCTATTTTCCCAAAGCGCCTAACGACTGTGGTAGACTGCCTGTGATGACCACATCGCCTTCGGAGCCTGCGGACGCCGGCAACCAGCAACAGCGACAGCGTGTTGGGTCGCTTCAAAAGCAAGCGGAGCGGCTCCTGCCGTGGCTTGTCTGGGCTCTCTTTCTTCTGCTTTACGCAAGCACCGCCGCGCCTTCCATCGTTGCGTTGTTCGACGATACGCTTGAATTTCAACTCGTGCTGCCTGGCTTTGGCATCGCCCACCCGACCGGATACCCGCTCTACACGTTGGTGGGCGGGGGGTGGAGCCATCTGCTGCCCTTCGGCAATTGGGCGTGGCGGGTGAATCTCTTCAGCGCGCTGGCGGCAGCGACCACCGCCGCACTGATCTTCGTACTGGCGCGACGGCTGACCCAAGATGAACAGGGTCGCGGCGATCCATGGGCCGGCCTGGCCGCCGCGGCTGCGTTTGGATTGGGCCCGGTCTGGTGGCAGCAAGCTACAGTAGCTGAAGTGTACGCCTTGCATAATTTGTTTGTGGCCGCGATTCTCGTAGTCGCCGTCGGCATTCCGCGCACGCACGGGACAGCCTTTGATCGGCGCATTTCCTTGCTATTGGTGCTGATTGGGCTGGGGCTTGCACACCATCGCACTGTCGTCTTGCTCTTGCCTGGCTTAGCAATCTATCTGCTGTGGACAGTTCCAGCGATCCTGCGCCCGCGCCGCATCTGGCTGGTGTGGGTGGGCGCGTTGGCCGCGCCACTGCTGCTTTACCTCTACATTCCACTGCGCGCCGCGCAGGGCGTCGCCGACCTGAACGGCAGCTATGCCAACACATGGGGCGGATTCTGGGATCACGTGCTGGCGCGCCAATACACCAGCTTCTTCACCGCCAACGAACTGAGTCGTAGCTACGATGCCGCGGGCTGGCTACATCTCTGGCGTGCACAAACCGGCTGGATCGGCGTTGTGCTGAGTGCGCTTGGCCTCGGTATGCTTGCCGACCGCAAACTCCGTCCGGCCTGGGTCTTGATCGTGCTGGTGCTCGCCGCCAACCTGGTCTTTGCGCTGAGCTATCGCGTTGGCGATCCTGAAGTGTTTCTGCTGCCGGGCTTGTTGTGCGCTGCTGTGTTGGCCGGCGGTGGTCTCGCCTTGCTCCGGCGGCAAACGCCGCGTGCGCGCTGGCACACACCGCTTACCGTGCTCATCCTCCTGCTGCTGATGGCCGGCGGCGGGCGCGACGCTTCCATCGATCGCAGCGGCGAATGGGCGGCGCACGACTACGCGGTTGACATGGCAAAAGTCGACTTTCCGCCTGGCAGCCGCGTCATCGGCATCGAGGGCGAGATGACCGCGCTCAAGTACATGCAGCAGGCCGAGCAGATCGGGCTGGCGGCCACCCCGATCGTCGCCAACGATCCAGAGCAACGACGCGCGGCGCTGGCTGTCGCGCTGGCTGAGGGCGCGGCGCCCTATCTGACGCGGGAACTGGATGGCATTGCCGCCCAATACAGCTTCACCGGTGAGGGGCCGCTGGTGCGCGTCTGGCCGCGCGGCCAGGTCGAGGCGCAAACGCCGCCAATTCGTAGTGAGCTCGCTCTGCTGGATGGACGCCTGCTGCTTGAAGGGTACGATCTCCAGCGCCTGGCGTGGGCCGGCGGGCCGGCAGCGCGCATCACCTTGTATTGGCGCCCGACCGCGGCGCTGGATCGCGACCTCAAAGTATCGTTGCGCGCGGTCGATGCCGCCGGCGTCCCGCTGACGTTGGAAAATGGCGCCTCGGCAGTGGTGGACGCCTATCCGCTGCGTCAGGTTGCCGGCGCGACGACGTGGGCGCCGGGCGTCCAGGTGCGCGATGTGTACGAGACATCCATCCCTAGCGATACAGAGGAATCTTACCTTCTACTGATCATCTACGACGCTGAAACTCTGGAGGAAGTCGGCAGGTTGGCGGCGCCGCTGCCATAAACCATCCTGCTGTGTGGTTTTGAGAATCCCTCCGCGCTGTGGAATAATGGATATGTTTGTGTCTGGATGCAACGGTATCCAGTGTCAAAGTTGCCCGATGTAGGCTGCGTCGAAAAGCTCAACAGCATAATGCCGGTGGCGTCGGGCAAGAAAAATAAAGAGGGTTCAAAATGCGATTCAATCGAATGGTTCTTATTGTAACACTCATGATGGCGGTGGCGCTCTTGGCAGCTTGCCAGCCGATCACGGCGGAGGATATGCAAAGCGCGCTGGCCGGGCAACCGGTTTCCACCGAGTCCTCAACCACTGTGGACGAGGGCGCGATGGCCACTGTCACGGCGCGTTCGCTGCGCGTGCGCGCCCAGCCGGGTGAGAGCGCCGAAGTCGTCGCCGGCATCCGCGAAGGCGAGCAGTACGAAGTGATCGGGCGCAGCAGCGACGGTCTCTGGATCGAACTGGCGATCCCGAAGGCGCCGCAGGGATCGGGCTGGGTGTCCGCAAACTTTGTCACTGTGTCCGGCGCCATCACCGACGCCAAGGTGAGCAGCGCGCCGGTGGCGTCCACCCCCACTGCTGCACCGACTGTAGCAACCGTCACCGAGGCCGTCGCCACCGCAGCGCCAACTGAAGAAGCCGCCGAAGCAGTCGCTACCGCAGCGCCAACTGAAGAAGCCACCGCAGCGCCCGCCGAGGAAACTGCCACAGCCATCGCGCCGGCGCCTGGTTTTGCGCTGGTGACCGCTGAAGGCGCACGCCTGCGCGTGCGCGCTGAGCCAAGCACCACCGCCGAAATCGTCGGTTGGGTCCAACCCGGCGAAACTGTCCCTGTGGCAGAAGTCTCCGCTGACGGCCTCTGGGTGAAATTGGGCGGCGTTCCCGACACTCAAAATCCGAACGGTGGTTGGGTCTCCGCCGAATTTGTGGTGCTCGGTCAGTAAACACCGGTGCGCGGACGTCTCGTCCGCCTTATGTTAAAATGCGGACGAGACGTCCGCACCACGTATAAAGTTTGATACGGGCTGGCGGCTCAGTAGGTGCGCCAGCCCGTTCTTGTTTCCTGCGTCTCCAGCAATGCCTCTACGCGCGCCAGCATAGCAAAGCGGGAAACCAAACGCTGTACCGCGTCGTTTTACAGAGTGCGCTGCCAATGTCACTGACAGGTGGCGCAACATTTTGTTTGCGACCCACCTGTGCGGCTAACTGAACTATCAAGTGCGTGAAACGCTTTCGGGACTACGGATTCAGGACTCAGGACTGCTCATGTACGAACTACAGCCTGCCCCGCCCAAACGGCCTCGATCCAACGGCGCTGCGCCGGGCCCCGCGCGCAATCGCCGCTTTTGGCAAGGTGTGGGCAGCGGCGTCCTGGCCTTTGTGATTTCTGCCGTACTAGTTGCCGGCGGTGTGTTGATCGGCTATGCCACGATGGCGCGGGACTTGCCCTCGCCCACTGAATTGCGCCAGCGCGCCAGCACCTTTCAAACCACCCGCATCTACGACCGCGAGGGCAATCTGCTCAACGAGGCGTTTGACCCGGACATGGGCCGGCGGATTGAGGTCTTGCTTGCCAATATCTCGCCTTACGTGATTCAGGCCACCATCGCCACCGAGGACGCCAATTTCTACGCGCACCCTGGCATCGATCCGGTTGCATTGCTGCGCGCCGTGTACTATGCCTTCCAGGAAGGTGATGTCGTCTCCGGCGGCTCGACTATCACCCAGCAGCTTGTCAAGCGCGTGCTGCTCTCGTCCGAACGCACAGCCACGCGCAAGATCAAAGAAGCCATCCTGGCCGCCGAAATCACGCGACGCTACAGCAAGGACGACATCCTCGAGCTTTACCTGAATGAAGTTTATTACGGTAACCTCTCCTATGGCATCGACGCGGCCGCTGAGACCTATTTCGGCAAGGAAGTTGGCGAGCTGACGCTGGGCGAGGCCGCGTTGCTGGCCGGATTGCCGCAGCTCCCTGCTTATTACGACCCTTACACGCATCCCGACCGCGCCAAGAAGCGTCAGAGCATTGTGCTCGGGTTGATGGTGGAGGCGGGGTACATCACCGCGGAGCAGGCAAACGCGGCATGGGTCGAGCCGCTCACCTATGTGCCGCTCCAGTTCGACCTCAAAGCGCCCCATTTCACCCTCTTTGTACGCCAACAGTTGGAGCAACTTTTTGGTCCGGAGGCGCTCTATCAATCCGGGTACAGTGTGCACACCACGCTCGACCCGCGCTTGCAGGCCGAGGCAGAGCGCATTGTGGCGGAACAGGTGAGCGCACTCGCCGATCGCAACGTCTCCAACGGCGCGTTGGTGGCGATGCGCCCACAGACGGGCGAAGTGGTGGCGCTCGTCGGCAGCGCTGATTTCGACAACGTGGAGATCGACGGGCAGGTGAACATGGCGCTGGCGCCACGTCAGCCGGGCAGTGCGACCAAACCGTTTGTCTATCTTGCCACCTTCGACCTGCCGGACAAGCCGCAGGAGAAGCAGTGGACGCCAGGCACGCTCACCGCCGACATCAGCACGGCTTTCCCGGATGGCGTCAACCCACCCTACGTGCCGGTCAATTATGACGGCAAGGAAATGGGGCTGATCACTGTGCGCGCGGCGCTCGCCAACAGCCGCAACATCCCGGTGGTGGCCGCCTTACAGGAGGCGACACTGCCTGTTTTCGTCGATCTCATGCAGCGTTTTGGCGTGACCACCCTCACGCGGCCGGATTTTGGCCTGAGTCTGTCACTTGGCGCCGGTGAGATTCCACTCATCGAGTTGACCGACGCCTTTGCGACGCTCGCCAACAACGGTCTGCACATTCCACCCGTTACCATCCAGAAGATCACCGACGCGCAGGGTGAGATCATCTGTGAGCAGGGCACGGCGCAGCCTTGCCAGCCCGGCGTCGAAGCCGCCGAACAAGTTGTCAGCCCGGTCGATGCGTTCCTGCTCACCGATATTCTGAGTGACAACGAGGCGCGCACGCCGGTCTTTGGCGCCAACTCCGTGCTGCGGCTGGATCGGCCCGCGGCTGCCAAGACCGGCACGACCAACGATTTCCGCGATAACTTGACCGTCGGCTACACGCCGCAGCTAGTCACCGGCGTGTGGGTGGGCAACGCGGACAACTCGCCGATGGTCAATATTTCCGGCGTAGCCGGCGCAGGCCCGATCTGGAATCAATTCATGACGGTCGCCCACAACGGCGAACCTGCGCAGCCTTTCATGCCGCCGGCCGGCGTGCGCCAGCACGAAGTCTGCGCCGACACCGGCGCGCTGCCCAGCGACGCGTGTCCGGAGAAGCGCCAACATTGGTTCGCCGAGGATCGCCCGCCGCTGCCCAAGGAGCAGGATCTTTGGCGGCGCATCCGCATGGTGCGCGGCACGGATCAGCTCGCCAATGAATTTACACCCGCCGACCAGATCGAGGAGCGCGTCTTCAAAGTCTACCCGCTGGAACATCGCGAATGGGCGATCCGCCACGGCATCGAGCAGCCGCCTATCGAGGCGGTGGCGCCGCTGCCGACGCCCGCACCGGGTGAGGTGCAGCTTGCTATCACCAGCCCCGGTGAAGGGGAGAGCGTGCACGGTGTGCTCCCCATCTTCGGCAGCGCTGCGCTGCCCGGCTTTGCCAGCTATGAACTGCAATATGGCATCAGCCACGACCCCGGCGCGTTCAGTCCGCCCTTCAGCGGCCCGGTTGGCGCTCCGGTGATCAACGGCCAGCTTGGGGCGTGGGACACAACCGGGCTGGGCAACGGCCCACACACGCTGCGCCTGCTGCTGCGCGCCGGCAACGGCGCCCAATACGAGACGCGCGTGCGCGTTTTTGTCGACAACACGCCGCCCACCGACATGCCCGCACCCACGCCGACGTGGACGGCCGAAGCGCCTACAGTCACGCCGGAGCCGCCCACCGCCCTGCCGCCGACCGAAACACCGTGGCCAACGGACACACCGTGGCCGACGGACACGCCCGTGCTTCCGACGGATACGCCTCTGCCGCCGGAGGAGCCGACGCCCGCAGCGCCGCCCGTTGAAGCGCCGCCTGCCGAACCAACTTTCGACGCGACGCCGACGTGGACGCCGGAGGTGGTGAGTGGGTAGTGGTTGGGAGCTTCAATATTTTATGATACATTGGAAAGCCGTAGCCATCTGTGCTTTCTGATAGACAAAGGAATCCGCTGATGAGTGAGCCTAACGCAGCCGAAGATGTTTTCGTCGATCTGGCCGAACTTGAAGACGAGACGCCGACTCTCTGGCGGCTGATCGTCGACGCGGCGCCGCGCTCGGGCGCGGCGAATATGGCGATCGACCAGGCGATTGCCGAGGCGTGCGCGGCCGGCGACAGCCTGCCCACCGTGCGCTTCTATCGCTGGAACCCGCCGGCTGTCAGCCTGGGTCGCTTACAGTCGAGCGCTGACATCGACGCGCTGCGCGTGGCCGAGCTTGGCTACGAGATCGTGCGCAGACCAACAGGCGGGCGCGCCATCTTGCACACCGACGAGTTCACCTATTCCGTGGCCGCGGCGATGCAGCATCCCTTGATGCGCGGCGGGGTGATGGACGCCTATCTGCGCATCAGCAATGCGCTGCTGGCCGGGCTGCACCGGCTGGGCGCGCCGGCGGAAAAAGCGCCCGGCGATGTGCGCGTCGGCGCCGAGGTCTCCGCCGTCTGCTTCGAGGCGCCCAGCGCGTACGAAATCACGGTGGGCAGCCGCAAATTGATGGGCAGCGCGCAGAGTCGCCGCGCCAACTATGTGCTGCAACATGGCAGCCTGCCGCTCGTCGGCGACATCACGCGGCTGATCGATGCGCTGGCGCTGGCGCCGAACGAGGCCGCTCTGTTGCGCGCTGAGCTGCGCGAGCGCGCCTGCACCCTGGCGCAGGCGCTCGGCGTCAGCGATGACAGCGAGGCAGTGAGCTTTGCTTGTGTGGTCGCGGCGATGCAGGCTGGCTTTGCGACGGCGCTGCATCTCAGCTTGGAGCCAAGCGAATTGACAGCAGCAGAAGTGCGCCGTTCCGCGGCGCTGATCCGCACCCAATTTGGCAGCGATCCATGGAATCGACAACGGTGAACTATGGCCGTAGGCTTGTTGACGCTCGAACTTTATCTGCCGATGAACGATAGCCTCAAAGGCAAACGCAGCATCCTGAAGCCGCTGATCGCCCGCATCTGCCACGACTTTAACGTTTCAGTCTGCGAGGCCGAGGCGCAGGACGTGCTGACGCGCGCCGTGATCGAAGTGGCGTGCGTCAGCCAGAACGCCGCGCTGGCGCATCGACATTTGCAGGATGTCGCGCACCGCGTCGAACGCTGGCATGGCGACGCCCAGCTTATCGATTATCGGATTGAGATGTTGGGGTAGCAGGGGCGAGTTGCGAGTTGTGAGGGGCGAGTTGTGAGGGGCGAGTTGCGAGGGGCGAGGAAATCAGTCTGTGTGCAGACATGCAGGCTGATGGCAAAGCACCATTGCTGGAAAGCCAGATAGTGTATGAATGGGTTTATTGAGCGATTGACGACCGCGCTCGGCGCGGAGAATGTGCTGACCGGCGCGGCGGTTCACGAGCGCGCCACCAGTTGGATCGACTCGACGCCGCTGCACGCGCTGGCCATTGTCCGCCCCCGCACTACCGCCGAGGTTGCTACGGTGCTGCGGCTCTGTCATGCGGCGCGCCAGCCGGTGGTCGTTCAGGGCGGGCGCACCAATCTGGTGCGGGCGACGCACACCACCGCGCGTGACCTTGTTATTTCTCTGGAGCGCATGGCCGCGGTGGTCGCGGTGGATGTCGCAAACCAGACCATGACCGTGCAGGCCGGCGCGCCGCTGCAGCGCGTGCAAGAAGTGGCCGCGGCGCATGGGCTGTTCTTTCCACTCGACCTGGCGGCGCGCGGGTCAGCGACCGTCGGCGGGTGCGTGGCGATGAATGCGGGCGGCGTGCGTGTGTTGCGCTACGGCATGATGCGCGATCTGGTGTTGGGGCTGGAAGTCGTCCGTGCTGACGGCGCAGTGCTGACGATGCTGAACGCCATGCTCAAGGACAACGCCGGCTACGATCTCAAGCAGCTTTTTATCGGTAGCGAGGGCACGCTGGGCGTCGTCACCCAGGCGGTGCTGCGCCTTTTCCCGGCCCCGCGCACGCAGGCGACGGCGCTGCTGGCGATGGATGACTTTGCACAGGTGACCGCGCTGGCGCCACGTTTGCAGCGCGATCTGGGCGGCGCGCTCGTCTCTTTCGAGGTGATGTGGAACAGCTACTATCGGCTGACGACGAGTGCGCCTGCGCCCAGCAAGCCGCCGCTGGCGCAACACTACGCCTTTTATGTGCTAATCGAAGCGTTGGGCGGCGACAAACGTTTTGACCAGTCGCGCTTTGCAGACGCGCTCGAAGCCGCCGCCAATCACGGCTTGTTTGCCGATGCCGTCATCGCGCACAACGCGCAGCAGCGCGCCGACCTCTGGCGCATCCGCGAAGATTCCGAACAGATCGAACGCCAGCATCACCTCACCTTTGGCTACGATGTCAGCCTGCCCATCGGCGCGATGGAAGCTTACGTCGAAGACGTGCAGGCGGGGGTGGCGCTGCATTTTGGCGATGCGGCGCGCTGTTGGGTTTATGGCCATCTGGGTGACGGCAATTTGCACGTCAATATGTGGACACCGCAGTTGCAGCCCGCGGACGCCGGTTGCGTCGCCGCGATTGTCTACGCGCCGCTGCGCTTACTGGGTGGCTCCATTTCGGCTGAGCATGGCATCGGCCTTGAAAAGAAGGCGTATCTTGCGCTGTGCCGCACGCCCGCCGAGATCGAGGCCATGCGTCTGCTCAAGCGGTCATTTGACCCACACGATATTCTCAATCCCGGAAAAGTGTTTGACCTGGAGGACAGCTTGTCATGAGCCGATCCCCGCTTGTGATTGTCCCCTATCGCAGCTTTGGCACCCCCACTGCGCTCCTTTTGCGAGGCCGCGTGCTGTACGAGAGGACGCCCGACGTCGCCGACATCAGCCACTCGATCTGGCGCAATTTTCGCAACGCGCTGCGGCGCATCGATTCGCATGAAGCGCCCGGTGTGACCGTCGAGGCTCGCTATCAGAACCAGCAACTCCAGACCGTCACCGATCATGAAGGGTATTTCGATCTGCATCTGCCGCTGACAGAACCGATTGCAGCGGAGGGTGGTTGGCAGGCGGTGCCACTTTCGCTGGTGGAAGCGGGCACGGACAAACGGCTGGCGCCCACCACCGCGGAGGTTTTAGTGCCGCCCACGTCGGCCCGCTACGGCATCATCAGCGATATCGACGATACAGTGTTGCAAACCGGGGCGACCAGTTTCGTGCGCACGACGTTGGCAATCTTGCTGCAAAACGCGGCCACGCGCCTGCCTTTTCGTGGCGTCGCCGCGCTCTATCGGGCGCTGTATGCAGGCTACACGGGAAACGAACGCAATCCGATCTTCTATGTGTCGAGCAGCCCGTGGAACCTCTATGACTTTCTGGTCGAGTTTATGCAACTGCGCGGCATTCCGGCCGGCCCTGTGTTTTTGCGCGACTACAGCATTACGATGATCACGCACAAGTTTAGTCACAATCATAAGCTGGAGTCGATGCGCAGCGTGCTCGAAGCCTATCCTGACCTGCCTTTTGTGTTGATGGGCGACAGCGGGCAACAGGACCCCGAACTCTACACGCGCCTGGCCGAAACGCACCCCGGCCGCGTGCGGGCGATTTACATCCGCGATGTGAGCGGCGACCGGCGCGACGCAGCCGTCGACGCAATGGCGGACGCGCTGCGCGCGCAAGGCGTCCCGCTGTTGCGCGTGGCGGATTCGCTGGCCGCGGCGGCGTCGGCGGTGGAATTGGGGCTTTTGCCTGCCGCTGCGGTCGACAGTGTGCGCGCGGCGATGACGGCGGAAGAAGACGGCGGATGAAGACGGCGGATGAAGCATTGTCAGGTGGCCCACAGATGCTTTGCCTTATCTGCGCTTATCAGCGTCTATCTGTGCACATCTACGTTCCCTTGTTGCTCGCTTTACCCAAAACTTCACGCTAAAGTGGCGTCACTTTGAAACCAGGTGTTTGTGACGATTGTACAGAGAGACCGGGCTTCTCCAAGAAGCCCGGTCTCTCGTTGTGGCGAGGAGGCCAATGCGGGTTACAGAGGAAACTCTGGCTGAGGCGAAATCATCTACTTCAAGGTAAGCGGTAAATAGACGGCATAACCAAAATCGAAATAACGCGCAATAATCGGGCCTCCTTTCTTGTCCTGATCGAACATCTGCACATACCAGTAGTAGCGGCCCGTCACCAGGTTCTTGACGGGCGTATGCGTGCTGCTGGCAGTGGTGGCTTTCGTAGCGCCGGTGAACGCAGGATTATTCGCGTAGGTTACTTCGTAGTAGGCGGCATTTTCCAGTGACGCCCAGCCAAACGAGGGCACGCTGCCCACGGTTCCGCCAGGATGCGGGGCGAGCAGGGCAGGCAGTGAGTATTGCTTGCCGAATTGTCTGGGCGCGCTGAAGGGGCCATTTTTATCGTTGGCGTCGGTAAGCGCCACCCGCCAGTACCAGACGCCGTCGGCGAGACTCTGACCTTTTGTGGGCGTGTACGCGGTGGCGGCGGTTTTGACGTTGATCAGGGGGCTGCCAAAGGTTGGGTCGTCATCCACCTGCAAGTTGTAGAGCGGCGCGGCCAGCCGCGGCGTCTCTGTTGGCGTCAAAATGGCGTTCCAGGCAAACGTCGGTTGGCCGGTGACGGTCATCTGCTCTGTCGGCGTGATCGGCGTCGGGCTGACCGAGGCCTTCTGGAAGGTTATGGTGGGCGTCCACTGCCCGATGACCGAGCTAGAGCGGCGCATGGCCAGCCGCCAGTAATATTGCGTCCCAGGAATCAACGCCGCGCTCGCAGACGTTTCCTGTGGTGTGTAGGACGTCCCATCGAGAGCCTGGCTCACGAGCGGCGAGCTGAAATTGGCGTCGTTGTCGATCTGGATCGTATAGCCGGACGCGCCTTCGACTCGCTCCCACAGAAAGGCCGGCGTCATGTAGACTTCATCGCCCGTCGAGAGCGCCGGATTGCCCGGCAGCCGGCTGCTGAGTTTGAAGCGCATGGCCGGCGACCAGGGGCCGAAGTCAAATGATGATGACGGTGGTGGTTCATTGACCTCATGCCGAATACGCACGCGCCAATAATAGGTTTCGTTGTCGTTGATGGCGTTTTGGGAAACAAAGGCGGTGGGGAGGACGCCAAAAATATGACCTTTGCCTGTTTCGTAACTCTCCCAAGTTTCCAGGATGTCGGAAAAACGTGCATCGCGCGCCACCTGCATCTGATAACCGTCGACCGAATCAAAGTAAGGCATACGCCAACGCAGCGCAGGCATCTCGTAGAATTGATCGGGGTTGGTCAAAGGCGCGTCAAAGGGATAGAGCGGGAGGAGCATGTCCGAAATGTAGGCGTAATTGTCGAGCTGATTGGCCTCGCCGTAAATCACGCCCTGCGGCGGTGCACTGTCCCGGATGACATTGTCCTTCATGCTCAGGAGCGCCAGGGCAAGGCTGCCCGAAAAGTTGTCGTCGGCGCCGCCCAGGGCAGTATAGGGAACCAGCACCTGCACCACCGACGGATCAGGGCACAGCCAGGCCTTGCCGCCGATGGCGTCAAATTTCTGCTCGGCCAGCCACCCCCCAGCGCCCCACCGGTGTAAGGTGACGCTGCGCATCGACACGCCATCAGCGGAGCGATCCACGTGGATGAGAAAGTCCGGCCGATGTAGATCATCGAACGCCAGCGCCCGCCCATGCGGGTCGCTGGTTGCCCCAGAACCTGGGATGTGGTCGTAGTCGACATAGAGGTCATAGGTGACGTCGGAAGCGACGCTCGGCGCCACGGAAAAGGCAAAGACCCAGTAGAGGTTGTATACAGTGGATTTCTCGTAATCACCATTGGGGTCGGGGCGCCGCGCCAGCATGGCGTGCAACTTGCCCAGTTCGTGCTCGTCCCCGGTGTTCATCGCACTCACTGCTTGAAAGGTGAAATTGTTGATCGCGGAATCCGTCATGATCGTCGTCCCCTCGGTCAGCACCACCGGCAGATCGTAATAGTTGCCGGTGATCAGGTCGTTCGAGAGGTCGAAGCGCCGCGGCTCACTCCACTCGCCGATCGGGGCGTTCGGTGCGCTCTCCGGCTGCACGCGCCACCAGTAGGAGCCGGCCGGCATGTCGGTCAGACGCTCCTGCCAGGGGACATAGTTGATCGAAAGCGCATGTGCTTCATCCACAATAAACAGTTCGGAAAATGCATCCGGTCGCCAGCTGATCTGGACGCGATAGCTGGTTGCGTCTGCAAATGGCAGCCAACCAAGCACCGGCGGATCGCCCACTGCCTGAAAGCCATCGGCGGGATAGATGGGCGTCATCACGTTGGCCGGTGTGTAGACGGAGCGCGTGCGGTTGTAGCGCAGCTTCCAAACATGCTCAGTTGGCAGGCGCCCGTCAGGCCAGAAAGGTCGTAGGTCAGGCCAGAAAGGTCGTACACGCCAGAAGTAGACCTGTCCGTCTTGTGGCGCCCATGGATTCGAGGTCGTCGGCGCAATCGCCAACCCGCGCGTCTGGGCTTGATACACGATGGAATCCGGCGCAAACGTGTCAGAAATTGCAACCGCCAATTCATAATAGTCAGGAATCGCCGCGTCATTGGCGGGCCACTCGGAAGCGTGTGCCGTGTCCCACACAAAGAGGGGCCAGGCGACGGTGCGATCCGTGTTGACAGGATGGCCCGCCTGATCGGGTGCATAATAGGGAAGTGGATAGATCAAATTGGGAAGCACCGGAAGCCAGGGATATTCTGGATAAGGCGGACCAGACAGACGAAACGAGAAAGTCTCGCTCCATGGCGTCAGATTGCCTCTGGCGTCGATCGCCTGCACCTGCCAATAGTAATCCTTGTCATACTGCACACCTACCCACGGCCCACGGTAGGCGAAATGATTGACATTGTAGATGACTTCGTTGGCGACAATTTTGGCATTCTCGCCGGCGCCATCTGTCATCTTGAATCGGTAGCGTTCGGCGCCGGCCACCGGCTCCCACGTAAAGTAGGGATAGGAAATATAGGTCTGGTTGTTGGCCGGCGTCAGCAATTTGGGCGCGACGTTCCACTTCATGCGAAAGCTGCGCACCTCGCTCCAGGCCGTGCTGTAGCCTTCCGCATTGGTTGCCTTGACGCGCCAGTAATACTCCTGGTCGTTGCTGAGCGCCTGAAGCGGTGTGAAGTCGGTGCTGCGCGTCGTATACGCAGTGACGCCCGACCCGAAGCTCTGGTCGGTGCTGATCTCGATCTGGTAATCTTTTGCGCCTTCCACCGCCAGCCAGGTGAAGCGCGGCAGGAAACGCAATTCCGGCTTTGCGCCGTTGATCAGCGCCGGTGGATTCAACAACTGTGGCGCCGTGCTCCAGCTAAACTTGAAGACTGAGGTTGAGCTGGTCGTCCCGTTGACGCGATCTCTGGCAGAGGTGTGGTAGGCAAAGGGAATCACCCGCCAGTAGTAAGCATCGTTGGCCGCCAGTCGTTTGGTCGGTGTGTGATGCGGTTTGAGCGTCTCTGCGCTGTAGACGATGTTGGAAAAATCTCCATTGGTGGAAATATCCAACTTGTACCCTGCCGCGCCTATTACAGGCGTCCAACTGAAGTCCTGCGCGGTGAAAGACGTTCGCAGTGCATTGGCTTCTGGTGAAATCAGTTGCGGCTGATTATCGGGGTCGTTGCTCCAGTTTTTTTCAAGTGAGAATATATCAGAGTACTCTCCCCATACGGTCGCCTTGTTGCCTTCTTTTCGACCCGCGCGCACGCGCCAGTAATAGAACCCATCCTGCCATATGGCAGTTGGCGTGTACGTTGTGGCGTAGGTGTCCGACTCGATCAGGAGGGTGGAGAAACCGGGAGCATCAGAGATTTGGAAGTGGTAAATGTTGGCGCTTTCCGGCTGCGTCCAGAGCAGCGCAGGCATTGCCAACGGCGGTGCATTGACGATAGTGGCTAGCGATCCATCGGCTGGGGCCAACACCGTTGGAGGGACTGGGGGAGGCAACGGCGTGGGCGTGGGGGTGGGCGTGGGATTTGCCATCACAGCACCCTGTGCTATGACCGGATGCGGCGACAAGAGGGCGACCATCCAAACGAGCAGCAAGACGCAAACAAGACGCCATCTGGGGATATATAACTGGGGATTGTTCATCAAGTTTGCCCTTTCTAGAGACTGGATAAGCTGCTATCCATCTTAGTCTAGAAAAAGCTGCTACACCTCAGACATTCGTCGCGGCCTGATCGGACGGGACATCAATAAAAAGACGCTATGTTTTTCCCGCCAGCTTCTTCGCCTGGCCGATCCAGCCGGCAACATCCGGCGCGACGGGCGACCGCGACTGGCAGATAGTCAGCAGGTCTTCAGGCGCTGTCTGCGCCAGCGCGGCATAGGTGCGAATACCGGCATTGTACAACCGCTGTTCGTACACTTTGCCGATCCCCTTGATCGGTTCAAAATCGTCGACTGCTTCGCCCGTCCAGATGTAGCCCGCGGCGTCGTGTTCGGTTGCCAAAGCGCGCGCCGAGGCGCGGATCGCATCGAGGTCGGTCATGGCCGCGCGCGCTTTTTCGAGCTTCAGGATGCGACGCAGCGCGTCGTCGTCGAGGGACGCCAGTTCGAAGTAGGTGCCGATGCCAGCATTGTAAAGCCGTTGCTCGTAGATGGCGCCCACCCCCGCCACGGCTGAGAGATCCTGTGGCTGGGCGACAACGGTCGGCACCACGCGCGCCTGCACGGCCTGGTCTGCATAGGCCAGCTTGGCCGGGGCAAGGCTCTCCAGCGCGCGCCCAACTGTCACCAGCGCCGGCGCCTTGGCGTGCCAGCTTGTCTCTGTCACAAATCGTTGACGCCATTCATCTGCCTGCGCGTCTTGCGCCAGCACGGATGCAGCACGCAGGGCGGACGGCGCTTCTGTCCCATCAGCGCGCTGCAACTCGGCAAGCAGCGCATTGAGATGCTCTACTTCAGCGGTTTTCTCCGCAAGTTGCGTGCGTAGCTCGGCTGCGTCGTCCGCGCCGGAAGGGTCACTTGCCAGGTGGCTCATGCGCTGCTCCAGGCGCGCCAGCCTTGCCTGGGCAAGCGAGACCGCTTCATCTTTTTGCTTTAGCAACAACGCCAGAAAAGCCGTCAAGCCAGCGAGCACGCCCCACAAAGCTATCTGTAATCCCTTGCGCATGAGATTCTCCCTCTATGGAAAAAGACCGGGTTGCCTGAAAAGGAACCCGGTCTTAACACAACGTGCTTACTGTCCAGCAATGCAGATTACTGGTTGGCTTCGTCTACAAGGCGTTGCGCCTGCGCGATCCAGCTTGCATAATCAGGCTGCGCCGGCGGTCTGGCCTGGATAATTTCGGTGAGCTGTTCGGGCGTCGCCGCGGCCAACGCCGCATAGGTGAAAATGCCGGCATCATAGAGCCGCTGCTCAAACACTTTGCCGATCCCTTCGAGCGGCTCGAAATCATCCGGCGCTGTGCCCTCCCAAAGCTGCCCAACTGTGCCGGTTTCTTCGGCCAGGCGCCGTGCATCCGCGCGCATCGCTTCCAGATCGACTTGCATCAGTTGCAGTTCGTTAAGCTGGAGCATCTTCTTGAGATCGTCGTCCGACAACGCGGCCAACTCCCAGTAGGCGCCGATGCCTGCCTTGTATAAGCGCTGCTCGAAGACGCGTCCGATGCCTTTGATCTCGGCCAGATCTTGGGGGGCAGCCACCAATTTCGGCAACGCCCGCATTGCCACCGCGGCGTTGGCCGCGGAGAGTTTGGCATCGGGCATGAGCGCCAGCGATTGTCCGAGATCGACAACGGCCGGTGCACGTTGCTGCCAGGCAGCCACCGCGGCATATTCGGTGCGCGTCTGGTCGAGTTCGCCTGCTTGCACCTGCAAGTCGCCACGCACCTGCTCCAACTCCGCAGATACCTGCGCAAGCTGCGTTTGCGTTTCGCTGTAGCGGGTTTGCGCGGCTTCAATTTCACTGCTGCGCGCCGCAAGCTGGCTTTCCAACTCGTCACGTCCTGCGGTCAGCGTTGCCAATTCAGCGGTCAGCCGCTCGATTGCGGCCGTCTTGTCGCTGACTTCAGCTTGCAGCGAGGCGTGGGCTGCGCTGAGCGATGCCAGTTCTGCGGTCAGCCGCTCGATCTCGGCGGTTTTGTCGCTGATGTCGGCTTCCAGGGTCGCGCCGGCCTCGGTGAGTGACTGAACCTGGCTGCGCAGCGCGTCTGCTTCCGCCTGGGCTTGCTGTAGCTGTGCATTTTTGTTGCGAGCCGCCACCACCAACGCCGCCGAGCCGCCGGCGGCAACGCCAAGCGTGGCGAGACGTTGCCCTTCTCCCTCTTCCGGCGCTGTGTCGCCTGTGCCCAGCGCTGCTGAAAGGTCGCTCAGATCGCGGTTCAGCTCGTCCACCTGCTGCTGCACTGCTGCCAATTCGGTATTCTTTGCCTCGAGTTGGCTTTCCAACTCTGTCTTAGCTTGCTGAAGCTCGTCCAACTGCGCCTGTAGCGCTTGTTGTGATTGCTGCGAGGTCGCGGCCTGTTCTTCCAACTCAAGCTTCGCCTGTTCAGTTTCAGCAAGTTGTTGGCGCAACGCATCGGATTGGCTTTCCACCTCTGTCTTAGCTTGCTGAAGCTCGTCCAACTGCGCCTGTAGCGCTTGTTGTGATTGCTGCGAGGTCGCGACTTGCTCCTCCAACTCGAGCTTCGCCTGTTCGGTTTCAGCCAGTTGTTGGCGCAGCGCGTCGGCTTCGGCCTGTGCGCTGCGGATCACCGCATTCTTTTGGCGGGCTGCGACGGCGAGCGCCGCGGTGCCACCAACTGCCACGCCGGCCGCGGGGAGCCGTGAAGCTTCGTCATCTGCTGCTGCTTCAGCTTCGGCGTCGCTGTCGAAGGCCGCAGACACTGCGTTCAGCCCGGCATCGAGATCGCTGAGTTGCTGCTGCGTACTGGTCAGTTCGCCTTGCAGCGCTTCGATCTGGCCTTCCAACTCGAGCTTCGCCTGTTCGGTTTCAGCCAG
>Ga0154020_10003132_pt1 | contig 20005 bp, 10 predicted proteins | sample Klosneuvirus_201_FD_109709 | JGI IMG/M metagenome (GOLD analysis project Ga0154020, IMG submission 109709) | Active sludge microbial communities from wastewater, Klosterneuburg, Austria - Klosneuvirus_20160825_MG | ecosystem: Engineered > WWTP > Aerobic digester > Activated sludge | place... | reverse complement strand
TCGTCCGCCCTAAGGTGGACATTTCGTGTGCGCTGATCAAAGAAACAAATTCTTAAATCGGGGCTGCAAATATAGTTGAGTTTTAATGTTCTGCAAAATTTTTTTTGACATTTTTCCTGCCCCACACCTTCCAGGTCTTGGGCCATTTATGTAATTTTCAAATCCATGCCGGCAACACCCCAAATACAGCTTCTTTCAGGCTTTGAAACCCTTCCCTTTGGGGCAAACCCCGGCAAGGCCAGGGCTGCGTTTGGGGCCCCCGACGAAGAAACGACCTTGGAAGACGAGGTGTTTAACCAGCCCAAATTGCTGTGGCATTACCATACCACGGCTCTGAGTTTGTTTTTTGACTATTCCGGCGAAAAACACTTCTTTTCAGCAGAATGCAAGCACCCCGACACCCTGCTTTTTGGAGAAAAAGTAATCGGGATGAATGAAAAAACACTAATGGATCTGCTAAAAAAACACAATTACCAGTTAAGCGATAGGGAAGTGCTGCCCTGGGGCGAAACCTGCCTCAATTTTGATGAAGCTGGATTGGAATGTTATTTTGAAAACAAAAAACTCATTGCCCTTGTTTTTTCGGCCAAAAGAGACTGAAGAACAACTTCTGGCCAGTGCTTAAAACCTGCAAATAATTGTACCTTTAAACTTTAAAACCTTAACACAATGCCAGGAACCGAATTGTTTGGCGCCGAAGAGCGCAAAGAAATTGAAGACGTACTTTCAACCGGGATTTTATTCCGTTTTAACCACGATGCCCAACGCAAAAACATCTGGAAAGCCAAAGATTTTGAACAGGAAGTAAAAACCATTACCGGAGCTAAACATGCTCTGGCTGTTTCCAGCGGTTCAGCGGCCATCATGGCAGCGCTTGCGGCCAGTGGTATAGGAACAGGCGATGAGGTCATTTGTCCGCCATTTACCTACATCGCTACCATTGAAGCGGTATTGATGTTAGGAGCTCTTCCGGTATTCGCCGAAATTGATGAAACCCTGTGTTTAAGTGCCGAAGGCATTAAAAAAGCTTTAACTCCTAAAACCAAAGCCGTTTGTCTGGTACACATGTGCGGAGGCAATGCCAACATGGATGAAATTATGGCTGTGGTCAACCAACACAAACTCATTTTGGTTGAAGATGCTGGACAGGCGTTTGCGGCTTCTTACAAAGGCACACACACCGGTTTGTTTGGCAAGGCCGGGGCCTATTCTTTTGATTTTTTTAAAATAGCAACAGCCGGTGAGGGGGGGATTTTTGTAAGCAACGATGAAACCACTTATAAATTGGCGGATAATTTTTGCGATCATGGTCACGACCACCAGGGCAATAACCGGGGCATGGAAAACCATCCGGTAATCGGATTTAATTTCCGCATCAGCGAATTGCATGCCGCAGTAGGCGCTGCGCAAACCCGAAAAGTACCCTTCATCCGTAAAAACAATTTGAAAAATAAAGCCTTCCTGCAATCCAAACTTTCAGGCATTGAAGGCGTTTCTTTCGCTAAGCTGGGCGATGCCAATGGCGATTCAGGCACATTCCTTAACCTGATGTTGCCGGATACCGCTTCTGCTAAACGTGTTGTGGAGGAAATGAACAAAGCAGGTGTCACCGGATTTAATTACTGGTACACCAACATGTACCACTTTATCAATCAGTGGGGACACATCAAGGAATTAAAAACCGCCGCTAAATTGCCTATAGAAATTTTAGGTGCCCCACAAGACTATAAAAACTTAAATCTTCCAAAGTCCCAGGAAGTGGTTGGGCGCCTGATTTCCTTCGGTGTCCGCTGCACATGGACAGAAGAAGAAATGAGCAAAATGGCAACACAGGTAGGCGAGTGCATCAAAAAAGCCATGAGCACCGTAAATGCATAATCGAATTTAGTTTGGGATCCACCTTTCAAAAACGGAAGGTGGATTTTTTATTTTTAGAAACCAGTTCCCTAATCGTTTTAGAAACACATATACGTAAACTCAAAGCGACACTTGCCCCTCTTCATCTTACTTTTGAAAAAGAGGAGGGGGAAATTGCAATTGTTAAGGGCAGCTCCAAAATCAAAATCAGCATCATCAGCACGGAGCATTCATCAAGCCCCGAAAAAGGTGTGCTGTGCCTTCCGCTGGATTATCTGGTCAGGCAGCCTGAAAAGGTAGGGGCCATCATACAATCTAAATTAGGACTGAACAAAAGGGCATTTGCCCGAAACTGCGAAGTGGAAAAGCTAAACAAAGAAGAAGCCAAACAATTTCTAGAGGCTTACCATCTTATGAATAGTACCCAAAGCGCTTTCAACTATGGCTTGTACCACAAAGGCGAATTGCTGGCTGTTGCAAGTTTTTCCAAAGGAAGAAAAATGCGCCGATTGCAGAATGACCTGCGCTCCTTTGAACTCATTCGGTTTTGCTGCAAAAAAGGACATACCATCACGGGCGGCCTCAGCAAACTTCTGAAACATTTTGTAAACGAAAAGAAGGCTGGCGACATTATGACCTATGTGGATCAGCAATGGAGTGAAGGCGATTCATTTGTAAAAGCTGGATTTAAGCGCGCTGAAAAAACAGAGCCAAAAACATTTTTAATTGATAAAAAAACCTTCGAGAGAAAGCAGATTCCCCACGATTGGGATGCGTCGGACTCAAAGCAGTTTTTTTTACTGAGAGATTGTGGCAACTTAAAACTGATTTATACCCCACATGCCAAACACTAACTGCATCGTTGTACTCGGCCCAACAGCAAGCGGCAAAACCCGTCTGGCCTGTGATTTGGCCTGTGTTTTAGATTCTGAAATCATCAGCCTGGACTCAAGGCAGGTTTACAAAGGCTTGGATATTGGCACAGGCAAGGACCTTGAGGCTTATACGGTTCAGGGAAAACAAATTCCTTATCACCTCATTGACGTGTGCGAGCCCACACAACAATTTTATCTTCACGATTTTATTCGTGAACTCAGGATAAGTTTTGAGAACATTCAGCAGAAGAAAAAAATTCCCATTCTCTGCGGTGGTACCGGGCTTTACCTGGATGCCTTGCGCAAGGATTTTTCTTTCACACAAATTCCCGAGGACCAAAACTTAAGAAAGAAATTAGATAAACTTTCGAAAGAAGAACTGCTTGTCCAATTGAACGCCTTGCCGGAGATAAGCAGGGCGCATGTTGACATCACTTCACAAAAGCGCATCATTCGGGGAATAGAAGTCGGCCTTTACCTCAGCAACAACAAAATTGAGCCGGATTTTCCTGAGGAAAGGTACAAGCCGGTGTACCTTGGCGTTCGGATAGAGACAAATGAGAACCGGAACAAAATTTCGCAACGGTTAACACAAAGGCTTCAAAGTGGAATGGTGGAAGAGGCGGAGGGATTATTAAAAAAAGGCGTATCGCACGAAAGGTTGCAAGAGCTAGGTTTGGAATACAGGTACCTTTCGTTTTACCTGCAGAACAAAATGACTAAGATGGAATTGACAGAACAGCTTTACACAGCCATTTGCCAATATGCCAAACGCCAGATGACCTGGTTCAGGAAGATGGAGAGGGAGGGCGTATGGATTCACTGGGTGGACGCTGCAGCAAAGGCCGAAGATTTAATTTCTAAATTCGAATTGAAGCCGTAATTTGGGTGGCTAGAAGCTCCATTTATGAAATTACACCTCACTCTTATTGTTCTTGCGCTCAACAATTTTATTTTCGCTCAAAGTCTCTATGTTAAATCTGAAACAGAAATGGAAGGCGTGCCGGCCATGATTGCCAAAATGTCGAAAGGCACCACAGAAACCTGGATGAAGCCCGGCAAACTAAAAACAAAAACCAAACTCATGTCCTATACCCAAACCCAGTACAACACGGGTGAAGGCGTAATTATTCTTAGCACAACGGACCCAAAATGCGTTAAGATATCCAAACATGAATTGGCTGGGGACAGCGTCATCAACAATGTTTACACGAGTGATGTTGTTGTAAAAAAGACAAACGAAACAAAAACCATATTGGGATACCCTTGTACTAAAACCATCGTCACTTATAAAGCAGCGAACAATGAGAGGGATGCTGTAAAAATGTCCTATGAAATGACCCTGTGGGTTTGTACGTCCTTAAAATTCTCAAACAATCCTTCAGTCGGGCTCGAAAGCACAAAGCGGAATTCACTGAGTGTAGCCTTGCAACAAATAGAAGGCTTTGTTCTAAGATCAGAGTCTCTGGTGAAGGAAAACAACATGAAGATCATTGTTACTGCTACGGCAATCAGCGAAAAAACCATAAACGATGTTGAATTTGAACCTACAGTGGGGGCCTGCGACAAATTTATGAGTCTTAGAGAATACAACGCTTACCTTAAAAAACAAAACACCAAACCAACAGGTTGGAATTGAGAAAGCAGGGCTTTCCAAATGTTTTCCTTTGCATTTGCTTTTTATTACATTTACCTTTCTTAGTAACGGCTTGACGTATGAAAAAAGTATTTATTCTACTCTCTGTTTTTTTTGTGGTGCTGGTTGGTGCCCTCGGTTATTTTTGGAATTCTGTTTTGTGGTTGTACATCATTGTCCTTCCTTTAGTAGGGATAGGCATTATGGACTTAATGCAAACCAAACATTCCCTCAAGCGCAATTTTCCTTTGGTGGGCCGCATGCGCTGGTGGGCCGAATGGATGCGTCCGAAGGTGTATCAGTATTTTGTTGAATCGGATACTGATGGCGCGCCATACAATCGCCTCAGCCGCACCGTTATTTACCAAAGGGCCAAAAAAGTGAACGACAGCACCCCTTTCGGCACCCAACTCAATGTTTACGAAACCGGGTACGAGTGGCTCAACCACTCCATTACCCCAATGCACATGGATCACCACGATCCCTTTCCGCGCGTGAGTGTGGGTGGACCGGATTGCAAACAACCGTATTCCGCAAGCATTTTTAATATTTCAGCCATGAGTTTTGGTTCGCTGAGTCAAAACGCGATTATGGCTTTGAATGGTGGCGCCAAGATTGGGGGTTTTGCACACAACACGGGTGAGGGTGGCTTAAGTCCCTACCATCTAAAAATGGGGGGGGACATCATCTGGCAAATTGGTACCGGGTATTTTGGTTGCCGCAACCAGGATGGAACGTTTAATTACGAGGCGTTTCAGGAAAGGGCCACTCTGCCCAATGTAAAAATGATAGAGATAAAACTCTCTCAAGGGGCTAAACCCGGACATGGTGGAATTCTGCCTGCTGCTAAGGTTACCGATGAAATTGCAAAGATCCGTTTGGTAGAGAAAGGCAAGGATGTGCTTTCTCCGCCTTACCATACGGCCTTTGGCACCCCACTGGAAATGCTCAATTTTATAAAACGATTGAGGGAATTAAGCGGAGGAAAACCAATAGGCTTTAAATTGTGCATAGGACAAAAAAGTCAGTTTGTGGCCATCTGCAAAGGCATGATCAAAACTGGCATTATGCCTGATTTTATTACGGTCGATGGGGGGGAAGGCGGAACCGGTGCGGCGCCTATAGAGTTTAGTAATTCGGTGGGTATGCCCTTGCGTGAAGGTTTGGCCTTTGTGTATGATGCTTTGCATGGCTTCGGAATAAAAAAACACATCAAGATCATTGCTTCAGGAAAAGTACATACCGGCTTTGACCTGGTTCGGAATTTTAGCATTGGTGCCGACATGTGTAATGGAGCCAGAGCCATGTTAATGGCCATTGGCTGTATACAAGCCTTGGAGTGTAACAAAAACACCTGCCCAACAGGGGTAGCCACTCAAGATCCCAACTTATTCAAAGGCCTGGATGTAAATGATAAAAAAGTAAGGGTGGCCAACTACCATCACGAAACAGTGAAGGCCGCGGTAGAACTGATGTGTGCCGCTGGCATCAAACACCCGTCTCAGTTACACCGCTCCCACATCTACCGCAGGGTAAGTGCCCATCAAATTGAAACGTATGCGGAACTGTTTCCTTACCTGCTCAAGGGGTCTTTGTTAGAGGCGCCATATCCTAAAGGATGGGAGCTGCACGTGATGCACAGCTCTGAAGAAACCTTTGCCAGCGAAGTAAAACGGCACTAAGGGATGACTTATTCTTTCTTTTTGAGCAGGATGTTTTTGTTGTACTCTATGCTCATCTTACCCAGGTCGGAAACCTGCATTTCTTCTTCATAAGTGAGGTAACCTTCTGCAAAGACCTCAATCTTATACAAGCCGTCCGGCAAGGTCATGACGTATTTTCCGGTTTTTGAAGAGGGTGTAAAATTGTATTCCATTCCGCTGAGTACATTGGAGGCCAGTATGCTTACCGGAACCGGATGCGACTGATTTTTCTCAAGACTGTCACCCAGATAAACTGTGCCCGAGTACACCCTGCTCACAGGGTCATCGTCGTTGAACATTATTCTATAAATGTCGAGGTCGCCCGCGCCATGCGGTCTGAAAGCGCTGATGTAACCCAAACTGTTGTCGAGGGTCACGCTAATGCTTCTCTCATCATCGGTTGAATTGATAGGACAACCAAGGTTTTCAGGAGCCGAAAACGTGTTGGTCTCCCGATTCCATTTGCACTTAAAAAGATCATAACCTCCCATGGAGTTGAGGCCATCGCTTGCAAAATAAAGGGTCTCGCCGTCAAAGGACAAAAACGGAGAATCTTCATTGTAAGGACTGTTGATGTGATCGGGTAATTTTTGTGCTTGCGACCATTTGCCGGTAGGCAGTTTGCGACAAATGTAAAGGTCGCTGGTGGAATTGATGGATTCGCGTCTTGCGAAGATCAGGATGTCGCCTTCTTCACTTTCGCAGGCACTGGTTTCTATCCTGTTGTTCACCACCTTTTCCAAGGCGGTCATTTTAGTGAATTCAATGGTGCCGGCATTTCTGCGTGAAAGATAAAGGTCGCCGTATTTATCAATGTGGTCAATGTAAACAAAGATCTCGCGGCCATCGGCGCTGAGGCCCACCGCTTCTTCATCAAGGGTGGTGTTCAATAAACGACCAGCGTTTCGGGCAGCCGACCATTTGCCATTTTTTATCTCGCTGTAATAAATATCGCTGTTGCGGTAGCCGTCCATCTCTACGGTTTTTCCCCCAACATTTTCTTTTCTTCTGCTGGTGAACACAAGTATGGTTTCATCTTTATTCACCAAAGGAAGGTAATCCGGTTCAGGGGAATTGATGGTTTTGCCCAGGTTTTGAAAGGTGGCGCTGGCCGGAAGGCTGATCAAGGCCTGAGCATTTTTGCACTGACGGATGTAATGGTTGGCGTCTTCTTTTTGTTTCGGCAGGAGTTCTCCGTAGCGGGCAAAACAAACAAGGGCCTCATCCAAACGGTTGTTCAGCATAAAGGCCCTGCCCAAATGCATGTGTATTTCCGGGTCTATTTTCGGATTCAAACTGCATTCCTGCAAAATGCTTAGTGCCTCTTCATGATTGATGCGCGTGTGCAAGTAACAGATGCCGAGTTTGTACTTGGTGTTGAGGTTGTTTGGATCTTTTTTGAATTCTGATCTATAAATTGGCAGTGCAACTAAAAAATTCCCTTTTTGAAACTCCTTATTGGCAAGATCGAGCTGAGGGTTTTTTCCGAATTTACTTTGAGGAAAAACCGCAAACGATTGCGTCAACAAAAAAAGGAGGATGAAAAACTGTTTCATTGTTAAGGTATACCGAAATTAATAAATAGAGGGGCCCTTTGTATCACAAGTTGCCTTACTTTTTCAACAGCGGAAGAACCGAACGGCTTAACTTTTCTTTTGCGAAAGCTTATACAGCTCGTCCTTCTCTTTTTTGGTAAGGCTATCATAACCTCCCTTTGAGATCTTATCCAGCAAACGGTTCATGTGCTGCTCCTCGTTTACTGAAGTGGCAGCCGGTTCTTCATCGTTATTGTAGGACACGACCTTAAGGTGGCTTTTCTTTTTGAAACCAAATGAAAAACGCGAGAGGTCGGTACCACGTTTTAAGGATAGGCCATAGATCAGACCAAATGCAGCCCCGCCCATATGAGAAATTTTGCCTCCGGTGTTTACTGAAAGGTCAATGATGGTGCTTAACACAAAGGTGAGCAGGTAAAAATACTTGTAAGGCATTTCAAGCAAACCAAAAAGGTAAACACGGTAGTTGGGAGAATAAACAGCCATAACAGCACCTACCCCTAATACAGCTGCGGATGCGCCTATAAGTATGGAATCAGCAAAGGACTCAGGCAAAAGCAAACCCAGCATCAGCACCAGAGCCCCTCCGCACAAACCACTCATCACGTACAAATACAGTAATTTTTTTTCTCCAAGTATGGTAAAAAAAACCTGTGACATAAAATAAAACAAAAGCATGTTCCAGAACAAATGCCCCAGATTCATGTGCGTGAACATGTAGGTAAAAAAGGTCCAGAATTTTGTAACAAAGGCAGAGCCCCCGATGGGTAATCCAAAAAAGGGCAGCAAATTCAGGTGTGAGAGATTGCCCACCAGATTGATGGTGAGAAACACGGCGGCATTAATGGCAATAATTTTGGTAAGAATGCCGTGACGGCTAAGGGTGTTTTTTATGTTTTCAAAAAATGACATGGTTTTATATCAATAAAAATGGCTTCGGTCTTTTCTCCAGATCAACACCAACACCACCCCAACCAGCAGGCCACCAATGTGTGCAAAATGGGCCACCGGATCGTTGGGATTGTTTTGAAAGCCGGCCATAATTTCGAGCCCCCCATACATAATCACCAGCCATTTGGCTTTGATTGGAATAAAAAAGTACAGGTACAATTCCCGGTTAGGGAACAGCATGCCAAAACCACCAAGCAAACCAAAGAGGGAACCCGAAGCACCAACAATCACATTTTTATTCAGGTAATTGTATTTGTAATCGATGAGGTAGGTCCTGTCTGCCGCGCTCAAATTGGCATTGTCAAATTCCATATTTATGGCGGCCAGGGTATCCATTATTTCAAAATGCATAATCAGGTATTGCGCTAAAGCAGCGCCAAGTCCGGTGAGCAGATAAAAGATTAGGTAACGTTTGGGTCCCCACACCTGTTCCAGCACTTGTCCGAAAATATACACCCCAAACATATTAAAGAAGATGTGGGAGAAACCCCCATGCATAAAAATGTAGGTGATGAACTGGTGGGGTCTGAAATCTTCAGCCAAATGGTGATGTAAACCCAGGTAACGGATAAGGGAAATGCCCTGAGATTCAAAAGCCAGAGTGGCCACAAACAACACAACGTTTATGAGAATGATGTTTTTGGTCACCACAGGCAGGTGACCAAAGGGGCCGGGACGGTATTGGTTGTTGAAGTTCATTAGCGTTTAAAGAATTTTTCGATCTCTCCCAATTCCAGCTCCATCATGATCACCTTGCCACCTGCTGTATACAAAGGGTTTTCGCAGGCATACAAATGGTTAAGCAATTGTTTCATTTCCTCTGTTTCGAGGGCTTTACCATATTTGATGCAGGAATTTCGGGCAATGGCCCTGCAAAGGTTATCTCGCTTTTCGATCTTCGAATCTATTGTGTTGAGTTTAAAATTTTCCAGGATCCCTTCCAACATGTGTTTTACGTTTGATTCTTCGAGGTCGGAAGGGGTGCCGTTAACCACAATGGCGTTTTTCCCAAACACCTCCACGTCGAAACCCAGTTGTTTGAATTCCTCAAGCAAACTTTTTACCAGTTGAAAATCGTTGGCGCTCAGCTCCAGTTGTTCAGGAAACAACATTTGTTGAGTGGCAATGGGCGCTTCGGGTTTAGAAGCCAGAAAATGTTCATATACTATGCGCTCGTGTGCCCTTTGCTGGTCGATTATAACAACTTGGCCGTTGTAAGCGGTGACCAGGTACTTCAGGTTAAGTTGAAACACTTTAAAATCAAGCGACTCCTGCCGGATGGGTTCCATGGCGCTTTGGTTGGGGGAGGGCATGGTGTCCACTTCTTGCTTAAAGCCTTCGAACATGTTTTCCCAATGTTGGCGGTTTACTTTTTGAAGTGGGGTGTCGTGTGAAGTTTGAGAATGAAAGGGGTTGTAATTTGGATTCACATTCACCGAAGGGGCTGTAAATGCGTGTGGACTTGGTTTTAAGGGCATGTCCATGCTCATTTCGTTTTCAAAATCCAGTGTGGGCCCTGCATTGGCCTTACCCAGAGCGCGTTTGATGGAACTCACCAAAAGCATGTACACCGTTTTATCGTCGGTAAATTTTACCTCGGTTTTGGTGGGATGAATATTAATGTCAATGTCTTTAGGGTCGAGCTCCAGAAAAATAAAATATTTGGGGTGAGACTGAAAGGAGATCAGCTCTTTGTAAGCCTCGTAAATGGCGTGGTTCAAAAAGGGGTTGCGTACAAAACGGTTGTTTACAAAAAAATACTGTTCGCGTTTGGAGCGGGTAGCGGCTCCGGGCAGACAAACATAACCGTCCACTTTTACAAAGGAGGTGTTTTCATTGATGGGCACCAGTTCCTTTTGAATGTAACTCCCCAATAAGGACTTCAGCCTTTGCATGAGATTGCCGGGAGGCAGGTTTAAAATTTCATTCCCGTTGCTGGTGATGGTAAAATGAATGTTGGCGTGAGGTATGGCCACGCGTTCCACCTCATCAATAATATGTTTTTGTTCAACCGTGTCGCTTTTCAGAAAATTCCTTCGGGCCGGCACGTTAAAAAACAGGTTTTTTACAGTAAAGCTGGTGCCTACAGGGGCCTGACACTCGGCTTGTTCTAAAAATTTCCCCCCATCAACACGAACGAGCTGCGCAAGGGTATCGGATGCCTGGCAGGTTTTTAATTCTACCTGGGCAATGGCGGCAATACTGGCCAGGGCTTCACCGCGGAAGCCTTTGGTATGCAATTGGAAAAGGTCTTCGGTTTTGGAAATTTTGGAGGTGGCGTGGCGTTCAAAACACATGCGGGCATCAAAGGGGTTCATGCCTTTGCCGTTGTCGATGACCTGAATCAGGGATTTGCCGGCGTCTTTCAAAAGCAGGCGGATGTGTGTTGCTCCGGCATCGATGGCATTTTCAAGCAATTCCTTTACCACACTGGCCGGGCGCTGCACCACCTCACCGGCTGCTATTTGATTGGCAACGTGTTCAGGCAAGAGGGCTATGGTATTTTCCAGCATAAAGCGCCTCAAAAGTAATCAATAAGCGATAAGTTTTGAATTCAAACGATGTTTCTTGAAAGAGAAATTAGCGGGGGCATAAAAAATAGGGACTTCCCTCGAAAAAGCTCGGTATTCCCTCATTTTAGCAGAAATTGTACAAAAATTATTAATATCTTAGCTTTCCTTTTTATAGACAGGTACTTATGCAAAAATCTTTACTTTCCGTTTCTTTGGTGTTGACGTTTCTTTTCCTCGGAAACCCTTTATTTACGCAGGTTAAAAACAAAGGATGGTTTTCGAAAACCCATTCCGTCGATTCTTTAGCAGGTTTCGACGAAGAATATTACCGACAAATAGCCATTGAAGAAGAATTGTCGGCGGAGGCTACGGAACAGTTCGTCGCGCTTCAAAAGCGGGTTTATATTGATCTTAAATACCAGCTTAAGGCCTATTTCGAGGAACCTATTGACCCTAACTCAGAGGAATACCAGCAAAAGCTAAAAGATCAAATCCTGAATCCTACCATCAATGGTAAGGCCATAGGTGGAGGCAATGTGGTAAACGCGGCCCCTTGTGTGAATGAGGGCTTTGAGTCGAACAACATGTCAGGTTGGAATTATTCTGCCGGTGTCAATGTTAACTCTTACGCATATCCCGCAACACCTAATCCAGTCACTTACCCTTCTTCTTCATTGCAGATTGTAAACACACCAACAACTGACCCCATAATTGGAGCCATTGCAAACTCTCCGTTTTCAGGCAACAAGGTTGTGAAGATAAGTGACAGTTCTCCCAACGGCCGCTTGCAGAAGATTAATCAGACGTTTCCTGTAACCTCAAGCAATTTTTTGTACGAGTTTGCCTATCAGGCAGTTAGTTTACAAAGCCCCCACACCTGTAGTCAACAACCTTACATGAGGGTTTTGTTGAAGGATTTTGTAGGGAATATTTTGTCTTGTCCTAACTTTACCTTTGCAACACCTAACCCAACAGCCGTTTGTTCTACAACCGGAATTACAACCTGGTCATTGTCAGGCGGGGTATACCGGAATCCCACCTGGCAAAAGTATTCGATTGACCTTACCAGTTACATCAACTCAACCATTACAGTTGAAGTTATCCTTTCGGATTGCGTGCCCACAGGGCATTACATGTATACTTATTTTGATTCCAATTGCAGTGAGCTTGGCATTACACTCAATGGCACAACGTTTATTTCCGCACCCTCGGTAACTGTAAATGTGGCTGCCCAATGTGCTACTACGGCTACATTAACCGCGCCGAGTGGATTGGGCCCCTATCTATGGAACGGTCCGGCGGGTAGCGGCATTGTCAACAACACAAACCAAACGATTTCAAACACCGTTGCGGGGGATTATACCTTGAGCATGAATCCACCAGGGTCCTGTTTACCCATAGTGCGTGTGATAAAACTGAGTTTTCCTCCCCCAACCACAATTACAGCATCTCCTTCGGCAACAATTTGTACCAGTGGATCGAACACAGTAACCACTCTATCAGCCTTTGGTGCGGCCTCGTACACCTGGCAACCCGGGGGTCAAACTTTAAACATTGTAAATGTAAGTCCAACGGTTACTACAATATATACACTTACCGCCAGAACAGGCACTTGTGCAGGGGAATACACGTTTCAAGTAACTGTGGCGCCAAATCCAAATTTGGTGGTGCTTAGCAGTAACCTGAGTTTATGTCCCGGCCAAACAGCCACACTTTCGGCCAGTGGCGCCAACTCCTATTCCTGGGCGCCGGTGGGTTTAACGGGTTCCATGGTAGCAATAACGCAAACGGCAACAACCACCTATACAACGATAGGCACCTCAACGGATGGCTGCATCAGCACAGCTACAACCGCCATTGTGCAAACCACTCTGGCACCTGCTTCAGTCATTCAAATTGCGGGCCCGGTCGGCACGGTCTGTCCAGGAACACCACTCACCTTCGTTGGTTTAGGAGCTACTTCATTTACCTGGATGCCTCCAGGTCTTCTTACAAATCCTGTGGTGCTCACACCCACGGTTACAACAACGTTTACAGCAATAGGCTCCACGGGAAGTTGTACTAACTCTGCCTTATTCACGGTGACGGTTGATCCGGGCCCAAGCATGACGGTCACCTCCAGTCCAACGATTATTTGTCCCGGTGGGAGCGCAACACTTAGCGCTGTAGCCCCTGCGGCCCTTGGTTTTACCTGGGCACCGGTGGCCAGCAATGCCACTTCAATTGTGGTTACGCCTGCGGCACCAACCGTCTATTCAGTTTCCGGACACAATGCCCTGGGTTGCATTTCTACTTACACCGTTGAACCCATCATTAGTCCTTTACCAAGTTTAACCATTACTCCCTCTTCGGCTTCTATTTGTGCGGGAAGTTCAGTGGGCCTGACGGCCACAGGCGGAACCTCATACACCTGGAACCCTGGAGCACTTAGTGGAGCTAACATTTCTGTTTCTCCTGCAACAAACACCACGTACACTTTAACCGGTGCCAATGCTGCGGGATGTATTTCCACTGCCACGGTTTTGATTACGGTAGTGAACAATCCAACGCTTGTGCCTTCCGCCAATCCGGCCAGTATTTGTATTGGCAATTCGTCAACGCTTAGTGCTACCGGTGCAACCGGCTATACCTGGAGCCCCGGAGGATTGAACGGCACTCCTGTAACCGTTAGTCCGACGCTAACAACCACCTACACTGTAACTGGCAGCGCACTAGGCTGTACCAGTTCAAGCACTCTTTTGGTAACCGTTCTCAATGGTCCAACCCTTAATCCTGTTGCGAGTCCAACAGCCATTTGTTTGGGTGGCAGCTCTAACCTCAGTGCATCTGGTGCTTTAGGCTATACCTGGAATCCCGGTGGCGCAAACGGCGCAAACATCAATGTGAGTCCTGCAGCCACAACAATTTATTCGGTTACCGGCAACAATGCCATTGGGTGTTTAACAACCGAAACCGTTCAGGTTGTGGTGAATCCACTACCAAGCCTTACTGTTGTTGCCTCAAGCGCTTCCATTTGCGCAGGCAGTTCAATCACGTATACAGCCTCCGGCGCCACAAACTACACCTGGAACCCTGGCGCTTTCACGGGCGCGATTTTATTTGACTTCCCCGCAAACAGCACAACCTATACACTAACAGGTGCTACTGCCTTTGGATGTACTTCCCAAACCTTGATTTCTGTGCTGGTGGTGCCTTTGCCAACGGTAGTTCCAAGCGCAAATCCGCCCAGCATTTGTTTAGGCTCTTCTTCTACATTAAGCGCTATCGGTGCAACCAATTTTACCTGGAATCCTGGAAACTTAAACGGCAGTCCGGTTACCGTTAGTCCGGTGACAACAACAACATACACGGTTATCGGAAACACATCAGGTTGCAGCAGCAGCACTACGCTTGTCGTATCCGTGCAGAATGGCCCAACCTTAAATCCGGTGGCCAGCCCAACGGCGATTTGTCCGGGCTTTAGTTCAAATTTGAGCGCCAGTGGGGCTTTGGGTTATACCTGGAATCCGGGTGGCGCTACTGGAGCAAACATCAACGTCAGTCCTGTGGCCACAACGATCTACTCGGTCACCGGCAACAATGGCATTGGCTGTTTAACAACCCAAACGGTTCAGGTGGTGGTGAATCCGGCACCAACGGTTAGCATCAGTGCGTCCAGTGCATCCATTTGTGCAGGAAGCCCTGTAGTGTTTACCGCCAGTGGGGCAGGGGTTTACACCTGGAATCCGGGCGGACTTGGGGGCTTAAGTGCCACTGTTACCCCTTCTACAACAACAACCTACACACTGATTGGCGCCAATGGTTTCGGATGCCTTGGTACAAATACAATCACTATTCTGGTGGTTCCTATACCAACGGTGATACCATCCGCATCACCTAACCCTATTTGCATAGGATTTTCCTCAACCCTCAGTGCCATTGGTGCTACCGGTTACACCTGGAATCCAGGCAACATTAACGGGGCTTCTGCTATCGTAAGCCCTTTAATAAACACAACCTATACGGTAAGCGGTTCAGCCGCGGGTTGCACAGGCTCAACGGCGATCACGGTAAGCGTACAAAACGGACCCACACTTAACCCTGTGGCAACACCTACTGCCATTTGTCCGGGCTTTACGTCCAATTTAAGTGCATCGGGTGCTGTGGGTTACACTTGGAATCCTGGAGGATTGAACGGTGCAAATCAGAGTGTGAGTCCGGCTGCTACAACCATTTACACAGTTACCGGAGCCAGTGCATTGGGTTGTCTTTCAAACGCAACGGTCAACGTAACTGTCCATCCGGTTCCATCCGTTTCAATTAGCGCGTCTTCACCTTCTATTTGCGCGGGGAGTTCGGCTACCCTGTTGGCTTTAGGCGCAGTTACGTATACCTGGCTACCTGGTGCCAGCACCTCTTCTCAACTCATTGTGAGCCCTGGAGCAACAGCTACCTATACTTTAATTGGTGCGAATGTCTTTGGTTGCCTTAACCAAGCCACTAGGATTCTGACCGTAGTGCCATTGCCTGTTTTATCTGCAGGCACTACCCCTTCAGCAATATGCATAGGCGGCGTAGCCACACTCACTGCCAGTGGAGCAAGCACCTATACATGGATGCCAGGAAACCTGAGTGGTCCATCGGTAACAGTAGCTCCTTTGAGTAGTACAGCCTATATCGTTTCCGGCTCGGCCAATTCATGTTCAAGTTCTGCCATGGTGCCAGTAATTGTATTCCCTCTCCCAATTGTTAGTGCTACGGCTGTGCCCGCAGCCATTTGCCCGGGTTTTACAAGCACACTAACAGCGGGAGGCGCTTCCACATACACCTGGAATCCTGGCAATTTGGTTGGCACAACTGTAACCGTGAGCCCACTTGCCAGCACAATTTACACTGTTACCGGCACGAGTGGTGGGGGCTGTCTTGGAAGTAATACAGTTTCTTTAATAGTGAATCCTACACCGACTGTTTCTGCTTTTAACAATCCTCCAATTTGCTCTGGACAAAGCGCTTCTTTAAATGCACTCGGGGCTATAGCATATACCTGGAATCCGGGAAACCTTGTAGGAAATGGCTTACAGGCATTTCCATTGGTGACAACCATTTACACCGTAACAGGTGTAAACGCGTCTGGCTGTTTAAGCCAAGCGACTACTACGGTATACGTCAGTCCAACTCCAACACTTAACGCCAGTGCAACACCAACGGCCATTTGTTTTGGCGCATGTGCAACTTTAACGGCAACAGGAGCCAGTTCTTATTCCTGGAGTTCGGGTGCCAGTGGCAGCACGGCCCTGGTGTGTCCAACGGTGACCACCATGTATATTTTAGTGGGTACTACCGGAACCTGCAGTTCAAACTTTACGGTGAGTGTGCCCGTGAACACCTTGCCGCCTGTTTCCGTTTCGGCTTCTAGTGCAACGCTTTGCAGCGGGGCGTCCAGCACCTTAACTGCCGCTGGCGCCACAAGTTATACCTGGCAGCCCGGTGGCTCCAATAATGTGAGCATAACGGTCAGCCCATCCATTACAACGACTTACACATTAAGTGGAACCAATGTAAGTGGATGCATCAACTCAACCTTATTCACACTTACAGTTTTCCCGACACCAAGTATTACCATCATCCCTTCAAACAATACGGTGTGTAGCGCAAGTTCGTTGACCTTAACGGCAAATGGAGCGAACAGCTATACCTGGCTCCCGGGTGCTTCTACGGGCAGCACCTTGGTGCAAACCCCTACACTTACAACAACTTATACGGTAAGTGGGGATTTGGGCGCTTGCAATTCATCCACTACCATACTCATTACGGTTTTACCATTGCCGAACATTACAGCAGTGGCTAACCCATCGGCCGTGTGTACAGGCTTTAGCACAACCTTAACTGCTAACGGCGCTGCTACATACACCTGGCTGCCAATGAACACCAGTGGTGCTGTGGTTTCCGACACACCAGCCGGACCAACGACCTACACGGTGAATGGGCTTTCAGCTGCAGGTTGTTTTAATACCGCAACGGTTGCAATTATTGTGGTGTTCCCTCCGGCGCTTACCATTGTGCCAAGTTCAACAGCCATTTGTACTGGCAATTCCGTTACATTAACAGCGAACGGTGCGGCCAGTTTCACCTGGCAGCCTGGCAACCAAAACACAGCAGCCATTGTTCAGAGCCCAACGGTTACAAGTTCTTATACCGTGAATGGAGACAATGGGGGCTGCGTTGGCACACAAACCATACAAATCGTTGTGAATCCGCTTCCACTTGTTACAGCCAGCATTTCCAATGCGGTGATCTGTTCCGGCAGCAGTGTTACACTGAATGCAGGTGGCGCTGTTAATTATACCTGGAGCCCTATTTCTCTTACAGGCGCTACCGTAAACGACACGCCTACGGGCTCAGTGACCTATTCGGTTCTGGGCGAAGATGCCAACACCTGTTTAAATACTGCAACAGTTAGCGTATTGGTGAATCCAAACCCAACACTAACAGCTGCGGCCTCAGCCACGGCCATTTGTGAAGGTTCAACCGTAGGGTTAACAGCTAACGGGGCGGTCAATTACACCTGGTCACCAATTGGTTTAACTGGTGGCTCGGTTAGTGATACGCCAAGTCTAAGCATTACTTATACGGTTTTGGGTGAGGATGCTAACGGGTGTACCGCCAGTGAAACGGTAGCCGTTCAGGTCATACAAAATCCAACTGTCATCGTGAGTCCACAAAGCAGCACCATTTGTTCAGGTGGCACTGTCACACTTACTGCGAGTGGTGCGACAAACTTTACCTGGTCACCTGGTGGCAGCAACCTAAACACCATTGTCGAAAGCCCAACCATTACAACGACATACACCCTTGACGGGGACAATGCGGGATTGTGTTTCAGTACGTTTACAGCTGAGATTATTGTAAATCCACTTCCGGCTAACGTAACCGCAAGCGTGAGTGGAATTATTTCCTGCGCCGGTCCAACTGTTGATTTGTTTGGCGCATCCACCGACACCAACGTAAGTTATTTCTGGAGCGGGCCATTAAATTATACCTCTACTGCCCAAAATCCAACAGCTGTGGGCTTCTGGGGAAATTACACACTCACTGTAACGGACAATCAAACCGGTTGTATCACCACGGTAACCGTGGATGTACCAACGGATTTCTCCATACCAAGTGTTACCTTGAGCTCAACAAGCAGCAGCATTACCTGTGCCATTCCACAAGTGACCCTCAACGCGGCCAACACCACTACCAATGCGGGCTATGTTTGGTCAGGGCCGGGTGTGAACAGCAGTACGGTGCAGATCATCACCACCACACTTCAGGGTGTTTATACGGTAACGGTTACCGATCTTAGCAGCTCGTGCACAGGTACAGCCAGCATTAGCATTAGCACCTATACTGACGTGGCGATTACCGCTTCTATTCTTCCTGCCACCTGCAACGGCACCGTGAGCAACAACAACGGCACTATACTTGCATTCAATTACGGGGCGCAGGACAAGTTTGACCTGGTGAGCGGCAGCACCTACACCGGAGGCGCAACCTACATCACAGCAACGGGAATCCCTACCACAGGCATCATCACCAACACCCTGGCAAATCCACAAACCACGGTGGCGTACACGATACGTTTCTTTGATGATAAAGGCTGTGTAAAAGACACCACACTGATACTCACCCCGACCTCTTGTGCGATCAATGCCTTTGGTATTGCCAAATCCATTCCATCCATTATTACAAACGATGATGGAACGTATGACGTCACAGTAAAAACCGTTGTGAAAAATTACGGAACCGTTCAACTTACAGATGTAAATTTACAAGAAGACCTGAACGCGGTGTTCGCATCACCAATGACCTTCACTGTGGTGAGTGCTCCGGCGATTGCATCTGGCTCAAGCAGTCTGGCAATGAACAGCTCATTCGATGGCAGTTTGCTAACCAATCTGACCAACAGTTCTTCCAGTCAGATCGGTGTAGGTATTACGGACACCATTCTGTTTACCGTTCGTGTTACACCATTCGGTCGTTTTGGACCATTTTCCAATACCATAAAAGGAATGGCCAATTCAACAGCAGTACCTTCCATGACCATGGTGTTGGCGGATTCTTCTCAAAACGGAATGGATCCCGATCCTGATGTGGATGTAAATCCTACAAACAACAACGAGCCAACGGTCTTCAGTTTCACACCTAAATTGTTCTTCGGCTTAACAAAAACAGGAGATGCAATCAAATCCGATAACAACAGTTATGATTTCAGGTACATCGTCACCATTCATAATTTGGGTAATGATACACTCTACAATGTAGCGGTGAAAGACAGTCTGTTTGAAAAAGCGGTGCGTTCACCCGCGAAATACACAGTAAAAACAGGGCCTGTTGTTTCTGGATCTGGGCTGGCGGTTGGTAATCCGAACTTCGACGGCCGAAATGATGTGCATCTCCTCAAATCGACCGAAAGTAAAATGCCGCCGGGAACGACGAGTAGCATTAGTTTTGTAATCAATGTCATTACGGATTCAGTGCGTGTGTATTCAAACAGCGCGAATGGCACAGCTGTTAATTCTAAGAACATGACGGTATCGGATACCTCAGGCAATGGCAACAACCCCGACATCAATAACAATGGTGTTTGGAATGAGCCCGCAGATAACCTCCCAACGGTATTGTCTGTCTACAATCCAACCTTGTTTATTCCTCAGGGCTTTAGCCCGAATGGCGACGGCATCAACGAAACCTTTGTGATCAAAGGTTTACCGGATGGTGAAAATGAACTCATCATTTACAACCGATGGGGAAATAAAGTGTATGAAAATGCCGACTACGACAACACCTGGGATGGCGCGGCCAATAGGGGAAGCAATGGCAACAACAAATTGCCGCAGGGCACCTACTATTATATACTGACATTGAAAGGCACAGACAACAAGCCGTTCAC
>Ga0154020_10003130_pt1 | contig 20011 bp, 13 predicted proteins | sample Klosneuvirus_201_FD_109709 | JGI IMG/M metagenome (GOLD analysis project Ga0154020, IMG submission 109709) | Active sludge microbial communities from wastewater, Klosterneuburg, Austria - Klosneuvirus_20160825_MG | ecosystem: Engineered > WWTP > Aerobic digester > Activated sludge | place... | reverse complement strand
TCAAATTAGACCTGAACCTATCCAGCTTTTGAAAGCTGCAGCGTTGTATTTACTAACCACAACTACTGGTAAAGAAAGGTTTGAGTCCTTCCATAGTACCTCCAGTTTTTGAAAAGACACATTATTGTAACCTTTAATCTTACTTCGATTGATCAGGAATTGACGGTTCGCTCGGAAGAAGTCCTGCTTTGGGAGCAACTCCTCTAATTCTTTAAGGGTGTACTCAATCAGGCTTCTTTGAATAGTTTCCCAATACACAAATGTTTGCTTCCCTTCACTCTTAAAAAAATAGACTTCATCCAAAACAACTATTCTTTTGCCAGAGAGCGTCTTGATTTCAATTTTCCTTTCAGTTAAGGTAATAGTCTGCTCCTCTCTTTTCTTCATATATGTGAATAAAAAGTAAAAATAAGGTACCACAAAAAGTGAGAAAGCTACAAATATTGGAGTGGTGTGATACAAAAAACTATTGTCCCAGAAACGATCGAAAAAAAAACTGTTAGAAATACACAGATATAAAAGGTTCAGCGCATAAACCATTAACCATCCCAGAAAGATCCGAGAGATTATTCCCAACTTGCCATATGCTTGGGTAAGCAGATACTTAACCAAATACTTTAGCGTATAAAAAGATAAAAAGACAGATAACAAAGACATGATTACGTCATACCCATCACCATTGGTAAGATGTGAGAAAGTAAGACGGTTTCGATCGCCAATAGCCCAACCAAAATAAACAATGAAAAGCAGAAGCGGCAGCTCCAAGTACTTTAATATTTTCACACTTATCCCCGTTTTGAAAAAACGAATCTAAATATAACTTTAAAAATCTGCTGCGGTTAGCATCGCAACCATCAGAAAATATTTAATAATTAAGTGAAAAAGAAAAAGCCTCAATTTTCATCGAGGCTTTTTCTCATTTAGGTTTAGGTAAAATCTTTAATCCCACTTCAATTCTGAGTCAACTGTAGGAGATTTTGCTTCGGTCTCTTCTTTTTCACGATGCTGGTCAAAAGAATTGAAATCAACATCGGGCAGGAGTTCGGTTTTAACATGGTTAACCGTGTTATTTAAGGCCTCCATAAACTTGTTAAAATCTTCTTTATAAAGGAAAATTTTATGCTTCTCATAGGTAAACCCTTCATCGTCTTTATTATATCTCTTTTTACTCTCGGTAATAGTGAGATAATAATCATTCGATCGGGTTGATTTGACATCAAAGAAGTACGTTCGCTTGCCCGCCTTCACTTTTTCAGAGAAAATCTCTTCTCGTCCATTGTTCTTGTTCTCTTCCACAGATTCTTTGGTTTTGGTTAGGTTTTTGGGTAAAAATGGTTAAATCGAAGGTAGTATTTAAAATTTTTAATGCAAACACCTTCCGATATTTGAATGTTAATTTTAGTGATTCAAATCGGTTTGTGAAGTATAAATTTGGGTGATTCTTAAGTTTTTGATATGAAGATGGAAGATATCAGGCTATCCAGCAGCCTTGAATTATTAGCGAAGCAGTTGGTTGAGGGGTTTATTACGGGGCTTCACAAGTCACCCTACCATGGATTTTCGGTTGAGTTTGCTGAACACCGACTATATAATCAAGGCCAAAGCACCCGCCACATCGACTGGAAAGTTTTTGCACGGACTGATAGACTCTACACAAAACAATACGAAGAAGAAACAAACTTGCGGTGCCTTATTGCAATAGATTGCTCCTCGTCCATGCACTATCCGAAGGACACGATGCAAAAGCTAAGGTTCAGTATTTATTCTGCCTCCGCTATTGCCTACATGCTAAACCACCAGCGTGATGCGGTCGGGTTATGCTTGTTCTCAGATAAGATTGAAGAACTCACCCAAATAAAGTCTACGCCTTCGCACCTGGATAAATTATTTACACTCCTGAATGGCCGTTTGAAAAATACTGAGGTTACCCGGAAATCAACCCGGGTGGCTAATGTGCTCCATGAAATTGCTGAGAAGACCCACCGGAGATCTTTAGTAATAATCTTTAGCGATATGTTTGAGGGTGGCGAAAATGATGAAGAGATTATAAAAGCCCTCCAGCATCTCAAACACAACAAACATGAAGTGGTCTTATTTCATGTAACCGATCATGATACCGAGCTCGCATTTAACTTTGATGAACGACCATATGAATTTATTGATCTGGAAAGCGGTGAAAAATTAACACTGAACCCGCACGAGATTAAAGATCGTTATGAAAAGGAATTAAAAGAGTACCACGCCAAGCTTAAAATGAAATGCAATCAACTGAAAATTGATTTTATCTCGGCCAATATTCAGGATGGCTATTCTGAGGTACTTCAGACTTATATGATCAAGCGATCGAAAATGCGATAATCTTAAACTGAGAAATCAGGATTGTAATTCTTCGTTGTGGAGCCACGACTTCTTGGCCATCAACTCTTCTTTCGACTCAACCATATCCGGATCGGGCACACAACAATCCACTGGACAAACAGCCGCACACTGAGGCTCTTCGTGAAAACCCGTGCACTCCGTACATTTTCCAGATACTATATAATAGAATTCATCCGACACTGGAGCTTGAATCGATTTTGCATCTACCTGAGATCCATCTTCCAACTCAACTTGCGTAAGCGCAGTTCCCCCTGCCCAATTCCACTCGCGGCCGCCCTCATAGATGGCAGTATTCGGGCACTCAGGTTCGCAGGCCCCACAATTAATACACTCATCCGTTATCTTTATTGCCATGTGCGATAAATTTCAATTTCGTAAAGTACTTTTGCCACAAAAATACGGCTACAAAGTCAACTGTCAAAACAACAAACCCTCACTTAAAGTTTTAAATCGCGATGAAATTAGAGGATAAAGTCAACGCTTTTGCAGCCCTAGGGCACAAAATGAGTCGGCTGACAGATTCAGAAAAGAATGACATTGCCGTTAATGCCGCCCAATTGAATCCGTGGTTTACGCACGATTCAGTGGCAACGGCTTTATCGGGGATCAATCATTTTTTAAAGAAAGATACTTTATCAAACTGGGCAGCTCAATACCCCATCGAACATCAAAAGAGTAAAACCGTAGGAGTAGCCATGGCTGGAAATATTCCCTTGGTTGGATTTCATGACCTATTATGTATACTTCTATGCGGACATCAGCTTATTGCAAAAAAGAGTTCACAGGATTCATACTTAACTGATTTGTTGATCAATTGGCTAATTGAAATTGAGCCTCGATTTAAATCCAAGATAAGATTTGAAGAACGATTAAATGGTGTAGAAGCGGTAATTGCAACCGGCAGCGACAACACCGCACGCTATTTTGAATACTACTTCCGAACAATTCCGCACATTATAAGAAAAAACAGAACCTCCATTGCCGTGCTAATGGGTGAGGAAACTCCTGAAATACTTTTTGAATTGGGCAAAGATGTATTTACCTACTTTGGTTTGGGCTGCAGAAACGTATCAAAGATATATGTACCGGAAGATTACAACTTCCCGAATTTACTGGATGCCTGGCAATCGTATGAATCGATTATTCATCATCATAAGTATGCGAATAATTACGATTATCAAAAATCAATTCTTTTGGTGAACGGTATACACTTTTATGATACCGGATACTTATTAACAACGGCCAGTAAGAACTTAGTCTCGCCTATCTCTGTATTGTTTTATGAAACGTATACGAATCAGGCTGACCTGGATCAAAAGATTCAGTTACAAAGAGAAAAGATCCAATGTATTGTATCCGCTGACGGATGGTATAAAAGCAGTTTAGCTTTTGGCACCGCACAAAGACCAGATGTGTCTGACTATGCCGACCAAATAGATACCATGAAATTTCTAACTTCAATTTAGAGCTTACTGACCTCTTAGAATTTCAATCCATCCCTTGTAGGCCTGACCATCTGCGGAAAGCATATAATAATAGATACCATCCGCAATATCACCACCAGTCCAATCATTTTTATAATCAGAAGCGGAGAATACCTCCTTACCCCAGCGATTGGTAATTATCAGCTGGGAGTTCGTTGGTAAATTCCGAATCACCAATAGATCATTGGCACCATCTCCGTTAGGCGTAAATACGTTGGGCACAAATAGACCGCAGCCACCCGTTGGTTCAACCATATCAAGATCATAGAATGCGGATGTCACGGAACCTACACATCCATTTACGCTCGATTGATTTTGAGAAAGTTGAAGTTGGTACGAACCTAATGCCAAGTCTGAAATGGTAAACGCACCTGAAGCTGCCTGATCTTTTGTTATGGTACCATCCTGCACAATATTTCCATTATCAAAGACCATAAAGGTGTAATCTGTATTAGTGGAGCCAATCAAACCCGTTAAGACTACACTTCCTGAGCTTATAAGACAATCGTAGGTAGAAGAAGCTATATCAAAGTCCACGAGGTCAGGAATTCCAGTTGGATCGATCGTGAACAAACCTCTTTTAATACAGGCGGGATTTGTATCATCACCATAGGTAACGGTGTAATTATAAATACCTATTGGTAGACCCGTAAATATAAAATTATTGAATTGGGTTGCCTGAACCGGACCATCAATTTCAATCTTGACTCCAATTAAATTAACAAGCGGTACAGCCGGAACTATATCAAATGTTACGGTACCATCCGGTACTGCAGCCCCACAGGTTGCCAGCGTAGTTACGGGTGTAATAATAACTGTTGCACAATTGTTTAAAGGTGCACACAGCGGATCTCCCGATGGTAAAACTGAAACTGATACCACAGTAGTCAACTGATTTGAACATGATCCAATAGTTGCAAAAACATTAAATGTTGAGTTAGAAGTTAATGCTCCTGTTGGAAGGCTTAGGGTAGAACCCGTTCCAGCTATTGGGCCTCCTATCGTATTATTAGTTACGTTATCTCTTAGCTGATAACTCACTCCCACCTCAGAATTATCAACTTGAATAGCTGTAGAGGTCCCGAAACAAATAACCGCAGTCTGTGCAGTAACCGTTAACCCAACAGCCGGTGCGGGGTTGACAGTTATAGAGACTATAGCTGTTAATGGTGCAGCACAAGTTACAGTAGTGGCCAAAACGTTAATCGTTAGAGATGTTAGCAAATTTCCTGTTGCGAGATCCAGTGTTCCGCCCGTACCTGCAACCGAAACACCGATCAAACTATTATCAGAATCATCTCTCAACTGATAGTCAACACCCACTTCACTATTTGCAATTTGAACAACCGTTCCATTGCCAGCACATAATGTGTTTGACTGAGCTGTTACTGCCAAACCTAAGTTAATGGCACCGGCCACATTTACTAGTACAGTCGATGTTAACTCTACAGGCGCGCAAACACCACCCGTAGCCAACACGTTAAATGTGATTGGTGCATTTAGTGCCCCTGTTGAAAGTAACAAGGTGGCGCCTGTTCCCATCATAGCAGCCCCTATTAAGCTGTCATCTGCATCGTTTCGCAACTGATAACTAACACCCACTTCTGAATTTGCAATGTCTATAGTTGTAGAACCTCCTACACATAACGTAGAAGCTGGACCGGTAACCGCCAGAGCAGGATTTGGATCAACATCCACATTTACCGTGGCCAGATTGGTCAACTCTATCGAACAAATTCCATTAGACGCCAGTATATTAAATGTGGTACCAACCGTAAGATTTCCTGTGGGCAAATCGATTGATGCACCCGTACCAGCAACTGGTACGCCAATCAGGCTATCATCGGCATCATTTCGCAGTTGATAATTTACGCCCGATTCGGAATTAGTAATTTGAATATTGGTTGAAGACCCTGAGCAAACCGCAGCCGCTTGCGGACTTACATTAACAGAAGCATCAATGGATCCAACAACAGTAACGGTTACTGTTGCCGATAATTGTATGGGTGCACATACACCCCGTGTAGCCACAACATTAAATGTGATATCTGAAGTTAAAACTCCCGTTGGTAATGCTAAGGTAGCACCTGTTCCAACCAATGCCGATCCGATCAGACTATTATCAGCATTATTTCTTAGCTGATAACTTACCCCTACTTCAGAATTTGCAACCTCCACAGAACTCGACCCGCCTGAACAAACCGGACTAAGTGGAGTAGTAACGGCTAACCCAACCAAAGGCACCTCATCAACACTAATTGAAACCGGAGCACCCACCAAGATACCAGGACAATTTGCATCTGTAACACTGATCAACGTGTATGTGGTAGCAGTAGCCGGTGACACTGAGATTAAAGTAGAACTAGTTACTGAATTACCAGGGAAGGTTGTTACCCCATCAGAGTATTGAAAATTCCAAGGTCCTGTTCCTGTGAAATTAAAATTCAGATTAGTGCTTTGACCATTGCAAATGGTAGTGCTTCCGGTAATCTCACTAGTAGGCAGTTGATTTACCGTTAATGTGATAGAGGCAGCAGAACTTTCGCAACCGTTAAAGGTTTCTGTTACAAAAACTGTTGTAACATTGGCTGCTGCACTACTAAAGCCCAATTGAGCATTCGTTGGTGTTGTCCCTGTTGTTAGAATTGTGGTTAAACTAACATCTCCATACCAGGTATAGATACTACCCACATTTGGTGTAGTGACAACCGGAGGTATAATTACACCGCCTACGCAATAGACATTGGGTGTAAATGTAATTCCTGGTGTTACCGGTACTGCATTTACAGTAAGAGTAACAGGAGTTGCCAATCCTTGACAATTGGTGTTGTTTGTCTCAGTAACAAAAATGGTTTTCGTGTTAGCGACAGCACTGCTAAAGCCTAATTGTACATTCGTAGGATTGCTCCCTGTTGTGAGTACAGTGGTTAGACCGGCATCACTATACCAGGTATACACACTTCCAACATTTGGTGTGGTAATAACGGGAGGGGCTATAGATGCGCCTACACAATAAGTTGATGGATTAAAGGTTGTCGCTGGTGCCGATGGTATTGGATTCACTGTTAAGGTAACAGCCGTAGCCAGCCCCGTACATAAACTACTGTTCATCTCCGTTACAAAAACGGTGGTACTATTTGGTGCAGCACTACCAAATCCAAGTTGCGCGTTGGTTGGGGCAGTTCCAGTAGCAATAAGGGTTGATAAACTAACATCGCTATACCAGGAATACGTGCTTCCACCAACCGGAACAGTAACAACAGGCGGAATAATTGCCTGACCTACACAGTAAATACTTGGGTTGAACGTAATAGCTGGAGCTGATGGCACTGCATTGACCGTTAAGGTAATCGTTGTAGCCGGACCAGTACAATTATTGGTAGTTGTCTCTGTAACAAATACAGACGTGACTGAGGCCGCTGCACTAGTAAAGCCTAATTGTGCATTGGTTGGTAAAGTGCCCGTGGTTAACACCGTTGTAAGACCGGCATCGCTATACCAGGTATAGGTGCTGCCACCTGTTGGTGTGGAAATAACGGGTGGTGTTATCGCTGAGCCTACACAATAGGAACTGGGGCTAAAGGTAACAGCTGGAGCAACCGGTACCGGGCTTACAGTAAGGGTAATTGACGTAGCAGGACCCGGGCAATTGCTGCTATTTGTTTCTGTAATAAAAATTGTTGTGCTATTGGCAAGGGCACTGCTAAAACCCAGTTGGGCATTGGTTGGTATGGTTCCGGTTGTTAACAATGTAGAAAGGCTTACATCGCTATACCAGGAATAGGTGCTACCACCAATAGGTGTCGCAACAATAGGCGGTGTTATCGGTTGACCAACACAATAGGAATTTGGGCTAAAAGTAATAGCCGGAGCTAAAGGAATGGGGTTTACAGTTAGTGTTACCGTGGTTGCAGGCCCCATGCAATTACTGCTATTCGTTTCTGTAACAAACACAACTGTTGTATTTACTGATGCGCTACTAAATCCTAGTTGTGCATTTGTTGGTGTAGATCCGGTTGTTAGTATTGTTGTTAGGCCAGCATCGCTATACCAGCTATAGGTACTGCCTCCAACCGGAGTGGTTACTATGGGTGGTGTAATGGCTGTACCTACACAATACGAACTCGGGCTAAAAGTTATACCGGGTAGGACTGGAATTGCAGCGACCGTTAATGTTACCGGGGTTGCAGGGCCCGGACAATTGTTGCTATTGGTTTCTCTTACATATACGGTAGTGGTATTTGCAGAGGCACTGCTAAAACCTAATTGTGCATTGGTGGGTGCAATTCCTGTTGTTAAGAGAGTAGATAAACTGATATCACTAAACCATGAATAGGTGCTCCCTCCTATTGGTACAGTTATAGTTGGGGGTGTTATCGCTTGACCCACGCAATAGGAACTTGGTGTAAAAGTAACGGCTGGGGCAATTGGAATTGCATTAACTGTTAAATTAACAGCTGTTGCTGCACCTTCACAATTACTGCTATTTGTTTCCGCTACGAATACAGTTGTGATATTGGCTGCAACGCTGCTAAAGCCTAGCTGAACATTGGTTGGATTCGTTCCTGCGATCAGCAAGGTGGTTAACCCAGCATCTGAATACCAATTGTAGGTGCTTCCTCCTGTAGGAGTTGTAATACTGGGAGTAACAATAGCATCATTAACACAGTAAGTATTGGGGGTAAACGTAACCGCAGGAGCTACAGGCACCGGATTAACAGTAATTAATGTCGAACCACTAACGGCCACTGAAACGCAGCCATTAATATCGGTGACGTTTGTTAATGTGTAGGTTGTATTGATTAATGGTGATACGGAAACATCCGATCCGCTGATATAGTTATTCACTACCCCAAGGCCGGTGACCGTAAGCGTGAAAGGTCCAACGCCACCCGTTACATCAACCTTAAAAGTGGAAGACTCACCCACACAGATTGGTGTTGTTCCAGTTAACGCAAGTACTGCATTGGATGGTGCCGGAGGCTCAATGATTGAAATGGGGCCAATGGTCTGACTACAGTTCGTTCCATTATCATTAACAACCACGGTATAATCTCCAGCGGTAAGTCCAGAAATATCCTGAGCGGAAGAAGTAAAGCCATTGGTGGCCGTCCATGAGTAAGAATAATTTGATGTGCCTCCTGAAACATCAATGGAAATCTGACCATTAGGCGCTGCACAACTTGTACTATTAATAGGAAAACCTGCTGTGGTTGAAACTGAAATGTCCGTTGTGCCATTAATAGCAAAATTATTCTGAGTAAAATCTAGCGGATTTCCATCCTGAACTACAATAGTATATAGCCCCGGTTTTAAATTGGTCACTTGAAAAGGGACTCCCAGTGCCATGGGAATATTCAAATAATTAACTGGACCCAAAATAAAAAGTTCTATTGAGGGTATTCCTGAAGTAACCGTTACCTGGAATGAGCCGTTGTCGAGTACACCATCGCCTCCGATCAAATCGCGGCAAGCATCTTTTTTATTGTCTACTGTTACAACGGGTGCTTGAGCCCACGCTACAGCCGAAAAAAAAGTAAGTCCTATAAAGACCCAAAAAAATAGATTTTTCGATTTCAAGGACGTCATTAGTTAATTTTGAACTTCATATGTTTTGAACAGCCATCCGGACTTTGGATGTAAAGGTTGTAATCGCCTTTATCTAAGTCACTAATCTTCTCGCCTTTACCTTCCAATCGGTTATCCTGATTTGATCCGGAAAAAACAAAATATGTATATGAATCGGAGTTTTTGTACTCCATTACTACTTCACCATTCTTCTGTCCATTTGACGTGTGTGTGATGGTTAATCTCACATCAAAATCATCGCACTTTTCAAAGCCTGCTACAGGCCCTGCTGGAAAACCAAACGAAAGGATCGATATAAAAACAAATATCACTCCTAAGATGTTGTATTTGAAATGTTTGCCAAGGTTCATAGGAGAGGTAATTAAAAGCAAGATACTGCATTCCTGAGAGCAGCGAAAAAGGTTAAAAAATATCTTTTACTCATGTAAAGATGTAGATTCTAGGACCAACTTATCTAAAAAAACACATTACCCATTAGCTAAGTAATGTTTTAGTAAAAAAATCATGTTTTCAATACCGCTTGCTTAAAATCTCACTCAGTATAAAAGCCTTCTTAAAACTGGTTGGATTCTTTAGTTCTGTGATATAATTACTGACCATAGCGCCTCGCTCCTTGCGCTTATATCCCTTAAACTGACCAAAGCTTGTATCAGTATCCTCAACTTTAATTGTCTCCTCTAAAGATGGCCGGTTGAAAGCATCACGCTTCGCTTTTTCGTAGGTATCATAAATCTGATCCTGAGACTTATAATCTACCCTTTCAGTTTCTTCAACTTCATTTTTTAGATTGTCATCGTAATCAACAAAATCATATTGCTTGGCAGGTGCAGGTTGTGGAATTGGCTGTTTGACTGGTTTAGGCGCCTTTGCTGCCTGAATCTCACGAAGAAGATCCTCAAAAGATATTGGCTTAGTCTCTGGCAGCGAAGGAAGATCATCCGATTGATTGGTCTCAAACGGCTTCGCTTTCTTCTTATTTGCCCGGGCTATTAAGGTGATTACTATCACAATGAGCCAAATCCAAAACTGAATATCCATGATTGACTCAAAGGTATTGAAATAAATCAAAAAACAGCGTTTTTAGGCACTTTTTGCTTGGGATAAATTGTGGATGAAATGAGTAAGCCCGATTTTCCAATTGCCAATCCTACGGTTATCTTTGCCATCTTATTTTTTCAACCACTAAATTCTCAAGGGATTCATGCAGTTATCGAAGTTGGAGATCAAGGGCTTTAAGAGCTTTGCTGATAAAATAGTAATTAATTTTGATGAAGGAATTACAGGCATCGTTGGACCAAACGGTTGCGGGAAGTCGAATGTTGTTGATTCTATCCGTTGGGTATTAGGTGAACAAAAAACCAGCGCTCTCCGGTCTGAAAAAATGGAGAACGTTATTTTTAATGGCACCAGCCAACGCTCACCACAGCAAATGGCTGAGGTTTCCTTAACCATTAACAACACTAAAAATATTCTTCCAACAGAATACTCGCAGGTTACTATCACCCGTAGGTTGTATCGTTCTGGTGAAAGTGAATACCTGCTTAACGGAGTTGCCTGCCGATTAAAGGATATTACTAACCTATTCTTAGATACTGGAGTAGCGTCTAACAGCTATGCCATTATTGAGTTAGGCATGGTTGATGATATTCTAAATGACCGTGATAACTCACGAAGAATGTTATTTGAAGAAGCTGCGGGGATTTCAAAATTCAAAAAGCGCAAGAAGGAAACTTTGAAGAAGTTGGAAGACACTGATGCTGACTTAGAGCGCGTGGAAGACTTACTTTTTGAAATAGAAAAGAACATGAAGAGTCTGGAGAAACAAGCCCGGCAAACTGAACAGTATTACAAAATTAAGGAGGACTATAAAGAGAAAAGCATACAACTAGCAAAAGTAGTTGTAAACAAACAGAAGGAAACCTTTGCCACCGTTCAAAAGCAAGTTGAAACTGAAAGCGATCGCAAAACAAAACTTACTACCGGGCTTGCTGAAAAAGAAGCACTGATTGAAAAGTCAAAAGCAGAACTTCTTCTTAAGGAGAAAACACTATCCTCGCGTCAAAAAGGAATCAACGATTTCGTTGCTAAAATCAGGCAGTACGAGAGTGAGAAACAGATTAAGAATGAAAGACTACGTTCCCTTAACGACCGGGTTAATAACCTGAAAGAACAAATCGATCAGGATAAAAAAAGTAACGAACGGGCTCGTTTCAGTATTCAAAGCCTGGAGACCGAACGAGATACCGCCCATCAGGCATTAAAAGAAATTTCAGATAAAGTTGATCTACTTAAATCAGAATACGAAACACAAAAAGCAGCAACGTATACATTGCAAGGTGAATCGGATGCGCTTCGCCAGGTGTATCGCACTAAGCAAGAAGAGTCTTTTCAATTAAATAAGTCTCTTGAAATCCGGGAGATTCAAATCTCATCTTTCAAACAAGAATTAGAACGCACGACTACTGACACCAGTCATCAAAGCGCCAGCATTGCTGAGTTCGAGAAGAAGACCGTAGTCTTAAGCGAAGAGATCAAAGAAAAAAACAGCTATCTCGAAAAATTAAAGAAAGAAGAGGAAGATGTTTTTTCGCGAATCACCTCGCTGGAGAAGACGATTGAAATGATTCGTGAGGAGATGACAGAGACCGGGCGCAAACTCGATTCGCGTCAAAATGAATTTCAACTCACTAAATCCCTTGTCGAAAATCTGGAAGGCTTTCCTGAAGCCATTAAATTCCTGAAGAAGAATGTAAGCTGGACAAAAAATGCTCCGCTCCTTTCGGATATCCTTTCCACCAGCGAAGAGTATCGGGTGGCTATTGAAAACTATCTGGAACCTTATCTCAACTATTACATTGTTGAGCACGAGGCCGAAGCGTATGAAGCGATCAATATCCTGAGCGATGCCAGTAAAGGCAAAGCCAACTTCTTTATACTTGACTCATTTGAAAAGTTTTCGCCCTCAGACATTCAAATGTATTCGAATGCATTTCCGGCAACGCAAATCATCGAATTCGATCCTAAGTATAACAAACTCATGGCCTTTATCCTTGATAAGGTTTATGTGTACGAAGGCGATGTACGGAATATACCAACTGACGAAAATACGTTTATCACCAAGAGTGGTAAAGTTACCAGACGTAGATTCAGCTTATCCGGTGGATCGGTAGGATTGTTTGAAGGTAAGAAAATCGGGCGCGCTAAGAATCTTGAGAAACTTGAAAAAGAGATCAAGGAGTTCACGAAAAAGGTTGAAGACATCCGGCACTCTTTGATTGACCGGCAACGGGAACTTGAGCGTTTGCGCAATAACACCCTAAAGCAACAAATCGAAGAAGCTCAAAATGCCATTAAGTTGGTTAATGATGAGTTCATTTCCGTGCGCACCAAGCAGGAACAGTTTTCGAATATGTTGAACAGCGCAGATTTGCGCAAGGAAGATATTATAGAAAAAATTGAAACCCTGAACCAGGAACTTCTTGATCTGCGGCCAAAAGCAGAACAAGCACAATTGGTATCGGGTCAGCAGGATGAAAAACTAAAACTCATTACTTCTGAATTAAATATTCAAAATGAATTCCTGAGTCAAAAATCATCCACCTACAATGAACAAAATATTCTCTTTCATCAGCAAGAGAACCGTGTAAAGAGTGTGGAGCAAGAAATGCGATTCAAACAGGAGTCGATGGAGCAAAGTAGTTTGCGCGTAGAAACGAACTCGGAGGAGCTGAAGAAAAATGATGACGAAATCAGAACCATTATTGAAACTACACAAAGCAATGATGAGGAACTGATTGGCATGTATGCAGAGAAGGAAGAGATGGAGAAAGGCTTAGGAGAAGCCGAAAAAGAATATTACTCTGGCCGTGGCGAGATTGATCAATTTGAAAAAGATCTGCGCGAGGTACAACATCAGCGCCAAAACATCGACACCTTGTTGATGGAGTTACAGAATCAATTAAATGAAAGTAAGATTCAACTCAATTCCGTTAAAGAAAGATTGTCGGTTGAGTTTAATATTGATCTTGATACGGTATTGAGCCAGGCAACGCCTGAAGAAGCGGAACAGTTGGCGTTATTCGATGAAGAAAAACTTCGCGCGGATGTAACCAAAATTCGCGAGAAGCTGGACAACATGGGCCCGATTAACCCGATGGCCATGGAAGCCTATACGGAAATAAAAGAACGCAATGATTTCATTAACGTACAAAAAGACGATCTGCTAAAAGCGAAAGAATCACTCTTTAGTACAATCAGTGAAATTGAAGGCGTAGCCAGCGAGACCTTTATGGTTGCTTTCACACAGATTAAAGAACACTTTGTTCGGGTATTCCGCTCGTTGTTTAATGAGGGTGATGATTGTGATTTAAAATTGGCTGATCCCACCAAACCTTTAGAGTCTGAGATTGATATTATCGCCAAACCGAAAGGCAAGCGACCATTAACTATTAATCAATTATCAGGTGGTGAGAAAACACTTACGGCCACGGCACTATTGTTTTCTATGTATTTATTGAAGCCGGCTCCCTTCTGTATTTTTGATGAGGTGGATGCACCGCTAGATGATGCCAACATTGATAAGTTCAATACCATCATTCGCAATTTTAGTAAAGACTCACAGTTTGTTATTGTTACGCATAATAAGCGCACGATGACCACAACTGATGTTATCTATGGAATTACGATGGTGGAGAAAGGAATTTCGCGTGTAGTACCTGTGGACTTAAGAGAGCTTGCTTAATTAGGAATTAAACTCCGGCATAAGCGCTAAAGGCTCCATCAACGGGTACAACAATTCCCGATACAAACTTTGAAGCATCGGAACAAAGCCAAAGCAACGTTCCGGAAAGTTCATCGGGCTCGCCAAATCGGTTAAAGGGTGTCCCCTTAATTATCAATTGGCCACGCTCGGTTAAGCTTCCGTCTGCATGGGTTAACAACGTTCGGTTTTGTTCTGTCAGAAAGAAGCCCGGAGCGATGGCGTTTACACGAAAACCTTCGCCAAACTTTTTGGCCATTTCAACAGATAGCCATTGTGTGAAATTACTTATCGCGGCCTTTGCCGCTCCGTAACCCACTACCCGGGTTAGTGGCCGAATGGCGGTCATCGAAGAAATGTTAATGATGATTCCCTTCTTCGAAGGTATCATCACTGCTCCAAAAATTTGTGAAGGCAACAATGTACCAGCCAGATTTAAATCAACTACCTTTTTGAAATCGTCCAGTTTTAAATCAAGAAAGGTTTTATCTGGAGTAACCACCGCACCGGGCAAATTACCGCCCGCTGCATTTACCAGTATGTCAATGGTACCAAATTTTTCTAGAATGAGTTTCCTGGCTTCTACTAATTGCTTTTCATCTAGCACGTCAGCCGAAACTCCAAAAGCATTTCCACCTGATTGAATAATTTCTTTGGCCAAAGTATCGGCCACCGCTTTTCTCCTTCCCAGAATAACCACCGATGCTCCGGCCTTAGCCAAGGCTCTACACATGGTATTGCCTAACACGCCTGTACCTCCAGTGACTACAGCCACTTTCGTTTTTAAACCGAATAGCTCTTCGATGTAACTCATGCTCTATGCTTTTAGTATTACTGATCTACGGGTACGATTACTTTCATAAGCTGCCTCAATCAGCCTGATCACTTCGCGGGATTCTTCGGGTTTAACATCCAAGGGTTTGCCCTCGCGGATAACTTCATAAATATTTTGGTAAAAGTTTAAATAATTACCTGGAATAGTCTCGATCGTTCCTTCTACATGCAACCTATCTATTGTTGTGTTCAGCCGGCCCCAACATTCTTTTGGTAATGTTCCCCAACCCGGAGTACCCGGAATCTTTTTTTCTTTGAGTGCTTGTTCCTGCGGGTCAACATTGCTACTGGTAATGAATGACCCCTCTGTGCCGTGTAATTGATAGCGGGGACCCTGTTCACGAACCAGATAGCTCGATTTTACAATAACGTTTAGGCCGGGATAGGTAAGACGTAGGTCATAGAAGTCATCTACACTTCCTCCCGGTCGTTGAATACCAATGCGTGCATCAATTTCTGATGGCATCCCAAACAATACTAAAACCTGATCAAGCATGTGCGAACCCAGATTATATAAAATCCCTTTACCGGGTCCGGCTTCTTCTTTCCAGGAATTAGGTTCTATGTAATTGCGGAAGCGATCGTAGTGCGCTTCGAACTCAACTATTTTACCTACCCACTTATTATCAATAACTTTTTTCAGCGTAAGAAAATCACCATCCAACCGCCTGCTCTGGAATACGGTAAGTATTTTATTGTGCTTACCAGCCAAGGCAATTAATTCATCCGCTTCTTGCACCGTAACGGTAAATGGCTTCTCAACAATAACATGTTTACCGGCTTGCAAAGATTTAGCAGCTTGTTCGAGATGGAGGTGATTGGGCGTATTCACAACAACTAATTCAACAGACGGATCGGAAAGAATTTCTTCAAAAGTCTTTACTACCCGGCAGTTAGGATAATGCGCTTCCGCTGATTGTTTGCTTCTTTGCAGTACTAACGAAAGTTCAAACTCCGGATGCGCATCGATAAGCGGTGCATGAAAAACTTCACCCGACATCCCATAAGAAAGGATCGCAGTTTTAATGGGCTTCAAACTCATTATTCAAATTCGAAATAGTTTTTAACATTATTATAACAAATATCCTGCACCATAGTGCCTATTAACTTTACATCATTGGGTAGCTCACCTTTTGATATATCATTACCTAATAGATTACATAAGACACGTCTAAAATATTCGTGACGCGGGAAAGATAAAAAGCTCCGCGAGTCAGTAACCATACCAATAAATCTAGACAAAAGGCCCATGTTGGAAAGTGTATCTATTTGTTTCTCCATCCCGTCCTTTTGATCCAGGAACCACCAGGCTGAACCCCATTGAATTTTTCCGGGAATGGATCCATCACAAAAATTTCCCGTCATGGTAGCAAAAACTTCGTTATCGGCAGGGTTAAGATTGTACAAAATAGTTTTTGCTAACTGATTGGTTTGATCCAATCTATTTAAGAAGGAAGACAAATTTCGCGATTGCGAAAAATCACCTACAGAATCAAAGCCTGTATCCGACCCAAGACTATTTAACAAGCGAGAATTATTATTACGAATTGCACCGATATGAAATTGTTGTACCCAATTTTTTTCATTATACATCTTACCCAATTCAAGTAAGACTGCTCCTTGAAGAATCAGTTGTTCTTCGGCTGTTAATTGACTGCCTGTACGAACTTTCTTAAAGATTACTTCACCCTTTTGTGTACTGTTTACATCTCCAATACATTCCAACCCATGGTCGGCCGCCTTACAACCATGTGAATCAAAATAGTCTATTCTATTTCTCAAAGCAGCTATTAAGTCGCCAAATGATTCAATAGTAATGCCCGATACTTCGGATAACAAATCAAGATAGTGATTATAATTCTCCACATGCCCACTTGCATACGCTTTATCGGGTCTAAACGTGGGCAGCATTTTAAGATCAGTAATGTGTGATGCCATCTCCTTATGATAATTCAGAGAGTCGGTTGGGTCGTCTGTAGAGCAAACTACTTTAACCTTCATGCTGGTCAATAATGGTTGTACACGAAAATCATTTTGCTTAAGTTTTGAAGTGCAGTGCTTATAAATATCCGGAGCCGATTTTTCATTAAGAAGTTCAGCAACTCCAAAATATCTTTTTAACTCAAGGTGTGTCCAATGATAGAGTGGATTCCGCAATGTGGCGGGCACCGTTTTCGCCCACGCTAAAAATTTTTCCTGAGGTTCTGCGTTTCCTGTAATGAATCTTTCATCTACTCCATTAGCCCGCATAGCGCGCCATTTGTAGTGATCGCCTTCTAACCAAATCGTGGTTAGGTTTTCAAATTGTCGGTTCTCTGCAATATCTTTTGGTGATAAATGATTGTGGTAATCAATTATCGGACACGTACTGGCATAGTCATGATAGAGTTCGCGTGCTGGTTCGCTGTGCAAAAGAAAATCTTCATTCAGGAATGAAATAGGTTCGCTCATAAGAGTTAATCTAGCGCACGGATTTTTATGCTTCTGAAAGATACAGCATCGCCATGATCCTGTAAAAGGATATGCCCTTTTTCGGCCATACCAAAACCTGCCCATGCATTATATTTACTACGGGCCACTAAGGCATAATAGATAGGTGTTCCTCGTTGATACTCAACTATCTTTCTTCCGTTCAACCAATGTTCTATTCGATTATCGGGATGTACAACAACGCGACCTTCATTCCATGTTCTGGGGATGTCCTGAATTTTCAGGGACGGAATTAAATCGTAGAGCGAACCCAACGTTCTGTTGCCAACCACGCCTTCCTTAGCATCCGGGTGTCTTTCATCATCCAGAATCTGATACTCTAAGCCGATGGCAGAACCTGTTGAAAGATACTTCTCATCTACAAAATATTTAACTCCACTGTTTGCCCCTTTGGTAAAATTAAAATCAAAGGTTAATTCAAAAGCATCAAATCTTTCATCTGTAATTATATCTCCACCATTGGTCGATTCACCGCCATTAGATGGAAATACCGATAATATTCCATCTTTAATTTCCCATCCTTTATCAGGAAAAGAGTCTTTAAAAGCCCCACGCCAACCCGTGGTGGTTTTTCCATCCCACAGCAATCGGTAGCCTTGTTGTTTTTCTAAAGGAGATAACGTGTTAGGCACCAGATTAACAACGGTGATATCCGTTAAGGGTCGGGCCTGAAGATTTTCTGTTTGAATGTGAATATTTTTCCAATACGTTTTCTTGCCTTCCCCTTGGGCATCATATACCGCATGAACCTGCAAGGCTATCAATCCTTTCAAGGAAGCATCATCAATTAAATAAGCGGTGGGGATATCATTTACCCAGGTGCGAATGGTGGAACCAATACATTCAATCCGATAGGTATTCCAATCGCCCCACTTGTACGCTTGCCTGGCAATCGGATTTAATTCGAGTGGATAAAGCCAACCTCTTCGAGCTTCGTCATAGATGCCACCAGACCAACTGCGCTCTTTGCGGTGATCCACTTCCATCTGATACCCATTAACGCGACCATCTTCCGGCTTTTGCAAGCTCCTGAATTGAATACCTGAGTTTATGCCGTCATCTATCTTTATCTGAAGTTCAAGAATAAAATCTCCATATTCTTTGTCCAATGCCAGAAAGGAATTTGGCGAATCCTTTACACACGTTCCAACAATCATTCCATCAACTACATCATACTTTGCCGTACCATTAACAAGTTTCCAACCCGTAAGATCCTTTCCATTAAAAAGGTTAATCCATTTTTCTTTAGGTGGGAATGCCTTTGCTTGCAGAGGCTGCAAGACAAAAAATAAAATTATAAGGCCTAAAATCTTTCTCATTTTATAAATGTCAATTAAGAAACTTCTACAATTTCATTTCCCATCCGTGCTCGTACTCCCTACTCCATAAAGCATTTGCTTCTTTATCGTTTTTAATTCTTCCCTGGGCATCACAATATATAGTGTGGCCCGAACGGAAAGCGATATTTCCTAACTGTGGTAACAAAGTTGATTTATGCCCTTCGCTGATTGGCGCGTTCAGTTTTGCTTTCCCTCTGACAGTCTCAACAAAATTTAACAGGTGCAGGCTATCCAGTTTTTCGCCCATACCCATGGTATTGGTAGCATCTGCCTGTTGGATAGTTGTTTTCACATCTTGAATCAACTTGCCGCCTAATTCATATACTTTGTAATCATCACCACCGGGTATTACCATAGTACCCTTCTCTCCATAAAAAATTACTCCGCGACCACTGTGCATTTCATCGTAATCGTTACAACTTCTTCCTTCCCAGGTAATGGCCGTATTGTTAGCAAATTCGTACGTGATCGTTTGTGTATCGGGTGTCTCCCAATCATCTTTAAAAGCAAAGCGCCCACCGGCAGAAACTACTTTAGAGGGATAATCAACTCCCATTCCCCAACGCATGAGGTCAAGTTCGTGGGTACCATTATTCAGTGCTTCGCCCGTGCCCCAGTTCCAGAACCAATGCCAGTTATAATGAATGAGATTATCTTTATAAGGCCTGCGCGGAGCCGGGCCTTGCCATAATTCATAATCCAAATGTGCCGGAACAGGAACTTCTTTGCCAACACCAATCGCCTTTCGTGCATTGGCATACCAGCCCTTGGCAAAATATACCCGACCTATTACCCCACTTTGCAAGGCCGCTACTGCTTCAATCATTCGCGGAAAAGATCTCCGTTGATTGCCCATTTGAATAAGCATATTGTATTTGGAAGCAGCCGCAACCAGTATCTCACCTTCTGCCGGATTGTGTGAACAAGGTTTTTCAACATATACATGTTTGCCAGCTTTCAAAGCCATCAATGTGGCGGGTGCATGCCAATGGTCTGGTGTAGCTATTACAATAGCATCGAGGTCTTTTTCTTCTAATAGCTTGCGTACGTCCTTATATCCCTTCGGTTTTTTACCGGTTTGCTTTTCAATTGCGCTAGTAGTCTTGCTTAATACATTAGCATCCACATCACAGATA
>Ga0154020_10003129_pt1 | contig 20017 bp, 16 predicted proteins | sample Klosneuvirus_201_FD_109709 | JGI IMG/M metagenome (GOLD analysis project Ga0154020, IMG submission 109709) | Active sludge microbial communities from wastewater, Klosterneuburg, Austria - Klosneuvirus_20160825_MG | ecosystem: Engineered > WWTP > Aerobic digester > Activated sludge | place... | reverse complement strand
CACAATCGGAGCGCGACACCGAAGAAGCCCGGCTGGCCTCGCTCAAATCCGAAATGTCCGAACTCGAGGCCCAGGCTGCACCTTTGTCGCAGAAAGCGGGCGATCTGCGCGCGCGCAAGCACGCGCTCGAACTCAAGCAGGGCCAAAAGGCCGAGCGCAAGGGCGTGCTCGAGGGCATGGCCGCAATGCGCGAAGGCCTTGACGAAACCGCCATCAAGCTGCTTGACGACGACAAGCGCGCTCAGAGCTTTGGCATTGCAGGCCTGTTTGCCGATGCCGTGCGTATCGAGTTGGCGTTCGCCGCAGGTCTCGAACGTGTTCTGGGCGAGCTGGGCAGCGCCATCGTGGTGGATACGCGCGAACACGCTCACGATCTCTTTGACTGGCTGGCCAATCACGGCTCCGTCAACATCAGCATCCTGGCGCGCGAGGAACTCAAGGCGGGCAGTTCACCCAAGTTCCCCAGCGGCCACGGCGTGATCGGCCCGATGATGGAGCAGATCAAGGTCAAGGCGGGCTTTGAGGATCTCGCGCAGAACCTGCTCGGCGACGTGCTGCTCGTGGCCGACCGCACCGTGGCACGGCGCCTGATTGAGCGCGGCGCAAAGAACTACCGCATCGTGACGCCCACGGGCGAGCTGTTCAGCCTGCCCGGCGCTTTTGCGCTCGCCTTTGGCGAGGGCCGCACGGGTGTGATCACGCGCCAGAGCGAAATTGACCGCCTGCAGCGCGAACTGTCCGATATCTCGGGTGAAGTCGAGCTTTGCGCCGCCGACCTCGGCGCGGCTTTGAACCAGCAGAACCAGCTATCAACCCGCCAGGCTGAGCTGCGCAACGCGATCTACGACGCCAGCATGGAGGCCGCCAGCAAGCGCGTGACGCTGGATTCGCTCAAGCGCGAAAACGCGCGGTTGGGAGAAGAGCAGGGCGTGCTCAACCGCGAACAAACCCAGATCAAGGCCGCGATCGACGCCGACGTTTCCAAGTTCGGCAAGCTGAGCGAAGCCATTGCGATCGCCGAAGAAGCCAAACAGGCGTGCGAGCAAAAACTGGCCGCGCTCAATGAAGACGCAGCAAGCCGCCGGGAAGATCTGGAAACAGCGCGCCGCAATCTCTCTGACGCGCGCGTCGCGGAAGCGACACTCAAGAGTGAGTTGAGGCAGGCCGACGAGTCGCTCAAGGGCATCGACGACGCGCTGGCGCGCTACGCCGATGAAATTGCCCGCGGCGCAAGCGAAGGCGAAGCCCACGCCAAGCAGATCCGTGAACTCGACCACGACGCGAGGGCGAGCGTCGAGGTTCAGGCCGAGTTGGAGCGCGAGGCGCGCGAACTCAAGGATCGCCAGCTCACCGGCGACGGCTCGCTATCGCTGCTGCGCAACGGCGTGGAAGGCTCGCGCGAGAACCTGGGCAAGCTGCAGGAAAAGCTCTACATCGAGCGTGAAAGCGTGCAGCAGGCGCGCATCGACGAAAACACCCTGTACATGAAAATGGACCAGGTGCGCCGCCGCCTCGCCGAACTTTACAACGCGGACATCGACACGCTCTACCGCGAATACAACCACGCCGAACAGGGCGACATCGGGGGCGCCCAGGGCGAGCTCGACGCGCTCAATGAGCAGTTGAGCAAACTCGGCAACGTGAACCTTGAGGCCATGGACGAACTCAAGGAAGTGGAAGACCGCAACAACTTCTACTCCAAGCAGGAAGAGGATCTGATTAAAGCCAAGCGGACGCTCGCAGAAGCCATCTCGCGCATCGAGCGCGAAACCAAGCGCCTGTTCGTGACGACCTTTGAGGCCATTCGCGGCAACTTCCAGCGCATTTTCCGCCGGCTGTTTGGAGGCGGCTCGGCCGACATCATCCTGCAGAACCCCGAGGATCCGCTGGGCAGCGGCGTCGATATCATCGCCAAGCCCCCGGGCAAGGAAGCGCTCAGCATCTCGATGCGCTCAGGCGGCGAGCGCGCGCTGATCTCCGTGGCGATGATGTTCTCGATCTACGAGATCAACCCGGCACCCTTTGCCATTCTCGACGAAGTGGACGCCCCGCTGGACGAAGCCAACGTCGATCGCTTCTGCGATATCGTGCGCGAATACGCCAAGCTCTCGCAGTTCATCGTGATCACGCACCACAAGAAAACGATGACAGCCTGCGACATGCTCTATGGCGTGACCATGCAGGAACCGGGCGTGAGCACGAAAGTCAGCGTCGATTTGCGCGCCGCCGAACAGCCCGAACTCGCCGGCGCAAGCGTGTGATCTTGCAGACGTCCTGGGACGACCGGGGCCGCAATGGCCCTGGTTGTGTTTAGAGCTTTTTCGGAGTTAGTCCTCAGAGCTATCGCGAAGCGCCGAACGAGCGGGGCAAGGCAGCCGAGCCGATTGCTTGGCAATAGCCAAGTGCGGCGAGGCGAACGAAGACCCGCGAAGTTCGCCGCGAGCGAGAGCCTGCGGACTAACTCCGAAAATGCTCTAGCCGAAAATCTCTGCCAGACGGAAATAATCGTCCGTCACACGCTTGGTTTTGCCCGCGATCTGGGCCAGTGGCGCGGCTTCCAGCTCCCGGCCCGCAAGCGCGGCCATGACGCCGCTCTTGCCTTCTTTGAGCAGATCGTAGGCGAAGTCGGAAAGCCGCGTGGCCAGCACGCGATCAATGGCGACGGGCGTGGCGCAACGTTGCAGGTAGCCCAGAGTGGTGCAGCGCGCGTTGTAGCCAAGGCGGCGCTCGATCTCGAGGGCCAGCATGGTGCCCACGCCGCCGAGCCTTGGCCGCGCGTTGAGATCTTTGGTACCGCGGCGCGGGTCGAGCTTCTTGTGCGTGTCCATCGCGCCTTCGGCGATGATCACGATGCTGTAGTTGCGCTTGTGCACGTCGTGGCGCACGCGCAGGCGCTCGCAGATGCTGTCGAGCGTGAACTCGTGTTCGGGGATGAGTACCAGGTCGGCGCCGCCGGCGATGCCGGCCTCCACGGCAATCCAGCCGGAGTCGCGGCCCATGGATTCAACAATCATTACGCGCGAGTGCGCCTCAGCCGTCGCGCGCAGGTTGTCGAGCGCCTCGGTGGCGACCTGTGCCGCTGTGAAGAATCCCACAGAGAAATCCGTGCCGGGCAGGTCATTATCAATCGTTTTTGGCACGCCCACCACGGGGAAGCCCGCCTGAGATAACACGTGCGCGCCACTCTGCGAGCCGTTGCCGCCCACGATGATCAAACCCTCGATGCCGGCTTTGGTCAGGGCTTCGATTGCCTTCTCGGCGTCTCCCGGCCTGGTCAAAAGCGTGCTGCGCGCGCTGCGCAAAATCGTGCCCGCGCGCTGCACGATCCCGGCCACATCTTGACGCGTCAAGACCCGCAGGTTGCCCGACAACAGCCCGTCCCAGGAGTCAAAGATGCCGCAGACCTCGATGCCGTCGGCAAAGCCGCGTCGGGCGATGGTGCGCACGCAGGCATTGGTGCCCGGAGCATCGCCTCCGCTGGTAATGACGCCGATTCGTTTCATGGGCTTCTCACCACAGAGGCACAGAGTACTCAAAAACAACCGCAAAAGCGTAGAGCAACCACAGATGGACGCAGACTCACACAGATGGCTTGTCGCGCGGATTGAATCTGTGTCAATCCGGTGTTCGTCTGTGGTTGAAAAGTTATGCCGTTCTCCTTGAACTCCGTGGCTGAGGCCTTACTTCAGATTCGCTGTCAGACCGTCCATGATGGCCACTTTGACGATCAGGTCTTCGACGCGCGTTGAATAGCCCCACTCGTTGTCGTACCAGCCGATGACTTTCACGAAGCTGCCGTCGATCACCTGTGTGAGTTCGGCGTCAAAGATGCAGGAATGGCTGTTTCCCACGATGTCACTGGAGACAATCGGGTCCGTGCAATACTGCATGATGCCCTTGAGGCGCCCTTCGCTCGCGGCTTTCATGGCCGCGTTAATTTCCTCGGCGGTTGCGGCTTTCTTGAGTTCAACCGTTAGGTCCACCACGCTGCCGTCGGGTACGGGTACACGCATGGCCAGGCCGTCGAGCTTGCCTTTGAGCGATGGAATCACGAGGCCGACTGCCTTGGCGGCTCCCGTTTCCGTGGGGATGATGTTCGTGGCTGCGTTGCGTGAGCGGCGGAAATCCTTGTGTGGCATGTCCACCAGGCGTTGATCATTTGTGTAGGCGTGGATGGTGTTCATCAAGCCGCGCTTGATGCCGAATGTTTCTTCAAGAATCAGGGCAAGGGGTGCGGCGCAGTTGGTGGTGCAACTGGCGTTGGAGATAATTTTTGCGTCTTTGGTGACGACATGGTCGTTGACGCCCAGCACGACGGTGCTTTCAAGGAAATCTTTCGTCGGTACGGTCACGATCACGCGCCGTGCGCCGCGTTGCAGATGCACGTCAAGCTCCGAGAGCTTGCGAAATTTGCCGGTACACTCAATGACGTAATCAGCGCCCAGCTCGCGCCAGGGCAATTTCGCGGGGTCTTTTTCGCTGAGCACTTTGAAGGGGTCGCCATCGATGGTCATGGTGTCGCCGGAGTGACTGACTTCGCCGGGGTAGATACCGTGAATCGAGTCGTACTTGAACGCGTAAGCCAGCGCCTCTGGCTCGGCGAGGTCGTTGACAGCCACGACATCAAACTGCCGGCGCATCTTGGCAATGCGCGTGACGATGCGCCCGATGCGCCCAAAACCGTTGATCGCAATTTTCGCAATGGCCATGCATGCTCCAATGAGTTCTGAATCGAGGCTGCCCTGACAGCGCCTCATTCTACACATTAAACCGCGCGAGAATTCAAAGACACCGGCCTTTGCCGGGCAAGCGCCGAAGGACGCAGATTCGATGAAGATTTCTTCTGGTTTACCGGTTGAAATCCACGCGCGGCGGCGCGCTTTTGCCGTGATTTCCCCTCTCCGGCGCGCCGCGCGTAGACGAGCAACGGACAGCGCCCTACAATCGCGTCATGAAGATTTACACCCGCACGGGTGATGACGGATTGACCGGCCTTATTGGCGGCACGCGCGTGGTCAAGAGCGACGATCGTGTGCAGGCCTATGGCGCCGTCGATGAACTCAACGCCGTGCTCGGCCTGTGCATCGCCCATGGCGATGACACCGAGCTGTCTCCGATGCTGAGCGCGCACCAGTCGGAGCTCTTTGCGCTTGGCTCGCATCTGGCCGCGCAGGACGGCAACGCAGCCATGAAGCTGCCTGCGCTCGATACGGGCGCGGTTGGGCGCATGGAGCAGCAGATTGACCAATGGGACTCCGAACTGGAGCCGCTCAAAAACTTTGTGCTCCCCGGCGGCTCGCCTCTGGCCTCGTGGCTGCACCTGGCGCGCACGGTGTGCCGCCGCGCCGAGCGCGAGGTTGTCGGTTTGCGCGCATCGCGTCCCAAGGACGCACCACGCTTTGCGGCACCCGTTAGGTACCTGAATCGGCTTTCTGATTGGTTGTTTACGGCCGCACGCGTGGCCAACATGCGCGCGGGCATCAAAGAAACCCCGTGGGCCCCGAGATCCTCATAAGGAAGAAAATGAATCGTGTACTTTGCCTGACACTGCCGTTGGCCGGACTTCTACTGTTGGCCGTGACTGCCTGTGAATCCGCGCCCGATGCGCTGCCCACCGGCATCGCCATTGGCTGGGGCGAGCCTGAGAGCGACGACGGTTATGCGCTGGATTACAACGCCACGCCCCAGGACGTGTTTGAGGCCTTCCGCCTCGTCGCGCTCGACAATGGCGAGATTGAGAAGACTAACGTTGACGAAATGTCGCTCGCCGGCAAGCGCCTCAACAAGGCTGCGGGCGAAACCACGCACGACAACTTTGATGGCCGCGTTTACGACAAGAGCACGAAAGAAAAGCCGCGCGCCAAGCTGATTGTTCACGTTCGCTACCCCGGCGCGGCAGAAGATGGCGGGAGGCCCGACACCGCGCGCGCATATTGCTTTGCCGTGCACCGCACACTGATTGCCATGCAGGGCGGCCACAAGCCCAAGGACAAAAGCGTGATCGCGGGTTCCGAGCCGGCAGTCCTTGAAGACGAGGCCGTGGGCTACTTCAAGGTGCAACGCAAGGACGCGCTCGAGGCGCTGAAGCAGGTCGTGGCCGAAAACGGTGAAGTCAAGGAGCTTGACGAGCAGAAGGCGTTCATCACCGGTGTGCGCAAGAGCAAGCTTGAGACCAAGGGCGACGATGTGCAGGGCTGGGTCTATGACCGCAACGAGCAGAATGTCGTGCGCTGCAAAGTCTCGGTGCGCGTGCGTTCGCTCAACGACAACAAGCCGCAACAGGAAACCGCGCGCGGCTTCATCAAGGCGGTGCGCGAGATCCTGGAAAAGAAGTTCGGCAACGTCGAGGATTCCAAGGGCAAGTAGTGTTCTAAACAGCAGGCCGGTTTCGAATCGACGCGACGCACACCACAGGCCATGCTTCATCGAGGGAAAGCCATGAAGCACTCGCCAAAGCCGAAGGCCACCCCGCCGCAGCCATCCCGTTCAGAGGCTGCGCTGGGTACGCTTGTCATCCGACTCATGGATCCCGCCACTTCGTTTGCCGAACGCGACAAGCTGGTGGCGGCGTTGATAGGCAAGCCAGTGGCCGCACCCTTGATGGTTGAGCGCGTGGAGCAAACGGCAGGCGGGTTTGACCTGCCGGAGGCAATCCGTCAGGGGCGCACGCTTGTGGCCACAGTCGAAGGTACAAAGTTGAAAGTGGCGGCGCGCTTTGCCTCAAGCCGCAACGGTGAGCTTGATGAAACCGCGCCGGGGCTGTCCATGCGCGTGCGCGGCCAGGTTTCAGGCTGGGATGCGCTCTTCGACCGCCTGATCATCGACGTGATGTGAGTATGGGAGAAGCACCATGAACTTGCTCATGCTGCTGGCCGAGCTGCTGCCGCTGGCGAAAAATGAGATTGCCGGCTTTCTCGTGCTGCCAATCTTCATCGCGTTTTTCGTGGGCATCTTTGCGTTTGCCATTTACTCGCACAAGAAAGCCAAAGAGCGCTGGTTGCAGTTCGCGCACACCTATGGCCTGAACCACACCCCCGCAGGCTGGGGCAGCCAGTCGCATATGTCGGGGTGGTTTGACGGCATTTACGTTCACATCGGCACGGTCACGCGCGGCTCGGGCAAGAATCGCCACACGTACACGCAGTTCCAGGCCATGCTCGCCGGCGGCGCCATGCCCTATGGATTGCAGATCTACCAGGAGACGATCTTTTCGAAGGTAGGCGTGTTTTTCGGCGGCCAGGATATTCAGATCGGCGATCAGCAGCTTGACGCGGCTTTCGTGTTCAAAGGTAACAACCCGGCCGACGTGCATCGGCTGGTCACGATTCCCGCCGTGCGCGGCGCTTTGTTTGACATGCTCTCGCGCCAGCCCAATTTCGTGCTCGATGCCAACCGCGTGCTCGTTGAGAAGAACGGATTCGTCAGCGACCTCGCCGTGATGTACACCACGCTCGTGGCCTGCGTGCAACTGGTGCAGGTGCTTCACGGCATTTGCGGCGTGGGCGCGCCGCCGGTGCAGGCCGCTCCCGCACCTGCCATGGCGCCCGTGGAGTTGCCAGTGGCGGCCGCGCCGCCGAAGGCTGCCCAGGTGCCCAAGAAGTCGGCCCCAAAAGCTGCGCAGCCCGGCCCCAAACCCGACAACACACCGCGCGGCGACGGCGGCACGTTTGTGCTCTTCGATAAGCTGGGCGACAACTCGCTGGGCAGCACCGAGCGCGACACCTTGCTGGAGAAGCTCAAGGCGCGGCCGGTTTCGGTTCCCGTCGTGATTGACCGTGTTGATTACACCAGCAGCTTTGACGTGCCCGAGAACCTCAAGGATGGCCGTACGGTGCTGGGCACGATTAATGGCTTGAGCACGAAAGTGGCGGTGCGCTTTCCCAAGTCGCGTGATCGCGACGTCGTCAACCTGCGCCGCGGCGAGCCCATGACCGTTCAGGCCCGGGTCAATAGCTGGGATGCGCTGTTTGATCGGCTGAACGTGGACGCGGCCTGATCGAGCGAAACAGAAAACGGGGCGGGCCCAAGGCCCGCCCCGTTTCATTGCTTACAGTTACTTCGCGGCCAACTGCTTCTCGATCACGGCTTCGAGAATCTTGTCGCGGCCGCCGCCGACCTGCACGTAAACGATGCGGCCCTGCTTGTCCACGATGTAGAGCGTGGGATAACCGGGCACTTTGTAGGCGCCGACTTCATCCTTGCTGGCAACCACGAACGGATAGCTCGGCTGCACGCGCTCGTGGAACGTCTTGAGGTGCTCAAGGAACGTCTTGTCCGTCATGTCCTTGACCGGCGTGGTCTTGGACAGTTTTGCCTTCATGTCGCCGTCGGTCGCGGGCAGCGAACCTTGGGCAAAGAACTGGGTAACGCCCAGAATCGTGAAACCCTTCTTGGCGAGCTTGTTTTGGAGGGCATGCAATCCCGGCATGCCTGATTTGCAGGGGCCTCACCACGTTGCCCAGACATCGATGAGAACCACGGTGCCCTTGAGCTTGCTCAGCGGCTGTGCTTCGCCGCCCAGCCACGTCTTGGAATCAATCTCGGGCGCCTGTTTGCCAATCAGAGCGATCTTGGGATCGATGTAGCGCTTGACGCTGCTGCGCGGGTCGTTGCGTTCGAGCTTTTCAGGAATCGACTTGAGCACTTCGGCGTAAATCTTCTGCGCGCCTTCGATGTCGCCCTGAATGGCCTTGATGTCGCCCAGCATCATGTTGAGCGAGGCGGCGTACTTCTCATCGCTTGCCTTGGCCAGCTCGCCGATGCGCTTGGCGGCTGCGTCAAAATCGCCCGATGACATCAGTGCGTTCGGCAGGTAACTCGTGCGCACAAACGGAGCGGCCTTTGCATTGGGCAACTTCTTGAGGAACAGCTCATAAATCTCGGCTGCGCCCTTGGGGTCTTCCTCGCCCTTCTTGCTGGCCCAGGTCATCAGGCCGATTTCGAGCAGGTCGGCGTCTTTCTCGACATCAAAGCTATCGACGCCGGCCTTGGTCAACGCTTCAACAAACTTGTCGCTGGCCGCCTTGACCTTGGCGTTTTCAGCTTCGGCTACTTCCTGGTACTTGGCGGCCGCCGCATCTTTGGCCTCGCCTTCCTTGGCTTCGCGGTAGGCCTTCAAGGCCTCGCCACGCGCCTTGTTCGAAGCTTCCAGCGCGCCCTTGTATTCTGCAAAAGCCTTGCGCGCGGCTTCAACGCCATCTTCCGCTGCCTTGGGTGCCGGGTCTTCAGCGTGTACCGGCATGGACCAGACCAAGGCCGTTGGCAGCATCAGCGCCAACGCCATCAATGCAATACGCTTCATGAATTCTCCTTGTGGGAACTTCGTTCTACTACGAACAATCCCGGTGGAAAGCCCCAACAATTACGCGGTGAACGTGGCCAGGTCGAGCACGCCCAGGCGCAACAAGCCCATCAACACCATGGTGAAGCCTAGCAACACAATGACCAAAGCGCCAATCACAGGCACTTTGGTTTCAAAGAAGCGATAAGCCGCGCCGCGCCTTTCCTTGCGGCGCGCCCGCATGTAGCCCTTGGTGGCCACAAGCATGAGCCCGATCGTGGAAAGCACCAGCGCCAGTCCCAGGCTGAACACAAGCACGAGTATCAGCCCCGCGACGAGCATTTGACGATCAATCGAAATCAGCGCGATCACGAACGCCGCCGGGCAGGGAACGATGCCGCCGAGAATTCCAAGCCGCAGGATTTCCCAGCGCGACATCAATTGGGGATCGAGTTCTTGATGCGCGTGGTCGTCCTCGCCGTGTACGTGCCGGCCGAAGATGTCGTGCTCGTGACGCGTTTCGCCGCCGGCGCGTTTGAGCAGCAGGCCGGCACCCATGAACAGAATCGTCGCGCCCACGGCCACGCTGATCCATTCCGAAAGCGATTTCGTCGGATCCTCGAATAAGTCGGGCATCCAGGCCTGCACGGCGGCCAGGCCGCCCAGCAAAATCATCACGCCGCTGGTGTGCGCGAGCGTTACGACCAATCCCAGAAACAGCGCGTCGGACTTGCGGCCCTGAGTGCCGATCAGATAGCTCGCCACGAGCGTCTTGCCGTGGCCCGGCTGCAACGCATGCCAGGCCCCCCAGCCAAACACGAACGCCAGTGCAAAGAACCAGTAGCTGAAATCCCCTTCGCCTGAGCGCAGATTGTCGAACAGCTTCCTGAAAAATCCCTCGCGGTTCTTGTCCTCGCGCGGGGCCTGGCGCATCTTGTCCAGTTCGTCGCGTGCGGCTTGCGCTTTGGGTTCGGGCGTGGGTTCAGGGGGCGGCGACGTTTCGCCGTTTACCGGCATTGTGGTGGCGAGGTAGCGGAAAGAGAATACGTAGGGGCCGTTGGCGCGTTTGTCCCAGGTGACATCGGATAATGTGGCCGCAGGCTTGACCCGCTCATCATAGACCTTGAACTGAAGCGCCGGATCCTCGATGCGCTCGCCCACCGAAAGAAAGCCGAACTCACCCAAGAACGCGCCGCTGGCGGGCGCTTCAGTGACCGTTCCCTTGAAGCCCATGGCGTAACCCAACGATGCGCGGTCGGTGGGGAAACTCTGTTCGCCTGAAAAGTCGCGCTCGGGATGGTCCATGTCCAGGCACTGGAATGAACGAGGATCGATGTTCAGTTTCAGGCGCTTGCCGTTAATTTTGAGTTCAACGTTATCCAGGCGTTCCTGGGCCAGCGCGAGCATGCGTTTGTCGCGCTCGGCCAGCGATACAAACCCGTCCTGGTTCGAGTCCAGCTTCCACAGTTCCGTGTAGCTTGCAGCCGCGCCGGTGAAGTTGTAGAGAATCGTCAGCACCACGTCGCGATCATTCACGATCGCGAGGTTGGTGTGCATCAGCGCGCGGTCGTCAAACGGGTGCGCCGCCGCGCCGGCGGCCATGGTTGTGAAGAGGATGCAGATCAGCGCATTGCGCATGGCCGCATCTTAGCACCTGCGCGCAACGCCACTACGCGCCGAAACTCAGCACCGCGCGCCAAGCCAGATTTCCAGCGCCTCTTTGAGATGGTGCGGCGCGAACAGCGCGCGCGGCTTTTGCACGCCGCCATACGCCTGGCGAAGGTTTTCGACAATGCGGCCATCACGCAACACGGCCACCAGCGGCAGGGTATCTTGCGGCAGTTCGGCGGGGAGTTGTGCCCGCGTCAAGGCGTGCCATGTAGAAGCTTCCGCCAACTCCGGACGAATCAGCTCGAGCGCCTCGCACAAGTCGGCCGCCACTTTGGCGCCGCCGGGCACCAGCCACGCCAGCTTGCCGCCAAAGCCGGGCGGCGCGTGATCGAACAATGCGCGGTGCAGTGCGCGCAGAAAAACCTCCGCGCGCCCAAAGAGCGGCAACAGCCGCGCGCGCGCCCCCAGCCGAAGCGCGGCTTCAACCGCCGGCACCAGATCGTGGGTGTAGTGGTAGCCCTCGCCCAGAAGAAAGGGGGCAACATGCAGCTCGCAGCCCCGGTGGGCCTGGGCGATGCGGCCAAGTTGTGCCGCGGCGGGGCGCTCTTTGTCGTTGAGCACCAGGATTTCCAGCGGACGATTTTCGTCAGCCAGGAACGCGAACTCTTCGCGTGCACGAGCGGGGTCGCCGGGGCTGCCGTGAATGGCGAGCACCAGAACGGCGGCTTGAGCGGTTGCGGATGGGTCAGTGATAACCCGGTCGGTGATGGCGTGAGTCATGAATGGTTCCTCGTGAAAACGTGCGCGCCGGGAATCGGCGCGGCGTCGGTCTTCGAAGCAGCAGTCGCCCTGAACGCGGCTTCGCGCGTTGCGCCGACGATGATCAGCCCGGGCGTCCATTCCTCGGGTTGCGCAAGCAATTTGGGCAGTTCGGCAAGCGTGGTTTCCGCCACGCGTTCGGTATCGGTTCCGCCGCGAGCAATCACGACCACAGGCTCGTCGGCAGCTCGGCCGCCGGCGATGAACTCGCGCGCGATGATGGCCGCTTTGTGCACGCCCATGAAAATCGCGAGCGGGCCTTCAGTTCTCGCCCAGCGACGGATCTCTTCGGCGGGAGTCGTAGCCGCGCTGAGTACGGCAAAGCCGTGATTGCGCCCGCGTTTTGTCAGCGTCACGCCGGCTGCGCCACTCACGCCGTTGATCGAACTTACGCCGGGAATCACGCGCCAGTTGATGCCCGCGGCATGCAGTGCCTGGATTTCCTCGGTGCCGCGCCCGAAGATGAAGGGATCGCCGCCCTTGAGGCGCACGACGCGCTTGCCCAGGGAGCCCTCACGTACAAGGATCGAGTTGATCGTTTCCTGGGCAACCTGCTCGCCAAAAGGGTGCTTGCCTACGGGAATGAGTTTGGCGTCGGGTTTGGCGAGCTTGAGGATTTCGGGATGCACGAGGTTGTCGTGCACGATTACGTCCGCGAGTTCGATCTCGCGCTTGCCGCCCACGGTAAGCAGTTCAGGGTTGCCCGGCCCCGCGCCCACGAGCGTGACCAAAGGGGACTGTCCCCGAAGGGGACTGTCCCCGTCTTTGCTGACTCGATTGTCGCTCGTCTTGGCCAGCAGCGCTTTGGCCCTCACAGGATCACCTTCATCCGTTGCCACAGCCAGCGTCGCGTTTTCGAGGCGCGACGTGGCCGGCGTGCTGAAGTTGCGCCCGCTTTCGGCGTCGGCGCCGTTCACTAGCCGCCCCTCGCGCCGAAGCTGCTGAACAATCGCCCAGTTCAGGTCATGGTCGTTGGTCGCGGCAAAAGTGAGCAGCCCCGGTCTTGACAGGTCAAGGATGTCAAAGGCGCGTTGAATCAGCTCGACGCGGCCAAGCGCGGCCAGCTCGCGCAGCCGCGGCGAGAGTTCCGGCGCGATCACGGTAATGCGCGCACCACTGGCCAAGAGGCCTTCGACTTTGCGCGTGGCAATGCGCCCGCCGCCGATCACCAAAACCGGTTGGTCCCTCAAGTCGAGCGAAATCAAGTATGGCTGTCCCATGGTTTTTCCTTTCCCCTTTCCCCAGTCCCCAATCCCTAAACCCCAACCCCTGTTTCGCCCGCCTTTGCCAGCTTGCTGGTGTCTTCCTGAAGCGTCTTTTCGATGCGCCGTGTCCATTTCGTGTGCAAGCCGCACTCTGTTTTGCCGCTGCCGGCCCAGCGCCCGTCACGCTCGCCGCCTTGTGAAGCCTGGGTGCAGGGCTCACAGCCGATGCTGGCGTAGCCCGCCTCGCGTAACGGATGCTGCGGGATGCCGTAGGCGAACAGGTGCGCGTCGATGATTTCGCGGGTGAGCGTTGCCAGCGGCGAAATCTTGGCCACGCCGTCGCTTTCGATTTCGACGACCGGCGTTTTCGCGCGCGCACCGCCCTGCTCGCGGCGCAGGCCCGAAAGCCACGCGCGCTTGCCCTGGCGCAGCTTCGTGAGTACCTCGACTTTTCGGATGCCGCAGCACAGGTCGGAGTCGCGCTTCCAGAGGTCGCTTCCGTAGCGGTCGCCGAACTCCGCTTCGCCGAGCTCGTGGCTGACCGTGACCAGATTGACGCCGTGGTCGCGGATCAGCGCATCGCGGTAGGCCAGCGTCTGCGCAAAGTGCTTGCCGGTGTCGATAAAGTAAATCGGGTGGCGTGGCGCCAGTTCGGAGAGCCATCTCCCCAGCAACACGCCACCCGCGTTCAGCGCTGAAGTGACGAGCAAGTCGTCGCCATAGGTCTTCAGCGCCCAAGCCAGAATTTCACGGGGCGAGAGCGAATCCTCCGGCCCCTGTAGGGGCGAGGCATGCCTCGCCCCTAAGAAAGCGTCTTCCCAATGCCCGTAATCGAGCTTCACACGCAGGCTGAGCGTGCGTGCGAAGCGCTCAATGCCGACGCGCGCGATCAGTTCACGGAACGACTCACCCTCGCTGCCCAGTTCGGCAAACAGTTCCACGGTTGCGACGCTCACCGCAATCAATTCGTCGGCACTCAGGTAACGCGCGACTTGCTCTCCGATGCGCGTGCCACCCAGCAATTGCCCGCCGAGCAGGAAGTCAAAGCCCTGGCGCTTCTTGCCGTTCACCACGCCGACTTGCCCGCGGAAACCCAGCTCCTGGATGTGCGGCTGCGTGCAGGCGTTGGGGCAGCCGCTCAGGCCGATGCGCAGGCGCTTGGCCCACACGGGCGCACTTGACGCGTCAAGTGCGTCGGCCAGTTCGTGCGCGAAGTTGCGCGTTTCGAGGTAGGCCTTGCGGCACTGCGCACTGCCGGGGCAGGCCACCACGTCGCGCGGCCCGTTCCAGCCTTCGGGTGCAAAGCCGATTTCCGCAAGTTCCCGCTGCAGCGCCCTCACGTTCTGCGCGGGCACATCCACAATCGCGATGTTCTGGCGCGTGCCCAGTACCAAGGCCTCAGCGCCCGCGTGGCGCGCAGCAGCCACAATCAAACGCGCGACATTGGATGCAAGATCGCCCGCAATCAACGGCACAAACACGCGATAGCGTCCGTCCGCTTGTAAGTGAATCCCGTGGCTGGCGACGCCCGTCGCCAGCACACCGCCAGAAACCGCCGTATCCTGTGTGGAACGAACATCGACCGTTCCCGGTGCATTCCAGCGCGCCAGAATCAACTCACGCACGCGCTGCGCGCCCAGCTTCGCGAGCACAAACTTGAAGCGCGCCTGCGCACGGTTCTTGCGATCGCCCAGGTCATGGAACACACCAAGCGCCGCGACGATCAGTTCATAGAGAGTCGTCACGTCCGCCGGCACGTTGCTGAAAAACAGGTCCGCCAGGCGCGGCTCGCGGCCAAGGCCGCCGCCCACGTAAACGGAAAGCGTGCTCGGGCCACTTTCGTGGCGTTCTTCAAGGAAGCCAAGGTCATTGATGCGGTGCAATGGCTCCAGATCATCGGCCGAGAAGAAGCCGATCTTGAATTTGCGGGGCAGCGTTTCGAACTCCGGGTTGCCGGCAAAGCGGCGCGAGAGCTTTTCGGCGATGCTCTGCAAATCCAGCGCGCGACCCGTCGTGTCGAAAACCAGCGACTCCGCGCCAACGACAATATTGCGCACTGTGTCACCGCATGAGCCGCGCGTGGTCAGGCCGATGGTTTCAATGGCTTCGACCAGCGGCACGACATGCTCGGTCGTCACGCCATGGAACTCGATGTTTTCGCGCGTATCGACGTGCCACTCGCCGTCTGCGAATTGCTCAGCGAAATCGGCCAGCGCGCTTGACTGTGCCAGCGTGATACGCCCGCCAGGAATGCGCACGCGCACCATGAACTGGCCCGGCGCTTTTTCGGGATACAGGCCATCCACCGTCACTTCGCCGTTGCTGCGTCTGACGAGGTGCTTGGCGTAATCTTCTTTGCCGCTGAATCTCTGTTCGGGTTCCATGTTGGTCTTTCGCGGGCGAGGCACTTGTCCGACGAAGCCTTGGCGAAGTCGGAGGGCCTCGCCCCTGCGGCCTAGCTCAATCCCCAGGGGAAAAGTTGCTCGGCGTGGCTTTCACGCTTGATTGCGCTGGGCAGCACATCCACCGGCCCGCCCACAAGCCATTCGCGAGCTACCGCGGCGCGACGCTGCGAACTGGTCTTGCCGGTGCGCGCGAGCGATTCGGCGTGGCCGCGCCGCGGATAGATCGAGCGAACTTCCAGCCGGCCCACCACCTGACCCGCCAGATTCGTGAGCGCCACCAATTGGCCGCGTGCGATTTCGGCGCGCTGTTCTTGCGTGATTGCCAGCGTGAGCGGCGCCAATAGCGGCGTGCCGTCGCGCAGCTTGCCGTCAAGCAATACGCTCAGGTAATCGGCCTCTTCAAGGAAGCCCGAAAGTGGCGCGAACTCCCCCAATGCCAGCTGGATCAAAGCACCCACGCCTGCGTCGGTCAGCGGCAGGGCGATTACGTGCTTGGCGCTGACGGCCCAGGCTTCCGCCTCGGCGGCGGGCAGGACGCGTGGCGTGAATTTCTGAATCTTCTCGGTAATCGTCGGCATGTTGGTTCTCGGTTGGTGTGTCAATGAAAAGGGCCGCTTGAGCGGCCCGGGGAGTCTGCGATGACGCAGGAACTCACCCGGGCCGCCCGCCCATGCGGCACTTCTTGCACATGTGTTTGATCGCTTCAGTGTTCATGGCTGCTCGTTTTGCAGAACGGACCCACTCGCTTACGCTCGGGGCTCTGACAATGCCGGCTCGGCGACGACGAAGCCCTTTTCGACGAGGTAGTTCCAGATTTTGTCAGCGCTTTGCAGCTCACCCTCGGCGTCGGTGTCGATCACGATTTCCGCCTTGAGCGGCTCTTCGTAGGGATCGCTCACGCCCGTAAACGCCTTGATCTCGCCCTTGATCGCTTTCTCGTAGAGTCCTTTGACGTCGCGTTTGACCAAGGTGTCGAGCTTGGCCTTGACGAAGACCTCGATGAAACCCGGGCCGATGTTCTTGCGCACTTCATCGCGCACTTCGCGATAGGGCGAAATCGCGGCCGTGATCACCGGAATGCCGTTGCGCGAAAGCAGCTTGGCCACAAAGCCGATGCGGCGAATGTTCGTGTCGCGGTCTTCCTTGGAGAAGCCAAGGCCCTTTGACAAGTTCGTGCGCACCACGTCGCCGTCCAGAACTTCGCGCGGCACGCCAGCTTGCGCGAGCTTGTCTGCAACGAGGTCGGCCAGCGTGGTCTTGCCAGCGCCGGAAAGTCCCGTGAACCAGAGTGTGAATCCCTTGTGAGCCATGACAGAGTCCTTTGAGTCGATGTCGGAAAAGAAAGAAGCCACCGTTTCCGGTGGCTTCGTGAGGTTTGGTTTTGATTTCTAAACCAAGACGCTACACGACCCACCGGAGGGCGGGCACATGCAGCACTTCTTGGCAGTGTTCTTCATGGGGCGCAAACATAGAAAGGACTCGGCGCAATGCCAGATAAATTCCACGAAAATCGCAACTATTCTGGCATGACGTGGAGTGTGTAATCGCAAATGCTTGCCGTGCAATAACTTATGACAGTACAGTATCCCTACTAAATCCATAGGCTATCACGCATCACGGGCAAGATGAGGCGCAGGAGTGGGCGGTTGCAGCGACTGTTTTTCATCCTGCTCGTTCTGGCTTTCATTCTGATCATCCTGTCAATGACGCGATCTTGACGTGTCAAGACTTCGCCGCGCGCATCGCTTCCACCAGCGGCGCGACGGCTGCCATCACCTGGCCGAATTGCTCGTAGCTCAGCGTTTGCTTGGCATCGGAGAACGCTTTGTCCGGGCAGGGGTGCACTTCGATCATCGCGCCGTCGGCGCCTGCCGCGATGCCGGCGAGCGTGAGCGGTTTGATCAGGTCGCGGCGACCCGCCGCGTGGCTGGGATCGACGATGATCGGCAGATGCGAGAGCTGCTTGCACAGCGGGAACGCGGAAATGTCGAGCGTGTTGCGCGTCTCGGTCTCGAAGGTGCGGATGCCGCGCTCGCAGAGAATCACGTTGGGGTTGCCGCTGTTGATGACGTACTCGGCGGCGAGCAATAGTTCCTCGATGGTGGCGCTCAGGCCTCGTTTGAGCATGATGGGTTTGCCGGCCGCGCCGAGCTCTTTCAACAGATCGAAATTCTGCATGTTGCGCGCGCCGACTTGGAGCACGTCGATATAGCGCACCATGATTTCGATCTGGCGCACGTTCATGACTTCGCTGACGGTTGCCAGCCCGTGCTGCTTGCCTGCTGCCTGCATGAATTTCAAACCCTGCTCGCCCATACCCTGGAACGAGTACGGGCTTGAACGCGGCTTGAACGCACCGCCGCGCAGGCCCGTGGCGCCGAGTTTCTTCACGTGCGTGGCTGCGTCGAAAATCTGCTGCTCGCTCTCAATCGCGCAGGGGCCGGCGATCACAGCAAAGCCGCCGTCGCCGAGCGTGAGCGGCCCCGTGCGCACGACGGTATCTTCCGGGTGATACTCGCGGCTGACACGTTTGAACGGGCTCTGCGTTTCAACGAGCTGTGCCACGCCCGGCATTTGCGCCACGGGCGCCAGCTCGACACCCTTCTTGCCACCGACGATGCCGATGATCGTGGCGTCGTCAGACTTGCTCACGGTGGGCGTGACGCCCAGGTCTTCAAGCCGCGCGATCACGGCGGTGATTTCGCGAAGCGTGGCAGTGGGCTTCATGGCGATGATCATGATTGTCTCCAGGGGACTGCCCCCGCGCGAAGTGCGAGGGACTGTCCCCGTCTCTACTGGTCAGGTCGCAGCAGCTCTTCCTTGAAGAAAATCCGGTTTGAACGCCTTCCTTGTAACCGTCTGACTCGCGCTCCAGTTGAAGCGGGGACAGTCCCCTACCCGCAAGCCGCGCGCAGCTCGGTCAGCAATTCACGTTCTTTGCCTGCATCAATCGCATTCACGAGTGCGCTGCCGACGATGAAGCCGTCGGCGTGTTCGCGCAATTGCTGGATATGCGCGGCTTTGCTGATGCCGAATCCAACGCATAGGGGATTGTCGGTCAACGCGCGCGTCTTCTCGATGTACGCAATCGTCTCGGGCGCGAACTCGCCGCGCGCGCCTGTCGTGCCCGCCACACTAATGAGGTAGATGAATCCTTGCGCGCTCGCGGCAATCTGCCGCGCGCGGCTTTCGCTGGTTGTGGGCGCGATCATGTTCACGAGTGCGATTCCGGCCTTCTCGCACTGCGTGCGCAAGGCGCCCGCTTCTTCAAAGGGCAGGTCGGGCACGATCAACCCGGCAATGCCGTGGTCCTTGCAGCGCGCGATGAAATTCTTCGCGGCCAGCACCTGGTTGTAGGTAATCATGAACACCAGCGGCGGGCCGTCTTTCGGGTAGTGCTCGCGCAGCTCGGCGAACGTGCCTTCGAGCGTGACGCCTTGCGCCAGTGACTTGCTGCTCGCTGCCTGGATCGTCGGCCCGTCAGCAAGTGGATCAGAGAACGGGATGCCGATTTCGAGCACGTCGGCGTGCGCGGCCGTGGTGCGCAGCACTTCGCGGAAGCGCTCGCGTGTCGGGTAGCCGCTCACGAGGAAGGGGATCAGCGCCTTGCGCTTGGCGGCGCGGAGGCGGTCGAAAGTTGAGTTCAAGTCAGCGGGCATTGGCCCCTCCGTCACGGGCCGGGAGGACCGTGCTACGCGCCATGATTGACGGCAGATCTTTGTCGCCGCGGCCGCTCAGATTCACGATCACCGTTTTGCCCTTGTTATCGCGCAGGTAGCGCTTGGCAAACGCCAGCGCGTGGCTGCTTTCGAGCGCGGGCAAAATCCCCTCGACGCGCGAAAGCTCGTGGAAGGCCGCCAGCGCCGTTTCATCGGTTTCGATTTCGTACTTCACGCGGCCGCTGTCTTTGAGCGCGCTGTGCTGAGGTCCCACGCCGGGGTAATCAAGTCCGGGTGCAATCGAGTGCGTGCCCGTGATCTGCCCGTCACCGTCCTGCAGCACATAGCTGAACGCGCCGTGCAATACGCCGGGGCGGCCATGGGCCAGCGTGCAGCTTCCGTGCTCCGGCGAATCGCCGCCGGCCTCAACGCCGAACAGCGCGACTTTGTCGTCGAGAAAGGGCGCGAAGATTCCGATCGCGTTTGAGCCTCCCCCTACACAGGCGATCACGGCGTCGGGCAGTTTGCCCTCGCGGCGCGAATACTGCTCCCGCGCTTCGATGCCAATCACGCTTTGCAGCTCGCGCACGATGGTGGGATAGGGGTGCGGCCCCACGGCGGAACCCAGCAAGTAATAGGTTTCGTTGGGGTGCGCGACCCAATCCCGGATGGCTTCGTTGATCGCCACTTTCAAATTGCGCGTACCGGCTTCGCAGGGAAACACCTCAGCGCCAAGCAGTTTCATGCGCGCGACGTTGGGCTGCTGGCGCTCGCAATCGAGCGCACCCATGTAAACCCTGCAAGACAGGCCAAGTCTTGCGCAGGCGGCGGCGGTGGCAACGCCGTGCTGGCCCGCGCCGGTCTCGGCGACGATGCGGTGCTTGCCCATGCGCCTGGCAAGCAGGGCCTGGCCGACGGCGTTATTGATCTTGTGCGCGCCGGTGTGCGTGAGGTCTTCGCGTTTGAGAAACACGCGCCCGCCCCAATCCCTGGACAAGCGTTCGGCGAAGTAGAGCGGCGTGGGCCTGCCTACGAATT
>Ga0154020_10003128_pt1 | contig 20017 bp, 14 predicted proteins | sample Klosneuvirus_201_FD_109709 | JGI IMG/M metagenome (GOLD analysis project Ga0154020, IMG submission 109709) | Active sludge microbial communities from wastewater, Klosterneuburg, Austria - Klosneuvirus_20160825_MG | ecosystem: Engineered > WWTP > Aerobic digester > Activated sludge | place... | reverse complement strand
TCGCTGATCCGATCGAGGTCACAGCACCAGACGTCCCGAGTTTTGCGCCGACGTTCACTACGACGCAGTTGATTCCAGGAGCGATGGAACCAGGAGTCACGCTAGCCGCAATCCAAACATTCGTTCTCGCGGTCGATCGCGATGGAGCTTGCGTCTGGTTCGTCGATCTCGGTCGACCTGTCGTGGATGTCACGCGGCTGGAGGGTGGAACGTTCCTCGTGCTGTTCGACAATCGCACGAGCGCGGCGGAGATCGACGCATATGGTGCAACGGTGCGCGAATGGCGAGCAGCGAATGTCGTGCCGGCTGCGGGCGTTCAAATTCCGGTCGCTGTCGACAGCTTTCACCACGAGCTCGCGTTCCTGACAAACGGAGATCTCCTAACGCTATCGACGGAACGACGCACATTCTCGAACTATCCGACGAGCGAGACTGACCCCACACCACGTTCAACCCCCACCGACATCGTAGGGGATGTGGTCTCCGTCTTTGGCACCGACGGTACGGTCCGAGCTAGATACTCGCTACTGGACGCTCTCGATCCGTATCGCGTTGGCTACAACTCCTTCGGGAATTTTTGGACGACGTTCTATCAACCTGCTGGTGCGCTCGATTGGTCGCACGGGAACGGTGTGGTTCCCGATAGCGATGGCGGATTCGTCGTTTCGTTACGCCATCAAGATGCCCTCGTGAAATTCGACGCGGGAGGTGCGTTGCGTTGGATCCTGGGCACGCATGACAACTGGACGAACGCGTTCGCTCCATACTTGTTGACTCCCGTCGGCGCACCATTCGCATTCGCCTTCCATCAACACGCACCACTGGTGCTTCCGAACAGAAATCTGCTGGTCTTCGACAACGGCAACTTTCGAGTCTCACCGCCAACGCAGGGAACCGTTGTTACTTACAGCCGCGCGGTGGAGTACGCGGTCGATTCGTCAGCGATGGAAGTGCACCAGGTGTGGGAGTTTGATGCGGGACAGACGATCTTCGCAGGAGCGACCGGGGACGTCGACGTGGGTGCGAGCACGGGCAACGTGATCGTCACTTTCGGAACAAGCGGCAAACTTGTCGAGGTCACACACACGACTCCGCCGATCGAGGTTTTCCGCATGCAGACTTCCGGATCGTTCTACCGGACCGAGCGTGTGCCGTCGCTCAATCCGTAGAGCGGGCTGTCCCGTAGCGCGATCGACATCGCGAAGGGAATCCACTCGTCGAGGCGATCACACTGGTCAGCGAATGACTCATCGGGGAGCAGTATGAGGCCCGGCGCAGCTCGCCCACCGGTGGGTGCAACGTCCTCGAATTCGACGGCAAGATGGATCGCGCTCGCGCCGGTAGTTCCACGACCGGCTGCACCGGCAACGATCAGTGCATCCGCACCAGTTCGGTCATCCAATCGAACTCTTGTCTCGACGAGCGCCTGGTGGGGGCAGACGTAGCGGCCTCGGCCGGCGCTCGCCATGGCGATGCGAAGGCGGGTAGCGTGATCGTCGATGAGAGTGCGTCGTGACTCCAAGGCCGCACCAGACTGTCGGCGGACACCCAGTACTGCGTGCGCGACAAGGTTCTCGCGCTGCTCACCGTCGTCAACGACCAACCCACGCGCCGTCGTCAGGGAGGAGTGGTCGTCAGCAAGCGAACGACGGTGGTCGGAATGAACACCGAACCACTCCACCCAAAGCAGCTCTTCTTCCCACAAGCGTCGCTGGAGGAACGTCAGAAGTGAGCTCGAGCTCGTTTCCGCAAGCGCATCGGTCACAGCGGCGTCTCGAACCAGCGCTGACGTATGCAAGGTGGGCAAACCGACCTTCTCGAAGAGAAGTGAAGCGAGGGAGAACGCAAGGAGATCGTTCTCCGCGACGAACGGCTGCGCACGAACGAGTGTCCACACGAGATCTGCGACGGTCTTCAGTGGATCTGCGTGAAGCACAGCAGCTCTCGCGCCGAGTTCCTGCGCGAGCCGATGCACGAGCGTGTTGTGATCCCACGCTGGTTCGATGTGGGTTGCAGCGCGGAAGCTCTGGGGTTGGCTCCGCAAGTGTCCTGGACGCGCATTTGCCGTCGCCCATTTTCCTTGGCGATCCGCACGTCGAACGACACCACCAGAAGAGATAGCCTCGTGTAGCTGTCGCAGTGCAGCGAGGTCGAGGTTGCGGCCGTGCATCAACGACCACGTCGACCGATCGACCCCGATGCGTTCGCAGGCACGTCGCATCGTGGCTTCTTGTTGTGCGGCGTCCATGCGTTTCGCCACATGGCGCCGAAACGATTGCAGTGCCGTTAGCACCACGGTCTCCACAAATCGACTGCGTGCGGATATGCGCGCATCGTCCAGCGCTCGAACCGAGAGCCCCATTCTTCGACAGGTTCGCCTGGTAAGCAGAGCATCATTGGCAACGCTTCGGCGGCAATCGTGATTTCGCCTACGAGGCGCAACATCAAGCCAAAGCCGCCGCATCCTCCGCGACCAAGCTCGGCTGCAATTAACTCCAACGTGAATGGCCAAGGTGCTGCGATGGGAATTCGTACCAACGCAAGTTGGCCACGAACGCAGATCGCTCGCCGCGATCGCCGTGCCCAGCTGGCCAGCGAGAGCCGTTGGTCGATGGGCGGATCGACGATCAGCTGCGCATCGCGCTGAAGCTTGAAACCCAATGGGTCGAAGCCTCGGCTCGATAACAGCAACAGATAGCTCGCGGCCAGTCGGAGGAAGGCGACGATCTTCTCCAACGGAGCCCTCGCGGCACCCGCACGCTGCCGCTCGGCCGCTGCGATCGACTCTCCAAGCGTGTTCGCAGTCCCAACCGGAATCGCTTCGATCCAGAGCGCAGTGTCTTCGTACTGTCGATCCGAGAACCAACCAACGTGATAGGCGCCGGTCAAAGAGCTCGGCTCGTCGGCAGCGATCCGGGTACGCAAGCCTGGAAGACCTGCACCCAAGCGAACGAAATGCACGAGGTGAGAAGCCAGTGCCGGGCTGGCTTGGCCAATCCCATGCCAAATCAGTGCGCTAGCAAGAGCTGGCTTCTCGACGGCAACGGCTAACGCCGGCGCGATCGTTGCGAGCTTTTCATCCACGAGTTTTTCGCCGGGTCCGATTTCCAGCGAGAACCTGCGGAGAGATCTCACGTCATGTTGACCCAGTCGAAGACTGTTGATCACCAACATTTCGAACGGAACGGTGTTGGACCATCGTTCGATCGTGTACGCCTGCACTGCATCGAGCCGCGCGCGAACGCTGGCGACAAACGCCCGCAATCGATCCGTTGCCACCGGTTCGGGCGCACTTGTCACTTCGGCTCGGATCACATCCACGCGGCGAGTCCCTTCACGAACTCCCCGACTCGAAACTCGAGCCACCTCGACAATCGTGCAAGTGCGAGTGGCTCTGGCTCGATATCAGGCGCGACAAAGAACGCCGTGATCACGTCTGGCGGGGTGAGTGCGGCGACTGGTTCGCGCACTCCAACAAAGGCAGCGATGGAAGCAACAGTCCACGTTTCGTCGCCACCTCGCGCGGGTGAGATTGCGAGCACGAACTGTACGGGAACCTCCAAGGGGCTACTCCAGCGCGTGAGCCCTGCATTCGCGGCGATGCGGAGGCCACGACGCGCGAATAGTGGAGCGATTTCGTCCTCGCGGGTATCGACGGCAGCGGAGCCGACGACCGCATTCCAGACTTGATCGACACATCTGACCCGTGTCGATGCGCGCTGTCGACTCGTGTCGCTCCAACTGGTGGCCGACGGTGCACCACTGATGAGGGCAATCGCGAGCTCTCGCTGCACGACGTCATACACGACCTGTACGAGTGGCTGGAGGCCCACGCTGTCGGCGTCAACGATCGCCTCAATGTACGCGCCGTTGCGCTGCGCCGTCGACAGAATGAGTGGAGGAAAATGCGACCGCGTGAGTTGAATCGAGGAGAGGAAGCGAGCAGTACCGCCGTTGCCGTCAACGAACGGATGCGTCGCGCCAACGGCCTGGCTAATCCATGCGGCGCGCAGAAATGGGTGCTCCGGTAGCGTCTCGAGGTCTCGGCAGACTCGTGCCACTCTCGCTGGCAACTCCTTCGCGTCGGGAAAGTAGGCGATGCTCCCGTCGCGTCCATGCGTTACTACAGGAACGGTTCGCAGCGCATTCGAGGCGACTGCGCGTTTGGCACCGCCCGACTCGCCCGAAATCCGCATGGTAACGACATGAGCGTGAGCGCGACGGAGTGTGTGTACATCGAGAGTAAGGTTTGCCCAACTCGCGAGCTCCTCGGGCGTCAAGAACAGTGCGTCGCTTGCACGACCACGAAGGCGAACGTCCTCTGGATGCGTCCACCAGCGTTCACATGCGGCGCTCCAGATGGACGCACACGCGAGCTCAGGCTCGTCCAATGCAGCAAGCCGCTCCGCTTCCGATGTTGGAAGTGGAGCCGGGTCACGCCGTGCTGTCACTCAGGGACAGGCGCTGACAGGGAATTGTGTCGTTCCATTCGCGCCGACTTGGACGCTGTTCTTCATCAACTTCCACGTGACCGCACCTCGGTTCGTGTTTGCGGCACTGTCGAGATTGAGACTGCCCAGCACGTTCGCGACGAGGCATGCGCCCGCAGCCATGTTGGTGGCACCATTCTGCAGCGTAGGCATCACCAGCGTTGTCACACCAGGGGACGACGTTGTGGATGGTGTCACGTTCGTCCCGGTGGTGATCGAAACGACGCAGACGGAGTATTGCGCCAACGTGTTGTCCGGATCCGTCAGCGAGACGATCGGATTAGCTGGCACGTTTGTGCCGGATGTTTGGAACGAGCAGGTCTTCCAAGCAATCGTCGGTGCATCGTCGACCGAGGTGATCGTGAAATCCGAAACGAACGCGCCTGTCGCTGACGGAGCAATGCCACCTTGTCCGTCATCGACTCGCCACGAGAACGACGCCGTCGTGTTCTGTTGGACTGCCAGCATGGCATCGTCAGTACCCGGATCCACATAGCGGATGTTGCCGTCGACTATGTCCTGTTGAGTGAAGGTTTGTCCCGCCGCCAGCGTGGTGAACGGTCCGGCGCCAACGCGACGCTGCAGAACGCCGCGAGCCGCAGACACAAACGTGTACGTGATGGCACCGTCTTCTTCGTCTGCAACCGAGAGGCGGTCCGTTGTGAGTACGAACGTTCCGCCTTCTGCGATCTCGCTTGTCCCGTTGTTCACGATTGCTGGCGCATCGTTTGTTGGCGTGACGGTGACTGCGAACGTGCTCTGCGGAATCATGTGGACGCCGTCGGTCAGCTCCCAATCGAAGCTGTCACCACCGTTCGGCGTGCCGTTATGAACGTACGTGACGTTTCCGTCGATCACATCCTTCTGCGAGAAGGTGCCGCCGACGACGAGATCAGTATCGTTGAGCTTTAGGGCACCATCACCGGGCAACGACAACAATGTGTAGATGAGCGACTGGCTCGGGCTGTCCACATCGGTGCTGACCAAATGGCTCGCGAGCGAAAGCTCGCCACCTTCATCCACGGTGCCAGCCGTCATCGTGTTGACCGGTGGTTCGAGGTTCGGTTCGGGCGCAGCGTCTGGCGGGGTCTCTTCGACCGAACCGCAACTCGCTGCTGCGAGAAGTAACGAAGGAGCGAGGAGGTTACGAATGAGTGGAAAGCGCATCGAGGCCACCATGTTCGGGCGACAGCCGCCCGGCGTCAAGATGTAAGATATTGGTACCGCACGGGATTTGGGGACCCGGATCTTCCCTTCTGTGACCAGAAAACGTGCGACCCGTGACTACGCGCATCCTCTGGGCGGATCAGCCGGTCGCGGACTGGGATCGAGCCTCGGTGGGGGCTCTCGGTTGTCTACCCGGGAACGCAATCCCGGTCGGCGCATCCCGGCGGAGGCATCCGTAACCCGCGGGATCCACGTGCACAACCTGCGCAGGAGGGCCGGCACACCCCGTGAACAATGGAGGTTCGCCCGCCCGCTGCCCCCGTAATCGTCCTGAAGGGAACACCACTCCCCATGGCCACCAAGCAAAACATCGTCGAGTCCTTTCCCGCCCTGAAGAAGCTTGGCTTCCAGGCTCACGGGAAGGCCGTCCCCTTCGTCCAGCAGCTCGAGTGGACGGACTGTGGCGCTGCCTCTCTCTGCATGGTCATGGCGTTCCATGGCCGTGAGTCCAAGCTTGCCGAGGTTCGCGAGGCGATGGGCATCGGCCGCGATGGCGTGTCCGCCAAGGCGATCCTCGATACGGCCGAGCGCTATGGCTTCCAGGGCCGCGGTATCAAGGTCGACATCGGGCAGCTCAAGCTGCTCAAGCCCGCGACGATCCTCCACTGGGAGTTCAATCACTTCGTCGTGTTCGATCGGCTCGTGAAGGCGAACGGCGTCCCGTCGGTTCGCATCGTCGATCCCGCGACCGGCCCGCGCGACGTGCCGATCGAGCAGTTCGGCAAGTACTTCACCGGCGTCGCGATCGAGCTGACGGTCACGGATCGCTTCTCGAAGAAGAAGGCCGAGAAGGGCCGCCTGGTTCGCTACTGGCACGAGCTGATGTCCGAGAAGGGCCTGTTCTCGCGCATCATCATGGTGTCGCTGGTCCTGCGGTTGGTCGCTCTCGCGATGCCGCTGATGACCGGCATGATCATCGACCGCGTTGTTCCGCGGACCGACTATCACCTGCTGTACGTGTGCCTCGCCGCGATCGGTGGCATGACGCTGTTCAATCTCCTCTCGGAGATCGTGCGCATGTACCTGATGCTGCACCTGCGCATCGCGCTCGATACGAAGATGACGCTCGGCTTCTTGGACCACATGGTCTCGCTGCCGTTCAGCTTCTTCCAGCGGCGGTCGACGGGTGACCTGATGATGCGCGTCGACTCGAACGGCACGGTCCGCGAGATCGTGACGAGCAAGTCGATGTCCGCGTTCATCGACGGTGCGTTCGTGCTGCTGTACGCCGCGATCATCTTCTACGTGAACTCGACGCTCGGCTTCATCACCATCGCGATGTCGGCGGCGGAAGCGCTCGTGTTCCTCGCGGCTCGCCCGACGTTCCAGCGCTTGCTCGCCGCGGACCTCGACAAGCAGGCGAAGGCGCACTCGTACATGGTGCAGATGCTCGGCGGCATGGAGACCCTGAAGTGCGCCGGTGCCGAGCGCATGGGCGTCGAGAAGTGGAGCAACCTCTACACCGAGGAGCTCAACATCAAGATGCAGCGCGCGCGGGCGTCGGCGTGGGTCGACAGCATCCGCGGTGGCATCGCGAGCCTCGGCCCGCTGCTGATCCTCACCATCGGTGCGACGGCCGTGATGAAGGGCGAGATGACGATGGGCTCGATGCTCGCGATGAACTCGCTCGCGACATCGCTGTTCGGACCGCTGTCGGCGCTCGTCGGTTCGGCACTCGAGCTGCAGCTGGTGAAGGGTCACATGGACCGCATCGACGACGTGCTGCAGTCCAAGCTCGAGCAGGACCGCGACACCGCGCAGCAGCCGCACCGCCTGCGTGGTGGCATCTCGGTCAAGAACGTCTCGTTCAAGTACGGCGAGCAGGCCCCGCTGGTCGTCCAGGACGTGAACCTCGACATCCAGCCCGGTATGGCGGTCGCGTTCGTCGGTCCCTCGGGCTCGGGCAAGTCGACGCTGCTCAACCTCATCGCCGGCCTCTATCAGCCGGTCGGTGGCGAGATCCAGTACGACCAGCGCTGCCTCAAGGACATGGACCTGCGCTCGATTCGCCAGCAGATCGGCATCGTCCCGCAGCACCCGTTCATCTTCGGCGGCACGCTCCGCGAGAACGTCGCCCTGACCGCGCCGGGTGCCGCGCTCGACCGCATCAGCGCCGCGTGCAAGGTCTCCTGCTTGCATGACGACATCGTGCAGATGCCGATGAACTACGACACCGTCGTCTCCGATGGTGGTGGATCGCTCTCGGGTGGTCAGCGCCAGCGCGTCGCGATTGCTCGCGCCGTCATCCGCAACCCGAGCGTGATGCTCCTCGACGAGGCGACGTCGGCCCTCGACAACTCGACCGAGAAGAAGGTCATCGCGAACCTCGAGCGCCAGCGCTGCACGCGCATCACCGTCGCGCACCGTCTGTCGACCGTCCGTAACTCCGACCTGATTGTCGTCATGGACAAGGGTCGCATCGTCGAGCAGGGCAATCACGACCAGCTCATGGCGAACAACGCTCTTTACGCCCAACTCATCCGTGCTTCTCAAAACGGCCCCGTGGAGATTCCCTATGAACACGCATTCGCTGCCGCTCCGTCGCCCGCTGCTCAGCCTGCTGCCGCTCCTTCTTCTCGGAGCGTGCACGGCAAACGGCAAGGCGCCCGAGCCTGATCCGAGCTCGGCGCAGGTGGAAGCCGCGCCCGAAGCCCCGGAAGCGCTGCCCACGTTCCTCGGCGTCGTCACGAGCCGCAAGAACAAGGTCATCGTTGCCGAGGTGGATGCGAAGATCGAGAGCCTCAAGATCTCCGTCGGCACGAAGGTGAAAGCCGGCGAGATCGTCGCGGTGCTCGACGACGCGAAGCTCAAGCAGGACCTCGCAGCAGCTCGCGCGCAAGCGTCGGCCGCGGCAGGCGATGCCGGTGCTGCCGGTGCGCAGGCCCAGGCAGCGAGGGCGAAGCTGCGCACCGAGAGCGTGCTGATGAAGAACGGCGCGTCGCCGCGCAACGCGGTTCGCGAGGCGCAGTTCGGTCTCGCCGCGGCCGGTGGTGCTGCGGGTGGCGCGAGCGGCCGCTACAAGTCGGCGATGGTCTCCGTCGAGCAGATCCAAGCACAGATCAACGCGACGCAAGTGAAGGCTCCGATCGACGGCGTCGTCACGCTGATCAAGGCGCGCGACGGTGGACTCGCGCAGCGCGGTACGCCGATCGCTCACGTGTTCGACACGTCCGACCTGCTCATCCGCTTCACGGTCGACACCGATCATCGCCACCTCGTGAAGCTCGGCGACCGCATCGCCTTCAAGATCGAGTCGGAGCAGCGCCCGGTCCTCGCGACGATCACCAAGATCGAGCCCGAGCTCGAGCCCGGCCTGAACTTCGTCATCGTCGAGGCGGACCTCGACGACACCAAGCTCGCCCCCGACCAGATCAAGGTCGCCTCGAACGGTCGCGTCACCCTCTACGACGTCGCGCAAGCGCAGGCGCCTCAGAAGACCGCTGCCCGCTGATTCGCATCACCCTCCCCGTTCATCCCGGCACCGCCCACATCGGATCGACGCGCCATGAGCATGGTACCTTCAGACCCACGCGTGTCCGGACATGATCTAGAGACTCCGACCTGGGTGACCTCGTTCCAGGGCCTCCCCCGCACGGTCAACGTTCGTCGGTGCCGCCTGGAAGTCGTTGCAGGCGCCGATCAAGGCAAGGTCATCGAGCTCGCGCAGCCGACCATCATGGTGGGCCGCACGGGTGCAGACCTGAATCTCACCGACCCGAAGGTGTCCGGTCTGCACTGCGAGCTCCGGCTGCAAGCAGACGGCTATCGCATCCGCGATCTCGGCTCGACCAACGGCACGCACGTGAAAGGCGTGCGCATCGTCGACGGATTCATTCCGCCCGGCGCGACGATCCAGATCGGAAAGTCCGCGGTCGTCTTCGACCCGCTCGACGAGAGCGTGCAGGTCCCGCTGTGGCACGAGTCGCGACTGCACGGCCTGATCGGCGGCAGCGCGGCGATGCGCCACCTGTTCGAGCTGATCAACCGCTTCGCGCAGTCCGACGCGACCGTCCTCATTCAGGGCGAGACCGGCGCGGGTAAGGAAGGCGTCGCCGACGCGATCCACCAGTGCTCGCCGCGCCGCGATGGACCGTTCGTCGTCCTCGACTGCTCCGCGATCCCCGAGCAGCTGTTCGAGGATCAGATCTTCGGTCACGAGCACGGCGCGTTCACCGGCGCCGGCAAGCAGACCACGGGCGTGTTCGAAGCCGCGCACACCGGCACGCTGTTCCTCGACGAGATCGGCGAGCTCCCGCTCGACGTGCAGAGCAAGCTGCTCCGCGCCGTCGAGACGCGCAAGGTCCGCCGCATCGGCTCGACAAAGGTCGTCGCGTGCGATGTCCGCATCATCGCGGCGACGAACCGCGACCTCGCGGCCGAAGTGAACCGCGGCACGTTCCGCTCGGACCTCTTCTATCGCCTGTCGGTGGCGAAGCTCGCGGTGCCGTCGCTGCGCGAGCGCCGCGATGACATCCCGCTGCTCGTCGAGCACTTCCTCCGCCAGCTCGTCGGCACGCACGTCGATCCGCGCCTGCCCGATGACTTCATCGCGCGCGCACAGCGTCACTCGTGGCCCGGCAACGTTCGCGAGCTGCGCAACGCCGTCGAGCGCGCCGCGCTCCTGCCCAACCATCCGCAGCTCGGCTTCGAATCGCCGCCCAAGAAGGAAGGGTCGTTCGGCGACGTCGACATCGAGATTCCGTTCAAGGTGGCCAAGCAGCAGCTCGTCGACGAGTTCGATCGCCGCTATCTGCAAGCGCTCCTCGAAGCGCACGACAACAACATCTCGGCGGCCGCGCGCGCCGCGGGGATCGAGCGCATGTCGATCTACAAGATGATCCGACGCCTCGGCCTCGACGAGGATTCCAACAACGACAAGCGTCGTGAAGGCGAAGAAGAAGACGCCGACGACGAGTAGACACTTCTAGGCAGCGGGCGAGGCTGTGGTGGCCACGCTCACTGGACTGGGCACGTGGGCGACATCTGTGGTGGATGTCGCCCACACACTTTTCGGTAGGAACCTGATGTCTCGATCGATGTCTCGACTTGCAGGATTCGCAGTGATCGTCTCGAGCGCCGCGTGTGCGTTGCCTCCGACCATCGAGGCACACGAGGCCGCGGCCGAGCTGCGTGCGGACCCGCGCACGATCGGCAGCGTCTCGCGCCAGGAGCTCGAGTCCGACGTGACCGATCCGGCGAGCATCGTCGGATCGCCGTCGAAGCCGGCGCCCGTGCCCGGAACGATGACCGTGTCGATCGTCGGCATGGTGTCGAGCAAGCTGTGCTTCCGCGTCGACGAGACCGGCGGCGACCGCAACGACTTCACGTGGCGGATGAACAACGCTGCGTGGTCGACGCGAGCGCTCCCCGCGCGTGCGCTGTCGAGTCCCGTGCCGTGGCCGAACCCGATCCCCGCGATGGTGAAGGTGCTCGACGCGGAGAAGAGCCCCCAGGGAACAGACAGCGCCGTCGTGTGCCTCACCGCGCCGCGCTTCGATGACGACACGCGATCGATCGCGTTCACGATGTCGTGGGACTCGCGCAAGCGAAAGCTCGCGCTGTTCCAGCTCACCGAGTGAACAGCTCGGTCACCACGATCGTGCCCTTCGGCGCTCGCTGTTCGATCACGTCCAGCGCGGCGATCACGTCACCGACAGTGACGTCGGCATCGGGATAGACGTAGACCACGGGCGGTCCCTTCGGACGCCACGTCTCGGGCGCATCGAGCGAGCCGTAGACGAGCAGATCGAGCGAGCCGTCCTCGATGCGGACCGCGATCTTCGTCGGAGTCCACGGCATCGGCATCTCGGTGACCGAGTCGATCGGTCGCGAGAACTGAAAGCGCACGAAGTCGATCAAGCCGCTCGCGTCCTGCCAGACCTCGGCCTTCGCCGGCGCGGTGCGCGCGAGCCACCCGAGACCGAGGGTCGCGTTGATCGCGAGCGAGATCGTGATCGCGTTGCTCATCCGGTCATGGTCTTCCCATCCCGAAGCGGCGCGAAGCTCTCGCTCCTCACGCCAGGTAGCCGGCGCGGCGCGAGGACCGCATCACGCGTCGCACCCGTCAGAAGCGACGGATATAGCCGGTGGTCACACCAGGAGTTGGATAGCAACCCGCGTCGAGTCGCACGTCGCGCGTACCGCCGACGAACAGCGCCGATGACACGTCACCGATCGTGGACTGCGCGACCTCGTCGCCGTCATTGCCGAACGTACGGTGCCATTGGACTCCACTCGAATCGAGGCCGACGACGACGCCGTCCGAGAGCCCGGCCGCGGTGACGTCGGTGTCGAGCACCACCGTGTCTTGGAAAGCGCCCGACGCGACGATCTGACCGTTCGAAGCCTTCGCCGAGTAGAGGTAGTCGCAACCAGGTCCACCGTAGCGATAGGCATCCACGAACGCGCCGGTGAGCGTGTCGTACTCGACGACCAGTCCATCGGCGCGTTGCGCGGGCGTCGAGATGTTCGGCAGATCGATCGTCTGCCAGAAGTACCCGGCGCCGACGATGGTGTTGCCGTGCAGCTCGACGCTGTAGATGTACTGGTTGTCGTCGCCACCGAAGTTCGCGACCCACGATACGGCCGTGGTCTCCGCATCCATACGCAGGATCACCGCGTCACTCGCGCCCCGCGCGGGGAGGTTGCCCGTCCCGAAGTTCGGCGCCCCGGTGTAGAAGCCGCCGACGTAGACCGTATCGTTCGAGACCGCGATGCCCGAGAACGCGTTGAGACCTTCCTCGCCAAACCGCCTCGCCCAGCGAAGCGCGCCGCTCGGCGAGTACCGCGCCACGAAGGCGTCGCTACCGGCGGAAGACGCGCTGGTGTTGCCAAGGCCGAAGTCGACAGTGCCTGCCACGCGACCGGCGACGAACAGATCGCCATCCGAGCGCACGGCGAGATCGAGCACCATGTCGCTGAAGTCGTCCGAGGATTCGAGGCCGCCGAAGCGAATGTCCCAGACGTAGTCGCCCGCGGGCGTGTACTTCGCGACGAATGCGTCTCTGCCGGACCCGACTCGCGTGGGGCCACCGAGCGATGCGGCGCTCTCGACGTAGCCTCCGACGTAGATCGATCCATCGGGTGCGACCGCCACGGCCATCCCGAGATCGTTGGCGGTGCCGCCGTGCTGATGCAGCCAACGTGCATGACCATCGCCATCGAGCGCCACGATGACGATGTCGGCGCCACCCACGCCGAGATCCGTGATGCCGTCGAGCGTGAGGCTCCCGACGCGTCCGCCGACGGCGACGATGCCGTTCGGGACGCCGGCGATGTCCGAGATCGTGCTCTGCGCTGGAAGCTCGAGTGTGAACGGCGCCCCCGCTGGAACGTCGCTCGTCGAGCCGTCTCCGGTCACGCGACCGTCGGAGCCGAAGTCCGAGCCCGCGTCGAAGCCGATGCGACCGCACCCGGCGAGTACGAGCAGGCCGATGGCGACGCGCACGTGGTCATCGTATCAGCCGCGACGACGCGCCGGGATGATCGGCGCGAGCACCTCGCGCGCCATCACGTCCTTGACCATGTCGACGAACACGCGCGACTTGAGCGGCGGCGACACGCTTCCCGTCTGCGCGTACACCACCCATACGGGCACACCGCCATCAGCGGGGTCATCGCACGTGTAGTCAGACATCACCTCGACGAGATCGCCGCGGCGAAGGTCCTCGCGGATCACCCACTCGATCAGCCGCGCGACCCCGAGTCCGGACACCGCGAGTTGCTGCGCCAGTGTCGGGCTCGTCGTGTGAACCACGCCGTCGACGGCGATGCGCTTCGGGCGCGTGCCGCGACGATGGAACGACCACTCGATCGCGCCCGCCACCACGCCGAGCGTGATGCACGCGTGCTCGTGCAGATCCTCGGGACGCTCGGGCTCGCCGTGCTTCGCGACATAGCGCGGGCTCGCGACGAGACGCGATGGCACCTTGCCGATCATCTGCGCGCGCAGCGAGGAATCGCTCTGGCGACCGACGCGGATCGCGAGGTCGAAGCCGCCTTGGACGAGAGCGACGTTGCGATCGGAGAGATCGAGCTCGAGCCTCAGCTCCGGATAGCGCTTCTGGAACTCGGGCATGTGGGGCCCGAGGAGGCGCTCGCCGACGGACACCGGCATCGACACGCGCAGGTGTCCGCGCGGAACGCCGCCCGTGAGCTCCGCGACTGCATCGCGACCCGCGCGCTGCCAAGCGAGGAGCGCTTCGGCGTGCGACGCGTACAACGTGCCTGCCTCGGTCATGTGCAGGCGGCGGGTCGTGCGTGCCAACAGTTGCGCGCCGAGCTGTCGCTCGAGCTCGGCCACGGCGCGCGACAGGCTCGAGGTCGACTTGCCGAGCACTTTCGCGGCGGTCGAGAAGCTGTTCGCGCGGACGACGTGGAGAAAGATCTCGGCGGCCGCGAGTTCATCGAAGGCAAATCGAGAAGCAGGGTGATTCTTGCGCTTCATGCAACGATTACTTGCCGAGGTCTGACTTTATCCCAACCAACGTTACGGCCATCGTAGCAGCATGGCGACCGTCACTACAGCTCTCAACGGTACCTCTCTCGGCCTGGAAGCCCCCGTTCGGGTAGAGGAGGTGGACGTCAGCGCGTCCGACCTGACGCCGATCGCCGCGCGGTTCTTCACGCCGCCCGCCGCTACCGCACGTGGTGCCGTGTTCCTCGTGCCGGCGATGGGCGTGCCGCAATCGTTCTACGAGCCGTTCGCGACGTGGCTGTGCGAGTCCGGATTTCATGTCGGCTCGTTCGACTATCGCGGGACGGGTGCGTCGCTACGCGGTCCGTTGCGCGCGGTCGACGCGGATATCACCACATGGGCCGAGCAGGACACGCAGGCGGTGTTGTCAACCCTCGCCGCGCGCGCGCCCGGATTGCCGATCACCTGGATCGGGCACAGCCTCGGCGGTCAGATCGTTCCGTTCGTGAAGGATCGGACGAACGTGGAGAAGGTGATCACCATCGCGACGGGAAGCGGTTACTGGAAACAGAACGCCGCGCCGTTGCGCCGCAAGGTGTGGCTGTTCTGGTTCGTCGCCGCGCCGATCGCGACACCGCTGTTCGGCTACTTCCCGGGCAAAGCGCTGCGCATGGTCGGTGATCTCCCGCGCAACGTGCTGCGCCAGTGGAAGCGCTGGTGCATGGATCCCGAGTACGCGATCGGCGACGGCGAGGCCGTGCGACAGCTGTTCGCGAACGTGACCACGCCGATCACCGCGTTCTCGTTCACCGACGACGAAATGATGTCCGAGGCGAACACGGCCTCGATTCACAGCTTCTTCACGAGCGCGCCGCGCACGATGCGCCGGCTGTCACCCGACGAGGTCGGCGTCTCGCGCATCGGCCACTTCGGCTTCTTTCGCGAAGCGATGAAGCTTCCGATGTGGGAAGCACGCGTCCGGCGCGAGCTCGCGACGCGCTGACTATTGGCAGCCGGCGAGATCGGCGTCGGGGCTTTGGATCGTGACGCATATTGGCGAGCTGCTCTCGCACGCTCCTGCGCGGACCTTCACGAACACCGGAACCACGTAGTGCGCTCCTCCACTCGTCACGTCGAGCACGAGGAGAAGCGGTGTACCGCCGGACATGTTCGCATCGAACAGCCCGGTTGGCTCGATCGAGAACGCGCACTGCGTGTTCGACAGACCTTCGATCGCGAACAGCGCACCGCCGATCATCGCCGTCGACGTGGGGATGAAGCCGCGGACCGGATCGGGCGTCGCGAAGGCCACGGCGTCACACCCGGTCGGGAACAGGCCGTTGCTCGATCCCAGCGCGACCCGCAGGGGCCCCCCTCCGAGGCTAACCTGGTCACAGACCCCCCCGCCCTTCTGCACCGCCATCTCGCACGAGACGCCGGACGACTTGATGTTCTCACAGGCCGCCGGGTCGTCGAAGCACGCCTCCGGATCGCAGAGCGCGCTCGCGAGGCAGTACGGCGGCGACAGCGGCACGCATGCACCCGCAGTCACGTTGTCCTGGCAAGACTTCTGTCCGAGCTTGCACGGGATGTGGGTCGGGCTCACGACCACCGCAGGGATGATGCAGGTCGACGCAGCGTCCGAGTAGTCCGCACGATAGAGGAACTCGTCACACTCGATCGTGGCCTCGTCGCAATCGGGGTCGTCCTCGGGCACGAGCCAGGTGCGTTCGAGGTGGCCGTTGCCATCGGAGTGCTCGATGCCGAGACACGCGGCCGTGGTCGGCGCGTTCGCTTTGCGCCACGGCCACACGCGAAGTCCGGCCGGATCCATCGAGTCGCTCGGTGCGATCTGCTTCGCACCCTCGAGCTGCAACACGTACGCGACAGCATCGTCTGCCGGCACGTCGACGTCGTACATCTTCGCGATCCCGACGACCTGACCTTGCCCGTTGTACGCGACCGCCACGACGAGCTTCATGCGGCTCGGTCTGGCGGGATCAGCCTGGAGGTTCCACACGACCTGTCCATCGACGACATCGAGCATGGTCATCGGTGTCGTACCGTCGCCCGGACCATCGAGGAAGTAGCTGTCGCCGCGCAGCTTGTCGCGGGTCTCGTTCGTGCGCGACACGTTGGCCCCGATCGAGCTCGTCGTCGCGGCGCGCGTCGCGAGGAACAGCTCGACCTTCTCAGCGCCGACGCCGGGATCCCGGATCACGAGGCGAAGGCCTGGTGCATCGTCGTAACAGCCGACGCACGTGAACGCAGCGATACAGAGGAGAGCGCCCGACCGCACGCTCTCACGGTACCACTACTGGCAGACGCTGTTCGACGGAACGCAGTAGGAGCCGTAGATCGTGCTCGTCGAAGCCGACGCCACCGCCTTGCACTTGTAGCCCGCGCCACACGCCGCATCGTCGGTGCAGGCTGCGACACAGCGCTTCCCGCTCGAGCCGACCGAGACGCACGAGTTACCGACACCGCCGCACGCCGCGTTCGACGTGCACTTCTTGCACGCGTTCTCGAGGTTCGCGAACGGGTGCAGCTTCGGGTTGTCGTCGATGCCGTGGATTCCATACATCGTCGGCGAGGGCTCGCCCACCGAGTACAGATCGAGATCCGCGATCGTCTGCGTCATCGTGCGCGGGCGGAGGCGGCCTTGCGAGTCGAGCTCGAGCAAGCGCGCGAGGAAATCCTCGACGGGCGAGTACGACACCGAGAACGACGTCGTGGTGATCACGTCCAGGTTCTTGCCGTTCTTCGTCGGGTTCGTCAGCAGCGTGTGGCCCAGCATGTACGTGTTGCAGCCCTCGGCGAACACGATCTGGTACTTGTCGCGCGCCAGTTGCGCCGTCGCCAGCTCGCTGTCGTCGAGGTCACCTTCTTCGGTCTTGTCCCAGTTCGAGAGTGCGAAGCCGTACAGCGAGCCCGAGTGACCCGAGTACACGATCACGTCGCGGTCCTTTAGCGACGAGAGCATGTCCTTCTCGAGCTGCTTCGCACCCGCGTCGGTGTCCGGATCCGTGTTCGCGCCCGGCTTGCCGTAGTAGATGCGAACGGCGACCTTCACGTTCCGGCCGTTCGCGCTGATCGTCTTCGTCAGTGCGCCGCTCGTGTTCGTGAGCTTGTCGAACGCCGAGACCGGCGAGCGGAAGCCGCGATCGGTGAGCCACTTGTAGAGGCTCTTCGAGTCGGTCAGGTGCGCCTTCTCGGGGTTGTAGTCATAGCCGAAGTGCGCGTCGATCGTGAGCACGCCATCGTCCATCAGCCGCGCGTAGTCCCACCAACCATCGGAGGACTTTGTCTCCTCGCGGATCGACAGCGTGATCGTGTCCTTCTTGTCCGCCGGCACGTTCGCCGGGTTCCACGCGTCCCACGGCGCCTTGCGATACCACTCGGGATCGCGCTCCATCTCGGCGTTCGTCGGCTTGCCGATCTCGATCGTGAACTCGCCGCGCGAGTCGAGAGGGAGCTTCGACAACAAGTTCTTCTTGCCCGCGATCACTTGCTCGAACTGGAACTCCCACGTCGTCGCGTTGCGCTGCACGAGCGTCGAGTCTTCGTACGCGCCGTTCTTCACCATCGCGGAGAAGCCGCCGTAGCCGTAGTTCGCGTCGCCGTGCGCGCCGTCTTCTTTGTCGACGAGGTACTGGTTCAAGAACCAGGTGATCGATTGGTGCGTGTGGTGCATCAAGTTGCGCGCACGAACGATCGTCGCGCCGTCTTCGACGATGATCTTCGCGGTGCCCTTGACCACATACTCTTTGGCCTTGAGCGAGAGGTAGTCGTCGGCCTTGCCGTCCTCGACGACGAACCCGTCCTCGCTGTCCTCGTCGAGACCGTCGTCACCGGCGCAGGCGGCGGTAAGACCGGCGGCCGCGATGGCGAGTGAGCTAGCCAGGGACAGGACGGAGCGCTTCATGCCCCGGGTTGGTGCACGGGCGGTGCCTGGTTTGCGAGGTCCGGCTGCGAGTCATTCCCGCCGGTTGGACCGGGGTTTCACGAGCCTGGCAGATCGATCGGCCGGCCGATGTAGCGGGCGCGAGGCCGCAGCAAGTAGCCGGCGTCCCGCTGCTCGAGCGCGTGGGCGAGCCAGCCGGCGCTGCGAGCCACGGCGAACAGCCCCGATGCGACCGGGGGCTCCAGACCGAGCGCGGCGACGAGTGCCGCGAGCCCGACGTCCACGCTCGGCTTTGCATCCGTCGCCGCGATGATCGCGAGGATCACCTTCGCGCGCTTCGTGCCACCGGTGTCGGCGACCACGCGATCGACACTGGCGAGCAGCGGAGGCGTGCGTGGATCTCCGTTCGCGTAGAGCGGATGACCGAACGCGGGGATCGCGAGACCGCGCTTCTTGAGTGAGCGCACCTCCGCGCGCGCTGCATCGGGAGAGCCGAGTTGATCTGCAAACCGCGCGAGATCCTCGGAGGCGCTGCCGTGCTTGGGCCCCGAAACCGCGGCGAGTGCGGCGGCGACGCACGCATACGGATCTGCATCCGTGGATGCGGCGACCCGCGCCGTGAAGCTCGACGCGTTGAGCTCGTGATCGGCGAGCAACACGAGCGCGCGATCGATCTCCGGCGCGAACGCCTCGTCGATTCCGAGCGCACGCGTCGCGATCCGCGCGACGCTCGATGCAGAAAGCGCGCGCGTGATCGCGGCCGCGGAGAATGTCGACGCGAGTGTTGCAGCGAGCAGTGGGATCAGCCGGCGACCGCAGGCTGCGAGCTCGCCGCCGTTCGCGAGCTCGGCGTGTGACTCCGCGCTGCGACGGCGACTCTCACCGCGATGAACGACCGGATCGGCGAGCGCCGCGAGTTGCACGATGAGGGGCATCGTGTCGAGTGGACGTGCGCCCTCACCGACGATCTTCGCGAGCGCCGCGACCGGAACGGCGATCCGCGGCCAGTCGATCGCGATGTCGGGATTCGGGAGCTCGCCCGACCACAACAGCTCGGCGACGATCTCGTACGGTGTGCCGCGCTCCGCGAGATCGATCGCGAGTCGGCCGCGATACGCGGGACCGCGCGGCGTGATCGCGGTGATCGCGGAGTCGAGCACCGGCTCGCCCCAGCGCAGCGCTCCCGCCGCGACGGCACCGTGACCCGCACGCGCATCGCGGCGCACCCGAAGTCGCTCGAGGTCGGCGAGCGCGTAGAGGCGTGGGCGTCCGGACTCGCCGGCGACGCTGCGGACCTGGCCGCGACTGACGTACGCGTAGAGCGATCGGACCTGGATTCCGAGGTGCCTCGCGGCGGCGCGCGCGTCGACCCAGCGCGTATCGATCGGCTCGCCTCCCCCACGGATTTCTGAGGGTCCACGAGGACGTGCTCTCGATTCTCGAACGCGGGTCACTGCCGACAAAGAGGACACCGACCGCCGAGCGTGCGCAAGCCTCGAACACTTCACGCACCTACCTCCGGGCATGTGTGCGGAAGTTCGTCCGAGGAGCCGGCCGTGACTTTGCAACTGCGGCGCACATGCGTTCGTCTATCGGGCATCGAACCGCCTGCCTCGCCCTCGCCGCCACCCTCGCCAGCGCGACCATGCTGGCGGATCTCCGGCGGGCGGAAGCCTGCGGTTGCCTCTCGCCTCCGGCCGTGACCGCTGGTGACTACGCGGTCAATCAACGAGCCGAGCAGATCATCTTCGAGGTCGAGCCCGGATGGGTCACCGCTCACGTGCTGATCAAGTACGCCGGCGCCCCCGAATCGTTCGCATGGATCATCCCGGTCCCCGAGATCCCCGAGCTCGATATCTCGCCCGTCACCGCGTTCGGCTTGATCGATCGCGCGAGCACACCGATCGTCGACGCGTATCCGGAGGACATCTGTCCGACGTCGTCGTGGGCGTGTCGCTATCACCAGACTCCAGACTGCGG
>Ga0154020_10003127_pt1 | contig 20017 bp, 15 predicted proteins | sample Klosneuvirus_201_FD_109709 | JGI IMG/M metagenome (GOLD analysis project Ga0154020, IMG submission 109709) | Active sludge microbial communities from wastewater, Klosterneuburg, Austria - Klosneuvirus_20160825_MG | ecosystem: Engineered > WWTP > Aerobic digester > Activated sludge | place... | reverse complement strand
CGAAGAGGAGCCAGACGTTGAGCGAGCCGAGGGCGGCGAACGTCCCCGCCGCGAAGAGGAGCGAATCGCCCGGCAGGAAGGGGGTCACGACGAGCCCGGTCTCGCAGAAGATGATCAGGAAGAGGATGCCGTTCGTCAGCGCGCCGTACCGCGTGATGATCTCCGCGAGGTGCTTGTCGAGATGCAGGAACAGGTCGATGAAGCCCTTGATCAAGTCCATTTGACCATCCGTTCGATCGTTGATGCCCGCGGCGGCGGGAAAGCACGGGAGATTAGCAGCGGCCAGGGCTGAGCCGTGGCTCAGGTTCCTCCATAATGTGAAGTGTGCTGCGTTTCGAGGACATCCTCGAGAAGGTGGAGAGCTATCACCCGAGGGTCGACGAGGACCTTCTGCGGCGCGCGTACGTCGTCTCGGCCCACGAGCACCGCAACCAGCTCCGCTCCTCGGGCGAGCCCTACCTGATCCACCCGCTGAACGTCGCGATGATCCTCGCCGAGATGAAGCTCGACGAAACGTCCATCGCCACGGGCTTCCTGCACGACGTGCTCGAGGACACGGACCTGACGAAGGACCGCCTCCAGGAGCTGTTCGGCGCGGACATCGCGCACCTCGTGGACGGCGTGACGAAGATCGGAAAATACGAGTTCACCTCCAAGGAGGCGCGGCAGGCCGAGACCTTCCGCAAGATGCTCCTCGCCATGACGGACGACCTCCGGGTCATCCTGGTGAAGCTGGCCGACCGGCTCCACAACATGCGGACCCTCGAGCACCTGCCCGACGCCAAGCGGCGCACGGTGGCGCAGGAGACGATGGAGATCTACGCCCCGCTCGCCAACCGGCTCGGGATGGGGAAGATGAAGGGGGAGCTGGAAGACCTGTCGTTCAAGTTCCTTCACCCCGAGGAATGGCTCTCGCTCACGGCGGCCATCGACGAGCGGATGAAGACGTCGGCCGAGAACATCGAGCGGTTCCGCGACGAGATCGTGAGGAAGAGCCAGGCGGTGGGGATCGAGGCGGACGTCTCCGGACGGGTGAAGCGGTTCTGGTCGATCCGCCAGAAGCTGATCCGGCAATCGATCCCTCTCGACCAGCTCTTCGACATCCTGGCGTTCCGGATCCTCGTCCCCACCATGACCGATTGCTACACCCTGCTCGGTATCGTCCACCACTCCTGGCGCCCGGTCCCCGGCCGCATCAAGGACTACGTGGCGATGCCGAAGCCGAACGGCTACCAGTCCCTCCACACGACCGTCCTGCCGGAGGGGGCGCCGCCGTTCGAGATCCAGATCCGGACCCGGGAGATGGACCTCATCGCCGAGAACGGGATCGCCGCGCACTGGAAATACAAGGAGGGGCGGCTCGACCCGAGGGCCGACCATGCCCGCATCAACGTGCTCCGGCAGCTGGTCGAGACCACCAAGGAGGTGTCGGACCCGAGGGACTTCCTCTCGTCCCTGAAGATCGACCTCTTCCCCGACGAGGTCTACACCTTCACGCCGAAGGGTGCCGTCTACGCGTTCCCTCGCGGCGCCACGCCGGTCGATTTCGCATATCGGATCCACACGGACGTGGGCCACCGCTGCGTGGGCGCCCGGGTGAACGGGAAGCTCGTCCCCCTGAAGACGCCGCTTCGCAACGGGGACATCGTCGAGATCCGCACCTCGCCCACGGCCGAGCCGTCGCGCGACTGGCTGAGCTTCGTCGTCACGTCGCGCGCGCGGAACAAGCTGAAGGCGCACATCCACGCCACCGAGAAGGACCGCTCGATCGAGCTCGGCCGGCGCCTCCTCGAGAAGGAGCTCCGCAAGCTGAAGAAGAGCCTTCCGCGCCTCCTCGAGGCCCACGCGTTCGCGCCGATCCTCTCCGAGATGGGCGTCTCGAAGGTGGAGGACCTCCTGGCCGAGATCGGTTTCGGCAAGGTGGCCCCGCGGGTGCCGGTGGAGAAGCTGTTCCCCAAGGAGGCTCAGCCCGAGCCGGCCGACCGGAAGCCGGGGAGACCCGCCGGAACCGGAAAGCAACCCGGCCGGGCGCCGGGCGCCGGGCTCGGCCTTCGCGTGAAGGGAGACGACGACCTGCTGGCCACCCTGGCCACGTGCTGCCGCCCGGTGCCCGGCGAGGACATCGTGGGCTATGTCACACGCGGGCGGGGTGTCTCGGTCCACGCGACGGCCTGTCCGAACGTGAGCAGCCTGCTCTTCGACACCGGGCGCGAGATCGAGGTCGCCTGGGAGACGTCGCGCGACGCGGCCTTCGCCGTCGACCTGGAGATCGAGACCGAGGACCGGCCCGGGATGCTGGCGAAGCTGACCAACGTGATCTCGGAAGCCGGGTCGAACATCCGTTCGATCGCGGCCCTCACCCGGCTGGACGGAACGGCGACGATCGAGGGGAGCGTCACGACGCCCGATCGCCGGCATCTCGACAAGCTGATCACCGGCCTGCGGGCCGTGGCCGGCGTGACGCGTGTGAGGCGGAAGTTCGGGATCGCCGAGAAGCCCCGCCCGGTTTGACGCGCCGGAGCCCAGCCGGGTCGGCGGACGGGGGGATCCCTTCGGGGGTCGGTCTCAGAAGGGGGCGCGGGGGAGATCGCCTCTCCCGCTCAGGCTCACCGAACGACTTTCGTCACCTTGCCGGACCGGAGGCAGCGCGTGCAGACATTGATCCGGCGGGAGCCGCCAGGAGTGGCGGCGCGAACGCGGCGGAGGTTCGGCTTGAACTGCCGGTTCGAGACGTTGTGGGCGTGGCTGATACGGTGGCCCGAGACGGGCGCCTTGTCACAGATGTCACAAGCGTGGGGCATGGCACTTCCTATAATCTTCTGTCTTTCTCTCCGGCTCGAGCCGCGTGATCGGCGCGTTTCTCGCGCGTTTCCTGCGAAGGAATGAGCCGGAACACCCGACCCGGAACGCGCTTTATAGCCTGTTATCCCGTTCCGAGCAAGGAGTTTCGTCTTGAAGATGTGGCTTGACAGGGGTGGGGGGACGAGGGTGAAAATACGGTCACCTCGTAACGTGTTTCGCTAGTCTGGTAGGGAAAGAGCGCCGCGTCGGTTCCGGAGCGTAAGGGAGGGAGACCGTACCGTGTTGTTCCGAAAGCCCAAGAACCTGGTCGGGCTCGACGTCGGCTCCTCCGCTGTGAAGCTGGTGGAGCTGAAAGAGGGCAAGGAAGGGAAGTTCCAGCTGGTCAAGGCCGGGCTGGAGACCCTTTCTCCGGAAGCGATCGTCGACGGCTCCATCATGGACTCGTCGCTCGTCGTCGAAACCATCTCGCGTCTCTTGGCCGCGGCCAACGTGAAGAACCCCAATGTCGCGGTCTCGGTCGCCGGGCACTCGGTCATCGTCAAGAAAATCCAGCTCCCGACGATGCCGGAAGAAGAGCTGTCGGAGTCGATTCGTTGGGAGGCGGAACAGTACGTCCCCTTCGACATCAACGACGTCTACCTCGACTACGTGGTGCTCGACCCGGGAACCGCTGGCGAGACCATGGGTGTGCTTCTCGTCGCCGCCAAGAAGGAGAAGGTCGACGATTATCGAAATGTCGTGACGCAGGCTGGGCGTGTGCCGGCCCTGGTCGACATCGATGCCTTCGCCTTGCAGAACTGCTACGAGGTGAACTACGGCGTCGATCCGTCCCGGGTGGTGGCGCTCGTCAACATCGGCGCGTCCGTCATGAACGTGAATATCCTCGCGCAAGGCCAGACGGTCTTCTGGCGCGACATCACGTTCGGCGGGAACCAGTTCACGGACGCGCTGCAGAAGGCGTTTTCGCTGAACTTCGAGCAGGCCGAGTCGCTCAAGAAGGGGGAGTCGGTGGCCGGGCAGACGCCTCAGTCCATCCAGCCCGTGCTCACCGGGGTCTCCGAAGACGTCGCGGCCGAGCTCCAGAAGACGCTCGACTTTTTCCAGGCCACGTCCGGCTCCGACAAGGTGGACTCGATCGTGATCTCCGGCGGCAGCTCGAAGGTGTCGCACCTCGACGAAGTGCTGAAAGAGAAGTTCGGCCTTTCCGTGGAGATCATGAACCCGTTCCGCTCCGTCACCGTCGACGACCGCGCGGTGGATCCGAAGTGGCTCTCCGATGCCGGCCCGTCGCTCGCCATCGCAGTGGGGCTCGGCGTCCGGAAGCTCGGCGAGTAGTGAGGGGACGATGATAAAAATCAACCTCCTCGCGGAAGCGAAACCGACCAAGAAGAAGAAAGGGGCCTCCGCGCTCGGCGCTGCCGGGCAGCTGAATCTCATCCTTTTGGGCAGCGCGATTGCGGTTGGCCTGCTGGTCATTTTCGTCCGCTGGTACATGTTGAACACCGAGATCAAGAACTACGACAACGAGATCCGGAAAGCCCAGGCCGAGGTGAAACGCCTCGAAGCGATCCTCAAAGAGGTCAAAGACTTCGAGGACAAGAAGGCCCGCCTCCAGAAGAAGGTCGATCTGATCAACCAGCTCAAGCTGAACCAGCGCGGTCCGGTCCGCCTCATGGACGAGGTCTCCAAGGCGCTTCCCGATCTCCTCTGGGTGGACCGGATGGAGTACAAGGGCAACGGCATCACGCTCACCGGGAAGGCCATCAACTGGCCCGCCGTCGCGAACTTCATCGAGAACCTGAGGCGCGTACAGGCGTTCCAGGAGCCCACCCTGCGGGAGGTCACCGTCTGCGCCTCTACGCTCACCTGCTTCAACCTCGGCTTCGTCTTCGCGAACATCGACAAGACCCAGGCTCAGCCAACGCCCCCGCCCGCAGCGGCCCCGGCGCCTGGAGCCGCTCCCGGAACGGGGTCTGCTGCTCCACCCGCCAAGGCTGACGCGTCCGGTCTCGGCCGGACGGCCGCCCCGGCGTCCGTTCCGGCGGGGATGTAGGGAGGTCTATCGTGGCGCTCGAAATCAAGCAGCTCGAAGACAAGCCCTGGTACTGGGGCCTGGGGATCGGCGTCGTCATCGCCGCCGCCCTCTATGCCCTGGTCGAGTATTACGCCCCGCCGAATTTCCAGGAGATGAAGCGGACGATCGAGACGAAAAAGAGCGAGCTCGCGGCTCTCAACCAGAAGATCGAGCAGGGCCGGGCCGCGGAGCGCCGGCTTCCGCAGCTCCGTGAAGAGGTTCGCCGGATCGAGCTCGACCTCCAGCGCCTCCTCCAGATCCTCCCGACGTTCCGCAACGTCGAGGAGCTCATCAAGAAGACCGAAGCCCTGGCGCGTCAGGGAGACTTCTTCCTGAAGGTCTTCCGCCCGAAGGCCTACATCGACAAGGACTTCTACGCCGAGTGGCCCATCGAGATCCAGCTGGACGGCACCTACCACAACCTGGCGCTGTTCTTCGACAAGGTCTCGCGGTTCTCGAGAATCATCAACATCGAAGACCTGGTCATGACCGGCTATCCCGACGCGGCCGGCGGACGAACCCTCGGCGCGAACTTCATCGCCAAGACCTATATCTACCTTGGTGACAAGGACACGCAGCCGGTCGCCGCGGCAGGTGCCCCCGCGGCACGCGCCCCGGCGGCAGGCGGCGCAGCGACGCCGAAGGGTGGGGTTGAATAATGACTAGAGGGCAATCGCTCGGCCTCGCTGTCTCGCTGCTCGTCTTGACGGGTGGCGTCGCCGTCACCGTCAACGCTCAGACTCCGCCGCCCGCGCCCGCTCCGCCCGCGGGTGACATCAAGGTTCCGGTACCGTCCGAGGTCGACCCGAACCTCCCGGTCTACACCTACGAAGTGGGCGGCCGGCGGGATCCATTCCGCTCCCTCCTGCTCCGGAAACCGGAGGAGAAAGGCGAGCGAGCTCCGGGCCCGGCGGGAATGCTCGTCGACGAGCTCGAGCTGCAGGGAACGTTCAAGACGAAAACCGGCTGGATCGCCATGATGCGCGGATCCGACAACAAGTCCTATCTCTTGAGGAAGGGAAGCACGGTTTTCGACGGAGAAGTAACCGACATCACCGGAACCGAGGTCACCTTTCGGCAGAACGTGACGGACCCGACGAGTCCGAAGCCGTTTCGTGACGTGGTGAAGGCGCTCGCCCTACAGAGGAAGCTGTGATCGAAGGAACGATAATGAAGACCATGACCCGGCCCGCACCGCGCGAATGTCTGACGCTTGGGGGAGGAACCATGCTGCGAAAAGGAAGGGTCAATGTGACTGGCCTCGCGGCGTTGCCGATCGCCTTGGCGATCTGTCTCGGCGGCGCGCGGCAAGCCGCGGGCGCAGGCCCGGACCTCTCGGCCGCCCCGGCTTCCGAACCGGTTACTCTGGCCGGAGCGGTTCTGCTCTCCGAAGGCGAGGCCCCGAGGCTCCTGCTCTCGGGCACCGGACCTCTCTCGCCAACCGTCTACTCGCGGGACGAGGGAAAGAAGATCGTCGTCGATCTTCCCAACACCATCGTGGCTCCCGGAATGGAGCCTCCGCGCCAGGACGGCCGAGTCTTCGACCAGATCGAGATGAAGGCCTTCGTGGAGCTGGGCAAGCCACATGTGCTGTTCGAGCTCTCGGCCAAGTCCTCCCTCGACGCCACCCTGGCGACGGAGAGGGGCTCGCAGGCGCTTGCCGTGCAGTTCTCGCGTCGGGTCGAGGTCGCTCCGGCTCCGCAAGAAGCCGCGCGAATCGCGTCGGCTGACGGAGCGCCGAAGCCGTCCTCTGGGTCGGAGTCCGCGGCGGTCGCGGCCGATCAGACGGACCAGACGACTGTTGGACGCGATCAGGACCCGACCGGATCGACCGCCTCCACCAGCGCCGAACCCCTCGACGTGGTCAAGCGTCCCGCGAAGGGCCGCCCGGCCACCCGCCTCGACGCCGTCTCCACGCGGAGAACGGCCGGCGGGGCAGAGGTTGTGCTGAAGGGCAATGGAGACTTCGGGTACGAGGCCTTCCTGCTGTCGAATCCTCCTCGCTACGTCATCGACCTCGTCGGCGTGAAGAACGGGGCCGCAAAGAGCCAGCAGGTCGCGTCCGACGTCGTCACGAGAGTGCGTGTCTCGCAGTACAAGACCGCGCCGGAGCCGGTCACCCGCGTGGTGTTCGACCTGGCGACGGGGAGCGCGCCCAGCCTCCTCGCCGGCGCCGCTGGAATGACGGTATCGTTCGGGTCGAGCGGTCGAACGAACGGTCGAACGAACGAAGGCTCCGTCACGGCGGCCAAGGAGTCGGCCCCGGCGCCAGCGGTCGTCGCGTCGGTGCCGCAACAGACGGTCACGGTGAGCCAGCCGACCGAGTTCGCGGCCAGCACCTCACCCGCTGAGGGCTCTCCGTCTGCCGGCTCCTATGAGAAGCACGAGGTGGAGGAGCGCCGCGAGCCCGTGGTCGTCGCGACGAGCGACGCCGGAGTCGTCACCGAACCGGCGAGCGCCCCCGAGCCCCAGAAAACGGCCCCGGTCGCCGAGGCGTCCGCCGACCGCACGGCCCCTGCCCCGACCGGCGCGACGCCGATCGAGGCGCCGGCGCCGGCTCCGGAGAAGGCCGCTGCCGCGACGGAAGAGGGTTTGGCCAGGCCGATCGAGACGAAGGTGGTCGATGCCAAGCCCGTCGAAGCCAAGCCAGTCGAAACGAAGGTGGTCGAGACGAAGCCGGCGGACGTGAAACCCGCCGAGGCCAGGGTTGCCGAAACGAAGCTGGCCGAGGAAAAGCCGACGAAGGTGTCGGCTCCTCCTGCCGAGGTGACGATCGCCTCCCCCGAGACGAAGGCCGTCGCGCCCGTGAAGGCGCGGAAGCGTCGCGCGCCGAGTGCCGAGGACCGGTCGCTGATGGAGGCCGCCGAAGCGCTGCTGATGCAGCAGCAGGAGTCGTCCACCAAGGCGAAGGACCTTCAGAATCCCTACGAGTCCCGCACTCTCGGTTCGGGCGACAAGCAGTACACCGGCGAGCCGCTTTCCCTCAACCTGAAGGACGCCGACATCAAGGACACCCTTCAGAAGTTCAGCGAGCTGACGAGCCTGAACATCGTGCTGGACCCCGAGGTCTCGGGCAAGGTGACCGTCAGCCTGACCGACATCCCCTGGGACCAGGCTCTCGAGCTCATCCTGAAGATCAACGGCCTCGGCTACATCCTCGAAGGTAACGTGATGAGGATCGCGCCGATCGCGAAGCTCTCGCGTGAGGAGACAGAGAAGAAGCGGCTCCTCGAGGCTCAGGACAACAACAGGCCCCTGAAGACGGTGATACAGAAGATCTCGTACGCGCCAGGTCCGATCGTCGTGGGCACCGCCAAGACGGTCATGACGTCGCGCGGAGAGATAACTCTCGACGCCTACTCCAACACCTTGATCATCAAGGAGCTCCCCGAGAACCTCCCGACCGTGCTCGACCTGATCCGGACCCTCGACCAGCCGATCCCGCAGGTTCTCATCGAAGCACGGATCGTGGAAGCCACGCGCACCTTCGGCCGGAACTTCGGTGTCGACTGGAGCTTCCAGGGTGTCGCGGACGCGGCTCACGGAAACACCACCGGACTCATCTTCCCGAACAACGGAAGCGTCAACGGCCAGGTCTCCCTCCCTTCGGGCAACCAGCTGCTCCGCTTCCGGCTCGGGAACGTGCTGGATACCTTCCGGCTCGACTTCGCGCTCTCCGCGGCCGAATCGCGCGGCCTGGTGAAGGTCGTCTCGACGCCGAGAATCGTGACGCAGAACTACAAGCCGGCGTCGATCCAGTCCGGCTTCCAGATTCCCGTACAGACGACCTCGAACAACACGACGACCGTCACGTACGTGGACGCCACCTTGAACCTGACCGTCACGCCCCTCATCACCTCGGAGGGGACCGTCATCATGGACATCGCGGTGACGAAGCGCGAGCCGGCGGTCGGTCTCATCACGTCGGGCGGCGGCGGAGGCAATGTGCCGCTCACGACGCGTGATGCGAAAACGCGACTGATGGTCAAGGACGGCGGCACTTCGGTGATCGGCGGCATCTTCAAGCTGACCAGCAACGACAGCCAGACGATGGTCCCTGGCCTCTGGAAGATCCCGCTGCTTGGAAACCTGTTCAAGAACAAGATCGAGCGGCAGGACAGCGACGAGCTGATGATCTTCATCACGCCTCGCATCCTCAAGAACTAGTAGCGGAGCCGACATGAAGAACAGACTCCCGATGCTCAAGATCCTCCCCGCCCTCGGACTCGTCGTGGTTTTCGGCAACGGCTGCTCGAACAACACCAAGGGCGACGAGGCGGCCCCTGTTTACCTCACCGTGGCGTTCGACAGCCAGTCGATCACGCGGTACAAGAACGTCGGCGACGGAACGCTCCTCGCGGCCGATCAGATGACCGTCACGGGGTTCCTGAAGGTGCCCGGCAACGGCGGGTCGCCGTTCAACAACGTTCAGCTCGATGCCTATGTCGTCGAGTGGAAACGGACGGACGGTGGAACGAAGACGCCCGCCACGGAGCGGTTCGATTCCTCCATCATCGTCCCGGTACCCGGCGTGAGCAACATGAAGAACTTCCCGTTCATGTCTCTCCCTGCGGTCCAGGCCGCTCCCTTCGACCAGCTATTCCCCTTCAATGGCGGTCTCGATCGGGAGACCCGGAGGACGGAAATCGACTGCACGGCCACCGTCACCGTCATCGGTCATACGATTTCGGGAAGTCCGGTCAGTGCCGTGGGCCAGTTCCCGATCACCTTCTACTACCGAGCCCCGGCCGCGAAGGTCAACCCATGAGGGTCAATCACGATCTCCGGCGTGATCGCCGGGTCTCCTCAATCGTAGGATGAGTCACGAGGTGAAAGAAATGCGCCGACTCTTGACGCCGCCTCTCGCGCTGCTTGCGGGCTTGGCCCTTTTCCTCGGCGGTTGCGCTGGGGAGTCCCCCACCGCTCCTTCGGGCAATACCGGGGGTGGTGGTAGCGGGGGCGGACCGACGTCCTGCAACGTGGTCATTCCTCCGCTCGCGGTGAGCAGCTCCAGACCGGTTGCCGGTTCAGCGATCGTCATTCGAGCCACGCCCACTCGTGGCGGGGCTCCGGTGCCAGATGGCACGTCGGTGATCTTCACGACGGACTTCGGCTTCTTCCTGGAGTCGGGGCTGAACAGCGTCTCGAAGATCACGGTCGACGGCTTCGCCGACGTCACCCTCGCATCGAGCTTCTCCGGCCAGTCGAAGGTGAGGGCCACCCTCGACTGCGGTTCGGTCGGCACGACGATCGAGTGGCAGGAACCGCCCCAGGAGGGGCCGTTCATCTCGTCGATCGTTCCGAACGTCGGCGCGTGTGACGGCGGCGAGACCGTCATCATCAACGGCGGCCGGTTCGGGACGAACTCGGCGACGACCCGGGTTCTCTTCGGCGGGTCGCCCGCCACGATCGTCGGTGTGTCCGAGAACCTGATCACCGTCAGGACGCCGGTCCGGATCCTCGCGAACTCGCAGGTCCCGGAGAAGGTCGACGTGACGATCCTCCTGAACTACGGAACCGCGGGCGTCCGGACCGTGACGTCGCGGAACGGTTTCGAGTACCGCTGCGTCGAGCCGTCGAGGAAGCTGGTGCTCATCGCGGTGGATCCGAACTCGGGCGTGCCGGCGGGGAACGAGTCCGTCCGCATCACCGGCCAGAACTTCGGCACCAACGCCACGACGACTCACGTGACCTTCGGTGGCGCGCGGGCCGCGGTCACCGCGATGAACGACACGCAGATGTCCGTCCTGACGCCGAAGCGGACCCTGGCCGATCCCAAGCGCGCCGAGACCGTCGACGTCGCCGTGACGATCGACAAGGGCCTCACGTCCGAGCAATCCGACGTGCTCGTCAAGTCGTTCACGTACCGGGCCAGTGACACCGACACCTGCATCACGCGCCCCGGGACCTTCGTGTCGAACGTCCTGCCTCAGGATCTGAACGACCCGAACGCCGGCAGCCCCGACGGCGGCCGGGTGATCATCATTCAGGGCGGCGGCTTCTTCGCCGGTCTGCCCACTCTCAGCCTCGATCGGATGCGCATCACGTTCGGAGGTCGCGCCACCGGAGTCATCACGCAGGCGACCGACTCGCAGCTCACCGTGACGACTCCACGCTGGACGCTGTCGAATCCGGATCAATGCGAGACCGTCCCGCTCCAGCTGGTCTTCGATCTCGGCGGGGCGAATCAGTCGTGCATCAACGTTCCCGGCGCGTACACCTATTGCCCGGGCACGGTGATCCGGCCGATCATCACGTCGATGTCGCCGACAACGGGTCCGAACGACTCGTCGACGCGCGTCACGCTCTTCGGACGGAACTTCTCGTTCCCGTCGCAGGTCTTCGTGGGCGGCGTGGAGTCGACGGTGGTCTCGGTCACCCCCACGCAGGTGGTGTTCCTGACACCGGCCGCCACCGGTCCGAACTCGATTCTCGCGAACTCCGTGGCTCCCGTCGTGCTGCGCACCGTCTATGGCGGCTCGCCTCTCGACGTGACGTCTCCGAACGACTTCCGCTACTACGCGTGTCCGGTGATCACGGGAGTCGCTCCCGGGTTCGCGCCCTACAACGTGGCCACGCAGATCACGATCACCGGCAACAACTTCGAGGAGCCGGTCGAGGCGGTGTTCAACGGGCCGGGCTCCAACGTCATCCGGCTGCAGCCCGTCTCCGTGTCGGCGTCGCGCATCGTCCTCCAGATGCCGGTGATCGATCCGCTGTCGTTCGGCGTGACGCAGTGCACGAACATCCAAGGGAACATCAACCTGACGTTCCGGGCGCTGACGTGTGCGCCGCTCAGCACCTCCTTCACGTATCGCGTCGAGCCGCCGCAGATCCTCTCGGCCCAGCCGACGGCGATGAACCAGGACGGCTCGCCCTTCGGGAGTCCGCTCGGCGCTTCTCCGCAGATCATCACGGTCTCGGGTGCTTTCTTTGCCGATCCGATCCGCGTGGTGCTCACGAAGGACGGCGCCGACCTGCCCGAGACGCAGATCAACAACGCCGTGATCTCGAACTCCGCGACGCTCACGTTCGCGGCGCCGGCGATCCGCGACCAGTACATGAACCGTCAGGACTGCTTGATCGGCAACACGGTTTCCGGCGTCAAGTTCGTTCCGACGGCGTTCGGCATCCGGGTCTTCAGCGCCCGGACGGGTTGTTCGGCGAGCCTGCCGAGCATCCTCATCTACAACCCGGCCGACGTGACCTGCCGGTCGCTGCCCCAGATAACCAGCGGCTCGCCGCCGCAGGCGTCGATCTGCAGCAACTATGCCCCGTACACGTTCTCGGCGGCCGGCGGTGTCCCGCCGTACACGTGGGCAGCCACGGGGTTGCCGAACGGGCTGGCGATGAACGCGGCCACCGGTACGGTTTCGGGAACGCCGAGCCTCGCCGGGCCCGGTCCAGGCACGGAGTCGATCGCGAGTCCGATCACGGTGACGGTGACGGATGCCTTGAACCAGTCGACCTCCAGAACGTACTCGTTCGTCACGAACGACCCGGGCGCTCCCTTCACGATCACCGGTCAAAACGTCCAGACGGTGCCGAACGGGGCGCAGAGCTCGCAATTCTCGGCGGGTCCGGTGTCATTCCCGAACGTCACCTGGGTCGGAACCGTCACTCCTGATCCGGCGCCGGGTTCCTTCGTGCTGACGAATCCGAACGGCTCGTCCACGTCGATCTCGGTTCAGGGTGGGGTGCCCAGCGCCGTCTACACGGTGACGCTGACGGCCACGGACAATGCCTCCGGTTGCGGCGGAGCGAATCACACGGCGTCCGCCACGGTGACCGTACAGGTCCCGTAGCTTCTCCTCCCTTTCGTGGTGCTTCGGGCCGCTTCGGCGGCCCGAACCTTTTCGGGAGGGATAAACTAGGCCAAAGAGGAGAAGAGATGGCTCTTTTCAGTCGTCCTACCGTCTCGCGCTTTGACGAGCTCCGTCGGATCGTCGAGAGAGATCCCTCCTCGCGACAGTTCCTGGCGCTGGCCGAGGAGTATCGGCGAGCGGGCAAGGCGCGCGAGGTGATCGAGACGCTGGAGAAGGGCCTCCGTTCGAATCCCGGTTACGTGGCGGCGCACGTGGCTTTGGGACGGGCTTATCAGCAGGTCGAGAAGCTGAACGACGCGATCCGGTGTTTCCAGGCGGCGTTGAAGCACGACGCGCAGAACCTCGTCGCGATCCGTCAGCTCGGCGATACGTATCTCAAGAAGGGCGACAAGGTCGAGGCGATCAAGAAGCTGAAGCTGTTCCGGGGTCTGAGCCCAGGCGACCGGGACGTCGAGGTCCTGATCCAGCAGCTGGACGCGGAGCTGAACCCTCCGAAGCCGCAGGCCGCGGGGGCACCGCAGCCGAGACCGATCGGGGCGCCCCGTTCCTCGGTGATGCGCCGGAGCACGTCCTCGTACTCGGTCACGACGCCACGCCCGGCCCACGAGATCACGGGCGCGATCGAGACGCGGCCCCCCGCGGCCCCCCTGCATCTGCCGCCGCCGCCCGTCTTTTCGGCGCCCGTGGCGCCCCCTCCACCTCCAGCCGCCCCGGCGCGGCCCTCGGCCCCCGTCAGCGCTTCCGGTTTCTTCACGGGGTTCTCGTACGGGCAGGTGCCCGAGCCAAGTCCCTTGCCGACGACGCGACCGGGAGGCGCGGGCGCGACAGTGCGTCCGCCCGGGAGTCCGCAGCCATTCGCTCCACCGGCGATGACCCAGCCGACGGCTCCCTTCGGATCGAGCTTTGCCGCGCCGCCTCCGCCCACGAAGACGATTCCGCCGTTCGGCAGGGCGGACACGCCGTCCTCGCCGGGACGGGCGCCCCGGGAACCGGCCACGTCGCCCGTCGTCCATCGGCCGATTCCGCGGCCGGAACCTCCCCCGAAACCCTCTCCGATCCTGGAGATGACGTTCGACGGCTCCCGGGCGACGAAGGAGTCCCCGCCGCCGCCCGTGGCGGCAGCGAGCGCAAGGGACCGTTCCTCGTGGTCCGACGTCGCTCCAGCCACCCCGCAACCGGCGACGAGCCCCGTGAGCACCTCTCCGGTCGCTCCTGTCCCAGAGCCCATCATGAGCTTCGAGGAGCCGCCGGAGCTCCCAGGCCTTCCGGAGCCGCTGGCGGTGGCGGCGGTGCCGGACCTCGAGCCCGAGCCGCTGATGTCGATGCCGGTGCCGCCACTCGCGGAGATGCCGCCTCCGGCCCCGTTCGAGGCGCCTGTGCGAGCGGCGGCTGTGAACGCGACGCCTTCCGACGCCGCGGTGCCCGACCCGCTCGCCCCGTTCAGCGGTGCGTTCGAAGCCATCACGTCCATCGAGGGAAGGGTCGACAGCGCGAGCTTCGCCTTCCCGCTCGCCGAGGAGGAGCGCCTCGCTCCCCCGCCGGAGCCCGGAGGCTTCCAGCCGCCTGGCGGAGACGCGGCCGGAGGGGTCCCGGATTCGCGGTCCGGAAAGGACGCGGTTTGGTCCCTCGATGTGAACGCGAACGCCACGCCTTCCGTCGCCTCGGCGCCGGAATGGGAGGCGTTCGACGCGGCCGAGTCGCCGGAAGCCGGTGCCGAAGGTGGGTCCCTCGGGCTCGCGGCTCCATTCGAGGCAATCGAGGAGGAGCCGGCGACCCGTCCTCCGTCTGTCGCCGAGCCGCCGCCCCTTGTCAGCGAGACGCTCGCGGATCTCTATCGTCAGCAGGGCCATGTCGAGGCCGCACGCGAGGTCTACGAGACACTTGCGCGGACGGCGCCCTCGGGTGAAAAGGCCGACGAGTACCTGTCGCGGGCAGAGACCCTCGGGCTGGAAGGGGTCGCGGCGGGCGACGGAATGGCCGGGCTGGAAGCGGAAACGGCAGAGGCCAGGGAGTTCACAGAAATCGCGCGAGCCGCCCTGGTCACGGGCGAAAAGGGAGTCCCGGCCCCGGAAGTCGCGGAAGAACCCGAGGTCTCGGGAACCATTGAGATCATGGGAGCTCCGGGAGTCTCACTCCATCCAGAGGGCGCCCCGCCGGAGATCTTGGCCGAGCCGCCTTCGCTCGGCCTGCTCGACTCCGCTCTTTCGGCGCCCTTCGAGGCCGCCGACGAAGAGCTGCCGCCGGTGGCCGTCACGGCCGTGTCCGAGCCCGTGCCCGTGGCTCCGGCTCTCGACGCCGCTCGAGGCGAGCGGGAGGCACGAGAGGTGGCTCCGGAACCGACCCTTGCGGCGGAGTCCGAAGAGCTTCAGGAAGCCGTGGTGGCGTCCGCGGCAGTCGCCAGGCCGGCCGAGAGGCTGCGCCTGTGGGCATCGCGATTCCCTCCCCGCGAGGAGGTCGCGCTCGGCGATATCGGCGCGGTCCTCCAGCAGCTCGTGTCGAGGGCTCCCGGCATCCAGAGCGCCATGGTGACGGACCGCGAGGGGCTGCCCCTCGCCGTTGCGGGCGAAGGTGGGGCGTCGCTCGAGGGCCTGGCCACCGAGCTGACCTCCTTCTGGCGAAGCGTCCAGCGCGCGCGAGAGGACGTCGGAGGGGGGCCTCTCCGACACCTCACGGTGTCGGCGGGGCACGGCGCGGCGCTCGTCTCCTCCATCACTTCGGAGTACTCTCTGGTCCTCCAGCTCTCGAAGGGGCCGTCGACCGGCCGGGCCCGCTACGAAGCGAGCCGAATCGCCGCTCAGCTCCGTCCGGCGTTTTCGTGAGCACAATCGGAAGAGAGGGAATCGTGTTTGAACCGCAGATACCCCGGACGGACCACCTGCTCGACGTGACCGCGCGCCTCGAATCGGGCGCGGGTGGGAGGCGAAAGTGACGGTCAAGGAGATCAAGGAGCTCGTCGACCTCGTTGCGCGGCGCGGTCTGGCGGGCCTGGAGATCGAGAAGGCGGGCTTCCGGCTGAAGATCGAAGGCCCCCGTCCGGATTCCCCCGTCGCTCGCCGAGCCGCCGAGCCGCCCGTCGTGGCCCACGTCGTGACGGAGCCCGCGCCCCTGGCAGCCCTGCCGTCGGCGTCGGCGGCCCCCACGAAGCCAGCCGTGGCCGATGGCCTGCACGTTCTTCCGTCCCCGATCGTGGGGACGTTCTACCGGGCCGCGAACCCGGATTCCGAGCCTTTCGTGAAGGTCGGAGACGTCGTCGAGAAAGGCCAGACGCTCTGCATCATCGAAGCGATGAAGCTCATGAACGAGATCGAGGCCGACATCGCTGGCACGATCGTCACCGTCCACCCGCAGAACGGCCAGCCGGTGGAGTTCGGCGAGAAGCTCTTCTCGATCCAGCCGCGGTAGATGTTCAAGAAAGTCCTCGTCGCCAATCGCGGAGAGATAGCCCTCCGGATCATCGCGGCCTGCAAGGAGCTCGGGGTCGCGACCGTCGCCGTCCACTCGGAGGCCGACCGGGATTCGCTCCACGTGCGGGCCGCCGACGAGTCCGTCTGCATCGGGCCGTACGCGCCGTCCGCGTCGTACCTCAACATCACGTCCCTCGTCGCGGCCGCCGAGATCACCGGCGCCGACGCGCTCCATCCCGGCTACGGCTTCCTGGCCGAGAACGCGCACTTCGCGGAGATCCTCGAGGAGGTGGGCCTCACCTGGATCGGCCCCTCGCCCGACGCCATCCGCAGGATGGGCGACAAGTCCGTGGCCAAGACCACCGCGAAGAAGGCGGGTTGTCCCACCGTTCCCGGGAGCCCAGGGCCGCTCGACTCGATCGAGGACGCCATGAACTTCGCGTCGCGGATCGGGTACCCCGTCCTCCTCAAGGCGGTCGCAGGAGGCGGCGGACGTGGGATGCGTGTGGCCAGGACCGACAAGGAGCTGGCGGCGGCCTTCGAGCTCGCCACCACCGAAGCCGAGCGGGCGTTCGGGAACGGGCAGGTCTACCTCGAGAAGTATCTGGCCGAGCCCCGCCACGTCGAGATCCAGGTCTTCGGGGACCGCTTCGGGAACATCGTCCACCTCGGGGAGCGCGAGTGCTCCCTCCAGCGCCGCCACCAGAAGATCATGGAGGAGTCGCCGTCGCCCGCGCTCTCCGACGAGCTCCGCTTCAAGATGGGGTCCGCCGCGGTGGCCGCGGCGAAGGCGGTCGACTATGTCGGCGCCGGTACGGTGGAGTTCCTGCTCGACACCGACGGGTCCTTCTACTTCATGGAGATGAACACCCGGATCCAGGTGGAGCATCCGGTCACCGAGATGGTGACGGGCTTCGACCTCGTGAAGGAGCAGATCCGTGTGGCGGCAGGCATCCCGCTCTCGTTCGGCCGCCTTCCCAAGCGGCCCGGGGACACCTGGCGGTCGCGCGGGCACGCCATCGAGTTCCGCGTGAACGCCGAGGATCCCGAGACGTTCGCGCCGTCGCCGGGGACCATCACCACGTTGCATCTGCCCGGCGGGCCGGGTGTCCGCGTGGACACGGCGGCGTACTCGGGATGGAAGATCCCACCCTACTACGACTCCCTCATCGCGAAGCTCATCGTCCATGGCCGCGATCGCGAGGAAGCGATGGCGCGCGGAAAGCGCGCGCTCGAGCTCTTCATCGTCGAGGGGGTCAAGACGACGATTCCGCTCCACCTCCGGCTGCTCGAGGAGCCCGACGTCCGTCATGGCCGCGTCTCCACGAAGTGGCTCGAGCGCTGGCTCGCGGCGCGAGAGAAGGGTTGACCGGCGGAATCCTCCCCAGCCTCTACGGCCTGACCGATCCCCGCGGCGAACGGAATCTGAGCGCGCGGGACGCCGTCGAGCTCCTCGTCCGCGGCGGGATCCGGCTGGTCCAGGTGCGCGAGAAACGCGGACCGGACCGCCAGCGCCTGGAGGCGGCCCGGGAGGCTGTGGCGCTCGGCCATCGGCTGGGCGCGACCGTCGTCGTGAACGATCGCGCCGATCTCGCCTTGCTGTCGCTCGCCGACGGGGTCCACCTCGGTGAGGACGACCTCCCGGACACGCCCGTGAGGCGACTCCTCGGCCCGCGGCCGTTGATCGGCGTCTCCACCCACGCCGTCGCCGCCGCGCGGCTCGCGATGACGGGCGCGGCGTCCTACGTGGCGCTGGGACCGATCTTCGAGACGCGTTCCAAGTCCTCGGTGTTCGCGCCGCTCGGCATCGACGCCATCGCCGCCGCCGCGATCGGGAAGACGAAGCCGCTGGTCGTGATCGGCGGCATCCGTCCTGAGGACGTTGGCGCCTGCCTGGCCGCGGGCGCGGACTCCGTCGCCATGATCGCCGGGCTCCTCGACGGGGACGTGGAGCGGAACGTCGCCGCCGCGCTCTCGTCGGCGGCTCGAGCCGGAGTCGAGATCTCGTGAGCCGCATCTACCTCGTCGGCTTCATGGGCAGCGGCAAGACGACGGTGGGCGGCCTCCTCGCCGAGCGGCTCGGCGTTCCGTTCGTCGATCTCGACCAGGTCTTCGAGTCGATGAGCGGAAGGACGATCCGGGAGATGTTCGAGCTCCACGGCGAGCCCTGGTTCCGGCAGCGCGAGACCGAGCTCCTTCGCGGCACGGCCGACCTCCCGGAAGCCGTGATCGCGCTGGGCGGCGGGACGTTCGTCTTTCCCGAGAACGCCGCGTTCATCCAGGAGCACGGTGTCTCCGTCTTCCTGGACGCCTCCTTCGACGTCATCGCCGAGAGGATTCGCGGCAAGGGCGATCGGCCGCTGTTCCGCTCGCTGGAGGAGGCCCGAAAGCTCTACGAGGCCCGCATTCCTTGGTATAAGATGGCAAGCTGGGCGATTCCGGTGAGTGAAAGCGAAAGCGTTAGCGCGGTCGTCGATCGAGTGGAAGCGATCGTCCGGAAAGGGGTCCGGTAGTTGCGGTACCTCCTCGTCTCTGATCTCCACTCGAACGATGAAGCCCTCTCGGCCGTACTTTCCAGAGTCAAGCGGAAGAAGTTCGATCGCGTCGTCTGTCTGGGCGACTTCGTCGGCTACGGCTCCGATCCGAACAAGGTCCTCGATCGCTTCCGGACGCTCCCTCGCACCACGATCGCGATACGCGGAAACCACGACAAGGTGGTCTCCGGCATCGACGCCGGCGAGATGTTCAACCCGCCGGCGCTCTTCGCGGCCCGCTGGACCACCGAGAGGCTCTCGAAGGAGAACCTCGAGTTCCTGCGCCGGCTTCCCGTGGGTCCGGTCGTCGTCGACAACCTGTTCGTCGTCTGTCACGGCTCGCCGCTCGACGAGGACGCCTACATCTTCTCCGACTTCGACGCCTCGATGAACTTCGTCCACATGAACCGGCTCGATCGCGACATCCAGGTCTGCTTCTTCGGCCACAGCCACATCCCGTCCATCTTCACGCTGGAGCCCGAGGGGATCCGCGTGGAGGCCGTGCGCGGCGCCCGCGCGCGGCTGAAGCTGGAGGCCGGCAAGCGCTACCTGATCAACCCGGGCTCGGTGGGGCAGCCGCGCGACCGGAACCCGAAGGCGAGCTACGCCATCTTCGACGCGAAGGAGATGACGGTCCACTTCGACCGTGTCGCCTACGACGTCCAGTCCACGAGGCGAAAGATCCACCGCGCCGGCCTTCCCACGATGCTCGGCGACCGGCTCGTCGTCGGACTGTAGGACTGTAGGACCGTCGCCCGCGTAACGCCGGCCCCAGCCCCGGCCCCGGGCTCGGCGGCGGTGCTCGACGGCCTGCCTCGTCCAGGCTGACATCGGCCGTTTGTCGATAGTCCGTTCTGGTGCCGGGATCCCTTAAGCTCAGCAGCGTATGCGAGTGAGGCGGATCGCCCTCCCCCTGGCCTTGATCCTCGGCGTTACGGCCTGTGTCGACTTCGGCTCCCCGCCAGGGCCGCCGGACGGGACGTACGCGGAACGGCTCGTCATCTTCGCCGGGCTCCTCCGGATGGAGGACCGTCGCGACTACGAGCCCCTCCTCACGAGCCGCGCGGCCATCTCGCCCGATCCGTGGGTGCGCGCGAAGGCCGCGCTCGCGGTCGGCCGGCTGCGCGATCCGGCCGGCTCGCCGTATCTCGTGATCCTGCTCCGGGACGAGGCGGTGGAGGTCCGGCGCGCGGCCGCGTTCGCTTCGGGGCTGGCCGGGGATGCGCGGCTTCTACCGCACCTCCAGCGCGCCCTCGCGGACGACGACCCGAGAACCGTCGATCTCGCGATCGAGGCGCTCGGAAAGCTGGGCGGGAAGGAGGCGCTGGACGCGCTGACGAGGCTCGCGACCGAACGGCCCTCGGCCGCGCAGGCGCT
>Ga0154020_10003126_pt1 | contig 20021 bp, 14 predicted proteins | sample Klosneuvirus_201_FD_109709 | JGI IMG/M metagenome (GOLD analysis project Ga0154020, IMG submission 109709) | Active sludge microbial communities from wastewater, Klosterneuburg, Austria - Klosneuvirus_20160825_MG | ecosystem: Engineered > WWTP > Aerobic digester > Activated sludge | place... | reverse complement strand
GCCGAGATCCGTAAATGTCATCAGGAAGATGATGAGCAGCAGGAATAGAGCGACGCCGATGCCGACGGTCAGGCGCTCGGTCCGCTTGGGATTCCGATTGCGCTCCAAAATATCGTCGAGACGACCCACGGCTTCATGGTAACAGGCGCGCCATGTCCTCGCAGGCAGCGAAGGTGGTGGTGTTTTTGGGCGCCTTGGGCGTCGCGACGTATTTCATCGTGACCAAGGTCGGAAAGGACCCGAATCGCGATGCAAAGAACCGTGTCGAAGCGGTGATCAAGGAGGCGCGAAGCTCCGATGCGGGAGCGAAGAAGCTCGACGACGTGTTCGCGTCGCCGGACTTCTCGCTCGTCGCACACGAGACGCAGCAACGCGCCGGCATCGAGGTCATCCGCATCGCGGCATCACGAGCCGCGTCCGACAAAGTCGATCACGCGAACCGCCTCGTGCGGCGCTATCAACTGTTGCCGGTCAGCGTGCAAGGCGACTCCGTGCTCGGCGAAGTGTTGACCACGCTCGACGGCTGGGCCGGCGGAATGAAGGCGGCCGAGGACGGCGATGCCCGCATCGCGATCCTGCGCCAGGCAAAGCTGATCTCGGATCCCGCGCACCAAGCCGACATCTCGACCAAGCTCGCGACCGCGAAGCTCGAGGTCGCGCTGACGAAGACCGCGTCGCAGCCGCTCGAAGCGCTCGCGTTGTTCGTGGAAGAGCCGGTCGCGCCGACCGGCATCGACGAGGCGGGCAAGCTGCTCGCACAGCTCGTCGAAGCGCCGTCGCTGCTCGATGAAGCGGGTCGCGATCTCGACGCGTGGCTGGCCGCCGCGAAGGACACGCCGCTCCGCGCGAAGATCGCCGAGCAGCGCGATCTCGCGAAGGCCGCCGCCGCCGAGCTCGAGGGCGAGAAGACGCCCGCCGAGCTGCTCGCGATGCAGAAGAAGCGCCCGTGGGATCAGCACGTCGCGATCCGCCTCGCGCTCCACGATCTCGACGAGGGCAAGCCCGCCGCGGCCGAAGCGCGCCTACAAGCGTTCGGCAAGCCATCGCTGCTCGTGCGCGACGGCCGCATGGTGCTCGCGCGGATCGCGATGCAGCAAGGCAAGCTCGACGTCGCCGACGAGCTCGTATCGTCGATGCTCGGCGGTCGCTTGCAGCAGTTCGTCGGTGCGAGCGCGGCGTTCGAGCAAGCGGCGCTCGACCTGCAGAAGTCGATCGAGGATCGCCTGAAGACCGGCACGCTCCCGCAGGACGTGCTGTCCAAGCTCGAGACCGCGTCCGAGGCGAAGCAGCGCGAGCTCGTCGACGAGTGGATCAGCGCGACGATGCGTAACGACGCGAACCTGACCGAGAGGCGCGAGAAGATGATCGCGCTCGGCGACGTCGTCAGCGCTTCGATCTTCGCGGGAACGATCAAGGTGCAGCGCGCGCAAGCGATGACCGGTCCGGCGCGCGACGCGATGCTCGCCGCCGCCGAGAAGACGTTCCTCGCCGTGCGCACCGCCGCCGAGGGCCAGCCCGAGTATCACCTCGGCCTCGGCGAGATCTACGCGCGCCTCGGCAAGGTCGCCGAGTCCGACAAGGAGTTCCAGAGCGTCCTCGATCGCAAGGAAGACGCGCTCACCATCGCCGTCGCGAACATCTATCGCAACATCGGCAACCCCGAGCGCGCGACGAAGATCACGACGGATCTCTACAACGCGGCGACCGATCCGAAGGTGAAGTACTCGGCGGCATTCATGCTGTACCACCTCGGCCGCAACGACGAGGATCAGGAGAAGTGGCTCAAGGTCTCCGACCCGAACAGCGAGTCGGTGAAGATCGCCCTCCTCGAGCTCGAGGCGACCAAGCTCCGCAAGAAGGGAGACTTCGCCGCGTGCGATCGCAAGTTCGAGCAAGCCGCGAAGGCCCACCTCGAGATCGCGGCGCGCAGCGAGGCCGGTTACAACAACGCCGCGATCGCGCACATGCAGCGCTACGCGTGCTCGGGCGATGTCGCGAGCCTCGCGGACGCGGAGAAGGTGCTCGACCGCGCATACCGCGCCGCGAGCGACTCGCCGATCGTCGTCGCGAACTTCGCGTCGATCTTGCTGTCCAACACCTACCTGCGCGTGATCGCGAAGCGGATCGACATCAAGGCGATCAAGCTGACGCAGTCCGAGGCATACGACCTGATCGAAGCGCTCCTCGATGGACCGGAGCGCGCGCAGGTGCTCGCGGACTTCAACGCGGATCCCGCGTATCGCAAGGCGTTCCAGCTGTACACGCAGCTCGAGGTGCTCCAGCCGAACAGCACGTCCGCCTACTCCGCCGCCCTCTCGCACGCGAAGTTCGCGCGTGACGCGGCCGAGGCAGCCGCCGTCGTCGATCGTCTGAAGCGCGCGCCGAAGCTCGACACGAGCGAGACCAAGACCGCGCGCGACGAGTTCATCGCCGGCAAGACCGACGCGCGAATCAAGGAAGACCTCGACGCGCAGATCACGCGCCTCGAGCCGCTACTCACGGCGAAGGGGTTGTCGGCGCGCACGCAAGCCGCGGTGGCGTACCTGCTCGCGCACGCGCTCGGTCGCGAGGGCATCGTGTTCGGGAACCTCGAGCAGGTCGCGAAGGCGGCGGCGCTCGACGCCACGGTCGACAAGGGGTGGCCGGGCCTCCACACCGACGGGCTCGCACACGTGATCGTCGACCAGATCGGCCTCGCACTCGACAAGGACCGCTGGGTCAAAGAGCGCCGCGTGCGCAACGCAGCCGCGGTCCTCGACCAGCTCGCCGCCGATCCACTCGTAGCGAAGATCAAAGCGGATCCGAAGTGGGCGCAGGTCGCGCCGCTGCTGCGTGCGATCAAGACCACGCCCGGCATCGCGGACCTCCGCCTCGCGCGGCAGACCGGCGACGCCGAGGCGATCGCGAAGGTCGCGGTCGTCCTCGACGACAAGCTGACCCGGCTCGACCGCGAGTTCGACAAGATCGCCGATCCGTCGTCGCCGACGAACGCCGAGGACCTCGCGCTCCTCGACAAGCGCTAGCTACATCGTGAATTCGACGAGGTACTCGATGCGCTGCTGCTTGCCATCGTAGATCACGAACTCGTCGTCGTCGAACTCGGTGCCGCGCACGCCGTGGCACGAGTCGAAGCCCTTGGGCGGCGCCTTGAGGCCGTACGTGATCTTCGTGAACTTCTTCTGCTTGCCGAGCGCGACGCGAGTCACGGCCATGAACCGCGTCTTCTTCTTGCCCGGGTACGTGTAGTTCGCGGCGGTGCACGACGCGTCACCGAAGTAGATGCCGCTGCCGAGCCAGCCTTCGTCGGTGCGATCGACACCGAGGCTGACGACGATCTTCGGCAGCAGGATGCCGCGCGTCAGGATGCCGACCCAGTTCTTGATATTGGAGCCGTGGAACAGCAGCTTCTCGTTGCCGATCTTCGTCTTGAAGTCGTTCCACTCGCCCGGCCGCTTCACGCCGAACACGTTCTTCACCTTGATGCTCTTGCGCGCGATCTGGCTCTTCACGACGTGATCGCTGATCTTCTTGAAGTCCGGCGACGACGACGACAGCGCCTTCAGCTCGGCACCGAGCGCTTCGTAGCGGCTCTGCACGTCGTCCTCGAACAGGACGTTCTTGCCGCCGTGATCGCTATCGTTGACCTTGAGCATGTCCTTCATCAGCTGCAGCGTCTCCTGCTTCTGCTGGAACGCGGCCATCGAGTCGATCACCGCTGCTTCGATGGCCTTGCGCGTGCGGCCGAGGCGATGCGGGACGACCGTATAGAACTCGCCCGACTTGTCGATCATGTCGTCGCGGTTCTTCTTCTTCTGTTTGAACATCGTGTACAGCTCGTCGAGGATGTCTTCACCCTTCTCGATCTGTCCGAGCGTCAGCACGCCGAGCGGCGTCTCGATGCCCTGCGCCGTGATCTTCGCGTTCACGGTCTGCGTCAGTGCCGTCGTCGCTTCCGAGTACAGATAGCTGACGAGATCCTGGATCTCTCTGTCGATCGTGACCTTCTTCGCCGCGACCTTCGCCGGCTTCTTGCCATCGGCCTTCGCCTTCTTGTCGGCGAGCTTGAGCGTCTTCGCGTCGACGTTGCCGCTGCTCGTGCCACGCGAGGCTTGCGAGCCGATGTTGCTCGACGCGAGCGCGAGCTCTTTGTAGCCCTTCCGCGGCGACGTCTTCTGCTTGTAGATCGAGTTGTAGAGCGACTCCGCCGACTGCTGCGTCGGGCAGAACCGGACCTCTTTCTGTCCGGCGTTCGGATTCGTGTCGAGATCGTCGGTGCGACCGTAGTGCGTGAACACGCAGAACGGGCTCGGCCCTTTTCCGCTGTGCAGCTCGATCGCGTAGTACTTGTTGTTGTTGTTCTTGATGTCGGTGACCTGAAGAACGGCCTTCTTCACGACCGTGATGTTCGTGAGCTTCGGCGTTTTCGGATCATCGAACTTCCACGTCTTCACGTCACCCATGTGACGGCCAGCTTAATACGGGTGGTGGTGTCCCTTCACGCCGTCCAGGTGCGGATGTGGATGTACGTGATGATGGTGAGCGTCGCGCTGATGCGGGTGCGCACCATGAGGGTGCTCGTGCGAGCTGTGGCGATGCGTTGGTTTCGGCGTCTCGACGCGCGTCGGAGCGGCGCTCCCGCCATGCGTGGTTTGCGTCGACGTCCGAGTCTCGGGACATCCCGCGAACAGGATCAGCGCGAGCGCGATGCGCGTCACGGCTTCTTCTTCGGCGGTGCCGACGCCATCTTCTTCTTCAGGGCCGCGAGCTCGTCGTCGACGCCCGCGGGCTTCTTCGTGCCCTGCGATCCGGAGCGCGGGGACGATTGCTTCGGTGCGCTCGCGGTGGACGCGCCTGGCGTGCCCGCGCGTCGCTTCATCTCGCTGAGCGCGTCGTCGATCGAGGGCTCCTTGCGCGGCCGCGGTGCGGGCCCCGTGTCCATGTCGTCCGAGCTCGGCGCCGAGCGTGGCCGCGGGTTACTCGCCGCGGGGATGTCCTGTATCTGGGCGTACACGCGCTCGAGCTCGGCGAGCTCGGTCTCGAGCGTCGCGAGCTCGGCGAGCAGCGAATGCATCCGCGCGCGCTCGCTGTCGGCTTTGCGCTCGAGCTGCGTGGCCTCGTCGGTCTCGCCGCGCGCTGTCGCCCCCTTGGCCTGATCGGACAGCTTCGTCGCCGCATCGCGCGACGCCATCATCGACTTCGTCATCTCGGCCTTGCGCGCCTTGACCTCGTCGCGCAGCCGCCCGATCTCCGCGCGGTCCACACTCGGTGCGGGCTCCGCCGGTGCACCGCCGAGATCCTCGAGCTCCCCGGGCATCGCCGTCGACGCCGCCGCCGCACTCGCCGCTGCACTCGCCGCACGAACGCGATCGCGCGTCGCCGCCTGCGCCGCGATCCGCCGCTCGTCGACGACGCCGCGCTTGTCCGCCGACACCGCCGCGACGATATCCGCGACCTGATCCGCACCGTCCGCCGTCGGCGATGGCGGGGTCCCACCGAACGCTGACTCGAGCGCGCTCGACAACAAGAGCAGACCCTTCGCGCCGACGCCGCGCTTGCGCACTTCCATCGCAGCCGCGTGCTTCGCGGAGTTCGCGATCGTGTCGTCGACGAGCGCGACCAGCTTCCCGCCGACGAGCAACGCGCGCGCGAGCACGTCCGGACGCGGGCGCGCGACGATGGCATCCGCCGCGCGCCAGAGCAGCGCCGCATCCGCCGTGGCGCCGAACAGCTTCCCGCGCAGCCCGAGCGTCGGCACTTGTCGGCGCAGCACCGCGGCTGCCTCGACATCGGTCCCCGCATCGAACAAGAACGTCATGTGATCGCTGCCGTCGAGGAGCGACAGCTGCAGCGCGAGCTGCCCCGTCTGCTCCGCGCCCAACCCGGCGACCTCGACGAGCGCGACCTTGCCGCTCAGCTTGAACCGCGTGCGCAGGCTCGCGCGATCGTGCGCGCCCGCATCCGCGAAGATGCGCTCGCCGATCGCCCCGACGACCAGGATGCGCTCGCCCTCCACGCCGGCATCGGCCAACGCGACCGCCGCGAGCTCGTCGACGGCGACATACCGATCGCACCCCGTGTTCGCCCACGCGGCCGCGGGATCCAGCTCGCCGACCACGCCGATCACCGGCGCCGCGCTGATCGACGGCTCGACGTGATCGCGCGCCACCGTCAACGCGACCGCGGCATGCGGGTCGAACACGATCGCCGCATCGGGCGGGGTCAACTCGAGCTCGCGCTTCAACCGTCGCTCGGCACCCTCGCCGAGCAGAGCGCGCCGCACGCGATCGGCCACACCGCCCCCACCGCCGCCTGCGCTACCGACATCGATCGCGCGCACGCGCATCCCGGCAGCCTCGATCGCCGCGAGCACCGGCACCACGCTGGACGCGGGCGCGCCGGAGCTGGTCACGATCAGCACCTGGGTCTCGCTCACGAGCGCTCCACCACGTTCGATGGGCGGCGCCCCGAGAGCACCGCGATCACTGCATCTGCACAGAGCCGAGCCATCTGAGTCCTCGCCTCGGTGGTAGCCGATCCGATGTGCGGCGCCAAGACCACGCGCTCCGAGGCTCGCAACCGCGGGTGGATCTCGGGCTCGCGGGCATAGACATCGAGGCCCGCGGCAAACAGCTGCCCGCGGTCCAGCGCTTCCGCGAGGGCTGCTTCGTCGACGCAACCGCCGCGCGCGGTATTCACGAGGACCGCGGTCGGCTTCATCGAGGACAACCGGCGGGCGTCGACGAGGTTTCGGGTATCGGGGGTGAGGGGGCAGTGAAGCGAGACGACGTCGGCGGTCGCGAACAGGGTGTCTAGCTCGACGCGCTGGGCGACCTGGCGGACATCGAACTGCGAGAACACGCCCGACGACGATGGGTCCGACGACGATGGACCCGACGACGATGGAACCGACGACGATGGAACCGACGACGATGGAACCGACGACGATGAACCCGACGACGATGGGGCCGACGCGTAGACGACGCGCATGCCAAACCCGTACGCGCGCCGAGCCATCGCTTGCCCGATCCGCCCGAAGCCCACGATACCGAGCGTCTTGCCGAGCATGGATTGTCCGAGCAACTGATCGAGCCCCCAGCCATGCCATTGGCCCGCGCGGACCAGGCGCTCGCCTTCACCGAGCCGGCGCGCCGCGGCGAGCATCAGCGTGAACGCGAGCTCGGCGGTGGCTTCGGTGAGCACGTCGGGCGTGTTCGCCACGACGATATTGCGCGCCGCGAGCGCGGCGAGGTCGAGGTTGTCCACGCCGACCGCGCAGTTCGCGACGACCTTGAGCTCCGGAGCCCGATCGAGGACGCGCGCGTCGATCCGATCGAGCAGCAGGCACACGAGCGCGTCGGCGTTCGCGAGCTCCACGTGATCGATCCCGACGTGCCCTTCCGCGGGAACGTCGACCGTGGTGCCGGGAAGTGCAGCGGTCACGAGCGCTGCCAGATCGATCGGCAGGGCCGAGGTCGCGACGACGTGCACGGGAGGAGCATAGCTGTCCCGCGCGCGGCCCTGCTGGCGGCGGGCACGAACTCGTGCTGGTCCACGCGGGCTGGTACCGTCCTCGACATGAACAAGCTCGCGACCCTCTTCCCGATGTTGCTGGTAGCAGCCTGTGGTGACGACGGCGGCACCGGCACACCCGTGGACTCCGGTGGCTCCAACATGGACGCGGGTTCTGCCGCCAAGGTCGTCGCGGTGGCCTGCCCTGCCACGCCCGCCGCGACGGTGATGACCGTGAACGGCACCGACTCCTTCATGCCGATGAACACGACGATCTCGACCGGTGGCGTCGTGAAGTTCGTGATGTCGACGCTGCACAACGTCGAGCCGAACCCGATCGCGCCGATGTCGGACCCGAACACCCGCGTGAACTTCGGGGAGACGAAATGTTTGCGCTTCGACGCAGCCGGTGCGTACGGCATCTACTGCACCACGCACTCGTTTGCCGGAACGATCACGGTCCAGTAAACCCGTCGGTGAAAAGAATGCGCACGCTCGGTGGCGTGTTAGGTAGAAGACGTGCGCGCGCTTCTGATGGTGATGTTGACGACCGGCGTGGCGATGGCCAAGCCCGAGACCACGGCGGTGAACGAGACGGTGAACGACAAGCCCGCCGTCGAGAAGCCGAAGCCGAGCAAGAGCTCCGACGAGCCTCCCGGTGGCCTCCTCTCGCTCACCGATGACCCGGTGTTCGGCAAGGCCGATCGCATCGACGGCGACGAAGCGAAGAACGTCGTCGCGTTCACGTTCGATGACGGGCCGAACCCCGAGACGACGCCGGCGGTGATCGACGCGCTCGAGAAGTACGACGTACCGGCGACGTTCTTCATCGTGACGAGGCGGCTCGAGGGAAAGCATGGCGAGAAGCCGCGCGAGATCCTGAAGCGCCAGCTCGACGCGGGGTTCACCGTCGGGAGCCACTCGATCTCGCACCCGAACCTCAAGTTCGCGTCGAAGGACAAGCTCGCGAAGGAGATCGATGGCTCGATCCGGACGCTGTCACCAGCGGCGGGTCAGCCGATCGGACTGTTCCGGTTTCCGTTCGGTGCGACGAACAAGCTCGGGCGCGCGCGGGTGAAGAAGCTCGGATTGACCGAGGCGTTCTGGAGCGTCGACACGCTCGATTGGAAGGCGAAGAACGCCGACAAGCTGCGCAAGACGGTGTTCTCGATGATCGTGAAGCAGAAAGGCGGCGTGGTGCTGATGCACGACGTGAAGCCGATCACCGCGAAGATCATCGCGGATGTTCTCGATGACCTCGAGGCCGAGAACTGCCAGCGGCTCGCCGCCAAGCAGGAGCCGATCGTGCCGGTGTCGCTGCACTACTTCCTGAAGGACGGAAAGACCGCCCGCCCGCTCCCCGACGCGGTGATCAAGCGGACCGCGACCTATCGCGCGAACCTGCCGGCTCGCTGCGCGAAGCGGCCGGCCAAGCCGATCGAAGCAGCTCCGACAGCCCCCGTTCCCGCACCGGCCAGCACCCCCGCAAAGACAGCGATCCCCGCGAAACCTTAGAGGGAGAACACCCCTCAGGATTCGTTTGACAACCACATCGAACCACACTAGGGTCCGCGCCTCTCAGGGACCCATAGGTCGACGGGGAAGCGTGGAATTGTCATGGAATCATCAAAGCTTGCGGGTGCGCGGACGCGCGCCGATTGGTCTGTCATGGCGCCGGTAACCCTCGACTACAACACCCCCTTGCCCAGCGCGCTTCCAGGCAAGCCGGAAGACAACGTTCGCACGGAGCAGACCCCGACGTTCGAGATGACAGACCTCGCCGACCTCGGCGATGGGTTCGGTGAAGGCGAGAACGAGCGCACCGTGGTGGTGAGCGCGGCGTACGAGCTGCGCCCCAAGTTCACGGGCCGCGCGCGTGCGATGGAGCAGCTCGTCGCGATCGCGGACAAGGCATTCTCCGAACGCACGATCGGCTTCGCCGTGATCACCGGCGAGCCCGGCATGGGCAAGAGCCGCATGATCAGCGAGCTCGTCACGCGCGTTCGCGCGAAGCACCCGACCACCGCCACGCTGACCGGCATCGCGGACGAGAACGCGCACGCGTACGGTCCGGTCGCACGCGCGCTCACGCAGCGGTTCGGCCTCGTGCCCGGCGAGGATGCGACCGAGAGCCGCGACAAGATCCAAGCCGGCGTCGCCGAAGTCGTCAAGCCGCAGCAGGTCCCCGAGGTCGCGCACCTCGTCGCGCACTTGCTGCGCGTTCCGTTCGAGGACAGCCCGGTCGTCACCCCGCTCCTCGAGTCACCGCAGCGCCTCGAAGCGCGCCTGTTCATGGCGCTCAAGCGGTTCTTCACGGCCGAGTCCGAGCGTCACCCGTTGGTGATCGTGATCGAGAACCTCGAGCTCTGCGGTCAGGACACGATCAACTTCCTGCACTACCTCGCCGCGGGCATGCGCGAGACGCGCGTGATGCTGCTCGGCACCGGCACGCCGAAGGTGTACGAGCGCCATCCCGCGTTCGGTGACGGCGAGCTCGCCCCGACGAAGATCGAGCTCGCATCCCTGTCTCCGCTCGAGGCCGAGGATCTGATGAAGGAGCTGTGCAAGCAGCTCGGCGAAGTGCCGCCGACGTTGCTCGCGCACGCGAAGACGCTCGGCGGATCGCCGCGCGCGATCCACGAGCTCGTGCGCTTGCTCCTCGAGAGCGACGTCATCGTGCGCGAGGGCCTGATGTGGCGCATCGACAAGGCGAACCTCGCCGCGATGAAGCTGCCGAAGGGCTACGACGAAGTCGTCACCGCGCGCTTGCGCGTGATGGACTCCACGGAGCGCCGCGTGCTCGAGATGGCCGCGGTCGTCGGCGAGGTCTCGTGGCTCGATGCGATCCTGGCGCTCGAGCGCAGCTTCGCGTCGCAGATGCCCAAGGGTGCCGACCCGGACGGCCCGACGCTGCAACAGATCGCGGCGAGCGGCGACCACTCGCGGATCACGGTAGTCGCGGCGATCGGCCGCCTCGTCGAACGCGAGTGGATCGTCGAAGTGCCGCAGTCGTCGATCGCAGGCGAGAAAGAGCTGCGCATCGCGAACCCGAACCTGTGGTCCCTCGTCTACAAGACGATGGACGAGACGAAGCGCCAGAACTATCACGCGATGGTCGCGCGCTGGCTCGAGCTTCACCCCGAGGGTCGCGGCCCCGCAGCGCTCGAGGAGGTCGCGCGTCACCTCGCGCTCGGTGGCGAGCTTCGCGAAGCTGCGGTGCGCTACCGCCGCGCGGCGGATGCTGCGCGCAGCCAGTTCTCGAACGAAGCGGCGATCCGTTTGTTCGATCGCGCGCTCGCCTGCATCGGCTCCTCGGAGTCCGGCGACCTCGCGGCGCGCATCCACATCTGGCACGACCTCGGCTCGGTGTACGAGCTGATCGGCGACTTCGAAGCCGCGCTCGGCGCGTTCGAGCGCATGTTGCGCCTGTCGTGGGTCGCTGCGAGCAAGACCAAAGCAGCCGTCGCGTTCAACAAGATGGGCCGCGTGTGGCGCCGCAAGGGTGACCTCAAGCTCACCCTCGAGTACCTCGAGCGCGGTCTCGAGCTGTTCCGCGGCGCGAACGATCAGCGCGGCATCGCGGGTTCGCTCGACGACATCGGCAAGTCGCTGCACATGCTCGGTCGCTACGACGAAGCGCACGCGAAGATCACCGAAGCGCTCGCGCGTCGCGGCAAGAGCGGCGACAAGCGCGCGATCGCCACGTCGCTGTCGCGGCTCGGCGAGGTGCAGCAGGATCGCGGGCAGTACGAGTCCGCGAGCACGTGTCACCAAGAAGCGTACGATCTGCGCAAGGCCGCCGGCGATCGCTGGGGTCAGATCGTCTCGCAGAACAACCTCGCTGCTCTCGCATTCGAGATGGGCGAGTACGCGAACGCACGCGCGGGTTGGCAAGATGCTCTCGCCGAAGCCGAGCACATCGGTGCGCTCCCGCTGTGTGCGCTGATCCTCACGAACCTCGGTGAGGTCGCGCTCGTCGACGGCAAGCTCGACGAAGCGCGCAGCCGCCTCGAGAACGCACTCGAGATCATCGAGGACGTCGAGGATCGCGGCCTCGAGGCCGAGTGCTGCCGCCACCTCGCACAGCTCGAGAAGGCTCAGGGACACGCCCCCGAAGCTCGCGAGCTCGCCGAGCGCGCACTCGCCGTCGCGAAGAAGGCCGGCCTGCGCGAGAAAGAGGCGCAGGCGTACATGACCCTCGGCGATGTCATGTCGGCGAGCCTCTACGACGCGGGCGAGGAGCACCACGGGATGGCGCCCGCTGCCCTCGCGTTCTCCAAGGCGATCGACATCGTGAAGAGCATCCGGAACGAGGCCGCGCTCGGGAAGGCGCTGTTCGCGTTCGGTCGCTACAAGGCCGAGGTCGGCGAGATCTCCGACGGCAAAGACATGCTTCGTGACGCGATCATGGTGTTCAGCAAGCTCGGACTGTCGCGCCCCGTCGAGGAAGCCAACAAGCTCCTCGCCACGCTGTCCTGAGGCCCGCTCCCCGCGAGCACCTACACGAAACAATCCGCGGAAATCGTTGGGCCTGGGGTTGCCTACCCGTTGCCGGGTGGGCAACCTTCCCAAACTCGATGTTCTGGTTTTGGGTCGGCTTCTTCACTCTCGTCGCGGTGCTCCTCGCACTCGACCTCGGAGTCCTGAATCGGAAGGCCAAGGAACCGACCATCAAGTCGGCTGCCTATTGGACCGCCGGTTGGGTGACGCTCGGGTTGTCGTTCTCGGGGCTCGTCTACCTCATCTACGAGAACGGATGGCTCGGCGCCACGATCATCGGGCGCCCGGCCGGTGGTCACGGCACGGAAGCCACCATCACGTACGTCTCGGCCTACCTGCTCGAACAGGCGCTGTCGATCGACAACATCTTCGTCATCGCGCTGCTGTTCAAGTCGTTCCGCGTGCCGATGCGGTATCAGCACCGCGTCCTGTTCTGGGGAATCCTCGGCGCGATCGTGTTCCGCCTGATCATGCTCGGCGGCGGCGCGTACCTCGCCCATCGCTTCAGCTGGATCTTCTACATCTTCGGCGGCTACCTGGTGTTCCAGGGCCTCAAGCTGTTCAAGCACGACGAGGACGGCGACGAAGATACGAACAAGTCGTTCGCGGTGCGCGCACTGCGCAAGTTCGTCCGCATCCAAGACGGCGACTTCGGCGGCAAGTTCACCGTGATGATCGATGGCCGGCGCGCGCTGACCACCGTCGCCGTGTGCCTCATCTCGATCGAGCTCACCGACATCGTGTTCGCGCTCGACTCGATCCCCGCCGTGCTGTCCGTCTCGCAGGAGACGTTCATCATGGTGACGTCGAACATCTTCGCGATCATGGGACTGCGCTCGCTGTACTTCGTGCTCGCCGGCGCGATGGCCGAGTTCAAGTATCTAAAGATGGCGCTCGCCGTGCTGCTCATCTTCATCGGCGTGAAGATGATCCTGCACTCCTACGTGCACATCTCTCACGTCGTATCGCTCATCGCGATCGCCGGCATCATCGGCGCCGGCGTCATCGCATCCATCGTGTCGAACCGTCGCGAAGAGAAGGCCGCGGCGTCGCTCACGAGCATGCCGCCCGCTCCGCCCGCCGACGGTCCGCCACCCGCTCCCTGACGGCCGCGTGCGGTGCGTACGCGAACTGCGTACGCGAACGATTCGAGGTCGTCGACGCCGTCGAAGATTCGGGCGCTTGGCCACGGCACGCGCCTCGCTATGCTTGCAGCGATGCATCGATCCGTCCTTCTTATCGCGATCCTCGTCGTCGGCTGCAACAAGAAGAGTGAGGCCCCTGCGGCGGGATCCGGGTCTGCGCCCGAAGCACCCGCGCCGGCAGCCAAGCCCGTACCTACGCCCCCAGCAGCCGCGCCGACCGAGGCCGCGGCTCCAACGGCAGCCGCACCTCCGCGCGCCGTGTCGGGTGAGTGTCCCGCCGGGGCGTGGAAGAACGAAGCGAAGGACCAGCCGCAGTTCTGCCTTTCGCTTCCCAAAGGCTACGCGCTCGACGCGAAGGGCGTCGAAAAGAAGAGCCACCACGAGTGGTCGTACACGTTCCGCGGCGAAGGCGATTACCGGCCCGAGTTGCACGTCATGGTGCAGGGCTATGCGAAGCCGGGCGTGACTGGATGGATCGACGCACGCGGCCCGTTCGATGACGTGAAGGTGGTGAAGGACGAGACCGTGCCAGCCGGCAAGCGCGTCGTCACGCGCAGCGCCGACTACGACAAGGACGAGTACGGGATGGAGAACGAATACGTCGCTCTATCGAAGAACGAGACCGTCGACGTCAGCAAAGAGTGCGGTGCGTGTCCGCCGTGGGAGTGGATCGTCACCTGCTTCTCGTCGACGGCAAAGCAAGCCGCGCCCGAGGATCGCGAGCCCTGCCGCACGATCCAGATGCCCTGAACAGCCGTGCCCCCGCTCCGTCGCTCCGTACCTATCGCGCGTTCGCGGCGCGCTTGCGGATCGCGGCCCAGTTGCGGCGCTTGCGATCGCGCAGCTTCGGGCGCTGGCCGAACGCGGCGTGGTAGCTCGCGCGCGGACGCGGCCGCTCTTCGGCGGTGACGCCGAGCATGTCGAGGATGCCCGCGAGCACGAACGGATAATCGATCGTGAGGTCGTCGAGGATCTCCGCCGCGACGAGCGTCCCCGTCTCCGCCGCGCCTTCCATGTAGCCCTGAAAGTCCTCCGAGCAGTGCTCGCCGCAGAAGTGCTGGTTGCCCTCGCGCAGGCCCTCGGTGCCGTAGAAGGCCCACTGCCCGACCTTGTAGCAACCGTAGCTGCCCTTCGTGTGCTCGTAGCTTGGCCAGTGCATGCGGATCGCGCTGTTCGGAATGTACTTCGCGCTGATGCCCGGCCAGATCTTCTCGAGCCACGGCAGGACGATCTGCGCCTGCGACTCGGGCGTGCCCGCGCCCATGTCCACGCCGCGTTGTCCGCCGACGAAGTTCGTCAGGATCCCCTCGTCCCCGTCCTGCCCGCGCGACGTGGCCCACACGGTCTGCAGCCCGGATCCGAGCGACGACTCCGACGGCGTATCGCCGACGTCGGTGATCACGCCGCCGCCCGACAGAAACGGCGCCTTCTCCCAGTGGCGATCCGAGAACTGCATCATCAGCTTCGCGTTCGTGCCGTAGCCGACCTCGGTGATCACGGTGCGCTTGGCCTCGGACAGATCGGACTCTTCGAGGTCGACCTCGCGAAGGCGCGTGAACGGCAACGCGTAGATCACGCGCTTCGTGGTGATGACCACGTCGTCGCCGCCCGACGCGAACGTCAGATCGAACAGGTCGCCGTTCTTCACGACCTTCGTCAGTTTGTGATCGAGGTGGATGCGATCTGTGGGGATGAGCTGCGCGATGCGCGTGGGCAGCGCGTCGTTGCCCTCGTGGATGTGAAAGCGCTCGTCCGAGTCACCGAACACGCGGAAGGGATCGGGCTCCATGAAATCGATCAGGTAGATCATGTTCCATGCGGACTGCTCCTCGACCTCGAGGCCGTACTCCTCGAGATAGCTGATCTCGAGCAAGCGCCGGATCATCGTCGTCGCCGCGAGCCCGCATTCGTTCTGCAGATACTCGGGGATCGACATCGCATCGATGCGCGCGAACTCGGTCTCGTTGTCTTCCATCGCGACCGCGGCCGCCATCTTCATCGCGACCGGACGGAACGCGGTCACGATGTCCGCTTCGTCGAGCAGCGTGCTCGCGCTCGGCGTCGGAAACGCGCCGTTGTAGAAGATGAACGAGTCCTGGCGCAGTCCCTCGGTGCCCGCGATCAGATCGTCGAGGTGCAGGCCGAAGCTGTGGCACATCGCCATCATCACGAGGTGGTCCGAATCGACGAGCTCGCCGCCCATCTCGACGAGCTGGCCCGTGTCGCCGAGCAAGCTGCGCTCGGTGTACATGCGGCCGCCGAGCCGCATCGACGATTCGTAGATGTCCGCGCGCACACCGGCGAGGCGCAGGTAGTGTGCGGCGGTGAGGCCGGCGATTCCGCCGCCGATCACCGCGATGCCGGGGCCCGCGTCGTCGGGCTGGATGTTGTCGCCGCATGCCTGGGCGAGCGGCACCAGCGCGGCGGCACCGAGCGCGCCGATGATCAGATCGCGACGCGACGGCCCACCGACGTCGGTCGGCTTCGCGGTCACTTCGCCCGCCGACTCGGGAGCCTGGTTGGCCGCATGCGCGCGGCGCATCAATCGACGAACGAGCCCGAAGAGTGGCGTGCGAGGCATAGACCCCGACTGTATTAGCGCTAACGGACCAGCACCAACATTTCGGTCTCCATCACGTCCTCGGCCCAGCGCCGTTTGTAGTCCATCTCGGTGCCGAGGTCATAGCGCGCGATACCCTCGTCGCAGAGCTCGACGATCTGGTGATACTGCATCAGGCCACCGAGGCCGAAGCGCGAGTACTCGTCGGCGTACGAGAACTGCAGTCCTCGATACTCACCATCGAATACCGCGCCGAGGATGTAGCCGATGTCCTGTCCATCGAGTCGCGCGAACATCGTGCGTTGCTGACCGAGCTGACACAGCCGCGGCAGCATCGCGCCGTAGAACGCGCGCATCGGTCCCTGCGAGATGCCCACACTCTCCTGCGCCTTCCAGCTGTGCTGCTCGACGGCTTGGATCCGATCGTAGAGCGCCTCGGCCTCGGCGGCAGCGACGCGAACCGACTCGAACGTCACCCCGGCCTCGCTCGACGAGCGCAGTGACTTGCGGATCGATTTGCGCAGCTCGCGCGCGCGACGCGACAAGAAGCCCTCGACGCCGCCCTCGAGGCTCGCGACGTGACGGATCGTCGGCGTCCCACGACGGCGCTCCCAGCGCGACGGCAACGCGCGCTCGAGGGCGCGGCGCTGCGGTCCATCGCCGGTCATGCCCGCGAGGATCGCGAGCTGCCAATCGCGACGCTCGGCGAGCAGCGCGACCGTCTCCTGCGCGAGCGCTTGCGCATCCGCACCGGCGAGCGGTGATGCGAGCCCCCACGCGAGCTCGATCGGCTCGATGTACGGGAAGCCCGCGGGATGAACGCCGCGCGCCGCTGCGAAGTAGCCATGTTCGCCGCGAAACGAAAACGCTGCGCGCGGCGGCATCAGCGCTGTCGACGCGGACAAGATCCACGCGCTCGACGAGCAGAACCGATCGATCGCCGGTGTTCGTGCGATCTCTCGATCGAAGTCGTCGGCGTGCGCCGCGAGGTCGATCTGTTCCACCGACGAATCGTAGCAGCGCCACTGTTGTTTGAACGCCACAGTGGCGCGACACCTACCTGCCCGTTCGTCCCGGGCACGCACAACCCCGACGGTGTCGCCGACGGAGATCACAGTGGTCGCCGGGCACGGGGATTGCTGAGATACTGCCGTCAATGCGCGCACTCGCGATGTTGGTGGCAGGAGCCGTCCTCGGATCCGGCTGTGCTTCCCAGAGCTACCGGATCCCCAACGGCGAGCTGCAGCGACTCGCTGCGATGCCTCCCGAGCAGCGCGCGCAGAGCGTGTTGGTCTCCCAGGAGCTCTCGGCCACGCAGGTCAACAACGCGGAGCCGATCCGCGCCGACACCGAAATCATCTGGGTCCCGCGCATCGAGATCTACGGCGGCGGCTATCGCGATCATCGCGAATCGTACGGCAGCGGCGGAAGCGGCGGCGGCGGTGGACGCTGGGGAAGCGGACCCACGCGCGGCACGGGCGGCGGGAAGACCGGCGGTGGAAAGCTCGGCAACGTCAGCCTCGGCTCCGGCGGCGGTGACGGCAAAGCAGCGGCGGTCGCGGTGATCGTGCTCGCCGTCGTCGCGCTCGTCGCGGTCGCGGGTGTCGAAGCGTCGCGCTTCGACGGCTGGGTCGAGCTGCACCCGATGCATCCGGTGCACTTGATCGGCAAGGATGGTTCGCAGGCGGTGATGCCGCTCGCGTGGATCGATCCACAGGCCGCGGCGTGGACCGAGAAGGCGATCGTTCGCCCGAGCGAAGGACCGTGGCGCGAGCTCGGCAGACGGTCGCTGATGCGAGGCGGAACCTATGGCGTCTACGGCGGTACCGGTTCGTCGACGTCGGCGACCGGACGCACCGAGTTCGGTCCGTCGTTCATCATCCAAGGCGGTTACTTCCCGCGGAACGATATCGGCGTCGTGTTCGATCTCGCATTCGCGTGGCGCGACAACCAGTTCGGCGGAACGCTGTTCGACTCGCGCTATTCGTTGGAGCTCCAAGTGTTGCCGCTCAAGGCCGGGCCGCTACACGCCGGTGGCTATGGCAGCGCGGGTCTCGCGTATCGCTGGGAAGATGTCCCCGGCACGACGATCGAAGGCAACAACGGCAGCGGCGCGTTCGCCGGCGGCGGAATGCTGCAGCTCGAGCTGCACTCGCGCATCGCACTCACGGCACGCGCCGGCCTCGTCGCGGCGCACGGTGATCGCCAGACGGACTTGCTGTTCGGTCTCTCGGTGTACTGAGGCCGTGCCCTACTTCTGGTACTGAGTCCGTGCCCTACTTCTGGTAGGTCGCCTTCCACTGCTCGTACGGCATCCCGTAGATCAGCTCGCGCGCCTCGGGATCGGAGAGCTCGACGCCGCGCTCCGTCGCCGCCGCGCGGTACCACTTCGACAGGCAGTTCCGGCAGAAGCCCGCGAGGTTCATGACATCGACGTTCTGGACGTCGGTGCGCTCGCGAAAGTGCTCCACGAGTCGGCGGAACGCCGCTGCTTCGATTTCCGTCCGGGTCGCCTCGGGAATCTCGGTCGCCATGCGTGCTGTGTAGCCCGGGACGCGTGCTATGTCACCGACGTGACCGACGTCGTCCCTGACCCGTTTCGCGAGGCTGCCCCTCGCCTGCCGGCCTCGGTGACCACGGTCGAGCGCGACGGCACGACGTACTACCTCGTCGGTACCGCGCACGTGTCGGCGAAGTCGGTCGAGGAAGTGCGCGACGTGATCGAGCAGGTCAAGCCGGACCTCGTCGCCGTCGAGCTGTGCAAGGCGCGCTACGACGCGCTGACCAAGGACAGCGCGTTCCGCGACCTCGACGTGTTCAAGGTCGTCCGCGAAGGCAAGACGCTCTACCTGCTCGCGCACCTCGCGCTGTCGTCGTATCAGCGGCGCATCGGCGCGAGCCTCGGCGTGAAGCCGGGCGCCGAGCTACTCGCGGCGGTGACCGTCGCGAACGAGAACTCGATCCCGGTCGAGCTGATCGATCGCGACATCAACGTCACGCTCAAGCGCACGTGGCGAAACCTCGGCCTGTGGAAGCGCTCGACGCTGCTCGCATCGCTGATGGTCGGCTTCGAGGACAAGAAGGGCGAAGTCGTCGACGAAAAAGCGATCGAATCGCTCAAGGAGCAGAAGGCGCTCTCGGAGATGCTGACCGAGCTCGGTCGCGCGGTGCCCGAGATCAAGGGGCCGTTGATCGACGAGCGCGACAGCTATCTCGCCGGCAAGCTCGCGAACGCGGGTGCCGGCAAGCGGCGCGTGGTCGCCGTCGTCGGCGCGGCGCACGTCCCCGGCATGTCGCCGCAGATCGGTCAGACGATCGATCTCGTGGCGCTCGACAAGCTGCCGCCACCGTCGATGGTGTGGACGATCCTCAAGTGGCTCGTCCCGCTCCTGTTCGTCGCCGCGCTGATCTACGGCTGGCGGTGGAGCGACAAGACCAACTTCACCGAGATGATGCTCGCGTGGATCCTGCCGACCTCGATCGGCGCGGGTGCGCTCACGCTGCTCGCCGGTGGCTCGCTGCTCACGGTGCTGAGCGCGCTGATCGTCGCCCCCATCGCGGCGATCCATCCCCTGCTCGGGACCGGGATGGTCACGGGTCTCGTCGAAGCCTGGCGGCGCAAACCTTGCGTGGCCGATTGCGAGCGACTCCCCGACGACATCCAGAGCTTCAAGGGGTTCTGGCGAAACCCCGTGACGCGCATCCTGTTGATCGCCGTGGCCTCGGGGATCGGGACGGCCGCCGGGTTCTGGGTCGGTGTGGGCTGGGTCGCGTCCCTATTGTAAACGTCACAGATCTGCCACTCGATCGCGTCCAACGACGGAGTAGATTCCGGATCAAATGACGATGAGACGACGTGACGCTCTCAAGCGGATGGGTGGGATCGCAGCGGCCGCGGGAATGGCGAAGTTCCTCCCCGGCTGCAACGACGGCAGCGATCCGGATCGCCCCGTCGGCATCACGACGTACGTCTACGTGATGATGGAGAACCGCTCGTACGATCACTGGTTCGGTGCGCGCTCGCGGTTCGAAGGCAAAGCCGGAGACGGGTTCGCCGCGTCGATGATGATGCCCGACGCGAACGGCACGTTGGTCGCTCCGTATGCGCCTCCGGGTCGCGATGCGTCGTGCGTCCTCGATCCGCCGCACGGTTGGGACGCGGCGCACAACTCGTTCAACGGCGGGTTGATGGACGGCTTCCTCAAGGAGCACCAAGCCGATCACCCGGGCTCCAACGAAGCGCTCCAGTACCTCACGCGCGAGCAAATTCCGGTGAGCTACGCGCTCGCCGACGCGTACACCTCATG
>Ga0154020_10003125_pt1 | contig 20029 bp, 13 predicted proteins | sample Klosneuvirus_201_FD_109709 | JGI IMG/M metagenome (GOLD analysis project Ga0154020, IMG submission 109709) | Active sludge microbial communities from wastewater, Klosterneuburg, Austria - Klosneuvirus_20160825_MG | ecosystem: Engineered > WWTP > Aerobic digester > Activated sludge | place... | reverse complement strand
TTGAGTCGCTCGGAGATTTCCGGCAGAATGTCGCGGGCGATTTCTGCCTCGCGCCCGAAGAACTTGATCTTGCGGACAAATTCCAGCGCCGCCTGGACGTCCAAGGCCGAGAAGTCGTCAATGGTCGGATCGGTGCGCGGCACGGAGGGGAAGTGGTGGCGGGTTGCCCCGACCTTCAGCCGTACCGCTCGTGCCAAAGGGTTCAGCCTCGCTCCGTTGCAGTCCGGACAGACTTCCCGTTCCTGCGCCCAACTCCACCAACTTTCCTCGACGGAGTCCGCATTCGCGCCGCGTTCCACGTCGGGCAGATAAAATAATTCCCCAAACCCACGACATTTCAGACACCAGCCTTGCGATGAGTTGTAGCTGAAATTCTTCGGGTCAAGGACTTCAAACGAGCGGCGGCACTTCGGGCAGGAACGTTCCGTCGAGTGGATTACCAGGTGTTTGCGATCGTCCAAGGCGAACAAGGTGCCATTGCCGAGCTTCAGGGTTTCATCAATCAATACTTGTAGCTGCGCCTCGTAAGAGCGCGGCTGGTTTTCTTGCTTTGACCTAGCCGCGCTCTTACGAGAAGCAGCCACGCCGACAACAATCTCCACATCATGTTCCTTGAAGCGGTCGAGGCGGAAGGGCTTGCTCGTGTCGTACATTTTTCCGTCCGCGCGGATTTCCTTGTAGCCATGCTTCGCCGCCCACTCGGCCACATCGGTATGAAAACCCTTTCGGTTCTTCACGATGGGTGCGAGCAGCAGCAGGTCGCCTCGCTGTTTGAGTTCGGATTGAAGATGTTTGGCGAGTTCATCGCGCGTCTGGGCTTCGACTGGCAATTGGCAGTCCGGACAATACTGTGTCCCAAGCCGTGCGAAGAGCAGGCGGATGAAGTGATAAATCTCCGTGACCGTTGCGACCGTGCTCTTACCGCCACCGCGCGTGGTGCGTTGCTCGATGCTGACCGTAGGCGGAATACCGGTGATCAAATCCACTTCGGGCCGCGCCATCTGCTGCACGAACTGCCGGGCATAGACGTTCATCGAGTCAAGGAAGCGCCGCTGCCCTTCGGCAAACAACAGATCAAACGCCAGGGTGCTTTTGCCCGAGCCGCTCACGCCGGTGATGACGACGAATTGGTCGCGCGGGATTTCGAGCGAGATGTTCTTGAGGTTGTGCTCGCGCGCGCCGTGAATGCAGATGGCGTTGGGGTCTTTTTTTTTCACTTGAAGACAAGGAAGAATCCGGTGAACTGGTAATCGGACTTAAGTTCTGTGAGGGTTGCGTTGAACTGGCCGGTCAGGGGATCGCTCCCCAGGTAATTCGTGCCATCGTTGCTAATCAGCGCAATCCAGAAGAGCAGGGCAGCAATCAGCGGTTTTGGCCAAAGCATATGGTTCATTTGCATTTGGACTCCTTCTTGTTTGGAAGCCTGCTCAGCACTGGTTTGAGATGTTGGCCTGTGCGGCTTATCTGGCACTTTGCCACATCCTCTGGCGTTCCAGTCACCACAATCTGGCCGCCCTGATCTCCGGCCTCCGGGCCGAGGTCAATTACCCAGTCGGCGCATTTGATCACGTCCAGGTTGTGTTCAATCACGATGACGGAGTGGCCTGCGTCCACGAGGCGCTGGAAAACCTGGAGCAGCACGCGCACATCGTCGAAGTGCAGCCCGGTGGTGGGTTCGTCGAAAAGAAACAACGTAGCCGCCGACGTGACTCGGCTCTGATCGCTTTCGGGGGGTGAGGCGAGCCGATTTACGTCGGCGGCCACAGGAGCATGAACCGCTTCCGCCAAATGCCGTACCAGCTTCAGCCGTTGGCTTTCACCGCCGGAGAGCGTGTTGATCGGTTGACCAAGCCGCAGGTATCCGAGACCGACTTCTTGCAAAAGCTTAAGGCTGGCGACGGCGCGCAGGGAGGATTTCAGGTCTGCGAAACCAGAAAGGAAATCAATCGCCTCGTCCACCGTGGCTTCGAGAATGTCGCCGATGGACCACGAGGTGGTTGAAGGTGCGCTGTTAGTTATTCGTTGAGAACTGCGTCGCGCTGGACCGTGGGCACTTTCCACTAACAACTCTTGCTTGGCATCAACTTTCACTTCCAGAATATGCGCCCGGTACCGCCGCCCATTGCAGTCCGGACAGCGAATGAAGACATCGCTGAGGAACTGCATTTCAATCTTCTCGAAGCCGGCGCCGCGACACCGTTCGCACTGGCCGACGGCGGAATTAAAGCTGAACGCGCTGGCGCTGAGTCCACGCTGCTTGGCGGCGGCGGATTGGGAGAAGACTTCGCGGATGTCATCGAAGGCGCCGATGTAAACCGCGGGGTTCGAGCGTGGCGTTTTGCCGAGTGCGGACTGATCCACGAGCACGACCTGACCCAGGGATTCGAAGCCGGTAATCATCACGGATTGCGGAGCGCGGAGCGCGGCTTCCTCGTCATCGCCACTCTGGCCTTCGTCGGCATCCAAGCGGTCGGAGGCCTTGGCAGGGCTGGCCTGGCTCTTCAGCTTCTCGGCCAACACGGGCAGCAGCACGTCACGAATGAGCGTTGATTTGCCGGAGCCGCTGACGCCCGTGAGGGCGACGAACCGATTCAGCGGAATCACCACCGAGAGGTTCTGAAGATTATGCCGGTTTGCGTTCTCGATACGCAGCGTTTCGGTTTGGAGGTCCGTGTGTACGCGGTTGGAGTTGCCGACCACCTTCAGGCGGGACGCCAAACTGACCCGCCGACGAGTTGGAATTGCAACCTGTTTCCGCCCGCTGAGGTATTGGCCGGTGAGTGATTTTGCCGATTTGAGGAGTTCCGGGAGCGGGCCTTGAAAAACCACTTCCCCGCCGGTCGCGCCGTGGTCGGGGCCGATGTCCACAATCTGATCCGCTGCCCGCATTACGCTGGCTTCGTGCTCGACGACGACGACGGTGTTGCCTGTGTCGCGAAGTTTTTCGAGGATGTGAACCAGCCGATCCGTATCGCGCGGGTGCAAGCCCACGCTGGGTTCATCGAGGACAAAAAGCGTGTTGACCAAACGCGTGCCCAGGCACGTGGTGAGATTGACCCGCTCGGTTTCGCCGCCGCTCAATGTGCGGGTGGCCCGGTCCAGGGTCAGGTAGCCAACACCGACCTCATTCAAGTAGCCGAGGCGGCTTCGGACTTCGGTAAGCGCGTGAGAAATGGGGTCGCTGGGTTGTTTGCGCGCGGCGGCGGGTGTGGCGCGTGCTTTTGAAAGTGAATCAATCAAAGCCAGCGCATCGCGAACAGGCAGGGCGTAAAAGTCGGTGAGCGCCAGGCGTTCGTAGCCGCCGATGTTAGCCGACACGGACGATACCGAATTTAATCTGCGCGGACTTATGTCCGCGGCCACGGGGAGAAGGTACAGCAAAGCTTCCGGCCTGAGTCGTGCGCCGTCGCAGGCGGTGCACTTGGTGTAGGCGCGGTAGCGGGAGAGCAGCACGCGGACGTGCATCTTGTAGGACTTGGTTTCCAGCCAGCGGAAGTAACCCTTCACGCCATACCACGCGCGCGGCCACTGATGGTCCTCGTCAATGCCGTAGCCCTTTTCGCCTTCAATGACCCACCGTTGCTGTTCCACGGAAAGTGCGGCGAACGGCACGTTCATGGGGACGTGGCTCGCCGTGCAGAACTTCTTCAGGTCGGCCTGGCACTCCGCGCCCGTGCCGGTGCGCCAGGGTTTCACGGCGCCCTGCGCCAGCGTGAGGGTGCGGTCCGGGATGGCGAGTTCGTAATCAATGGTGATGAGGCGGCCGAAGCCTTTACACGCGGGGCACGCGCCGAGCGGATGGTTGAAACTGAACAGGGCGGGGGACGGCTCGGCGTATTCCAGGTCGCAGTCGGCGCAGTGGAGTCGGTGGGAGAAATGACGAGGATGACGGACGGCGGCTGGCGGCTGGATTTCCCAAATGGTCAGTTTGCCTTTTCCAAAATGGTAAGCTTGCTCGCAGGCTTCAATAAACCGCGACCGGGTATGCGGGCTCAGCTTCAGGCGATCTTGAATGACCGTGAGTGCGGAGTGCGGAGGATGCAGTGCGGAAAGGTGGATCGCATCGTCCAATCGCACGACTTCGCCGTTCAACAGCAAGCGTTGATAGCCTTGTTTGGAAATCAGAGCAAGGGAATCGGCCAGCGACAGCTTTTCTGAGAGGGGTAGTTCAAAGGTGATGAGCAACTCCGCATTCCGCTTTCCACCTTCCGCAGCCAGCTTTTGCCAGACGCTCTGCGGTGATTCTTTCCGCACCGGTTGACCGCAGCCGCGACAGTGCAATTGCGCCACATGTGGCCAGAGGACTTTCATGTAGTCGCAAATCTCGGTCATCGTGCCGACGGTGGAACGGGTGCTGCGCACCGCGTTGCGCTGTTCGATCGCAACCGCGGGGGGAATCCCCTCGATGCTGTCCACCTGTGGTTTGTCCATGCGGTCGAAAAACTGCCGCGCGTAGGGCGAGAATGTTTCGATGTAGCGCCGTTGGCCTTCGGCGTAGAGCGTGTCGAAGGCGAGCGAACTTTTGCCGGAACCGCTCAAGCCGGTAATGACGATCAGCCGATGCAGCGGCAGATCGAGATCAAAGTTCTTGAGGTTGTTATGCCGGACCCCGCGCAGGCGGATGGCCGGCACGGGCGCTGGCGTTAACATGGCGACGTCAAGTTAGGGACGTGGACGGGGATGTCAAACGCCCCGGCGTATCATGTCCAGCGTCCGCCGGTTTCCCTCTGTGGTCACGCACGTAAAGCGGTGTGGGTCAAACCGGCAAATCGGCGCTTGACCCTGAAATTACCGAAGCTCAGGCTCGCCACATGAGGACGAGCAAGAATAACTTTTTCCGGAACTCTCCCGCACGTGAACGCCAATCTATAGGTAGAAGAAAACTTTCGGATCACCACCAGTTGAACGTGAAATCCTGGACCGTGATTGGGATCCTGGCCATCCTCGTGTCGGCGACCGCGGAAGTGTTGCCGTCGAAAATTATCATTGCCCACCGTGGAGCCAGCGGGTACCTGCCGGAACACACCCTGCCCGGGAAGGCCTTGGCACACGGCATGGGGGCGGATTATCTCGAACAGGACCTGGTTTTGAGCAAGGACGGCATTCCGGTCGTGCTGCACGACATCGTGATTGACACGGTTACCGATGTGGCAAAACGATTTCCCGAACGAAAGCGAGCGGATGGTCGTTACTACGCGCTGGATTTCACGGTGGCCGAGTTGAAACAACTCCAAGTGACCGAACGCTTCGATCATCGGACGGGCAAACCGGTCTTTCCGGCGCGGTTTCCGCAATGGCAAGGGGCTTTTCAGATCCCGACGTTCGAGGAGGAGTTGCAGTTCATACAAGGACTCAACCACACCACCGGACACAACGCGGGTATTTACCCGGAGATCAAGTCGCCAGCGTGGCATCGGGAGCAGGGAAAGGACCTTTCCCGCATTGTCCTGCAGGTGCTAGGTCGCTATGGGTACCGGACCAAAACCGACAAAGTGTTTCTCCAATGCTTTGACTACCAGGAAGTCAAGCGTCTCCGCACGGAGTTGGGCTATCAGGGGCGGCTGATTCAATTGCTCGCGGATCCGAAATCGAGCCAGGCGGGAACCGACTTCGCATTTCTGCTCAGCCGTGCCGGCCTAGCCGAACTGGCCCAGGTTGCTGACGGCATTGGCCCGTCTTTGGCTCAGGTGATCAGCGGTAGGAACGGTGAGCGCTTCACTTTTACGGACCTTGTAAAGACCGCCCATGAGTTTAAACTTGAGGTGCATCCTTACACCATCCGCACGGATGACCTGCCTCGCGGAGTGGCGTCCGGCGAGGAGTTGTTCCGCGCCTGCCTCGTCGAGGTTGGTGCGGACGGAGTTTTTACTGACCAACCGGACCGTGGAGTAGCCTTTCTCCGGTCACAGACGATGAGCAAGTGACGCCCCTCGAATCCGAGTTCAAGGGATGCCAGCAAGGACAGAGAGTAACTGGTCGGCCAGTAATTTGACGTGGTTCGGCGTGGGGGAATTGTAATTGGAATGGGCTTGTTGCGACGCCTCGTTGAAAGCCGTTTGATAAGCCTTGTAGGCGACCGACACCTGTTGCTGCTCGTTGACCGTCAGGAATCCAAAAGCGACGCGATTATGATAGCGAACCATCGCCGAATCGATGTCCGCGCGCGTTTGTTTGAGCTGGTAGCCACCGCTGCCGCCCGTGGCAGAGGTGCAGCCGCTGCCGAGGCTGAGAATCATGGTGATCAGTGCGAAACCAACGGGCCAAACGGCGGTGAGTTTGGTATTCATGTTGTTAGTTCGATCAAAGTGTTGCGATTACTACTAAACTTCCCGGGACGCGTGGGAAAGTAAAAACTGGTTGATCAGCCCAGGGCAACGGGGTTGCGGGTTGAAATGGAATCTGATCCAACGCGCAAAAGGGGGGCTTAGTCCGCTGCGCACATTTTTTTGGCGGAAAAAGGCTTGCCCTGGTTTTGCTTTCCGGCCAACACTGGACACACTTAACACGAACTATTTCTGATTTTTATGGGCCGAATCTTTAATAACATCCTGGAAACCGTCGGGCGTACGCCGCTGGTCAAATTGAACAAGGTCACCGCCGGCTTGGATGCCACCATCCTGCTCAAATGCGAATTCTTCAATCCTCTGGGCAGCGTCAAGGACCGGATCGGTCTGGCAATGATCGAGGACGCCGAGAAACGTGGCATCCTCAAGAAGGAAACCGTCATCATCGAGCCAACGAGCGGCAACACCGGCATCGCCTTGGCGTTTGTCGCCGCCGCCAAGGGTTATCAGTTGATTCTCACGATGCCGGAAACGATGTCGGTGGAACGGCGCACTTTACTTGCGATGCTCGGGGCGAAGCTGGTTCTTACTCCAGGCCCGGAAGGAATGAAGGGCGCCATTGCTCGCGCGGAACAACTCGCGAAGGAAACCCCGAACGCCTGGATTCCCCAGCAGTTTGAAAATCCCGCCAACCCGGAGGTTCACAGGCAAACCACCGCGGTCGAGCTTTGGGAAGACACCGATGGAAAGATCGATATCTTTGTGGCCGCCGTCGGCACCGGCGGAACGATCACCGGTTGCTGCGAAGTCATCAAGGCAAAGAAGCCTGCCTTCCAAGCTATCGCCGTCGAGCCGAAGGATTCACCGGTTATTTCGCAAACTCTCGCGGGTGAGCCGGTCAAACCGGGCCCGCACAAGATTCAGGGCACGGGTGCGGGCTTCGTGCCGCGGAACCTGCATTTGAAGGACGCTAAGGGCAACCCGCAGATCATCGAGTGCGTTCAGGTTTCCAACGACGATGCATTCGCCATGGCGCGGCGGCTGGCGAAGGAAGAGGGCTTGCTCGTCGGCATCTCGACCGGCGCGAACGTGATGGCCGCGATTGAAGTGGCGAAACGACCCGCGAACAAAGGCAAGCTGATAGTCACGGTCGCTTGTTCGACCGGCGAACGCTACTTGAGCACAGCACTGGCGGCCGAGGCTCGCGCAGCCGTGGGAGGTTGACGCTTTCAGTGGGCGGCGGGCTTTGGGGTTCACGATCGGCCCAAACAGGACCGGTAGATGGCGCGGATTTCTTGAAAAAAGAGTTGCGCTGAAACCGGTTTACGCTTATTCAAACGGCAGATCGAAGGTTTGATGCTGCGTTGGTTGAGGTTTTTTTCCATTGGTTGGCCGCGCGGCGACTTCTCACAATTCAAAGTTCAATATCGGGTTTTATCCGGGCTTGATTCCGAACCTTCGCAACACGCAGATGTCTTATGAGCAGTAAAAACAGCAATGCCGCCAATGCTGGCGCACCAGTCGCCGCCGGGAACGACCATGGCACCGGGTATCTCGAAATTTCCGAGAAAGGCTTCGGCTTCTTGCGGACGCCCGCCAACCATTTTCATCCCAAGCCGTCGGACATTTTCGTCACGCCCGACACCATCAAGCGCAATTTCTTGCGTGAGGGTAGCCTCGTGGTGGGCACGACTCAGCCTCCGCACCGTGGCACCAGCCCCCAGCTCAAGACGGTGGAAAAAGTCAACGACATGGTGTTCGAAGATTACACGAAAGCGGTGCGCTTTGAGAATCTCACCAGCATTGATCCCATTGAGAAGTTCAATCTTGAGACGACTTCGGACATTCTCGAAACGCGGGTTATTGACCTGGTCACGCCCATCGGCAAAGGCACGCGCGGTATCATAGTCGCCCCGCCGCGCACCGGCAAAACCACCATCCTGAAGCAGATCTCCAATGCCATCACGACCAACCATCCCGACGTGCATGTCATGGTGCTGCTCATTGACGAGCGCCCCGAGGAAGTCACCGATTTCCAACGTTCGGTTAAGGCTGAAGTTGTGGCGTCCTCGAACGATCAAGACTTGGAAACCCATGTTCGCCTCTCCCGTTTCATGATTGAGCGTTGCCGGCGCATCGTGGAAAGCGGCAAAGATGTATTTGTGCTGTTGGATTCGCTCACCCGCGTGGCCCGCGCCTATAATAGTGTTCACGGCGGGAGCGGGCGCACCATGACCGGTGGCGTGGACGCGCGCGCGCTGGAAATTCCGCGCAAGATGTTCGCCTCCGCCCGCAAGATCGAGCACGGCGGCTCGCTTACCATCATCGCCACCGCGCTGATTGACACCGGATCGCGCATGGATGAACTCATCTTCCAGGAGTTCAAAGGCACGGGCAACATGGAGTTGATCCTCGACCGCAAACTTTCCGACCGCCGGTTGTATCCCGCGATTGACATTCCCAAGAGCGGGACGCGCAAGGAGGAAAAGCTATTTGCCCCCAAAAACCTCGAGTCCATTCGCAAACTGCGGCGGATGATGGTGGACCTGAATCCCATTGAGGCCATGGAAACGCTCACCGCTGCCCTCAAGAAGCACAAGACGAACGACGAATTGCTGGCCAAGTTGGTTTAACGCGGTTCGTCAGGAAACCGGTTTCCTTCCGGACGGCTGAGACGGCTCAGTTGTGTAAGTGCCGCCTTTAGGCTGCTCAGGAACTGCACTACACCGGCCGGCCTAGACGCGGCACCCGAAGCACTTAATCACCCCGTCTGGTTTTCCAATCGGTGTTAGCTCAACTGGCATGGTTCCTCACTCCCAGTACCGCCGAAGGAACAGTTTTATGTGGTGGACGGCACTCCCTGTTCCGCCCCGGGTTCACCCGCCCGCGCTGGCGTATTCTTCGTCCGTCTTCAAATCAAGCCCCATCAACACGTAATCGTGCGAGTTGGCGGTCATGTCCTTGACATAAGCTTCAAGCCGGAGCAATTCACTGAAGCCGAGCATCGCGAACATGTGGATCGCCGTCACCTGGCCGCCGATGAACTCGGCTTCGACTTTTTCCAACCCCGTGGCGCGGGCGATGTCCACAATCTCCTGCACCAGCGCGCGGGCAACGCCGCGGCCGCGCACCGAAGGCTGCACGAGCACGCTTACCCGGCCAATGTGGCGCTTCCACCCGCCGAGTTGCTGGTGCAGCGTGGCCACGCCGAGAATTCTTCCGTCGCCCACCGCCAGCAACGGCAGGTTGCGACCGAGATCAATATTCGTACACCACTCATGAATGACGGCGAGATCGGTGACGCGATGCTTGATGAACAGGCGCTCGGCTTCCGGGATGGTGAGGAACAGCGCGTGAAAGTCCTTTTCATCCGCGCGCTTGAGCGGACGCAGCTTCACCTTCGAGGTGTCCTTCAATTTGACTTCTTTGGGGTATTTTTGGAGTTCCACTTCAAGTGACATATCACGTTCTAGGTTGAATTTTCCGAAGACTGGCCCAAGCCGCCGTCCGCCGCAAGCGGCAAAATATTTCAAGTCGGGAAGGGGAGTCAGGCTGAACCCTGAAATGCGCGGAGCTCACGAACAATGAGGGCGGCATGCTCTGATGACCGCCGCCGGAGGATTGCATCTGCCGAGAAAAGATGGATGCGCTTTTTGGCCTGAGCCGGCGGGAAGCAAAGTGCTACGCTGTTTATGCCCGCACCGGGACTGGTGGAGGATCGAGGCTGATCATTCCGTCACGAACGCCGGCGCTTCCAAAGTCAGTCTGGCCAAATCGTTCTGCGCAGGTGCGTCCCTCGGAAAACAGCCACCGCCAAATCCTTGAACTAGTTTGACGTTTCCGCTCTCCGTTAACGTTGCTGTTACCGAGAAGGTTCGCCTCCTTTCCCAGTTTGACCACTTTGATCTTTGAAATTGGCCGGAGCCGCTTAGGATCGCGTCGTGAAGAAATTCCTCCGGATCGTCGTGCGCCTCTCGCTGGCGCTGGCCGTGCTCATTGCCGCGGTGCTGCTGCTGGGTCTCGTCGGCGTTGATCACCGCCCCTATTTCCGGGCGCCGTACTACGTTGCGACGACAGCCCGATTGCACGCCAGCCTGGTCACCAATACGGTCGTCCAAGGCGAATTGGCGGCGGGCTTCGGCCGCGCATTGTTGACCCCCACGATCAATGCGCCGACGGACGATTCCACGAAAGGGCAGTTCCGCTCGCTGCCGTTGGCCGGTTACGGCAACCGCCATGGCAAACCGGCCTCCGGTGTCCACGACGATCTCTATGTCAAAGCTGTGGCTCTGCGGGTGGGCAACCGGCTCGGGGTTATGCTCGGCGCGGACGCTCTGATCATCCCGCCAGAGGTGACCGAAGCCGCCATGCGCCACATCGAAGCGGAGTTAAAACTGTCGCGCGAACAGATTTATCTCAGCGCCACGCACACGCATTGCAGCTTGGGAGGGTGGGGCGAGGGTATGGTGGCGGAAGCCTTTGCCGGCGGCTTTCAGCCCGGCGCCCGCGTCTGGTTTGCGGACCGTATCGTCAGCGCGGTTCGGGATGCGATTGCCGATCTCAAGCCCGCCGCCCTCGGTAATGGCCGTTTCGCCGCGCCGGAATTTGTGCGCAACCGTCTGGTGGGCGAGTTGGGAAACGTGGATCCCGATTTTAGTTACGTGGCGGTAAAGCAGGACCATGGAAAACTGGGGGTGCTGGGGAGTTTCTCGGCCCACGCCACCGTGCTTTCGGGCGACGTGATGGAATTCAGCGCGGACTATCCCGGCTGGTGGCAACGGACGGTTGAGGAAGCGACCGGCGGGACAGCGGTGTTCCTGGCGGGCGGCGTTGGCAGCCACGGCCCCGTGTCCGGCGGGAAAGGCTTTGATGGCACGGAGCGCATGGGGCAGGCGCTCGCGCGGACGCTGCTGGAACAAATCGCAAACACCCCACTTACGAATTGGATTACCTTTGGGGTCCTGGGGCTCGACGTGTCCATGCCCCCGCTCAACGTCCGCGACCGATGACCTGCGCCTCCGCCCATGGCTCGCGCAACGGCTGATGCCGGTGAAGACCAATACTTTCATCCAGGCATTTCGCCTGCACGACGTGGTTTGGATTTCCACGCCGTGTGATTTCAGCGGTGAACTGGCGCTCGGCGTGAAGGATTTCCTCCGGGTCCGCGGTGGCAGCGGGGCCGTCATCACCAGCTTCAACGGCGACTACGTGGGCTACGTCATTCGCTCACGCTACTACCATATGGACGGTTACGAACCGCGCACCATGTCGTTCTTTGGACCGAACGTGCCGGATTATTTTGATGAGTTCATCCGGACCATGGCGCTCAGTCTGGCCAACAAATGAAGCCTTTTACGGCAACTGTCGCCGGCCGGCCGAAACGGGATGGCTGACCATTATGCGTGTCAGGCATAAGTGGTATTGGCTGATCGTCGGTGGTTGCCTTCTGGCGAGTCGAGTCTATCTGCCGGCCGCAGAATGGGTCACCGTGCGGCCACGCGAGATTGACACGCCGCTGCATAACCCCATGAAGGGCTGGGTGCTGATAGACCACGCCGTTCCCGGCGAGATTGACGCCGGTCAGTCCCTGCCGCGCGTGGCCGATGGCAGCGCGTATGAGTGGTTTCAAGATGTGGCGGTGCTCTCGACCTGGGCCTTGGTTGAACCCCAGCCAGATCGATTTGACTGGGCGCTGATGGATCGGGCGATGGCCTTTTGGGCCGCTCAAGGCAAACGGCTGCACCTGCGGTTCAGCACGGATCAGTTTGGCCGGTTCCCCGGTTGCCCGGAATGGCTGTACGCCCAAGGGGTGCCCCGGCAGTTTCAGCCGGACGGGCGCTCATTTCCGGATTACTCGCATCCGGTCTATCGCAAGCGATTGCGAAATCTCCTGCGGGTTTTTGCCGCGCGCTTTTGTTCCGATCCGCGCATTGAGACCATTGACCTCCGCGCCTACGGCGATTGGGGCGAATGGCATTCGGGCTATGGTTATCCCAATCTGCCGCAGCGGCGAGAAGCGCTCGCCATCCTCCTCGCCGCCTGGCGCGACGCCAACCAAGGCCGCAAATGGCTGAACCTCTCGGCCAGTTACGAGTGGATGACCTCCGCCAACAGCCAGCGTGAATTTGCCCCCCAGGGGTTGTCCATCTACGAGTGGCCGCCGCCTAGCTATGCCGCCTATCGGCAAGGCAGCCTCTTCGACGAGGCGTTTCAATTCCCGGATGTCACCCTGCGCCGGGACGGAGTCGGGGGGGCGGTCAAACAGGAATACGACGGTCGGCTCATCGCCAACTTTTTCGCCCAGCAGCGCAAACCGGTGACGATGGAATGTTTTGGTGGGCTGGACGCTTACGTGAACGGCCGACCGCCGATCGGTTTTCCCGACACAAAACCCGGCGACGATTTTGTGCAGAACGCCCTGGACGAAATCGTATCGCACCACGCCAACTACGCCACCCCCATCGGGTGGCTGGCGCAGATCGGGGCCACCGAGTTTTACAACCGCTATCGCCCGGCCATGCTCGAAACACACAAACTCATGGGTTATCGGTTCGTCCTGGTTCGCGCCACGTATCCGAGGGCCGCGGCCCCGGGCGACCCGCTCCTCCTGTTTCAGACTTGGGAAAACCGCGCTCACGGTCGCTGTTACCGCCGTTGTCCGTTGCGGGTGAGCCTGACCCAAAATGGCCGGGCGGTCTGGGCGGTCAATGATGCACGATTCGATCAACGCAACTGGATGGCGGGCGAAACCTACGATATCGCGTCGCGCTTCTCCCTGCCCGGCGATTTGCCCGAAGGGGAATATGACCTGCACTTGCGCATGGCCTTGCCCGAGTCAACGGATAATTTGCGGCTGGCGGTGGCGGGCGCCGAAACCGATGGCGTCCTTTCCTTGGGTCGGATCACCATCGCGCGCGGCGTCGTGAACGCCACGGACGCGTCGAATTCTCCCATCGAATTGACCCGCAAGGGCGATGGCTGGTTTGGCCAAACGAGTTTACGAGCGGACGAAGCGCTGCTGGTAAGCTTTGAATACGAGGTCACCCGAAATCCAAAACTCGATTTGCACAGCGACACCCCGGGGTTCTTCCGGTTCTGCGGGCTGGACACGAACGGACGGCGGCATCAGGAAACACGCTGGTTCGACGCGGCCCGTCAGCCGCCCGCAACCAAAACGTGCTTGCTGTTCGGAGCAACCAACCGCGTGCTGCAGCCAGTTTGGGAAAGTGTCGGGGGCGGGGCGCTGCGCATACGCCAAGTGTCCGCGCAACGGCTCCCGGTTGGAACGGTGCGGCGGCTGCCGATCCGCCCTGACGCCCGCGAAAGCTCGCTGCTGGGCAGCGCCGGGTTTCAGGAAACCGACCGCGTGGTGGTCGAGCGCGAGCGTTCCCAAGTGCGGTTGCCTCACGACTGGCATGATTTCCTGAAGACACAATCGGCAGCTTTCCCGCTCGCGCCAAATGCGACTTACACTGTCTTCTTTGACTGTGCGATGCGACCCCAGGTCGGGCAAGGTGATTTCGCCTATCTATCCGTCCGGCGGGCAGGGGAGACGGCGATGCCTTCGGGGACGATGTTTCGTTGGACGCAACGCCATACGGCCGACCCGGTGCGGCGGGTGTACAGCTTCCGGATCGGTCCAACCGCCGATAACGAACTCGTCTGGGGCATAAAAAATGGCGGCCGGTGCGTGATTGCCAATGTTGTTGTCGTCGAGCGATGAACCCGTCGTTTCCAATCACCAGTCATAGCGTACGAGCATCAACCATGAAGCAGTATTCTTTGCTGCACCCAAAAATGGACGAAGCAAAAATAGCAACGCAGCCGGTTGTTCCGCCCTGGACGGTCACTGCGCGATCTAACCATCCTGCCGTCGTCGCATGCATGGGCGGCCAGATTGCCCACGCCGAGACGGGCATTCGCAAAGTCATGCGAATCCTCGGGGCCGCGGTATTGATCTACGTCGCGCAGACAGCTTGCGCCGCTGATTTTGCCCGGTCCCGCTACGTGGACACATGGCTGCGGCATCCGGTATATGGCGATCCATCCTTCGATGCCTTTGAGCGCGTGCCGGGCAATCCCATCCATCGCGGCGCGCCCCCGTTCGAGTGGCCGGTGAATGGTTTTTTATTTCAGGATCCCGTCAGCGGCCATCATTACATTTACGTAGGCGACTACACGCTGGGTTACGGCGGCCGTCCCAGTCGCTGTGTCCTGTACCGCTCGACCGACGGGGCGCGGAGTTGGTCAAACCTCGGCGTCGTGTTGCAGGGGGATCCGGCGCTGTTCGATAAAAACGGGCATACGCCGGACGTCAGTGTCGTTTATGACAACGGGCGTTATCACATGGTCTATGACTGGGGCGAGCTGGACTTCAATGCTGAAGGCGGTCTGGCTTATGCCTGGGCTGAAAAGCCCGAAGGCCCGTGGCATCGCGCGCCGCAGCCCATCACACGGAATACAACACTGCCCAAGCTGCTGGGCCGCTACCAGCGCACCTATGCCGCAACCCTTATCCGACGCTCGCATGACTGGCTCATCGTCGCCATGATGGACGCGGCGCCGAACGCCTGGGCCTTATTCACAATGACCTCGCCGCGCCCGGAAGGGCCGTGGTCGGAGCGGCGGTTGGTGCGCCACGTGGAGCGCGATGAATTTCATCCACCGCTGATGGAGTTCTTCCCGTCGTTCGCACACAAAGGAATTTTGTATGTGCCGGCCACATCGGTGGCCTTGAATCGCAATTTCAATCTCCTGTTTCAAGTGCCGCTGGAGCGCGCCACTGAACCGGACGCATGGAAAATCGCCCAACACGGTTCCCTGTGGCACAGCGAGGACGTGGAAAATGAGAGCTACGGTCTGTGGGGACAGACCTTTTCCGGAAGCGTGGATGCGGGCGGAATACTGCGAGCCATGTTCAACAGCCGCGACGCGCGAGGCATGGGCACCGTCAATCTCGCGCGGCGGTCTTGGAAACAACCGCTGCGTGATCGCGGCTTCGTGCTGACGGGACATCAAGGCCCGAGCTTCACGTGTCTGCGTCAAACCTTTCGCCAGTTCAGTCTGGCGGCGACCCTGCGTTTGCGTGGCACAGCATGGCTGATCTGGGATTATCATGGCGCTCTCGGTCCCAACTTGCCGCAGTCCGATGCAACGCTGCATCCCCTGGCCAAGACGCGCTTCCAAGCCGTTCAGCTCTCTCCGGCGGGCTGGCAGGTCATCCGCATGGATGAAACGGGCCGCGCCACGACCCAGGCCTCCGGTGCGGTCACCAATCTCCCTACATGGCGAATTAACCTAGAACGCAAACGCGACGGTACTATGGCGCTCCGCAGCGACGGAAATGAACTCTGGACCAGCCTGCCGGATGCGCGAGTCGCTGAGGATGATCCAGGGGCGGTCGGATTGTGGGTCGAACCTCACACGCATTTGTTTGTGGACGAATTTCAAATCGCTGGCCAACCGCTGCCTGCGAAACTGAACTATCTCGGTTTGGAAGCCCTGCTCGGTGCCGGTGAGAATCTGGCGAATTGGCAGGAGCGATCCGGCCCGAAGTTTCGTTACGGCATCGGCCTCGTCGCGAAGCAACCGCAAGCCCGGGTGAAATGGAACGTCACGGGCAAACGCCTCACCTTGTGGAGTCCACGCGGCCCGGAATTCGGCGAAGCAGAAATTCGCGTGGACGGTGAGCGTGCGACCGTGGTGAATCTTTACGCCGAGAAGAGCGAGCCCTCCCAACCGGTCTGGACCAGCAAGCAACTGCGGGGCGCATTCCATGGCGTGGTATGGGAATCCGTGAAAGGACTGCTGCCAGTGGACTGCCTGCAAGTGGAGGATTGAAGCCCATACGGAGCGACAGCAATGAACCAAAACCGATTGAGCCTCACGGCTGAACAGCCCAAGAACAAGAAATGCCACTGGTGGTTCCGCGTTTGTTGGGTCGTGATCGTCCTGCTGCTTGGGTTGGGGGCACTCATTTATTTCGTATATGTGTTGCCGTTCTGGGGCATTCCATTCAATCAATCGCGTCATGGCCGCGTGCCGCTCACCCCGCCGTGGGCGCTCGAATGCTGGCTCTGGGAAGACGACGTCAACAATGCTGCCTTTGTCAAAGAGTTGCTGGACGGATACGCGAAGCACGATTTGCCAGTGCGCACGATCCTCATTGATAGTCCCTGGAGCTGGCGCTACAACGATTTCAAGGTGGATGCAGATCGTTACCCCGAGCCGGAAAAGTTCTTTCGCGGCCTCCAGGATCAGGGTTATCGCGTGGTCCTCTGGATGACGTGCATGGTGGACAGCTACAGCAAGGACACCAAGATTTCCGACTCCCAGGAATTCTATGACGAGGCCCGAACCAATGGTTACCTGGCCGCTGGCGCGCCCATGAAGTGGTGGAAAGGCAGGGGCGGATTCATTGATTACTCGAACCCTGAAGCCATGAAATGGTGGCGCGGTCTTCAGCAGCAGGTGCTCGATTGGGGCGTGGACGGCTGGAAGCTCGATGGCTGTGATACGTTTTTTTCCGGTCGGGTCGGAAAACTTCCGGTGCCGTTCAACCGTACGCATGCCGGCTGGATGACCACCCGCCAATACATGGACCACTACGCGCGCGACGAATATCAACACGGCCTGAGCCAAAACCCCCAATTCGTCACGCTGATCCGCGCACTGGATCGCCCCTGGAGCCATCCCGAGGGTTTTGCGCCGCTCGACGCAGCGCCGGTTACCTGGGTCGGCGACAATCGGCACACCTGGAAATACAAGGATCGGGGGATTGAAGGGGCCATCAGCGACATTCTGGACAGCGCCCGGCTCGGCTACTGCGTCATTGGCAGCGACGTTGCGGGCTACAACGGTCGTAGCAATCCCGATGACATCGGCCCGGCCACGGCAGCGTTGTTGTCCAATTGGAGACCAAAGTCGGAAACGAATGTTTCCACCAGCACGGAGTTCGGCACCGCCGTCAGCAAGGATGAAATCGCACCGAACATTTACATCCGCTGGTCGGAATTCTCGGCTTTCTGCGGACTCTTTCTGAACGGTGGCCATGGCGAGCGCCGCCTGTGGAAACGCACGCCACCGGAGCTGGAGATCGTCCGCAAGTTCGCCTGGCTGCACACCGAACTTGGGCCCTACATGTATTCGCACGTCGTGCAGTGCCACAACGGTGGCCCACCGCTGATGCGGCCCCTGGCGGCTGGGCAATTCCAATATCGGTTCGGTGACGATTTTCTGGTCGCGCCGATCTATGAGGACAAACTTGCCCGCACCGTGTCGCTGCCCCCTGGCGGATGGCGCTATCTGTTCGAGGATGACGAGCTCCTTCAGGGCCCGCAGACATTGACGCGCGATTTCCCGTTGGACGAATTTCCGGTCTTTGTCCGCGACGGCGCGATCGTGCCGCTCAAAGTAACGCGCTCCTATACCGGCTTTGGTGATCAGGAGTCGGCGGAGTTTACGACCTGGCTCATCTATCCAAAGGGCCGGAGCGAATTCACCCTATGGCATCCCGAAAGCCATCCCCGACCTGAAACCACCACGGTGAAAGTGGATGCGGGCGCGTCGCTAAAAATTGAGTTCTCCGGCACGCACGCGCCCCATATCCTCCGCATACTGGCCGCGGAAGCTCCCGCCGGCATCACCCTCGACGGTCGGAACCTGCCCCAAGGAGACGCGTGGAAGTTCGATGGGGAAAACCGCCGGATTATCGTCAAGACGCGCTATTACACGAACGGCACTTATTTGATCTCGCCTGGCGCAAGCCAGTAATCAATGCAGCCCGCCTCCCGGTGTGGGTCTTCTGCGCAGGGCCATGCAGCCCCTCGCCGACGGACGGACCCGACCGTCTTCAGGGTTACGTCCCAGCCCTGGACGCACGGGACGCGCTGCGTGACGCTCAGCCGGTGGGCTTTGAGAAGCTCAGTGGGGTGGGCGTGCGCTCGCGCGCTTCGGTTTGTGGTTTCAGGTCGTTCGGGACTGAGGCGGGCAGCAAGCGGAATGACTCCAACGCGGGGCCAAGCGGGTCAAACATTTTGGAGATTTGCTTGACCCGTCGGCCCATCAGGGTTGAGATAGGAAGTCGGTTGCCGTCAACCATTCAGCACCGTGTTGGATGGAACTGGCGGCAAACCCGACGAATGCCGACGAACAAGAAAAGTCATGAGCGAATTTACCTTCTCCTGCCCGCTTTGCCATCAAGACATTGTCTGTGACGAACAGTATCATGGCCAACAATTGCAGTGCCCTATTTGCCAGGGGGAGATCACAGCTCCAGCGGCCGAAACCAAACCGGCCGGGAAGCTGGGCATCCGGATGACCGGTGGCGAGAAGCACATGCCGGTGGGGCCGAGGTTTCAGAAGCCGGTGGTCGCGGAAAAGAAATCCGGTCTGGGCAAGGGGGCCATGGTTACAGTTGCCATTCTTCTGGTTTTGGTAATGCTTTTCTTTGTGGCCCGCTACACCGGCTACGACCGCTATTTGCCCGCCTTTCTCGGCCGACGAAGCCCAACGATCGCGGCCGACACGACGGCGGGGGCCGGCCCTGACAAAACCGCAGCGGCCCCGGCTGAAGCGGCTGCCGCCACTCCGCCGCCCCCGCCCGCCTCGCCGGCGCCCGTGGGTTGGATGACGAATCTGGCCAATGCGGAGATTCCTACCAACACCGTGCATGGCAAAATTACCGCGACCGACTTCAATTGTGACAGTGCCCAAGTCGTGAACGGGATTCTGTTCTTGCGGCAGGGAAAGGATGCTTCGCCGGATCTTGAACTGGGCGTCTTGTTCGGTTTGCGAGCCGGGGAGAGCCTAGCGGGCAAAACGTTCGACGTTGGCCCGGAGGCCCGGGTCGCCCCGCGCGTGTGGAAGAAATGGCGAGTGGCGGGGAAACCGGTCCTGCAACAAAAAGTTTATTCCAAGGGCTACGCCATGAAACTGCAATTCGGCGAGGTGACTGAAGACAAAATCTCAGGGAAAGTCTATCTGTGCTTGCCGGATGAGGAACAAACGGCCGCAGCCGGGAGCTTTGTCGCCAGCTTCAGCGCCGCAATGGTCGCGCAGCCCGCAGTCCAGCCGGCGACCACTCCCGCCACGCCGATGAGCGAGGATATGCGAAAGCGATACGGCGTACGCGGACCCGCGCGCCCGTAAAAGCCGGGCCGCCGGGCCCGGCCCGGCCCCGCAAGAAGTCCAGCGCTTGCGACGACGGTTTGATTGAAATACGGCGACTGGATTTCCGGTGCCGCGTTATACCATTTTGGTGAACCCCGGGATGGCCATGGGGGCGATGGGCAGCTTCATTTTCCAATCAAGTTCCTGCGGCACGAGCGCTTCCTTCGAGTTGAGCACTTCCTCCCAAGTGACTTGCTGTCCGGTGTAGGCAGCCATGCGGCCCATAATGCCCAGTAGGGTACTTTGCACCATCCGATCACTGTCGTTGATGAGCTTGCCGCTGCGAATGCCGGCGAAGAATTCATTGTGCTCGTTCTGGTACATGTTGCTTTTCGCCCCGCGATAGCGCCACGGCTGTTTGCCGCGAATAACGGGGCCGGCCGCGGCGGTGATTTTGCCGATGCCTTCCGTCCCCATGATGCAATCGGAATTCTCCGCGTGGCAGTTGCTGATCTGGCGCTGGCCGAGAAAGGCCTGCACCTCGCCGGGGAAATCATAGACAACAAACATGTGATCGTAGATGTTCCCCTCGTTGTTCTTCGTCTGGCGGCCACCCACCGCGACCGCTTTGATCA
>Ga0154020_10003123_pt1 | contig 20034 bp, 5 predicted proteins | sample Klosneuvirus_201_FD_109709 | JGI IMG/M metagenome (GOLD analysis project Ga0154020, IMG submission 109709) | Active sludge microbial communities from wastewater, Klosterneuburg, Austria - Klosneuvirus_20160825_MG | ecosystem: Engineered > WWTP > Aerobic digester > Activated sludge | place... | reverse complement strand
TGGTCCGGACAACGTCGGCCTCAGCACCGGCGATGCGTCGGTGAATCGCGACGCCCCGATCCTCTGCTGCACTGCGGAAATTCTGGCCAACATCGCGTTGCGGGAAGGCGCGGAGGCCAACGTGCAGGACGTGGTCATGGACGAATTCCATTACTACGCGGATCGCGAACGCGGCGTGGCGTGGCAGATTCCTTTGCTGACGCTGCCGCAAACGCGCTTTCTCCTGATGTCCGCGACGCTCGGGGAAACGACGTTTTTCGAGGAAGAACTCACGCGGCTCACCGGCCGCCCGACCGTGACCGTGGCGTCATCCGACCGGCCTGTTCCGCTGGCGCATGAGTATTCCGAACTGCCGCTGGCCAAGACGCTCGAAAGCCTCGCCGCTGATGGTCGGGCACCGGTGTATGTGGTCCACTTCACGCAACTCGAGGCCGCCCAGAGTGCGCAGGATTTCACGAGCATCAACGTCTGCACGCGCGAGGAGAAGGCCGCGATCGCCAACGCGCTCGAGGGCTTCAAGTTCAGCAGCCCGTATGGGCCGGACATCAAGAAGTGGCTGCGGCATGGCATTGGGTTGCACCACGCCGGGTTGCTGCCGAAGTATCGGGTGTTGATCGAGCAACTCGCGCAGAAGGGTTTGCTGAAAATCATCTGCGGCACGGACACGTTGGGGGTTGGCATCAATGTGCCGATTCGCACGGTGCTGTTCACGCGGCTGTGCAAGTATGACGGGCAAAAGACCGGCATCCTAACCGCGCGGGACTTTCATCAGATCAGCGGCCGGGCCGGGCGCAAGGGCTTTGATGATCGCGGCTGGGTGGTGGCGCAGGCGCCGGAGCATGTGATCGAAAACCTGAAGCTTGCGGAAAAATCGGCGCGGGGCGGGAAGAAGACGGTGAAGCGGCAGGCGCCGGAAAGAAATTTCGTCAATTGGGACAAGAACACCTTCGCGCGTTTGATCGTCGCGCCGCCGGAGCGGCTCACGTCGCGCTTTCAAGTCACCCATGGGATGTTGCTAAATGTGCTGAGCCGCAAAGGCGACGGCTGCCGGGCGATGCAGCAACTCATCGCGCGGTGTCATGACACGCCCCGGCAGAAGCAGGCGCACATCAAGCGCGGCTGGCAATTGTTCCGTTCGCTGCTGGATCGCAAGATTGTGGAGTTCAGCAATCCGCCCGGAGCGGGGACCGCTGAATCAGCAAGTTCCAATCCGATTAAAAGTCAGAATGACATCCGCCCTCACCCCGGCCCTCTCCCCGGGGGAGAGGGCCGGGGTGAGGGCGAGCGGAAACTGCACGTGAACGTGGAGTTGCAGGACGATTTCTCGATGGACCAGGCGCTGTCGTTGTATCTGCTCGACACAATTCCGTTGGTGGATCCACAGCAGCCGGATTACGCGCTCATTCTCCTGACGCTGGTGGAATCCATCATCGAAGACCCGGATATCATCCTGCGCAAGCAACTCGACCGCGTGAAGAACCAGAAGATGGCCGAGATGAAGATGGAAGGGATTGAGTACGACAAACGGATGGAGGAACTGGAGAAGCTCGAATATCCCAAGCCGAACCGGGAGTTCATTTACTCCACATTTAATGCCTTCGCCGACAAACATCCGTGGGTCGGCCAGGAGAACATCCGCCCGAAATCCATCGCGCGGGAGATGTTTGAATCGTTCCGTTCGTTTTCCGATTACATCCGCGATTACGAATTGCAGCGGGCCGAAGGCGTTCTGCTCCGCCATTTGAACCGGGTTTACAAGGTCCTCACCCAGAATGTTCCCGATGCGGTCAAGAACGACCAGGTCCGCGAGATGGAACTGTATCTCGGCTCGATGATCCGGCAGGTGGATTCGAGCCTGCTCGACGAATGGGAGAAAATGCGCGACCCGAATTTCCAGCGCGCCGAAACGAAAGAAGTGCGTCCGCCCGGTGCGGACGAAGCCGACAAGGATATCACGCGCGACACCAAGGCGTTCACGGCCGCAATCCGGAATCGCATCTTTGTTTTCCTGCGCGGGTTGGTGATTGGTGATTACGAAGCGGCCATTGCCAACCTTGCTGCCGGTGCCGGTAGGGCCGACCTGCCGGTCGGCTCGGAAGCGCTGCAGTGCGTCCCTACCGATGCAGAAGGAGACCCTTGGACCGCGGACCGGTTGCATGCAGCGGTGGAGGCCTACCATGTCGAGCATGAGCGGATTTGCCTGGAGCCGGAAGCGCGCAATGCGCGGCACACCTACGTCGTGCCGTCCGCGGACAAGAAAACCTGGCGCGTCCATCAAATGCTCGTTGATCCGGAGGGTGACAACGACTGGGTGGTAGAATTCGAAGTGGATCTGGCGCAGTCGCGCGCCTTGGGCGAGCCCTGCCTGCAGTTGCGGCGCATCGGCAGTCTCATTTGAGGTTAAGCCAGCCTGATTGGTTTTGACGCTTTCGCTTTATCCACCCATCTTGCGCGGCATGCTAACGGTTTTACGAACGATGCTCACGGGGTCGGCGATCGCACTGCTGATCGCCGGCTGCTCCACGATGACCACCACCCCATTGAATTATCCATCCACCAGCAAAACGAATGTCGTGGACAATTACCACGGCACGACGGTCGCCGACCCGTATCGCTGGTTGGAGGATGACAATGCGCCCGCCACGAAAGACTGGGTCGCGGCGCAGAACCGAGTCACGTGTGCTTACCTCAACGCCATTCCCGGCCGGACGGCGATCAAGGCGCGGCTCACGAAGTTGTGGAACTTCGAGCGTTATGGCGTGCCGTTCAAGGAGGGTGGGCGTTACTTCTATTCGCGCAACGACGGGCTGCAAAACCAAAGCGTGCTTTACACCGTCGAGACTCTCACCGCTCCTCCGCGCGTGTTGCTGGACCCAAACACGCTCTCGACCGATGGCACGGTGGCACTCACGGGCATGGCCGTCAGCGACGACGGCAACCTGCTCGCCTATGGTTTGTCGGCGTCCGGCTCGGACTGGGAGCAATGGAAAGTGCGCGATGTGCGCACGGGCCAGGATCTGGCCGATCACTTGGAATGGGTAAAATTTAGCGGAGCATCCTGGCGCAAGGATGGCAGTGGTTTCTATTACAGCCGTTACGACGCGCCCAAATCCGGCGACGCGCTCAAGGGCGTTAACAAGTTCCACAAACTCTATTTCCACCAGCTCGGGACGGAGCAAGTGGCGGACGCGCTGGTTTACGAGCGGAAGGACAAGCCGGATTGGGGCTTTGGCGGGCAGGTCACGGATGATGGTCGCTATCTGATCATCTCCGTCAGCGAAGGCACGGACCCGAAGAACCGCGTGCTCTACAAGGATTTGTCGGTGGCGAATGCGCCGGTGGTCGGGCTGTTGATGGATTTCGACGCGAGCTATGATTTCGTGGACAACGACGGGTCGGTGTTCTGGTTCAAGACCGATCTGGCCGCGCCGCGCAGTCGCCTGATCGCGATTGATGTCACCCAACCCGGGCGCGCGAATTGGAAAGAAATCATCCCGCAGAGCACGGACACCCTGCAAGGCGTGAGCGTGGTGAATCAGCAGTTCATCGCCGGCTACCTCAAGGATGCGCGGAGTGGGGTGAAAATTTTCACCTTGGCCGGCAAGCCGGTGCGAGACGTGGCGTTGCCCGGCCTGGGCACCGTCGGCGGCTTCAGCGGCAAGCGCGCCGACACGGAAGCATTCTTTAGTTATACCAGCTTCACGACGCCCGGGACCATTTACCGATACGATCTGCCGACCGGTCAAAGCACCATCTTCCGCCAGCCGCAATTGGATTTTGACGCGGCGGCCTATGAAACGAAACAGGTTTTCTACGCGAGCAAAGACGACACCCGCGTACCCATGTTCCTGGTTTACAAACGCGGGTTGAAACTTAACGGTCAGAACCCGACCCTGCTTTACGGCTACGGCGGATTCAACATCAGCCTTACACCGGGTTTCAGCGTTAGCCGCGCGGCGTGGCTGGAAATGGGTGGTGTTTATGCGCTCGCCAACCTGCGTGGCGGCGGCGAATACGGCGAGGACTGGCATCAAGCCGGCACCAAACTGCGCAAGCAAAACGTCTTCGATGACTTCATCGCGGCGGCGGAATGGCTCGTGGCGAACCACTATACCTCGTCCCAGAAGCTGGCGATCCAAGGCGGTAGCAATGGCGGGTTGCTGGTGGGCGCATGCCTGACGCAACGCCCGGAACTTTTCCGCGCGGCGCTGCCGGCGGTGGGCGTAATGGACATGCTACGCTTTCACAAGTTCACCATCGGCTGGGCATGGTGCAGCGATTACGGAAGTGCGGACAATGCGGACGAGTTCATGGCGCTCTATGCCTATTCGCCCTACCACAATCTCAAACCCGGCGTCCACTACCCCGCAACGATGGTCACGACGGCGGACCACGACGACCGCGTGGTGCCCGCGCACAGCTTCAAGTTTGCCGCCCGGCTGCAGGCGTACCATCGCGGTCGGAATCCGGTGTTGATCCGTATTGATACAAAGGCCGGCCACGGCGCGGGAAAACCCACCACGAAACAGATCGAAGAAAAGGCCGATGAGCTGGCCTTCCTGACCCAGGAACTCGGGTTGAAGTTGCCGGCCACGGCCAAGAGGTAGGTGTCGGAGCAATCCAGTCTGGAGGAGTGCGTTCGCCTGACGAAGGGCACGCGGCGGGAAGCCCGAACTCCGGGCCGATGTTGAAACACCCCTCGACCAGAGCTGAAGCGCGGGAGTCGTCTCCTTGAAATTCAGGGAATCAATATCCTCAAGGCCTGGGGCACGACTTCCAACTGCCCGGGTGTGTAACCAATGAGTTCCCCGTCCGCTGCCACGGCCAGCGGCGGGTCCGCTTCCACCGTCACGCTGCGCGCGGAGAAATAGCGCAATTTGGAGTGTGACATGCGGCGGCCCCGACAAACCTGCCAGAGGAGGGCGATGGTGGCCCAGCGGCCGATTGCCTCGCACACATTCACGTCCAGCAGCCCATCATCAATGCATGCATCCGGCGCGAGCCGCATGCCCCCGCCGGCCATTTCCCCGTTGCTCACACAGACCAGCAGAAATCGCTTCTCCCAGGTCCGACCGTCAGCGGTCACGCGCATCCGCGGGGCGCGGTAGGTCCAGATGGCGCGAAGGGCACCCACCGGATAGGCCAAGCGTTGACCAAAGACGCGTTTGACCAGCGGGGTCGTCCGGTTCAACGATTCACCGGCGATGCCCACGGCCCCGAACAGCAGGGCGTAGCGCAACACCGGCGTCCCGCCCACCTGACAGCGGATTCGGATGGCATCCACGGTTCTTGTGCGGTTCCCCTGAAGCGCCAGACATGCCTGCGTGATGTCGTTGATGCCGCATTGCCGGGCGGCATCGTTCCCGGTGCCTAAGGGCACCACGCCCAGGACCGGGTTGGGGGCGCCGGACAGCAAGAGTCCGCTGGCCACCTCGAACAACGTTCCGTCGCCGCCGACCGCCACGACGACATCGCACTCACGAGCCAATGCTTGCGCGCAGCGGACGGCGTCGCCGGGGCCCGCCGTGAATCGCACTTCTGCTTGGATGCCGTCCTGACGGAATCGGTTTTGGAGTTCCGCCCACTGGGCCGAACAACGACCGGCGGCGGCGGCGGGGTTGATGATGAATCCGATTTGCTTCAGCATGGTTATGCCCGGCTGATTCGTTGTGTGGTCTGCGCGCGGCCCTTCCGCGAACTTGCGGGACTGGTCTTCGCCTCCCATGCGAGCGGCACCCAGTCCGAAACCCGCGTAAGTTTGGGGGGGCGGATTGTGGCCCGGTGCAGGATTGTTGAATTCCAGAGTGTTCATGGCTGTGAAACCTCACGGACCGGACTCGGGATTTGCAGATCAATCATCACCGGCAGGTGATCGCTGCCGACTTGCGGGCCGAGCTGTTTGTTGCGGATCCGGATTGAAGTCGAAACGAGGCAGTGGTCGAGCGCGATTCGCCCGCAGGGCAGCCACGCCGGCCACGACCCAAAGCAACCGCGTCCCTGGGAGGTATTCTTCAATCCACTCTCGCGGAGCAACTGGCTGAAGTAAGGACTCGACGGGGTGGCATTCAGGTCGCCAAGAACAATCGCCGGCATGGCACAGCGCCGAATCCGCGCGGCGATTTCTCGGAACTGTTCATTCCGCCGTCGCGCGGATTCGGCGGAACCCGGCGGTAGCGGATGGGTGCCCAGGAGGAAAACGTTTTGCCCTTCCACGGTAACGGTTACGGCAATGGACGGAACTTCTGACATGCCGAATTCAACCACCGCGCTGTTCGTCAACGGGAGCCGGCCAAACAGCGCGATACCGAAATTGTCTTCGCGTGGTTCGGCGATGACCTGTGGGTAATGAGTCCGGAGTGAGCTCAAGGCGTTCATCCAGCGCTCGTTCACTTCCAGGAGCAGAACGACATCCGCATTCTCGCGGCGAAGATACTCCAATACAAGGTCGCTACGCTCGTTCGCGGTGTGAACATTGATCGCCACGAGTTGCAATCGCGGGCCGTCGGTCGCCCGCGGTGTTGCTTCCGGCCACAAGAGGACCAATACCAACAGCGAGTTGACTGTGGCAGCGACACCACAAGTCGCTACCATTCGCCAGCGGCGTCTCAACGCCCAGACCGCCGTCATTACGGCCAGCAAAATCGCCAAATGCAGGCGGAAGTGGCTGGTTAGCTCAAAAATCCACCAGCACCGTCCCAGAAAGCCGGTGACGGTGGCGAGACAGGCCAGGGCGGCGCCGACCTCCAACAACCCCCAAACGGTGAGACGGGAGCTTCGCGCCGGCGGTTGCGGTGTCATTCAAGCCAAGGATGAACCGTTCAAAACGGTTTTTCAACTCGGCGGCTCCGCTTGCAGGGACCGCCACGGGAGCTGCGGGTTGGGCGATAACTCACGGACTTCGCCTTCGGTTCCGCTCCCGGGGCCGAACCTTCGAGCGCTCGCTTCAGTTCCTTGATCTGGTCGCGACACAACGCCGCTTTCTCGAACTCCAGGTTATTCGCAGCGGCGAGCATTTCCGCTTCGAGTTCGCTGATGGTCGCGGTGAGATCAACGTCCACACCGGCCTCGCGCAACACCCCGTCCGCCTGTTTGCGGTTCGTTTCGTAGGTGGCCAGGCTTTCTTCGACCGCTCGACTGACACTGCGCGGGGTAATGTGGTGTTCCGTGTTGTAGGCGACCTGACGTTTGCGCCGATATTCGGTGACGGCCAGAAACTTTTTGATGCTGTCGGTCATCACGTCGGCGTAGAGAATTACTTCGCCATTCAGATGCCGTGCGGCGCGACCGGCGGTTTGGATCAAACTCGTCTCACTGCGGAGAAAACCTTCCTTGTCCGCGTCAAGAATGGCTACCAACGAAACCTCCGGCAGATCGAGCCCCTCGCGCAAGAGATTGATGCCGACCAGTACGTCGAATTCACCTTTGCGGAGAGCGCGTAGAATTTCTACGCGCTCGATCGCGTCAATCTCGCTATGCAAGTAACGCACGTTCACCCCAATGTCGCGCAGATAATCGGTCAGTTCCTCGGCTGTGCGCTTGGTGAGCGTGGTGACGAGGATGCGTTCCTTGCTGTCGGCGCGCTTGCGACATTCCTCGATGAGATCATCAATCTGTCCCTTGAGCGGCTTGATGGTGACCTTCGGGTCAATGAGTCCAGTCGGGCGGATGACAAGTTCGGCAACGCCGGGTAGCGCGCCAATCCGTTGCGAGGTGTGGGTATAACCCGCCGGGTCCACCGCGGACGCTCCCGCGCTCGCCCGCGCCCAGCCCAGCTCGCGGGGCGCGGGCGTGGCGCTGACGTAAATCGTCTGCGTCTGAATCGCCTGAAACTCCAGAAAGTTCAACGGGCGGTTATCCAGCGCGCTCGGCAGCCGGAAGCCGTGCTCGACCAACACCGTTTTGCGCGAACGATCGCCCTCCGACATCCCGCCGATTTGCGAAACCGTTACGTGCGATTCATCGAGCACGAGCAGAAAGTCATCGGGGAAGAAATCAATCACTGTTGCGGGCCGCGAGCCGGGCGGGCGGTTGGCGATATGGCGGGAGTAATTCTCGATGCCGGAGCAGAAGCCCATCTCCTCCATCATTTCGAGATCGTATTCCGTGCGCATCTTGATGCGCTGTGCTTCGAGCAGCTTGCCTTGCTGCTCAAATTCCACGATGCGCGCGCGGAGCTCCTCGCGAATGGCGAGGGCGGCGCGCTTCATTTTGTCGCCGGTCGTGACAAATTGTTTCGCCGGAAAAATCATCGTATTGGCGGGCGCGGCCAGCTTTTCGCCAGTGAGCGGCTCGAACTGGGTGATGCGCTCGATTTCATCGCCGAAGAATTCCACCCGCAGTGCGTCCTCGCGCCCGGCGGGGCAAAGTTCAATCGTGTCGCCGCGCACGCGAAACTGGCCGCGTTCGAAGGTGAGGTCGTTGCGGTTGTATTGCAGGTCCACGAGGCGGGCAAGAAATTGCTCACGCGACACCGCCTGCCCAACGAATACCGGGATCACCATGGCCTCGTAATCCTCCTTGCTGCCCGTGCCATAGATGCACGACACGCTGGCCACCACAATCACGTCACGCCGGGCGAACAGCGAACTCATCGTCGAGAGCCGCATCCGCTCGATCTCCTCGTTGATGGCGGAATCCTTCTCAATGAACGTGTCCGTGCGCGGAATGTAAGCCTCGGGCTGGTAGTAATCGAAGTAGCTGACGAAATATTCGACGGCGTTGTGCGGAAAAAAACTCTTAAACTCCGCGTAAAGCTGCGCCGCGAGCGTTTTGTTATGCGAGATGACCAGCGTGGGTTTGTTGACGTTCTTGATGACGTTGGCAATCGTGAAAGTCTTGCCCGAACCTGTGACCCCGAGCAGCACCTGATGTTTCGCGCCGGACAGAACGCCCTCCGTCAGCTTCGCAATCGCTTGCGGCTGATCTCCGGCGGGGGCGTAATCGGAAACAAGTTCGAACATCGCCGCCAAACGTAGAAGTCGCGGCAACCAGAGTCAACCCGGGCAGTAAGCCGGCATTGACGTCACCCCGTTCCAATCCGGGCTTTCCCCGGCCCGGAAAAGCCGGCGCTACGGATTGCGCAGTTCGAGCCGGCCACGATAGAACCCGGGACCGCTGCCGAGGTTGGACACGGAGTGGGTCACGGTTTGGCGCGAACCCAACACATTGCTGCAGCCTGGCACGGCAATCCATGACCCACCCAGGAGATTGGGGCTGCGTTCCAAAGTGTAGTAGCGATTGCGCCCCTGGGCGTCCGGCCCCAGCGCCGTGAAGGAAACCACCATCTGTCCGTCGGCGTCGCTTACCCACAAGCGAAATTCGTCCGCCGCGGCGTCCGACGCGTCCAGCCAGACTTTGCCCCGGAAGAAAACGGGGGCCCCGGTGCTGGGAGTGGTGCAGACCACCACCTGGTTGGCGCCGACAATGTCCGCATAGCCAGGCATGGTCTGCCAGTTGGTGCTGCTCAAATTGGACAGTCGTTCCAGCGCGTAATGGCGGGCAAGCCCGGCGTAACCCGTTCCCTCCGCCCGCACGGCATCAAAAGCAACCTCGGCATTGGTTTGTGCATGCGCAATCCGAAGCAGAAACTTGCTGGCGGCATTCGTGGGACTGGTGCCGGCCAGGTATTCCTGCCGGTTCGAACTACCATCGCGGTCGGAGTCTTGATCGCCAGTGCCGGCATCGAGGCCATAGGCGACCAGCCAGGCGTCGAGGCCGATGAGGCTGTTGGTGCCGAAATCAATCCGCTGCACATAGGCGCGTTCGGTCTGCGTGCCCCCGCCGACGATGAAATTGGTTTTCGCGCGCTCGACGCCGCCTTCCTTCACGACGAGGTCCAGCACGCTGCCGTTGGTGGGCGCGGCCACGCCGGGCGCCACCGCGCCCAAGCCGAGGTGAATTTCCACGACATAAAGGCTGCCGTAGGCCGCATTCTCACCCATACGGTAGCGGGACAGGACATTAGTGGCGCCGGGAGGCCGCACTTCGATGAGGATGTTGGTGTGCTGCGCGGTAATATGGTTGGTACCGAGGAAGATCTGGCCATAGGCAACGTTGTCCGGTTCGGGGATGGCGGCCCGACCCGGCTGGGAGCAACTCGCGGCAAGCAAGAGGCTGCATGGAATAATCAATCGTCGCCAAAGCGACATGGGGCCGCGAAGTCGCAATTTGCCGACCGGATTGATTCGCCGTTTCGGAGTTTGACCGAGGCTCCGAACCGGATTCAGTTTAGTTTTCATGGCAGAGTAGGATTAAAGCTAGCAAGTCAGCATGCGTTGGCAGTCAATTCCCCGGGTAGGAGTAGGTTTGGAAGAACAGTTTAATGTCCGAGACCGAGTTGATGAACCGTTCCAAGCCGTCGTCCGGGTTGTTCAGGAAGGTGCCGCCGGGGATGATGAGCATCCAGTCCGTGTTCCACACCGAGCGGCCGATGAGGCGGCTGTCAGAAGCCATTTGGTCGGGGTTCCAGCCGGCATCGTGATACGCGCGGAAACTGGCAAAGCGGCGGATGGCGATCATCGAGTCGCTGAGCGTGTCGTTCATCGGAATCCAGTCCGGCTCCTGGAACTGGGACGGTCCGAGCGGGTATGGCTCCGGGATGGCTTGGTCCACGACCTTCCATTCGCGGGTCGTGAAATCATTCGCCGTCGGCGTCCGCAGCACGTCGGCGCCGACGGGGACGAGATAGACGCGCGGGGTGGCGGACAGGCCCGTGCCGTCATAATCATTGAACCAGACGCCGACCGAACGGATCTTGGTGGCGAAGCGGGATGAGTCGTAGGCACTGTCGCCACCGCTCAACGGCCAGCCGAAGAAGTTCAGGCCGAAAGTGACGGTGGTGGGGAAGCGAATCACAAGGCCCGGCTGCGGTCCGGCGGATTCCGGCGCAAAAGAACGGCAATAACGCCGGAACTCCGGCACGTCCCACAGGTTGACGACCTGACAGTTCTTCAGGGCGTCGCGCCAGGCTTTCTGGCTATCCGGATTGAGCACGGCCCCCACGGCGTTGGTGGTGTTGGGCCGGACCCGGAACATCTCGGAACGCAGGGAGAAACGCCCAGTCTCGATTTCCGGCGTCAGGAAGCCCATCTGCCCTTTCAACACTTCGAAATTGGCGTTGAGCCGCGCGAGTGGATCGGCAAGGCCACGCACGCCGACGACGGGCACGCCGTCGCGCATCTGGCCAAGGCTGCGCTGGCGCACAATGTCCGTGAGGAACTGGCGTCCCGAGCCATTGTCGCTGCCCAGCAGGTTGACTTCGTAATCGTAGACGGTGGCGGCGAGATAGACGTAACGCGCGGCGAGATCAAACTGGGCGCGGTACTTTTGCAGTGAGTCATTCCGAAAAATGCGGAAGGCCATGTCCTTGTAGCGCGCGGTCTGGGTTTGCGCGGCGGTGCGCTTACGGAAAGCAACGCGCTCCTCGATCAACCGCTCGCCATTCGCCAATGCCGCGGTGTAGCGCATCACGGCCTGCTCGAGCTTCTGCCCCTCACTGAAGACTTCCACCCGGCGGACGGCCTCTTCACGCAACAGGGCCTCCAACTGCTGAAGTTGCTGCTGAATCTCGTAATTGAATTGCTCTTTTTGAATGCTGATGCTGGTGGCGCGACTGAGCTTGTCCTTTTCCGTTTCCAGACCGCCGACTGCACCTTCCGCCAAAGTTTCCATGGTGCCCAATACGAAGCCGGCGAAGGTGCCGCTCAATCTGGCAGCCAACCGACCGAGGAAGGTGAAGTCGTTGGAGAATCCGTTTTCCTTCGGCAGCCCATCGGCGGTCGCTTTAGCGGTTTCCTGCGTGCGGTCCCGGAAAATCTCCAGTGCCTTCTGCCCCGTCTTGGCCGCAGCGATCCCGGCGTTCAAGTCGCGGGTCTGGTTCCGGTCGCTGTCCAGGATCTGGATGTTCGCGGCCTGCAGGTTGTATCTGGCCTGCACGAGATTTATGGCATCCTCGATGTCGGCCATCAGATTGTCATAGTTCAATTGCGTCTGTTTCAGCGCGGCGTCGGCCTGCACCAGGTCGGAGAGCGCCATCTGGAGTTCGCCGGAGGCGCGCCGCGCGCCCCACGAGGCGGGCGCTTTGAAGCCGTACGCCGCCGCCGAGTAGGGATAGTTGACTTCCAGAATCCCGCCGTTGAACCGTGGATCGGCGTTGGTCGGAAAATCTCCCGGGAAGAAGAAACCGCCCTTGCCGGTGCCCTTGGTGTCCAGCGCGCGAATCGAGCCGAAGTAGCCGGTAAAGGTCGCGCTCGGCGGCGCAGTCTCGCCGTTGAATTCGGTGGTGTTGACATACATGTAGTGGTAGAGGTCCGGGCCGTCGTAGCCGGAGGGGTAGGTCTGGCCCGCGCCGATGTCCCCGGCGTAGGGATAACCGAAAACTTCGATCAAGCGGTTCTTGTAGTCGCGTTCCTGATCATTAACGTTGGCGGTGAATTCCTGAACGGAATCCTGGTTGCGCCGCAGCGCCTCATTGAGTTGGTTGACTTCGTTCCAGGCTAGGACGGCGTTGTTCATCATCTTCACGGCGCGATCGGAGATTTGCTCAAAATGCGTGCGCCCTTCCTGCTGGACCTGCACAGGATCAATGTCGAAGGGCACCACGTTCTTGGCCAAACCCAGCGGATTCAACCCGATGTCGGCCTTGTCCATCAGGGATTGAATTTCGGTGTATTGCGAGCGGATTTCACCCAGTTCATCCACCGTGGTCCGATCAATCTTCTGGATACCTGCGTGATTGGTGTTCGGATCGGTGGCCGGCAGGATGGCGTTCGCCGTGAGCCAGTCGAAGTAGGCCGCCTGGCCGGCACGACGTGCCCATTCCGTCATGCCCCAAGCGCGGTCGGTATCCGTGTCTTTGTAGCCCTGCCACTGGCCGGCGGGATCGTCCACGTACCGCGCGCGGTAGCTGAGGTCCACCAGTTGCGCTCCCGTGCGCGCCTTGGCGGCGGCCGCGTTGGCGAACTTGCGCTCATCCAGAAAGTCCACGCTGACCGATGCCCCCGCGACGAGGAGGGATTCCGCGCGCGGCACCCAAGTATAGCGCGGATGACGCAGGAGATCGTAGTAGGTCGTCGTGGCCGTGAGATAATGCCCCCACGCATCGCCGTGGCCCTGCGGGAAGAGGATGCGGGCGTCGTATTCATCAATCACGCCGTCGAGATTCTGGTCGGTGATGTTGTAAGTCTGCGCGTAGGCCACTTCGCCCTCGCCGGTGGTGAAATTCCAGAACAGCCGGTTGTAGATCGGCTTCGCGCCGACGCCAGCGGCGCTGTCGTCGCGACCGCGCAACAGCGCAAGTTCCTCCTCGAGCAGCGAGTCGAGCTGGTTCTGAAAACAGAAGATGGACGGGGCCAGGCTGCCGTACACCCCGCTGTCGGTGGTAAACATAACCAGCGGATCGGCGGCGTCGGCGAACGCCTCGTTGCCCAGCAGCATGTAGAGGTCGGAGATGCGGCTGGCCGCCAGCAACAGGGCGTTATTCGCCGGATCAGAACTGACCGGGGGCACGCCATCAATGCTCAGGCTCTTGCCGCGGCGCAGGATGGTTTCATACGTCTCGATCAGGCCAATCGAGTTGAGATTCTCGGGATTGGGATTCAGCGCGATGTCGCCCTCGTACCGCTGTCCGGCCTGGATCAGCATGCTGGCGTAAGTGGCGGTGGCGGCACTGTGGAAGTCCTTCACGCGCGCCTCGAACTGGTTGATGCCTCTGATCACGCGTTTGATCCAGCCTTCGGCGAGGATCGCACGCGGCGTGGCCCCGGAAGCGGGATCACCCACCCAGTCGCTCCAGTTGGTTTCCCCGCCGGAGGTGTAACGATAGCGCAGGACAAACCAATTGTCCTGCAGGGTGAACAGGCTGGATTGCCCGCCGTCGCCCAGCGTGATGTCGTTCACGCCACGTTGTGCGGCCATATTGAACAACTGCCAGCCTTTCGCGTCGGTGATGAGACCGTTCGAGCCAACCACCGGCAGATCGGTCGGGAGGAAGCTCGAAAGGTCCGGATGATAATACCACTCGAACTCGGCATTCTCGGGGGCCCCCGCGAAGTCGAGGCTGTGGCGCAAGGTCAGCTTCTCGTCGAAAACATTGTCGGGATAGATAACCTTGACGTCGCCCTTGAACAGGCTGTTCGTGAGCGCAATTAACTTCAGCGCTACGGGCAGACCGGAAAGGCGTGCGTTGTCGTTCTCCACGATGGTGAGGTAGCGCACGCCCCCGGCCGGGAGCGGCAATCCGGCGGTGAGGGCTTTGGGGCCGTCGCCGAATGATTCCAACGCGACTTCAACGCGGGTGAAGTTGGTCGGTGCGTCCGTGCGGGTGGCCCGGACGAAAACCGGAACACTGGGCCCGAGACGGTTCACCGCGTTGGTAGCTTCCAGCCGGCGCAGTTCGGCCACGGTAATCTCCGGCGTGCCAGCCTTGAAATAATTCACCTGCACGTTGGCATTGGTCTGGACCGTAAACGTGAACTTGTTGATGAACCCGATCAAGAGCGCGTCGGTTGGCACGAGGTCGAACTTGTTGGTAGTGGTACCGAGGGCGTCCACCTGATTGGGATTGCGCGTCAGCTTGTAGAGCGCGTCCACGATGCTCTGGAAGCGTGGTTCGGCGCTGAGTTGCTTGATGCGGTCGCGCTCGCGGGCGCTCAGCACGTTGAGCAGGAGCAGTGGTTCACCCACGCCCGACTCGTCCAGCACGCCTTTGAAACTGAGGCTCTTGTTTAGCGGATTGTAACTCAACCGCGAGCGCAGCACGTAGGGCAAGTCGGTGAAGAACTCCTCGCCGTTCACGTTCTCGCGACGCACGCTGGCGGGGAACTGGTAACTCGCGCTCACGCCGGCGACGTTGGTGAGCCGGAGCACGCGCGCACTGAGCGGATCGAACATGCGCACGGTGGCGTTGGATGGAGTCAAGCCGTCGGGATTGAGCGTATCAAACACTAGTTCCGCGCTGGCCATGCCCCGGATGTTGGGCAGGCCGCCCTTGGCGGTGAGGAGCGTTTCGCCGAGTTGCAGCGTCGGCATGTTGGTCGGCCAGGTGACGAAGTAAGTCACATCCAGCGGCGTATCGAGGCTGCCGGCGGCGGCGTTGGGCGGGGACAGTTCGCCTGCCGCCCGATGATCCAGCCAGGCAACGCAATCGCCGTTGGTCACCGCCAGTCCGGCATTGGTGCTGTAATAGAACCCGGGCATGAGCGGGTAGTAGTAGCGGACCACGATCCGCGGATCGGTCGTGTCCGGCGTTTCGGCGGCGCGCGCATAGATGCGGCCCGCGTAATCCCGATGCGCCCGTCCGCTGACGACGGTATTGCGATCCGGACACAGCGGCAACATACCCAGCGGATAGGGCGGTTGGATTTCGTTGCCCGCCTCCGCCGCAAACTGGAAGCGGTAGTTCGCATCCTCAGCCACGACCTCGAACAATTTCATGTGCCACTCGTTCGTGTCGGCCGGACGATATTTCAGCAGGACAAAATTGGAGGAGTAACCCCACGCGGCGTTGAGGTCGTTGCGCAACGCGAACAGCGCCTGTCCGCTGCTCGACGGCGCAAACAGGGCGTGTTCCTCGTTCGGATTAAAACCCGGCAGCGTAGCATCGGGCTGGCTGTAAATCTGCATCTCCCGAAACACGCTCGAATCAAGCGTCCCTGAGCCCAGGCCGCTGGCGACAATTATCTTCTCGGCGTTCGTCGGCCAACTGACCTCGTAGTGCACGGGCAGATCGGGCCAGTCTACGCGCGTGATACGGTTGGTGTGGAAGAAGGCGACCACGAGATCGTCCTGCGTGCCGACCTGATCGTTCGCATTGACGGGAATGATCGGTCCGGTCTGCGCCGTGCGATCGTAGGCCGCGCTGTCGTAGTAGGCATTCGTGAACAGCACGAAGCCGCTGCGGCTCGACGGAATGAGCCGTCTCGCGGGCTCGACGATCTTTTCGCCAACGAGGGCGGGTTGATCCGCCACGAGATGATTTGCGTCACTCCAATCCACTGAGCGGACGACTTGCAGGATGTTGGTATACGACTCAGGATCCGGCGTGACTCCCGCGGGCACGTCGCGCAAGTAATGCAACACACTATAACCGGGAGCGGTGGAATTAAACGTCTTTGTGCCCAGGTCCACGGTCGCGCCGCTCGTCGTTTGGGCCAGTGTCACGTAGCGGCAGCAGAGTCCGGTTTGCGGTGGCTCAATGGCCACCGGCGCCCCGGCCACGTGGATTTGCGGATAATCGGGCCAGGTACAGGTGGCGATGGCGGTATACTTCGGCCGGATCACATTCGTGCCGGTGGCATCCATAAAGTCGGCCGTGTCATACCACTTCACCATCGCCGTGGCCAGCGGGCGGATGGGATATAATTTCCCCTCAGCCTTGCCCCAAAGGAATGCATCCTGGGGCGTGTAATCCGGCGTGCGGAACGGTTTGCCCGAGTTGGGATTGATTGCACCGTACGGTATGGGGACCGGTTCGCCGACGACCCATTTGGGCTGGAGCAGAAACGCACGATAGGCACCGTTCTTCGCGACGCCGTAACCGACAATGCCGCCAAGATTGTTAATGGCATTGGCCATGGTGAGCGACTGCCAGTCCGAGTCCGCCGCCACGTAGGTGTTCAAATTCAGCGGAACTCCGTCCAAGAACGCCGTGGCCACGGTGACATCGTTGACGGTCCGCGCCCAACCCACGATCTGCCCGGCGCTGTTGATGCCGTTGGCAAGGCTGAAATAGCCACCAAGCGTACCCAGGTCGGTCATCCGATTGGAGTTGGCGAGGAACGCGCGGTAATTTCCGTCGCTCGTATCGGAATAGCCAACCACTTGGCCCGGCTCGTTGATGCCGCGGGCGTAGCTGTGATTACCGCCGAGCGTGCCGAGATCGCGCATGACGTTGGTCTGCCAGAGGAAGGCGTGGATGGAGCCGTTGGGCAGTGAAGCATCGCCCGCGATCTGCCCCGCATTATTGATCGCCAATGCATGGCTGTGGTTCGTTCCACTGAGCGTGCCGAGGTCGGTTAACTTGTTAGTTTGCCAAAGGAATGCGTGTTCCTTGCTTCCGAGTAGATACATGCCCGCCACCTGGCCAGCGTCGTTAATCGCCCAGGCGAAACTGTAACCGTTCGAATTCACGGTCAGATCGACCAGACTGTTTGTCGCCCAGCGGAAGGCGTGATTCCAACCGCTCGATGCCATCGAATAGCCCACCACCTGGCCGCGCGCGTTAATCCCGTAGGCGTCGCTGTGGGTGTTGTTGAGGGCGCCCAAACTGCGCATCAAATTGGTTTCCCACAGGTAGGCAAACTCGGAGCCGTTCGCACTGAGGGAACGACCAACCACCTGACCGTTGTCGTTGATGGCCTGGGCGTAACTATCACTCCCGCCCAGAGTTCCCAAATCCACCAGCGCGTACGAGGGCAATGCCGTGATCGTGTATTCGAAACTGGTCGTCGTGCGATTGCCGTTGGCGTCGGTGACCGTGAGGGTGATCGTCACCGTGCCCACTTGATTGCTGGCCGGCGTGATGATCAGTGTGCGATTCGCCCCATCGCCGCCAAAACTGATCTGCGCGATCAACGACGGGTCGGAAACCGTGTAGGTGAATTGCAGCCCGGACGATTGCACCTGGTTCAAGCGCCCGAGACACCGCCGCGCCTGGCTGCCCAACGTATTGAACGAGCCGCCGACGAGGATTTGTCCGTTGGGTTGCAACGCCAGCGTCCGCACGCCGCCGTCCGCGCCGGGATTGAATTCGGTGTCGAGTGTGCCGTCCGCATTCAACCGGCCCACGCCCCGGCAGCGGATGCCGCCCAACGCCGTGAATTTTCCGCCGGCCAGAAATTGCCCATTGGCCAGCGGCAAGAAACTCAACACCTCGTTGTCCGCGCCGGGATTGAAACCAACATCAAGACTGCCATCTGAGTTCAACCGACCGATCCGGCTGCGTGTCTGGCCAGCCAGCGTGGTGAAATTACCGCCCACCAAAATCCGCCCGTCCGCCTGCACTGCCAGCGCGTCCACGTACGAGTTCGGGCTGGGATTGAAGCTCTGATCAAGCAGGCCGGCGGAACTGAACCGACCGAGATAGCTGCGCGTGGTCCAATCGTACCAAATCACGCTTGCCAGCCAGTTGAACTCGCCACCCACCATGATCCCACCGTCGGCCTGAAGCGCAAAGGCGCTGATGCCATAGTACGCCGCAGACGACAACGAATTATCAACAGTGCCGTTGGCGTTAAGCCGGACCAGACAGTAATGCTCGCCATCGCCGTAAGAGTAGAATTTCCCACCCACGAGAATTTTGCCATCCGACTGGAGTTGCAGGGCCAGGACTTCATCGTACCCTTCATCGTAATACATGACGTTGAGGCTTCCATCCACCGTGCCATTGGGGTTCAACCGCCCCACTCCGTAGTGCGTCTGACCTCCGAGCGTGTTAAACGATCCGCCCACCACGATCTGCCCGTTCGGTTGGATCACCAGCGCCTTCACCGTGCCGTTGGCTGTCGCCACGAAATTCGTATCCAGCGTTCCGTCGGGGTTCAACCGGCCCAGATGATTGCACGGCTGGCCGCCCAGCGTCGTGAACGCGCCACCGACCAGGATTTGTCCATTGGTCTGCACCGCCAGCGCGTAAACCTCGCCGTTCGCGCCCGGATTGAAATTCGTATCCACGACCGACGGGAACGGCGTCTCGGTATCGCCTACGGTAAATTCGATCGGCGTTCCGGTCTGGTTGGCGAACGTTTTCCAGACTCCGTTCGTTGCCAGCGCCAACCCCGGCGGGTTGTTCACCGTCACCGCGAACTGATTCGTCGTCCAGGCCAGGCCATCGCTGACCACCACCGTCACCGCCGTGGCCGCGGAACTGCCAGAGCTCTGCAACTTGAGGCTGCGCGCCACGCCGGCGCCATTGGTCGCGATCACCGCTGCGATGCCAGGATTCTCACTCCAGACCGCAACCGTGAGCGCGGCGACCGGGCTGTCCACGTCGCCAACCGTGAAATTCACGTCTGCGTTGGTGCTGCGCGACAACACCAATACCGCCGGCAGATCCGCGATCACCGGCGCATCATTCACATTCGTCACCGTGAGCCGGAATTGGGTTTGCGCGGCGAACTGCCCATCGCTGACCACGAGCGTGATCTGGATGTTCGTGCCGACGTGATTCGTCGCCGGCGTAATCGTCAACGTGCGGTTTGTTCCGGTGCCGCCCAGCACGAGGTTTGCGACCGGAACCACGGTGAGGTTGCCGGACTGCGCCGTTACCACTAGGTCGGCCGCCGCCGTTTCAATGTCGCTTACCTGAAACACCACCTGAAGCGGCTGCTCCTCTGCCGTGAGCTGGTCGCTGATGGCGCTGATGGTCGGCGCGTTCGTGTCCGGCAGGACGTTCACCGTGACCACCGCCAGGTCCGACTCCTCGAATCCGTCACTGACGAGGAACGAGAAACGGTCGGCCCCGTTGAGGTTCGGCCTCGGCTCATACGTAAACCGACCGGTGAGCGAATTGGTGACAGCTTCGCCGGTCGCGCTGTTGGTGACGACTTCACCGGAGGCTGGATCGCTCAGGTCCAGCCGCGCTTCTCCCTTCTCGCCCGGGTTGACGATGCGATAACTGAGCCGGTCACCGTCGGCGTCGAACGCCGGCAAGACATCCGCAAAACCGTTTTCCTCCGGCGTGTGATAGAAGTCGAAAGCCACACCGGCCTGCACCCAATGGGGCTGGCCGACGAGCGCGCCGTGCTGCCGGGCGGCGCTGCTGCCCATGGCATTCGTACGGATGCGTTCGTCAAAGCGCCACAGGCCGGCGAGGCCGGTCTCATTGCCGAGGACAATGCGGTTGGTGCTCTGCTGGATTTCGGTCGCGCTCAGCGCTCGTTGCCACACGCGCAGTTCATCCACCCGGCCCAGCCAGAATTCACTGCCGCCGTCCGGTCGCGCGCCGATGCAGAAGTTCGCGGTCTGCGGCGGATGCGGCAGAGCCAAAGCTTGGTTGGTTTTCAGCCCGCCATCCACGTAGATCTGCGTGCTGGTGGT
>Ga0154020_10003121_pt1 | contig 20041 bp, 15 predicted proteins | sample Klosneuvirus_201_FD_109709 | JGI IMG/M metagenome (GOLD analysis project Ga0154020, IMG submission 109709) | Active sludge microbial communities from wastewater, Klosterneuburg, Austria - Klosneuvirus_20160825_MG | ecosystem: Engineered > WWTP > Aerobic digester > Activated sludge | place... | reverse complement strand
TCCATGCGCAGCACGTCTCCGCACCAAGGTGGCGGCGGGCCCTGCTGCGCAAAGCCCAACAGCAGGTGGCGGCAGATGTCCCGGCGCGCCTGCTCCATGCCAAAGGCCAACAGTGGCCCCTCCAGCAGCGCGCGCAACAGCACCGGCGCCACGTGCTGGTCCGCCGTTTGCCCGGCCATCACCAGGGCCCGCTGCGCCACGTCCTGGCGGACCCAGGGGTCCACCCGCAGGCGTGCCACCAACACCGGCACCACCGCCGTCACCGCGGCCCGGTCCCCCGCGGTCACCGCCGCCACCAGGCGCAGCGCCAGCACCGTGGTGCCCAACCCGCGTGCCTCCAACGTTGCCAGCACGTCCTCCAGCCTCGCCCGGGCCGCCGTCTGGTCCGGTGGGGCGCGGGCCAGCAACTCTGCCTCCACCAGCAGGACCTCCGGGTGCCGGTCTTTGTGTCCGGCTGGCAACGCGGCCACCGCCGCCTGCGCGGCCTCCACGGGGCGCCCGCCCTCCAACGCAGACACCACCCACCGCGCGGCCAGCCAGGGGTCCGCCTTTGCCACCGCGGTCAACGCTGGCGGCGGAACCGCCAGGTGGAACAACCGCTGGTCCTCCGCGGCGGCGGCGTCCACACGTCCCACCAGGTGGCGCGGTGTGGTCCAGCCCCGCGCATGCGCCGAAAGTGCCACCTGTGCGGCCACACTGTCCCCGTGCGAGCCCAGCTGGCGGGCAAATTCAAACTCCAGGATGGGATGATCGTCGGTGTTGAGGCGCGTACCGGACCGCTGCCATGCGTTGGCCAGGTCCTCATTGGCCAACAAACGTGAGACCACATCCGCCCCGCTCCAGATGCCCATGATGGACCCCAGCGCGGTGCTGAACACCGGTTGCGCCAGCAACGCGGTCAGCTGGTCCACGTGCACCGGCAGCGGCGTGTTGCTGGCCAACAGCACCATGTCCCGGGGTTGCGTGCTCCACACCGTGACGTTGTCAAAACTGGCACGCAGCGTGGCCACCACCGCGCGCACGCCCACCACATCCAGGTCATAACTCTGCAGCCACTGCACAAAGACGCCGTTGGGCGTCAGGCGCGTCCTGGCCATCTGGTAGAATTCATGGCTGTAGAGGCTGGCCACGCCGGCGCGGTAGGGGTTGGATGGCTCACTCACCACCAGGTCGTATTTTCCTGGCGCCGTCATCAGCAGCTCGCGCCCGTCCCCGTCCAACATCCGGACATTGGGGCGCTCCAGCACGGCGTGGTTGGTCTCCTTTGCCAGCGCGGCAAAGGCCACCACGCCTGGTTCCAGTTCGGCCACGTCCACCTGCTGCATGCCCGGCAGGACCGAAAGCCAGCCCGCCGTCTGGCCCGTCCCCAAGCCAATGACAAACGCGCGCTGCGGCGGCGTGCCGCGCGCGGTGAGCAACGCTGCGGGCAACATTCCCAGCCCAACCTGGGTGGGCGCATCCGCAAAGACGTGGCCATCACTCTTGCCATTGGTCAGCAGGCTCCATCCGGTGGCGGCCTGGAACGCCAGGCTGCTCTCCACGCCGTCCAATTCACGCAGCACCGTCCGGCTGGCCCAACGGCGGGCTTCCTGGCGGGCATTCCACTGGTCCGGCGGAAGAGCCGCGCGCCCCGCACCAATGGGCCGGTGCCGCCAATACGCGGTGGGCCCCGTGGCGGTGGCGGTCATTCCTCCGGCGTACGCCGCCAACAGCGCCAGCCCCATCACCGGCCAGCGTGGCGCGCGCAGACCGGACAACAACAACACCACGCCCGTCACCACCAGCAGCAACACGCTCACCTGCCACAACACCACCGCACCCAGGACGGGCAACAGCACAAAACCACCCAGCAGGCTTCCAGAAATGGAACCCAAGGTGTTGGCCGCGTACGCCGCGCCCACATCACGCGCCACGCCGTCCCGGCCTCGCCCCACCAGCGCCACCAGCAACGGGAATTGGTACCCGCTCACCAACGCCGCGGGGAACACCAACAGCGCGGCCACGCCCACCCAGCCCGCGGTGAGCAATCCAAAATCCGTCTCACCCCACGCGCGTGCAAACCGCGCCACATCCGCCAGGTGGTCCCCCGCCGCCAACGGCAGGCCCAACGCCAGACCTTCCAGCGCGCAGGACAACGCCAGATGCATGACGTGCGGCCGTGACGGCGGAGCCAGCGCGTAGAGAAGACCGCCCAATCCCACGCCCAACAGCGCCACCCCCAACACCACGCCAAACGTGTAGGTGGACCCACCCAGCAGCGGTGCTGCAAGCCGGTACCAGACCAGTTCACCCATCAGGAAGATGAACCCGGTGACAAACGCCACCCACAACGCCAACGCGCGCGGCATCCCAATGCCGTCCGGTGGGGCCACCTCCAATGCCACGGGTGCAATGGCTTCCCTGGCGGGTGCGTCCTCCCGCTCGGACCACCACAACGCAACCACCCCCAGAAGCCCGTTGAACGCCGCGCACAACAACAACGTGCCACGCACGCCGGTCTCCTCAAACAACACAAACACCGGCAACACACAGCCCACCACGGCCCCCAGCGTGTTGATGCCGTACACCACCGCCAGCTGCCGGCGCGCCGAATCCCCCGGCGTCACCGCCACCCGTGCGGCGGCGGGCAACGTGCCTCCCGCCAGGAACACCGGCACGCCCAACGCCACGGCAGACAACACCAGGCGCGCCAACAGCGCACCGCCGTTGCCCAGCTGCATGCTGCCGCCCATCCCCAGGTAGATGGCCCGCACCAGGTCCACCAGCCACGGGGTGAGTGCGGCGCCCGCCGCCACGCCCAGCTCCAGCTGGCCATACAACCGCAACGGGTTGTCGTGTTTTTCTGCACGGCCCCCCAGCACCGCGCTTCCCAGTCCCAATGCGCCCATGAAGATGGCCAACACCGCGGCGTGGGCCAGCGTGGAAGCACCAAACACCAGCCGCAACATCCGGAACCAGCACGCCTGGTACGCCAACGCGCACAGCCCGCTGCCAAACAAGAGCAACGTCACCACGGCGCTGCGTGAGACCATCCTGGATTCCATGGGTGGTGGTCTACGGCAGCAGCGGCGCGCGTGTCGACTGTGGGCGCCTCATTCGGCCAGTTCTTCCGGGGACATCCGGCCGGTGAGCCACGCGCCACCATCCACAACCAGCGTGGCGCCGTTGACGTAGGAGGCCAGCGGCGAACACAGGAACACCGCCGCGCGCGCACAGTCCTCCACCGTCCCCATGCGCCGCAACGGAATGTGCTCCAGCAACCGCGCCCGCGCGCTTTCAGGCAGGAGGCGGCCCATCCCTTCGGTGCCCTCAATGGGCCCAGGCGCCAGGCTGTTGACCCGGATGCCAAACGGTCCCCACTCCGCCGCCAGCGTGCGGGTGAGCGCGTCCACGCCAGCCTTGGCCGCCGCCGCATGCCCCATCAACGGGCTGGCCGCGTAGTGCAGCGTGGCGGTGACGTTGAGGATGTTTCCGCGGGTCTGCCCCAGGGATTCAAACACCGCGCGGCACACGTTGAACGTGCCGTTGAGGTCAATGTCCACCACCGTCTTGAACCCGTTGGGGGACAACGCTGCCGCCGGCGCCAGGAAATTCCCTGCCGCGCCGTTGACCACCACCGAGGGCGCCCCCACCACCCGCACACACTGCGCCACCGCCGCTTCCACCGCCGCAGGGTCCCGCACGTCCATCACCGTGTGGTGCGCATCCACGCCGCGCGCACGAAAATCCGCCACCGCGGCCTGCAGGTTGGCCTCCTTGCGGGACACAATGAACACCCGCGCGCCCGCCTCACCCAGGCCCAGCGCAATCCCCCGGCAGATGCCGGTGGCCCCGCCGGTGACAAACGCCACCTGCCCGCGCAGCAATCCCGGCGCGTACATGCCTGCCTCCCCTTGTGGTCATTTCAGGTTGATCTTGGCGCCGCGGTCCGGCCGCGCGTCCGGCCGGGCCAGCACGCCCTTGAGCCGGAAGTGGAACACGCCCTCCTCATCCCGTGCGTTTTTGAGCTGCGGGGTGAGGTCAAACACCGTGGCGTATTTGGGGTTGGACTTGAGGAACGCCTCGGACAATTTGAACTGGAACATCCCGTTGAGCGGGCTGTTGTCCACCGGCGTCTTGAGCTGCGTGGGCACATCCGCCGCGGCCTGCACGTCCTGGCCCACCAGCGTGATGGGCGGGCCGGCGGTCTTGCCGTCCGCCACGGTGATTTCCCCCGTCAGCTTTCCCATGTCCACCTTGGGCAGCGTCAACGCGCCAAACGCCGGAACGTTCACCTCGCCCGGCCCCAGGCCCAACCCCTCGCCACGCAGGTGGATGACGCCCTTGGCCTCCTTGATGTCCTTGCCCAAGGTGAGGTCCACATCCCCGCCCACGTGGCCCGCCGTGGGGACCTTGAGCTTGTCCCGGATGACGGCAATCTTGCCCCAGGAGATGCCGTCCGCCTCGGCCTTGAGGAGCTTGAGTTCCCGGAAACCCTCGCCGGCCAACACCACGTTGCCACTGGCGGTGCCATCATAGGCTTCCACGTTGAACGTGATGTTGAGCGTCTTGCGCAGCAGCCCAAGGATACCAACCCGCGCCTGGACCTTGTCCAACTCAATGGGGGACGCGGGGTCCGGGTCGGTGGTGACGTCAAACACCGTGACCCCGGTCATCTGGATTCCGGTGACGCGCCACAACGTCAGGTCATTGACCAGGATGCGCCCCGGTTTTCCGTACGGCCCCGGGTTCTTGCGCGCGTTGAGCTGCCGGGTGAGCTCCTCCACAATGCGGGGCTTCACCACGTCCATGGGGAACGTGAGGTAGAGGCTCACCAGAAAACACGTCAAAAAGAACGTGGGATACGCCACATACACCAGCGCGCGGGACCTCATGGCGTGCCTCCGGTGTCCGGGCCCTCAGAGCCGGGCGCCAGCTTGTACGTGCAAACGGTGAGGGAGACGTCCAGCAACTCCGGGTCTGCAAAGGACGTCTTGGCCTTGAGTTTGGTGACCTTCACCAGGCCGGTGTTGGGCGGGCCCTCCAGTTTCTCCAACAGCTTGTTGAGCTTGGTGATGGACAGCCCCTTGAGGCTCAAATCCACGCTCACCTCGGTGATGCCCGCTTCTTTGATGGGCGTGTTGCGCTCATTGAGGTTGTCCAGCTCCATGCCCAGGTCCCGGGCGGTCTTGTTGAGGAGCGAAAACAGGGACACGGTGTTGCGCTGCAACCGCTGCCGCTGCGCCACCTGCTCCTGTTCGGCCTGCCGGTAACGTCCCTCCAACGCCTCAATGACCTGAAGCTGCTCGCGCCGCTCGGCCAGCCGCTGGTCCGCCTTCTTCAGCCGGTTTCCCACCAGCAGCGAGATGCCGCCAACCGTTGCCAGCACCAACGCCACCGCCAACACCACCACCAACACCTGCTCCCGGCTGGTCAGACGGGAGAACGCGCTGCTGGCGTTTTGCATTGCGTCACTCATCCGCCCACCTCCACCACCGCCGCCGGGCATTCCAGGTCCACCGTGGCGCTCCATCCCACCTTGGTGCCCTCCTGACGCGCCGGACCTTTTTCCACCTTCTTGAAACACTCCCCGCCTTCCAACGCTTTCACAATCTTGTCCACCGCCTCAAAACTGTCGGTGGTGCCCTTGAGGCGGACCTTGTCCACCGTCACATCCAGGCTCTCCACCTTCACCGTGACGTCCTTGGGCATGTGCAGGGCCACCTGGATGTACGCATCCACCGCCGCCTTCTCCGGGATGGCGCTGGCCACCCCCGCGTTGGGCGTGATCTTTTCCCGCATGATGGCCAGACACCGGTCTGCCCCATCAATGTTCTGGTTGAGGATGGCTTTGCATGTATCCCGTTGTTTCTGGATGATGGCGGCCTCCTGGCGGGAAATCACAAAATGCCGCGCGTACGCATTGAACGCGCCCAACAAGGCCAGCGCCATGAACCCCGCCGCCAGCTGCGGCGCGCGCGCCAGCACGTATTCATAGTCCCCGCGGAACGCCAGGTCCCCTTGGCGGAAGTTGATGCGCCGCACGCGCGTGGACGCCAGCCCGCTCAGCGCATAGGCCAACGCCGCGCTGGCCTGCGGCACCACCACCTCGGCGCGGCCACCATCCCCCGGCGGGGGCAACACCGGCGCCAGCGCCTTGTCCATGGCCAATAGACCAACCACCGTGATGTTGAGCTCCCGCGCCAGCCAGCGGTCCAGGTTGGGAATGCGGGACGCGCCGCCCAGCAGGTACACCTTGCGCACCCGCGCCCGCTGCTGCGCCACCACGCCCTGGATGGTCTGCCGCAGCTCGCGCACCAGCGGCTGCAATGCGGCCTTGAGACAATTGGAAATCTTCTGCTGCTCTGGATAGACGCTGGGCGCGTCCGGCAGCTCCAGGTACGCCTCCTTGAGCTTCCCCTTCTCGGCGTCCGGAACGCTCAGCCCAAACTCCCGGGCCAGTGCGCGCGTGAGATCCTGGCCACCCCGCAAGATGGTGCGCGCCGCCAGGACGCCTTCCCCCACGCTCACCGCCACGTTGGTGCGGCTGGCGCCCATGTCCACCACCGCAATGGCCCCCGGCAGGCTCCCGGGTCCCGAATGGATCACCGTCCCGCCCGGCGTCAGCACCGGCTCCTTGGGCTCATCCGGTTCCGGTGGCGCAAACGCCACGCGCAGCTGGTCCAGGCTCAACGCTTCAAGTTCCACGTAGCGTGGTTCAACCCCCACGCTGGACAACAGCTCCAGAAACTGGCGCACGCTGTCCTTGCGTGCCAGCCCCACCAGTACGTCCACACCGTCCCCATCCTTCTTGGGAACGCTCAGGCTGTCCCAGATGACCTCATCCATGTCAAAAGGGACCGCCGCTTCCAGTTCAAAGGGCAGCGTTGCGGCAATCTTCTTGGTGTCCGTCAACGGAACGCTGATGACCCGGCTGGTGGCCAGGTCTCCCGGCAGCCCCGTCACCACCAGGTCCGCCTTGAGCCGCCCGCGCGCCTTGAGCGCCTCCAACGCACCGCGCGCGCGGTTGGGATACGGCAACAGCTTGCCGTCCGCGTCCTGGTCCTGGGGCACCGGCTCCTCGTCAAAAAAAACCGGCAAGAAGCCCCGCATGGCGCGCTCCAGGCCAACCACCTTGATGCTCTGGGACCCCATGTCCAGGCCCACCACCAGTTGCGCCATGACGTGTCACTCCTCGTGAAAATACCAATATTCCGGACGGCCCTGGAACACGCGCAACGTGAGCACGCGCGTGCGCACCGCATCTCCAACTTCCGCCCGCACCCGCATGGTGAAGACCTCACTTTTGGTCTTCATGGCCGCCTTGCAGGTGTTGGCGTTGACCTTGATGCCCTGGAAATTCTGCAAGGACGGGATGCCCAGCGTGGCCACAAAGCCATCCGGGCTCACCGTGCCCATGCCCAATGCCAGCCCCTCGGCGCGTATGTACTGCCAGAACCGCACGCGGTCCTGCAGCCACAACGCATCCACGCCCTGGAACTGCAGCGGCGGCTCGGCGCAGGCGGCAATGAGCCCCTCCAGCACCACCGGGTTGGTGGCGCTCTTGATGTTCACCAGCCCGTCACTGTGGATGGACACCGCGGGGCCAAACTGCGCCCACTTGACGTCATCCATGCCCGCCACCAGGCGCATCTCATCATGCGAGTCAAAATACGCATTTTTTGTTTTGTACCGGTCATCCAGGGAATCATAGAGGCTGTCTTCATCCCCCATGTTGTCCAGCGGGAACCGTTCGGCGTTGCGCGGGTCCACGCGGTCCCGGTCCGGGTCCACCCAGTCAAAAAACGCGCCCACAAACTCAAAGCGGTCCATGCGCTGGTCATTGCCGTCACTCTCTTCAAACATGAAATTGTACTTTTGCGCGTCCACCATGGCCAGCAACCGCTGCCGCAAGACCTGCTTCTTGGCGTTGGACTGCGCGGTCTGGTCTGACGCGGGCCGCACGCTCATGCGCGCGTCCTCGTCCTCAATCTCCACCTTGAAGCCACCTTCAAACGCGCCAAAGCCACCGTTCTCCGGTTCCTTCTCCTCGCCCTCTTCCGGGGTCCCGGGCGCGCCATCCTCGCCGGTGCGCTGCTCACGTATCACCTTGCGGACTTTGTCCTTGATTTCATCCCGGTCAATGTCAAAACCCAACATCTCCTGGATCTGCCCGGACGCAAACGCGCGCAACAGGTCACTGTCCAACGGGATGAGCTGCCAGATGGTGAACCCCGGCAGCGGCAATTTCAGCGTATCCACCGCAAAATCCAGCAGCGGCTGGATCTGCTCCTGGAAGCTGAGCAGGATGCGCCCCACCTCGGCCCCGCCGCGCGCCAGGTACTGCGCGCGCAGGATGTCCCGGTCCCGTATGGCCAGGCGCAGCTTCACCTCCTGGTTGTACGAAAAATCCGTCACCACCGCCGCCATGGTGGCCAGCGCCACCATGACCAGGAGCAACGCCACGCCGTGACGGGGCTGCCGCCCGGCCACCGCACGGGGTCGGGTCAGTTCGCGCCAGGCGCGGGCGGGGAGGGAGCGGAGCGCGCGCATCAGAAGTTGAGCACCTGCCACAAGAGGATTGGGGTCTGGGTCACCAGCTTGAGTTCACGTTCATTCTCATCCTTCACCGTCATGGTGATGCGTACGCGTTTGGGCAGCACGTTGGGCGTATCAATGCCCTCGGTGTCCCAGGCTTCCTTCCAGTCCCCGGTGGCGTCGTTCCAGTAGTCAAACGCCAGGTCCGTCACCCCGGTGCACAACACCTCGGTGACCGTGTTGGCCTCGGTCTCCGGGTCCGCGTCAATGCGCCGCTTGAACCGGCGCAGCAGGACATTTTTGCCGCTGCCGTCCGGGTCGGTGTCCACCCAATAGGTGAGCACCGTCTGGTCAGACTCATTGGCGTGCGCGGCCAGCGGCTCGTTGGCAAACGCGCTGAACACCAACCGGTCCCCAATACCGCTGCCACCCTCCTTGAAGATGGTGCGGGTGCGCCGTTCATCCCGCGCAAAATGGTTGGAAATGAACGCGTAGGACAGCTCCTGGGACATGCGGCTCATGGCAATGCGAATTTCATCAATGCGGTCGGTGGCGGCCTCAATGCGCTCCTTGGAGTCCAAGGTATTGGAGAACGCGCTCCACATGAGCGTCCCCATGATGCCCAGCAGCGTTGCCGCCACCAGGATTTCCATGATGGAGAAGCCGCGGCGCATCATTTGCCGCCCCCCTTGCCACCACCACCGCCGGGATTCACGCCGCCACCACCGGGATTGACGCCCGGCAGGCCCGAGGGGTTGGTGCCGGGAATGGCCTTGCCGCTGGTGGGATTGGGGGCACCGCCGGGCTGCAGCGGATTCTGGCCAGGCTGTTGACCAGGTTGCTGGCCCGGCTGCTGCCCGCCGGGGGGCGTCAACCCGGGAATGTTGGGCAACCCGCCCATTCCGGGAATTTTGGCCAGCTCGGTGGCCAGCTTCACGTCATCCACCACGTGCGTGACCACCTTCATGTTGGTCAGCCGGCCGCCCTCCGGGAAGCGCACCTCCAACGTCACCTCCCGCACGCTTCGGGCAATGACGTCAGACGCGGTCTGGAGGATGGGCGTGAGCATGCTCATGTTCATTCCGCCGGCCCCACCCGCCGCGCCGCCACCGCCCGCCGCGGGAGAACCCGGTGGCGCCCCCTTCCCGCCGGTCAACATGTTCATCATGTCCGGCCCCGCGCCCGCCGCCTCATTGATCTTGCCCACCGGGATTTCAATCTTGCGCGAGGTGGCAATCCACTTGAATTGCGGGTGGCCTTCCGGCGTGAAATCCCCCTCAATCACCTTGTCATAGTCCCCAAAACCATCCTTCTTGAGCTCAAACTCCACGTCCAACATCTTGCCGCGCGCCAGCACGGTGGCCATGGTCACGTTGCGGGTATCAATGGTGGCCAGCGCCGCGCGGCCATGCGCCTCGGAGAGCACCGAAAAGCCCAGCGCCATGATGGCCAGGGCCACCATCACCTCCAACAACGTGAAGCCGCGGCGTGGCGTCATGACGTGGGAATCTCCAGCGCCCGGTCCGCCACCATGGCGCGGCCGGTCAGCCCGTGGATCTTGACGCTGATGATACGGCTGTTGTTCTCCACGTCGTCGGTGAGGCGGATGATGGCCGTCTCCGTCCGGCCGGACGGCCAGAAGTAGAGATGGGACTGCCCTCGCACAAACGCCTCGGCCTGGTGGGCCACCCAGACCTTTTCAAAGCCACAATCCGCCGGGAGTTTTTGTGGCGTCCCCAGTTCATCCCCCACCGCCGTCCAGGTGGGGCCGCGCGTGAGCTGCGCCTTGAGGCGCTCCTGCTCGTTGAGGTCACTTTCCCTGGGCTGGATGGTGAACTTGCCCAGCTCTTTTTTCTGCGCGCGTTCGGCCAGCTCGGCGTCCGTCAGTTGTTTCTGCTTTTCAAATTGCAGCGCAAAACTCCCGGACCCTTCCTCCAGCCAGAACATCCCGGCATCCAGGTCCATGACCATGCGGTGCGGCTTGCCGGAAATTGCCGCGCGCGCGTACGCCTCCCGCGCCAGCCCCGCCATCTGCCCGGCGCTGCGCTTGAGCTGCGTGGCCGCCACGCTGCGCATGGCCGGAATGGAGATGCCCACCAGCAACGCCGCAAGCAACAGCGCCACGCTCAGTTCAATGAGCGTGAAGCCGGCCCGCCGCGCCACCACTGGACCTCCATCCCGGCCGCGCCTGGTCATTTGCCGTCCGCCGGCCAGTTGCCCAGGTCATCCCCGCCACCTTCGGTGCGGTCCGGGCCGTTGGAGCGCACGTCAAACTTGCCCGCGTTTTTCACGCCGGGGATGGTGTAGCTGTAGTCACCGCCCCACGGGTCCTTGGGCACCCGTTCAATGATGGCCTTGCCGCCACCGGGGGGATTCACCAACGCCGCAAGTCCCTCGCTGTTGGTGGGGTAGCGCCCAAACATCACCTTGTAGGTGTCCATGGCCTTGGCCAGCTCCATGGCCTGGGTGCGGGCGGTATCAATCTGCCCGTTCTCCAGCATGTTCATGGCCGCCACGCCCACCGCCGCGGCAATCATCCCCAACAGCGTGATGACCACCATGATTTCAATGAGCGTCATGCCCCGGCGCTTGCGGTTCTTCTTGGCCGCCGCGCGTCCCTGTTCCACCACCACCTGCTCCACGTTGTGCATCACATCCATGGCATCCTCCTCACCGGACAAACTGGTTCAACTGCAAAATGGGCATCAAGATGGAAAAAACAATGAAACCCACCACGCCACCCATGATCAGGATCATGAGCGGCTCCAACAGCGTGGTGAGCATGCCCACCCGCACTTCCACCTGCGTTTCGTAGCTTTCGGCCACCTTGAAGAGCATGCCCTCCAGCTGGCCACTCTTCTCCCCAATGGTGATCATGTGGATCACAATGGGCGGGAACTGCCCGCTGCGGCGCAACGGCGCGGCCACCGCCTCACCCTCCCGGATGGCCTCCCGCGCGCTCTCAATGGCCTTGGACATCACGCTGTTGTTGACAATGTTCTTCACAATATCCAACGCCGCCAGCAGCTGCACACCGCTGGACAACAACGTGCCCAGCGTGCGGGAAAAACGCGCCACCGCCAGCATGCGCACCAGGTGCCCAAACACCGGCAGGCGCAGCGTGGCGCGGTCCTTCCACGCGCTGCCCCGGGGCGTCTTGACCCAGCGGGAGAACAACCACCCCGCCAGGATGAACGCCGGGAACACCACAAACCACCAGTCCCGCATGGTCTCACTGGTGAAGATGAGGATGCGCGTCTGGATGGGCAGCTGGGCGTTGGCGTTCTTGAAGACCAGCGTGATGCGCGGGATGACCACGGTGAACAACACCCCCATGATGCCCACGCCCACCAGCACCATGATGGCCGGGTACATCATGGCGCTCATGATCTTGTTGCGCAGGCGGCTCTGCCCCTCGGTGAAGTCCGCCAGGCGCAGCAGCACCACATCCAACGCACCGCTGCTCTCCCCCGCGCGTATCATGTTCACAAACAGGTTGGTGAACACCTTGGGGTGTTTCTCCAACGCGGCAGCCAGGGATTGCCCTTCGTTCACGTCCTGCTTCACCTGGGACAAAATCCGCTTGAATCCCTTGTTGTCCACCTGCTCCACCAGTGCGGTGAGGCTGTCCACCAGGGGGATGCCCGCGCCCAGCAGCGTGGCCAATTGCCGCGTGGCCACCGCCACCTCCTCCATGGCAATGCGCGTGCCCACCATGCCGGACAGGTCCACCTCACGGTTGAGCGCCCCCCCCTTCTTTTCCCCGGCCTTGCCACCCTTCTTGCCGGACTCAAAGATGTCCGTGAGCAGCACGCCATCCTTGCGCAACAAGGACCGCAGCCCCTTGGGGCTGTCCGCCTCGCGCATGCCCTTGATGGCTTTTCCCCCGGCGTCAAAGCCGCGGAATTCATAGACCGGCACGGTGCAACTCCTTTACAACAAACTCTTTGCAATAACCCCTGCAAATCCAGGTCCAACAACGCCTCAATCCATGTCATCCGCGGTGACCATGGCCACCTCCTGGATGGTGGTGAGCCCTTCCAACACCTTGCGCGCCCCGTCCTCCCGCAACGTGGTCATGCCCTTCTTCACCGCGGCACGTTTGATGGTCCCCGCGTCCACGTTCTTGAGCACCAGCTGGCGCACTTCGTCGTCCATGGTCATCAATTCGTAGATGCCGCGGCGGCCCACGTAGCCGGTGTTGGAACACTTGGGGCAACCCTGCTTCTTGAAGATGGTGGGGATGGTGCCCAGCTTGGCGGCGTCAATGCCAATCTCCGCCAGCTCTTCGGCCGTGGGCGTGTACGCCACGCGGCAGTCCGGGCACACCACGCGCACCAGCCGCTGCGCCAGCACGCCAATGAGGGATGAGGCGACCAGGAACGGCTCCACCTGCATGTCCACCAGACGGGTCACCGCACCCGCGGCGTCATTGGTGTGCACCGTGGACATCACCATGTGGCCGGTGAGGGACGCCTGGATGGCAATTTCTGCCGTTTCCCGGTCACGAATTTCACCCACCATGATGACGTCCGGGTCCTGGCGCAAAAAGCTGCGCAGGCCGTTGGCAAACGTCAGGTCAATCTTGGGGTTGACGTGGACCTGCCCCACGCCCTGCAGCTGGTATTCCACCGGGTCTTCAATGGTGAGGATGTTCAGATCCGGGGAATTGATCTTGGAGAGGCACGCGTAGAGCGTGGTGGTCTTGCCGGACCCGGTGGGCCCGGTGACCAGGATGATGCCGTAAGGCCGCTTGATGAGCGCGCTCATGACGTCAAAGTCCCGGCGGGAGAAACCAAGGTCCGTCAGGCCCTTGAGCACGCTGCTGCGGTCCAGCAAACGCATCACCACGCGTTCACCGTAGGAGGTGGGGATGGTGGACACGCGTATGTCCACGTCCTTGCCGGCCACCTTGATGCGGATGCGCCCGTCCTGCGGCAGGCGCTTCTCGGCAATGTTGAGCCCCGCCATGATCTTCACGCGCGCGGTGATGGTGGACTGGTAGCGCTTGGGCGGCTTGATGATTTCATACAAATCACCGTCAATGCGGAACCGCACCAGCATGTCCCGTTCAAACGGCTCAATGTGGATGTCTGACGCGCGGGACTTGATGGCCTGGGACATCAGGCTGTTCACCAGGCGTATGATGGGCGCTTCGTCGCCTTCGGCGTCCAACAGGTCCTTGGGCTCATTCTCCAGGGACTGCGCCACATCCGTGAGGTTCTGGTTCTCCTCCAGCTCCGCCACCGCCGCCTCAGCGTGGTGGGTGGCCCGGTCATAGGCCCGGTTGATGGTGGCCACAATGACTTCCGGCGCGCTGATGACCACGTCCACATCTGCGCCCAGCAACATGCGCAGGTCTTCCAGCGTGGCGTAGTCCAACGGGTCCGCCACCGCCGCCACCACGCGCCCGTCCTCATTGACCTTGATGGGGACAATGTGCGCGTTTTTGGCAAAATTGATGGGCACCCGGACCAGCACGTTGTCCGGAATCACATTGGAATCCAGCACCTCCACCACCGGCAAATCCAGCTGCAGCCCCAGCGCGGCGCGCACCTGTTCCGGCGTGGCCGCCTTCAACCCCACCAGCAGCTCCCCCACCCGCACGTGTTTTTGCGTCTGCTGGTCCAACGCGTCCCCCAACCGGGACACGCTGACGCCAAACTTCTCCACCAGGATTTCTCCCAGCAGGCGCCCCACGTGGGGGTTGTTGGGGTTGGTGCGGGGCAGCGGCGGAGGCATGGGGCCATCCACCACGGTGGTCTCCGTGAGGGATGCGGCCAGCTGCGGGTCAACGGTGCTCATGCGCCTCTCCTCTCACTGCACCTGCGGCTGGGCCGGCGGGGGAACCGGCGCGGGCGCGGGCTGCGCCGGTGGCGGGCTGATGGCGCCTCCACCCTCGGGGCCACCCGGCGGTGCGCCCGGCGCGGGTTGCGCGGCTTGGGGCTTGTCCTTGCCGTCTCCCTTTTCACTGGGCTTGAGGTCCCCGTCCCCCTCGGGAAGACCGTCCCCAGTGCTGCGCCGCGGCGCCAGCGCGGGTTCTTTGTCATCATCATCACTGGAAATGATGGCCTCACCCGGCAGGCCCGGCCCGCCGTTTTCCACCTTCATCATCTCATCCCGGATGCGCATGTGCAGTGACCCGTACGGGCCCATCTTGCGTTCGTAATCCACCGGAAGCTGCGCGGTGGGCGCGTAGACGCCATAGAACGCCTCCATGAATTCCTGCCGTTCACGCAGCTTGCGCTCGTAGATGCGGCGGAAGTCCTCATCCGCGCGGATGATGTGCGGGGTCAGGATGACCAGCAGGTTGGTCTTGCGCACCTCATCCTTGGCGGTGCGGAACAAAAAGCCCACCCAGGGAATGTCCCCCAGCACCGGAATCTTGCTCTCAGAGCGGATCTTCTTGTCACTGATGAGGCCACCAATGATGACCGTCTGTTCGTCACGCACCACCACCGTGGTCTTGGCGGTGCGCTTGGTGGTGGTGGGCTGGGTCTGCCCGGGCGCCACCGTCACGCTGTCTCCCAGGTCACTGACTTCCTGGTCCAGCTCCAGCCGTACAAAGTTGGAGGTGTTGACGTGCGGGGTCACAATGAACTTGAGCGCCACGTCCTGCCGTTGGACGCTCACAATGGGCAAAAATGAACCAATGGTTCCGCCGTCCAGGTTGGACGTGAAATCGGCCGCAAACGGGACCGTCTGGCCCACCAGGATTTCTGCCTTCACATTGTCCGTGGTGAGGATGTGCGGCGTGGACAACACGTCCACATTGCCGTCATTTTCCAGCGCGTTGAGCACCGCGCCAAAGGACGGGAGGTCCACGGTGTTGATGCCCACCCGCACCGGGATGCCCGGCCCGCGGAACGCCAGGAAACCCAGCAACGCAGACAGGCCCCCGGTGGGGTCGGTGGGGTTCAACAGCCGCACCGCGCGGGTCTGCCCGCCGGGATTGGCCACAATCCCAATGCCATTGCCCAGCCCCGGCACCGGCGCGGTGTACGCGCTGAACCAGTCCAACGCCACTTCACGCGTGCGGTTGAGCGTCACTTCCATGATGACCGCTTCCACAAACACCTGCGGCCGCCGCACATCCAGCCGTTTGATGACCTTCAAAAGGTTGCGGTAGTCCCGCTGGCTGGCCACCACCACCAGGCTGTTGGTGGCCGGGTCCGCGGTGACCTTCACCTCGCCTTCAAACATGGCGTCAGATTCAGCGCCGGGTCCCTTCTTCTTGGGGTCGGCCGCTTTTTTCCCGGCCTGCGCCAGGTTGTTGAGCGCCGCGGTGAGCTTCTCCGAATCCGCATTTTCCAGGTTGTGCACGTGGACCTGCGGCGCGCTGGTGGGCCCATCTGGCATGTCCAGCATCTCCACCAGCTGTTTCACCTTCTTGAACCCGTCCGGCGTGCCCACCACAATGATCTTGTTGGTGCGCTCATCCGCCAGGATCTTGGAGATGAACGTGTCATCCAACGTGACCGCCTTGTCTCCATCCTTCGCCGCTTCTTTGACGTCGGAGGGCTTCATGCCGCTGGATTCGGCGCTGCCGGGAACGGGCATCTTTTTTGCGGCGGCCTTGGCCGGGTCCAACAGCGTGGTGAGCTTGTTGGCAATGTCCGCCGCGGGTGCGTATTTGATGTCAATGACGTGGATGCGCTGCTCAAAGCCCGGCGTGTCCACGCGGTCCAACAGCTTCTTGATGCGCGCAATGTTGACCGCGGCATCAGACATGATGAGCAGGTTGGGCTGGTAGACCTGCAGGTCACCCAACGTCTTGTTGAGCATGCTGTCCACCAGCTTTTGCGCCTGGTCCAGCTCAATGTGTTTGAGCCGGTAGATGGACGTGATCATCGCCTCGTCACCCGGCAGCTCGGTCTCCCCGTCAAAATAGGTGGGAATGGCCTGCCGGATGGATTGTTTGCGGTCTTCAATCTTCCAGAATTTACCCGCCGGAACCAACGCCAGGTTGTTGATTTCCAAAGCCACCAGAAACGCGCGGTAGGCCTCCTTGGGCGTCACCGGCTGCTCACACATGATGGTGAGCTTCTGGCCCTTGACGCTGTCCCGGATGATGAAGTTGCGCCCGGTCATCTTGGAAATGGTCTTGACCACGTCAATGAGGCTGGCGTTTTCAAAGTTGAACAACTGCGGCGCGTTGGACCGGCGCCGCTTCTCATCCACGTCACTGCTGTTCTGGCCGCCGCCACCACCTTCGGCGGGGCCGGCGGCAATACGCGTCTGGCCACCAATGATGCTGGTGGCACCAGGCAGCGGCGGGGCGCTGGTGGGCGCGGGGGCGGCCGGCGGCGCGGCGCCGGGTTGCGGCGGCGGCTTGGCCACCACCGGCGGAGGGGCACTGCCCGGCGTGGGCGCACCACCCGGGATGATGCTGCCCTTGTCCCGCAACGGGGACGGAACGCGGTCCCGCAAGGACGGCTGCAACGTGGGACCACGCACCGGCGGCAGCGTGGGGCTGGCCTTCTTGGGGCTTGTGGGGGGGGGCGGCTCCTGCGCCAGGACGGGCACCGCGCACAGCAACATGGCGGCGGGGCACAACATGCGGGCAAACACGGTCTTGGTTCTCATGGAGTGTGGTTCCTGACGTGGAGCAGTCAATTGATGGTGTACTTGAGGCTTTGCTTGGCGCCCTTCTGGCTGGACTCACCCCGCTGGATGTCCACGCTGATGTCCCGCGCGTCCCGCAGCTTGGTGAAGACCTCCAGGATCTTGTCCGGGCTGGAAATGTCATTGCCGTTGACGCTCTTGATGACGTCACCGGCCTTGAGACCAATCTTTTCAAAGGCGCTGTTGCCCACCGTTTGTGCCAGTTTGAATCCGGTGATTTTCCCGTTCTCAAAAAACGGCAGCCAGCGGCCTTCCATGGCCACTTCACTCAGGCGGCCCAACACGTCCTCGCGCATGCCCGGCGGGGATTCCCAGTGGTTGGGCCCCACCTGTTTGACGTTGTCCATCATCTGGGAAATGGCGCTGCCCTTGCCCTTTTCGGCCGGGGCGCCCACCGCCGGCGGTGCCGCGGTCAACGCGGCCAGGTTCACTGGCTTGCCGTCCCCAAAGAGGTCCAGGTCCTGCAGCGTCCCGGACGGCACGTGCTCCACCTTCACCCGGTACCGGCGGATTTCCCGCACCAGGTAACCTTCGGCAATCTGGTTGCAGGGGCTGCGCGGCACCTGCTTGGGCGGCCCTTCCGGCTGCTCCACGGTCATCCATTCACACCCATGGACGGTGTTGAGCGAATGTTCATTGTTGTAGACAATGGACGCCAGAGACAAATCCGGGTCCGTGCTCCAGGTGATGCCCACCACCAACGCGCCATTGAGCGGGACAAACGGCGCTTTGGGCGTGGTGTCCAGGGCGGTGGCCGGCAGCTCACCCAACGGCGTGATGATTTCCTGCTTTTCCGGCGCCAGCTGGGGGAACGGCGCAAAACTGCGCGGCCGCTCACCACGCGGAGGCAGCCGCTGGGCCACCGCCGCGCCACCGCTGCCCACACCCGCGGCCAGCTTGGGGGCCATGAGGATGAGGATGATGCCGCGCGCCAGCAACGCCACCGCAAAACCCGCAAACGCCAGGGTCACCAGGCGGCTGCGAACAGAGCGGGAAACGACGTTGACGCTGACCATGGCGGAAAACCCCTGCCCTTCACTGGATGGTGTAACCGGACGTGACCTTTTGCCCGCGGCGGCTCATCTCCACCGTGATTTCCTTGGAATCCTTGAGCTTGCTGTAGACCTCCAGCGCCTTGTCCGGGCTGGACATGTCATATCCGTTGATTTTTGAGATGACGTCACCGTTTTGCATGCCCAGGCGTCCAAAGATGCTGTTGGGCCGGATGGAGAAGAGCTTGAAGCCGTTGGGCTTGCCGTTCTCAAAAGACGGCACAATGCGCGCCTGGCTGGCCACGTTGTTGAGGTTGGCCATCACCTCGTCAATGTCCGTCTGGGGGATTTTGTACTGGTTCTCCGCCACCTTGATGATGCCCTTGCCCAGGTTGTCATCCCCGGCCGGCGCGGCTTCGGCGGTGGGCACCGGGGGAGGGGCCGCGGCCACTGGCGCGCCTTTGGGGTCCTCAAACATGGCCGCAAATTCCTTGCGGTTGGTGGACGTGTTGAAGAACACCACCCGGTCCGGGTCAATTTGCGTGATGGTGGCGGTGGCCCCCTGCAGCTTGTTGCAGGCAATGCGCTCCACCGGCGGAGGGGGTGGCGGCGTGCCGTCCTCGTCCGGCGGGCCGGGTGGCGGCGCGGGAGGGGGGCAGGCGTTGATGGTGTAGAGCTCGGTGGCGTTGCTGCCCAGGTCCAGGATGGACGCCATGGAATATTCCGGCACCGTGGACCACGTCACCCCGGTGAGCTTGATGCGCAGCGCCGTGGGCACCGCCTCCTGCTGGGCTGCCGCTGCTTCCTGCGCCTGGCGGGCCGCATCTTCCGCCGCCAGCAGCGCGGGGTTGGGCGTGCTCAGGTCCTCGGTGCGGGCGCCAAAGATGTTGCCGTCCTCTGGCGCGTCCTTGATGGTCTTGACGCCTTTTCGTTTGACGCTTTCCCGGGGCGCCTTGGCTGCGCCGTCCGCCGCGGGGGCCAGGCGGGACAACAACGCGTAGGCCACAAACTGGTTGCTGGCACGCGCCAACAGGAACGCGTTGGCCGCCAGAAACGCCAACGTCACCACCCAGAACTGCTTCTTGAACAGGGTTTCCATGGGTATGTTCCGGCAGGTGGCAACAGCAACCTCCGGGCCACCCCCTGCGGATCATTTTGTTGTTTAAAATCATGAACTTGGCGATCCCTTTGGCCCCCGTTTTGGACAGGTTGACCACCCAGGCAGCCCCCGGCTGGGACCCCCGTGCCAAACTGGCAACCAGGCACCACGCCAGGGTCCTTCAACCCATTCAAATGCCTGCCGGTTTTGCGCGCGGGGTGGGTCTTGGGCATGATGGCTCCATGGGCACCGCGCTTCCCCGTTTGCCACCGCTCAAGGACCTCTGGCCCATCCTGTTTCTGGTGGGCGCCGTGGCGCTGCACCCCGTCCCCGGGGGGCTGCTGCTGCTCATGGGCGTGGTGTCATTGTGGAGCAAACGCGCCCCGGGCAGGTGGCCCTGGCACGCCGCGTTCTGGGAGCAGATGCAGTGGACCCTGGCGGGTGCGCTGGGCATCTTCACCGTGGGGGTGGCGCTGCACGTCCTGGTGGTACGCCCCATTTTCTCAATGGTATTCTAGCGTATTTTTTGGACGGTCATTACGGCGCATTGTTGCTGCCAGGTGACGTCGCAAAAACGCACAACCTCACGGAACGCCGCGCTCCTTCAGCAGGCGCGCCAGTTCCTGACGAATGATCATTTCAGCAAGATCCGGAACCACTTCCCAAACCACCTTTTCAATCATTTCCCGCGTGGCGGCATCCAACTGCGCGGGGAGGCCGCCCATGGCCTTGGCAATGGGCCCGGCGGCAACGGCGGCTGCAACGGGGGGAGGGGGTGGCGGCGGGGCCACCGCGGCCGCGGGCGGCG
>Ga0154020_10003120_pt1 | contig 20041 bp, 18 predicted proteins | sample Klosneuvirus_201_FD_109709 | JGI IMG/M metagenome (GOLD analysis project Ga0154020, IMG submission 109709) | Active sludge microbial communities from wastewater, Klosterneuburg, Austria - Klosneuvirus_20160825_MG | ecosystem: Engineered > WWTP > Aerobic digester > Activated sludge | place... | reverse complement strand
TACGCACAAGGCGCCAGCGCTGAAATGGTTGCTTCATTAGGAATTGGAATGGCTTCTGCCTACGGATTACCGGTTTCAACTACACACATGTTGTCTTCCGGTATTGCAGGTTCAATGGTTGCTAAAAAAGGATTAAAGAATTTACAGAAAAATACAATTAAAACTATCGCATTAGCTTGGTTACTAACCTTACCTGTAACTATCATTTTATCGGGCGGCTTATTTATTCTCTTCCGTTATATATTCTCTTAAACCAAAAACAGATTTTATGCAAAAACCCTTCGCTAACACGAGGGGTTTTTTATTGCACGTCCATTCCCTCTCCTCCAGGAGAGGGGAGACCGCTTGCGGAGCCTGTCCCGAGTTTACCTCGGGAGGTGAGGCCTCTACAACACTTGACTTTCTAAAGTTTCTTCACTACATTTATTTCTAAAATTATGTGTATGGAATCTTTGAAAACGTCAATTACTCTTCCGTTGAAAGCCGATAAATTGTATAAAGCTTGGCTTACAAGTAAAGAACACTCCGCCTTTACAGGCGGCGAGGCTAAAGTTTCCTCTAAGGTTGGTGGAAAATTTACGGCGTGGGGTGGTTATATAACGGGCAAGAATATTGAACTAAAAGCCAATAAAAAAATTGTACAAAGTTGGCGCACTTCTGAGTTTCCTGAGAATGCCCCCGATTCAACACTAGAAATAACCTTCGAGGAGAAGAATGGTAAAACCACAATTACTTTATACCATTACGATTTACAAAAAGGCGATGCCAAAAAATACAAAGACGGTTGGCGCGATTTTTATTTTGAACCAATGAAACACTATTTTGGGATGTAATAATTGCCCACGGAGCTCTCAGATAACAGCAGATTTACTAATTGAGATTTCTGCGAAAATCAGTGCAATCTGCGGGAAAACACAATTCTTTCGATGAAAAAACACAAACTATTAATAACGATTATACTTACAATTGTAATTGTGGCGTGCCAAAATCCAACAACTAATACAAAAGACTCTTACATTCCTGCTTCGTATGAGATTAGCGCAGGATCTAAATATGATACCATTAATGTGTTGGACACAGAAAAAAGAAAACAAGGCATTTGGGTGCCAAGTCCTACAAACGATCTAAAAGATACTTTGCTTTACAGAAACGATACAATAATTAGTCATTTACATTAAATTTATCCCAATGAAAACAATCTGCTTATTATTATCCCTGGTTATCACAGCAGTAACAATAGCGTGTCAAGATAAGCCACCTTATCGTGAAAAACCAATAGGCGAGTGCAGTTTCGAATTATCCGGGCCCACAGGAAAAGACACTGTGAATTTGATGTATGACGGAAAAAAAGAAGGTCTTTGGGTTGTTAAAGAACATGTGAAAGTTGAAGTTTCATTATGCAAAGATTCTACGCATAAGGAGACAGATAAACATGCGTATACCAAAACAGTTTATTGCGTTACTGAAGAAGGCAACTACAAAGATGATTTAAAGGAAGGTTTGTGGTTGTATTACAATACCGATGGAAGCGTTAAAGATTCTGTAGTTTATAAAAACGGTGAAGTGGTAAAAAACTAATACGGACTCTGCTTGCGGATAATTTTCCCGAACCACTTCGGAAAAAATCTTTTTAAGGTAACAGCTTTTATTTCTTTGCCGCCAATTAAAATTTCTTCTTCACTATTTACAATGCCTTTGATGATCTGCTTAGCGCATTCTTCTGCACTCATCGCGTTCTCATGGCTCTCATCCATTTTACCATGCTGCTTACCGCCAACCGCAATAGCATTTAATGACACATTGGTTTTAACTTTGCCCGGACAAACCACTAATGTTTTTATACCAAGATTTTCTGTTTCTAAACGTAAGCTTTCGAAGTAACCATGCAAAGCGTGCTTAGCAGCCGAATAAGATGATCTCAAATAAAAACCAAACTTTCCCGCGATACTACTTACTACAACTATATGCCCACTCTTCTGGCGTTTCATGTATGGCAGCGCTGCTTTGGTGATATTCACATGCGCAAAATAATTCACTTCCATTAATTCACGCTCTGTAGCTTCTGAAGTTGACATGGCTTCTGCGCGCTGACTGTTCCCGCCATTATTAATTAATATATCAATGCGCCCGAATTTATTAATGATTTGTGCTGATAATGCCGACGCATTCGAGGTGTCTTTGAGATCAAATGGTAAAACTAAAATATCTAAGTCTGGTAATTTAGCAGCTTGCGCAACGCGCTTCAGTTCATCTTCACGACGCGCAGATAAAATCAAACGCGCTTCCTGTTTGGCAAATTCCATAGCTAATGCTTCGCCAATGCCTGAAGAAGCACCTGTGATCCAAATAACTTTATCCTTAAATACACTCATCTTTTGTTTCGTTATTACTGGCTTAGCGAAGCAATCTGCCCTTATGACGATCTATTTATTAAGTAAATCTACAACTTCTTTTGCTTTAATTTCCCTTATGCAATGGCAATCGTTATTTTTTCTGCAATCATCACAGGCCTTATTCAACACTAAATGATTCGCTTTCTCTCCTACAGGCATCCATCTTCCGGGATGAATGGGACGCATTGGCGCAAACAAACCTATTGCTTTTTTTCCTAAGGCTGAAGCAATATGTAATGGACCTGTGCTCGCAGCTACAAGCGCATCGGTAGTATTAATAAAACTAATAAATTCCTGTAACGATAACTTTCCTGTTAAATCAACAACTTCCTTGTGTTTCTCTAACAAGGGTTTTACTAATAGGCCTTCGTCTTTTGTTCCGCTGATAAATATTTTAAACTTCGATTTATCCAATGTGTCTATCAACATAGAGAAATTATCCAATCCCCATTCACGTGCGCTGCCTTTTGATTTGGGATGCAGGATGACATTGGTTTTAGATTTATCAATTAGTACTTTCCATTCTTCCGCTAAGGGCTCTGCTTTTGTAAAACCATAATAACGTTTCACGTCTTCTAATTTCACTTCAGTCGGAATATTCAGGAAACTAAGTAATTTAATATTCAATTGTGATTCATGCAATTCAGAATTTTTTCGTGACAAATTCATCAGCTTATTGCAAAAGAACCAATGGTACAAACGGTTCTTAGTACCCACTCTTAACTTAATGCCGTTTTGTTTGGCCTGTTTCGCAATTTCTTTCACCGGGAAAACATGCAATATCACATCGGCTTTCAAATTCTTTCTGGCTTCCACATCGTCCCAACTCACAAATTCATCCACATGCTCTGTAAGGGCCACTACATCGCGTGTGTAATTTCTTCCTAAAAAAATGATTTTACAATTCGGAAAATACTGTTTAATGTATCCTGCCATCGGTAAGGTTAACACCACGTCACCAATACTGTCGGTGCGACTTAATATAATTGAAAAATGATCAGGCAGTTTTTGCATGGTACAAATTTCTTAATTTTTTATACTTCAAATAAGTGGCGTAAGCCGAGATCTTCGAAATTGAATAGCCTGCCTTACCATCCAAAAATCCTAAATGTAAAATATAATGGTCAATGAATTTAGCAATAGGATTCACGAGCAATTTATACAAGGGCGCTTTTTTTCCTGCTTCAAAAAATGCCTTAGAAGCTATATTGGTAAAATATTCTACTTGTTTGTAATGATCAGCAACACTGTAATAACTATAATGTAAAATATCACCTTTTAAATGTCCGGTATTTTTATCGCCTCCTTTTAATTCGTATTTATCATGGGGGTTTATGCCTGTCCACTCCCCTTTTCTGCTATCCCACAAACGCAACTTCGCATCGGGGTACCAATTACAATGTTTTACCCAATGCCCGCAATAATTCGTAAGGCGGTTCATGTAGTACCCGTCTTTGGTCCAGTTATTTTTTACTTCCAGAATCGATTTTTTTAATGTATCATCTAAAGCTTCATCCGCATCTAACGACAAAATATGCGGGTGCTTTGCATAAGTAATGGCTCTGTTCTTTTGCTGAATGTGCCCATCGAATTTATGCTGATAAAAACTAACGCCTTTGCTTTGGCAGATAGTTTGTGTGTTATCGGTGCTGAACGAATCCAATACTACAATTTCATCGGCCACGTCTTTTACCGAATCAAGGCAACGGGCGATGTTCTTTTCTTCGTTATAAGTGATGATAACAACCGAAATTTGAGGCATGATGTAAAGTTATACCAATTCTTGATTGAAACCAATCCAATTTCAAATAATTACCATAGTTCAATCTTAGAATGGTTAATCCCGATTGCAATTAAAGTACATATGTGCTCATTATTGCACATCGGGATTAATAATATAATACAATTCATTACATTTGTTTTTATGGAGGTTACCCTTATACAAACCGCCCTTCACTGGGAAAACCGCGAAAAAAACCTCGCGCATTTCGATAATTTACTTGCTTCAATTAGTAAAAAAAGCGATTTAATTGTTTTACCCGAAATGTTCACCACCGGTTTTACTATGAATCCCGAAAAATTGGCCGATCCCGCCAATGGTGAGGCATTAACCTGGTTAAAACAAAAAGCAGTGCAAAAGAATTGCGTGATCACCGGCAGTGTGGCGGTTGAAGAGAACGGCAAGTATTATAACCGCTTATTTTGGGTGGAACCAAATAGTGAATTCAGTTTCTACAATAAACGCCATTTATTCCGCATGGCGGGCGAAGATAAACATTACGCTCCGGGAGAAAACAAAATCATTAAAAACATTGGCAAATTTAATATTTGTCCACTCGTGTGTTACGATCTGCGTTTCCCGGTTTGGAGCCGCAATACTTTTACTAAGACTAACGGTTTGTATACAGCGGCTTATGATGTTCTAATATATGTTGCTAATTGGCCGGAGGTACGCTCCTACCCATGGAAACAACTTTTGATTGCGCGCGCCATCGAAAACCAGTGTTTTGTGATCGGCGTGAACCGCATTGGTACTGATGGCAATAACTTCCCGCATTCGGGAGATAGTATGGTAATTAATCCCCGTGGAGAGATCATCAGCACTACCAAGTCCAATGAGGAAAGTATTGAAACCGTTACACTTGATGAGGCGTATTTGTCTGAATTCCGCAAGTTTTTCCCTGTAGGATTAGACGCGGATGGGTTTGAATTACTTTGATTTTTCCCCTTAAAACCCCTTGCCATTCCCCTTAAAATCTTATCTTTGTCTACTCTAGCAAAGCACTCGTTTTAAGCATGGAATACAACTTCAAAGACATAGAAAATAAATGGCAAAAGATCTGGAAAGACACAAAGCCGTTTAAAGCTGATAACACTTCAACCAAACCAAAATATTATGTGCTGGATATGTTCCCATATCCATCCGGCGCCGGCTTACACGTAGGCCATCCTTTAGGATATATTGCCTCCGATATTATGGCGCGTTACAAACGTCACAAAGGTTTTAATGTACTTCACCCAATGGGTTACGATAGTTTTGGTTTACCCGCTGAACAATATGCGATACAAACCGGACAACATCCCGCTATTACTACCGAACAAAATATTAATCGCTACCGCGAACAATTGGATAAAATTGGTTTTAGTTTTGATTGGGACCGGGAAGTGAGAACGTCGAGTCCCGAATATTATAAATGGACACAATGGATCTTTATTCAATTATTCAACAGCTATTACGATAACAACACCAACAAAGCCGAAAGCATTGACACACTCATTGCCGAATTTGAAAAGAACGGGAATGCCAATGTGAAAGCTTGTTGCGATGAAAATACCAAACCATTCACTGCTTCCGAATGGAAAGCGTATTCTGAAAAAGAAAAATCAGATGCCTTAATGCAATACCGCTTAACATATTTAGGCGAGGCATACGTGAATTGGTGTCCTGCTTTAGGAACTGTGTTAGCCAACGACGAAGTGAAAGATGGCGTGAGTGAGCGTGGCGGACATCCTGTTGAGCGGAAATTAATGAAACAATGGAGCATGCGCATAACGGCCTATGCACAACGGTTATTGGATGGATTAGATAACATTGACTGGAGCGAAAGTTTAAAAGAATCGCAGAGATATTGGATAGGAAGAAGTGTGGGGACGAGTATAGCATTCAGCCTCATCCCCAACCCTTCTCCAAAGGAGAAGGGCGAGAAACCATTCTGGCAAACAGCTGATCCAAAAATTTATGAAGCGCTCAAACAATTTGCAAGAGAAAACAAACAGCCTCAAACCGAAGCAGAAGAAAAACTTTGGCAGGCCATAAGAAATAATCAGTTAGCGGTTAAATTCAGAAGACAACACCCCATTGGAACTTACATTGCAGATTTTATTTGCTTGTCGAAAGGATTGATTATAGAGGTTGATGGAGAAATTCATAATCAAACAAAAGAATATGACGATAACAGAACGGCTATTTTAAATCAATTAGGTTACGAAGTAATTCGTTTTACTAATAAAGAAGTTTTAAATGACTTAAATAAAGTTATTGATGCTGTTAGATCGAAGCTGAATTCCTCCCCTCTCCTTGGGAGAGGGGCCGGGGGTGAGGCGCCAATGACCATAGAGGTGTTCACCACCCGCCCGGATACTATTTTCGGCGTAAGTTTTGTGACCGTTGCACCTGAACATGAATTTGTAGACTCGATCGTTACCCCTGAACAAAAAGCCGCAGTGCAGGACTACGTTACTAAAGCAAAGAACCGCAGTGAGCGTGAACGGCAAGCCGATGTTACAAAAGTTAGCGGCGTATTTACCGGCGCTTATGTTGTTCATCCATTCACGGGCAAGCAAATTCCTATTTGGGTAGGCGATTATGTGTTGGCAGGTTATGGCACAGGTGCAGTAATGGCCGTACCGGGGCATGATGAACGCGATCACCGCTTTGCAAAACATTTTGGTTTACCAATTTTACAAGTGGTAGAAGGACCGGATGTGCAAGAAGAATCATATGATGCGAAAGAAGGTAAATGCATTAACTCCGATTTTTTAAATGGTTTAGAGGTAAAAGACGCTATTAAAAAAGCCATTGCAGAAATTGAAAACAAAAATTTAGGAAAAGGGAAAACCAATTACCGTTTGCGCGATGCCGTATTTGGCCGTCAGCGTTATTGGGGTGAACCTATTCCTGTGTACTATAAAAACGGAATCCCTTACGTAACTGAAGAAAAACATTTACCAATTGAATTGCCTTCAGTTGATAAATTTCTTCCTACAGCAGATGGAGAACCTCCTTTAGCTCGCGCTAAAGACTGGACCTACTCCCCTCTCCTTGGGAGAGGGGCCATGGGTGAGGCTTACCCGCTCGAAACAACCACCATGCCGGGATGGGCAGGAAGTAGCTGGTATTTTTTGCGCTATATGGATGCGCATAACGACAAAACCTTTGCCGATAAAAAATTAACCGACTACTGGCAAAATGTAGATCTGTACATTGGAGGTAGCGAACACGCCACCGGACATTTATTGTACGTACGTTTCTGGACCAAATTTTTATTTGATAGAGGATTGATATCGGTAGATGAGCCCGCAAAGAAATTGATCAATCAGGGTATGATACAAGGTAGGAGTAATTTTGTATATAGGGTAAAAACTAATACAAATCAACCAGTTTTTGTATCAAAGAACATCCTACTCAAGGATAGAACGAAAGAAATAGAGTCCGAAAAAAAATCTCTTTCGCCAAATTTTGAACTACTAAAAGTATTTGATGTAGATAATGTTCATGCTTTAGATATCTCTTTAACAGACTTCTCTGAATTTACTCCTATCAATGTGGACGTTAACCTTGTTAATAACGACGTTTTAGACATTAGCAAGTTTAGAGAATGGCGTGATGATTTTGCTAATGCCAAATTTATCACAGAACAAGATGGAAAGTATGTTTGTGGATGGGAAGTAGAAAAAATGTCAAAATCAAAGTACAATGTTGTTTCTCCCGATGACATCTGCGAAAAGTTTGGCGCTGACACTTTACGTTTGTACGAAATGTTTTTAGGTCCGCTGGAGCAAAGCAAGCCTTGGAACACCAATGGTATCACCGGCGTATCGGGTTTCTTAAAGAAATTGTGGCGGCTGGGTCAGCAAACCATAGAGGCTGAGAAAGCCCCCTCTCCTTTGGAGAGGGCGGGGGGTGAGGTTACCAAAGCCGAATTAAAAACCCTACACAAAACCATTAAAAAAATTACCGAAGATATTGAGCGCTTCTCATTCAATACCTCCGTGAGTAATTTCATGATTTGCGTGAATGAACTAAGCGATTTGAAATGTAATAAGCGCGCTATCTTAGAACCGCTATTGGTTTTAGTGTCGCCTTATGCACCGCATATTGTCGAAGAGTTGTGGCAACAATTAGGGCATAAAGAAAGTATTGCCACCGCGCCATTCCCTGAATTTAATGAAGCCCATTTGGTGGAAGATAATTTCAATTATCCTATTTCCTTCAATGGGAAGATGCGTTTCAATTTAGAGTTAGCAGCTAATTTAAGTAAAGAAGAAATTACCAAATTGGTAATGGAAGCTGAGCAAACACAAAAATACTTAGAAGGCAAAACGCCTAAGAATATTATTGTGGTACCTAAAAAAATCGTGAACATCGTTTTATAATGCGTATTCAATTCACACTCCTTTTTATAGGCGTACTGTTCTTACAGAGCGCAGCGCAGCAATTGAAGTCCGGCGTATGGCGTGGCGTATTACACATTGGCGAACATAAGAATGAATTGGTACTCCCCTTTAACTTCAATGTAAAATACAACAAGACCGAACCCATTATTGAAATTCTTAATGCTGATGAAAAGATCATTGTCGATGAGATTTCGATATTTGGTGATTCAGTTAACTTTTACATGCCGGTATTTGATACAGAGTTTAAAACTGTTTTAAAGAACGATACTTTACGTGGTCTATGGATCATTCACACCCGTAAAGAAAAGAACCAAATAGAATTTGAAGCGTATTACAATGACAAAACCCGATTCATCACCACGGCACCGGCTAAAGTAGATTTTACCGGGCGCTACGAAGTCACATTTAACCAAGGCACGAATGATGAATATAAGGCTGTAGGTATATTTAAACAAAACGGCAGTAAAGTAACGGGAACGTTTTTAACTGAAACCGGCGATTACCGTTTTTTAGAAGGCGCGGTGCAAAATACAAACATGACGCTTTCTTGTTTTGATGGCTCACATGCATTTTTATTTTTCCTGAATGCACCAAACAAAACCGGCAAAGTAGAAAATATTGAAGGGAAAGTTTTTTATAGCAATACCGGCAATGAAAATTTTATCGCCAGAAAGAATGAGTCATTTAAATTAAAAGATCCTGAATCGATCACGGTATTAAAAAATACAAACGAAAAAATTTACTTCACGTTCCCGAATACAGAGAACAAGAAGGTAAGTTTGAGTGACGATAAATACAAGAACAAGGTTGTGATCATTCAGATCATGGGCAGCTGGTGCCCCAATTGCATGGATGAAACGGCCTACCTCTCGAAATTATATACCAAATTCCAGCACGAAGGCTTAGAGATCATTGGACTGGCCTATGAAAAAACGGAAGATTTTGAAAAAGCCAAGAAAAACGTCATGCGTTTGAAAAAACGTTTTGGTGTAGACTATGATGTGCTGATCACGGGCTTAACCGGCAAAGCTAAGGCTTCTGAGAGTTTACCTTTCTTTAATAAAATCAGTGCCTTCCCTACTACAATTATTTTAGACCGCCAGCATAATGTAAAAAGCATTTACACCGGATTTAGTGGTCCGGCTACAGGAAAGGATTATACCCTCTACACCAAAAAGACAGAGAATTTAATTACGCAGTTATTATTAAAGAAGTAATATGTTCACAGGCATTATTGAAACATTAGCAAAAGTTGAAGGCATAGAGAAAGCCGGCAACAATGTGCATTTTACATTTTCTTCGGCTATAACATCAGAGTTAAAGATCGATCAAAGTGTGGCGCATAACGGCGTGTGTTTAACCGTGGTGAACATTAATGGCAACACATACAAAGTAACCGCCATTAATGAAACATTGAAGCGTACTAATTTGGGTGAACTAAAAGTTGGCGATTTAGTAAATTTAGAACGCTGCATGCCTGCTAACGGAAGGTTTGATGGACACATTGTGCAAGGCCATGTAGACACAACCGCCATTTGCAAAAATGTAAGCGACCAAAATGGCAGCTGGGAATTTGAATTTGAATACGAAAAAAATCCAAAACACATTACCGTAGAAAAAGGAAGCATTACCGTGAATGGTGTGAGCTTAACGGTTGTAAAATCAAGCGACACATTATTCTCTGTGCATATTATTCCATATACGATCGAGCACACCAATTTCAAGAATATAAAACCCGGTACTAAAGTGAATTTAGAATTTGATATAGTAGGAAAGTACATTGCAAAAATGTTGGGAAAATAATTTAGTGTAAAAATGCATATAGGTTTATTCTTCGGTTCATTTAATCCCATACATATCGGACATATGGCATTGGCGAATTATATGGCCGAATTTACCAATATGGATCAGGTATGGTTTGTGGTGTCGCCACATAACCCATTAAAAGAAAAATCAAGTCTCATTAATCAGAATCAGCGTTTGTACATGGTGAATGTAGCCATTGAAGATTATAGCAAATTCAAAAGCTGTGATATAGAATTTAATTTGCCACAACCATCTTACACCATTAATACTTTAGCGCATCTAAAAGAAAAATATCCTAAGGATACATTTAGTTTAATTATTGGGCAAGATAATTTAGAGACCTTTCACAAATGGAAAAATTACGAAACCATTTTAGAGAAGCATAAATTATTTGTGTATCCGCGACCTAACGCCAAACCATGTGAATTGGATGCCCATCCTTCAGTTGTTCTAACCAAAGCGCCTTTTCTTGAAATCTCATCCACTTTTATCAGGGGTGCCATAAAAAACAAAAAAGACATCCGTCATTTCCTTCCTGAAAAAGCCTGGAAATATATTGACGAGATGAATTTGTATAGGAAGTAATTCCTCTCCCCCCTTTTTTAAGAGCCTGTCCCGAGTTAACCCTGGGAGGGAGTGCCGCGAGCTTTTCGCCTCGCGGGGAGGGGGTTATGCGATTTTTTCTCTCTCCAAATCAACAACTTACATAAGAACTGTATACATCTGATTCTTATGCATTCAGATATTATGTATCTTTGTCTTAAGTAATCGTTATAACAGATATATGTATTCATCAGAATTAGTAAAAGGAACTCTTAAAACCATAGTATTAAAACTATTGGCGGAACATAAGAAAATGTACGGGTACGAGATTACCCAAACGGTAAAAGAATTGACTAAAGATAAAATTCAAATTACCGAAGGCGCTTTATACCCTACCCTGCATGCCTTAGAAGCAGAAGGCATTTTAATTACCGAAACCGAATTTATTGGTAAGCGCGTAAGAAAATATTATTCGTTAAGTCCGGAAGGTAAAAAACTAACGAAAGAAAAAGTAAGCGAGTTTGCCGACTTTATGAATACCATGAAATTTTTGCTTGATATAAAACCAAAGCAAGCTTAATGTACCGAGTCTCTGACGAGCAAATAGAATTTATACTTGATGACATTAAAAAACGTGGCGTCGAGATGGAAGACCTGCAGCTAAATCTGCTGGACCATATCTGCTGCATCCTAGAACGAGACTATAATGAAACAGATGATTTTAATACAATTTACAACACAACAATAAAACAGTTTTTTAAAACAGAACTCTGGGAAATAGAAGAAGAAACAATTGGCCTCCTACACTTTAAACACTATTATAAAATGAAACGCTTTTTGTACATATTATTTGTCTTGTCGATAGGTTTTAATGTTTATGTGTTTAGTAAGATGGGGTATGAATACTATAAGCGTAAAAAATGGCAATCTGACTTTGAACTTATGCAAAAAGTAGATTATTCTGACGGATTTAATGACTTCAAAAATAAACTTAGGACCGAACATCCGGAAATTTTGAAAAAACAATACATATATATTACGATTTCAAGGAATTTCTGGTATCATGACCCCGGAAGCACTATAATGTTAATTGACACTTTCACCTTAAATGAAGATGAGAGACGGCGGATGAAACACCTTAAGATAAGAGATTCTTTAGCCTCAATATATAACAAAAACATTTCATTCGTCCATATTTATCCTCATGAGAACAAAAATATTAATGAAGAGATAGAAAAAAACAAAAAACACACAAAAAATATCACTTACATAAAGGAGGCTTCTGCCTTCGGACACGGATACATAAATAAAAAACATAAGGAAGGTATGTGGATACCAACTCAAATAATTATTGATACCACCGGAAAATTAATTTATCAGCAGGGCATGACAGTTGAACTCATTGACAAAAAACTCATTTCCATTTTAAAAAACATAAAATGAAAAAATCCTTTAAAATAATACTCGGGATCTCACTAATGTTGAATGTAGCCTTTATAACATTGAAGCTTTTTAATGACTATAGAATTGATCAGGAACGCGCGTCATTTCAATCAAGGCATACGCAAGACTGGCAAAAAACCGTTAACGTATCAGTCGCAAAAAAGAATTTTATGGATTCATTGTTTATACAATACCCTCAACTAAAAACTAAAAAATACTTGTTTTTTCATTTTTGGTCAACCCGTCACTTTTGGTGTACCAAACCTTTACCGATATATGATACGTTAATACAACCCTTAAACCCTGAAGTTGGGTATGTACTGATCAATGGCGAAAAGGAGGCGTACTCAAAGAAGGTGTTAAAAGAGGATTCAGGAACCACCAAGAATTTTTTATTTGCATTCAATGCCGAAAATTTCATTCTAGCAATAAACCAAGAACTAAAATTTAAACCGTGCAGATATTGGTATCCAAAATATCCTTTGAGTGTGATTATGAGAACGGATAGCAGTAATATAATATTTTATGATACTTTAGGAATCGTAGGAAAATCAGCTCCCGAAGATTCATTACGAGATAAACAAAGCTATAAAGCACTTAAAAAAGCATTTAACGAACTTAAATAATATTAATGTACACCATTAATGATAAACAAATAGATTTTATTCTCAACGACATTAGACGTCGTGGCGTTGAGATGGAGGACCTGCAGTATAACCTCCTGGATCATATTTGTTGCATCGTTGAGCAAAACCTCAATCCGGATGGGGATTTCGAGGACTTCTATAAACAAACCATTCCAAAGTTCTTTAAACATGAACTCTGGGAAATAGAAGAAGAAACCATCAATTTACTAATATTCAAAAACTATTACACTATGAAAAAAATAATGATAATGAGCGGGACTGTTGGCGCGATTGCTACGCTAATTGGCGCTTCGTTTAAGGTGATGCACTGGCCGGGCGCTAATATGCTAATATTATTAGGACTGGCCGTTTTGAGTTTTGTTTTCTTACCTATAATGTTCACACTAAAAATCAAAGAAAAACAAAACAAAAAAGATAAACTCATTTTAGCTTTAGGTTCATTGGTAACTATTCTCGTTGGGATCACATCCCTATTTAAAATTATGCACTGGCCATATTCTTCCATTTTGCTTTCCATTACACTTAGTCTGGTTTTGTTTCTGTTCCTTCCGCTTTATTTTATCAGTGGCATAAAAAATCCGGAAACAAAATTAAACACCATCGTAACTTCAGTGCTTATTATTGCTGGCACAGGTCTATCAATGGTATTACCAAAAGGACAACCTAGTCTTGTACTTAGCAAAGCCACTGTAAACTATATGCGTAACGAAAATTCTGCCCTTACTGAATTAAATTCATTGGTAAAACCAGATTCGTTAAATGCGACATCATTCAAAGCATATATTGAATTTATGACTAGCGCCGAAAAATTGAAAGACGCCATTATAAAAGGTATTTCAGGAGTTGATTTTAAAACCTATCTTCAAAATGATGAGAAAATCTCGCCAACAGTTTTGAATGATACGCAATTGAATGGGTTTACAGAAAAAACTGAGTTTGTAAATGCAGCCGTGAACTTTGAATCTCTTACTAAACAAATCATTTACAATTACGAGGATAAAGAATTTCAAGCGCCAAATAGAAATGCTGAAATTGAAAGAGGCCTTATGTTACAACCACATGTAAAAGACCTCATCAGTTATATAACGAACCTCCAAACTAAAGCAACTTTGGCCATTCTTAAGCCAAAAAGCTGATTCCGTTAATTGTTAAAAGCCTATGGAAATTTGATTTTTTCCATAGGCTTTTTTAGTCCCAAAGCGCTTAAAAATCAAGGGTTTCACGATTTACTGAAAAATATATATATTTATATGTGATTTCTACCCTGCCTAGCTGCCTCAATGGAGAGCAACTTTTTATCCTTTTTAAGGAACTTGAAGGTTACTCGCTAAGCTATATCTATAAAGGTATTTTTAATTCAGGGCTTACCGACCGGATACTTTCATTGGCTGAAACCAATATGAATCTGACGGGAGAATCTTCAAAAACACAGAAGAAAGTATATTTTGTAATGATTGAGACTTTGCAAAATATTACCCGCCATCAAGACGAAACTCAGTCTGAAGAAAACCACGCTTTTTTCGTTGTATTAAACAAACAAGGCGAATATTCATTAACAAGCGGAAACATTATTGATGACTCAAAGATAGATGATTTGAAAGCCAGTTTGGAAAAAATTAATTCATTAAATGCTGATGAATTAAAAGAATATTACAAACACGTACTCGAAAACACAGGAATGTCGGAAAAAGGTGGTGCAGGACTTGGACTTATTGACATGGCCCGTAAATCCGGCAATAAACTCTTATATCATTTCAGAAAACTAAAAGACAATGCATCGTTCTTTTATTTTAACACAAAAGTTCACGCCGAAAATAATACAGCAGAACTAAATAATAGTCCTGAAAACATCATGAAGCTGCATGACTTTACAAAGCAGTATCACATTAATATGATTTATCAGGGGATTTTTACGCACGAAAATCTTAAGAACCTTCTCACCATGACGGAAGGAAGCGTTGGCAGGCACGATCACATTACCCTTAAAAGAAAAGCGGTGAATGTAATGGTTGAAATGCTACAAAACATTTGTAACCATGGCGCTGTTCTTAATACAAATTTGGCAGGTACTCCCGGTATTTTAGTAATATCAACATTCGGACACGGTTGCTGTATATCATCGGGCAATTATATAGAGAACAATAAAGTTGAGCCAATAAAGAAAAAAATTGACTTGATTAACAACATGAACAGTGAAGAGCTCGAAAATTTATATTCCGAAACTATCATGAAAGAATCGTTACCTGAGGAAAAAGGCGCCGGACTCGGACTAATTGATATTAAAATAAAAAGCGGCAATAATATTCAGATGACGCCGGTAAAATGTAACAATGAACTTACATTTATGACCATTAATGCCTTTATAGAAATGTAATTTGGAAGATATTTTTCAAATAATAGAAGCTGAAGAAACACCCGGGATTTTATTCGATAAATCAAGCGGGAAATTAAACATTACCGGGAAATCTTTACCGGAAGACGCTGCTTCTTTTTATTTGCCTGTAATTAATTGGCTTAACAATTATATCAAGTCCCCAAATAATGAAACGGAAATAATATTTAATCTTGTTTATTTTAATACCTCATCATCTAAGCAGCTTTTCAAGATATTGACACTCTTAAAAGAACTTTCTAATACCCAAAAAGTAAAAATCATTTGGCGCTACGATGTTGGCGATAAAGATATGCTTGCATCAGGGGAAAGATTTTCTAAACTGGCGCAATTACCAATAGAAATTATACGGAACTAAACAACGAATCCTATTACAAGTACATCATCCGTTTGCTGTCTGCTGCCTTTCCAATTTTCGAATTTAGATTCTATTTTTTCTTTTGCCCCAGATTCAGAAAAATTAATTTCAGCTATTGTCTTTTCAAATTGAGAAACGAGAAATTTTGAGTTACTCTTGCCGCCAAATTGATCATAATACCCATCGGTACTCAATATTATTGCACTGCCTTCCTGTAGTTCAATAGTTTTAGTCTGAAACATTTTACCTGAAGAGCCAATTCCACCACCAATAGAAAAAACATCTCCCTTCAATTCATTAAGTACGCCATTATTATTAATAAATATATTAAGATTGGCAGAAGCGTAGCAGAGTTTATGCTTACTATTATCGTCAATACAACATAAACTAATATCCATACCATCATCCTGTTCCATAATATCAACACCACTTTGCCGTAGTGCTTTAATTACACCTTCATTTAAACGATACAGAATTTCAGCCGGGTCAACAATGTCTTTTTGATTAACAATTTCGTTTAACAAAGTATTTCCAATCATACTCATTAAAGCTCCGGGTACACCATGACCCGTACAATCTGCTACAGCGAGAAAACTTTTTCCAAGGTGGTGGGTGAACCAATAAAAATCACCACTTACGATATCCTTAGGTTTATAAAACACAAAAAAGTTTTTTAAGTGCGTTGAAATAAATTCCTGAGGTGGCAGAATCGCCGACTGAATTCTTTTGGCATAATTTATACTATCCGTAATTTGATTGTTCTTTATTTCTATTTTCTGATAAGCCCTGGCCAAATCCAAGTTAGCCTTCCTTTTTATATTATAACGGTTGAATAAAAGCATACCAAGCAATGCCAGCAACAGTAAGCCACCAAGCATAGAAAACAAAGCTGTACGTTGCTTATTCACTTTCATGGTTTGCAATTCATTATCCTGACTAAGTATTTCAATCGCCTTGTCCTTTTTTGTAGATTCATATAAGGCCTGCATTTGCTCTATCGAACTCGTGTTTCTTTCATTAATTAATGAGTCTTTGGCTTGATTATATAACTTCATATATTCTAAAGCTCCTGTCATGTCCCCCTGTTGCTCCAAAGCATTAGATAATAGATAAGATGATTCCATTATGGAACTATTATTTTTTATTTGTTTAGCCATATCGTGAGCCCGCTTCAAAAACTTTGTAGCTTCCCTGCACTGACCGGTTTCACATAATATTTGCCCAATCCTTGATAATACCGTAATGTGTCTGTCGCTAGCGCCTCCTGTTTTATATGAATTAAGCCGGTCTTTAAAATAATACATAGCTTTATCGAAATAATCCTTGTTATTTTCTTTGATAGCCATTTTAAGATAAACATCTCCCAAATTAAGTATAACCATATCAACACCGCCTAAGCCTCCTTGATTTCCGGAATATATTTTTAAGGCCTTATTAAAGTTTTCGAGTGCAAGTTCGAATTTTTCTTCGTACATATATACAATACCAATATTGTTGTACGAATTACTAAGCTGACTTGTGTCACCGGATTCCCTGCGGAGTTTAATGCAATTCAAATGATATTCAATAGCGCGATCATAGAATTTTTTATTGGTAGTTAACTCTCCTTTACTGGCATATGCATTCGCCATATTATTATAACAATTCGCCATTCCGTCTTTGTCATTAAGCTTTCTGAATAACTCTGCCGAATTAATATAATACTCAAGCGCCTTATCGAAAAAATTAAGTCTGTGATAAAGTGTGCCGATTTTCCTTGTACACAATGCCTGAAGTTTTTGTTCTTTCAATTCCGCACCCATCCTTATCATTTCAGAAATTATTCCTAATGCTTCCGTTGGATTATTCATCTTCGAAAAAGTTAATTGGGTGTAAGCCATGATTTTTAACGAATCGTTTTTTGATGTATTAATAATACGTCGTAACGAATCGGCCGGTGACCCTGCAACAGCGTTTCCTTGCAAAAACAATGTGAAGCAGATGAATATGGTTCTGAAATTAATGATGTGACAATTTCAGAAATTTATTCCTAATATCCTAAAACCGGACCCAACCATTTTTCTGTTTCGGTAAATGGTTTTTTCTTGCGTTTGGAATAATCCTCTACTTGTTCTTTTGTGATTTTTCCCACGCCAAAATATTGCGCCTCTTTATTCGCAAAATACAAGCCGCTTACTGCTGCAGTTGGCACCATAGCCAAACTTTCTGTTAAAGTAATACCTGTGTGTTTTTCTACTTCCAGCAATTTCCAAATAGTGAGTTTCTCTGTATGGTCAGGTTGTGCAGGATATCCCGGGGCCGGGCGGATACCCGCATATTCTTCATTAATTAATTGTTCGTTGCCAAGATTTTCATTTTTAGAATAAGCCCATATTTCTCTTCTTACTTTTCTATGAAGTAATTCGGCGAACGCTTCCGCTAAACGATCAGCTAATGCTTTTAACATAATCGCGCTATAGTCATCATGGTCGTTTTCGAAACGTTTCACGTGCTCATCAATACCTATCCCGGTTGTTAATGCAAATGCGCCTATATAATCTTGCCTGCCACTATCTTTAGGCGCAATAAAATCCGACAAGGCCATGTTGCTTTGTCCCGCCGGTTTTTTTGTTTGTTGACGTAAAGTATGGAAGCTGGATATTAAAGAACCGTTTTCGTTGTATACTTCAACATCATCTTCATTAACAGTATTTGCAGGAAATATTCCTATCACGGCATTAGCCTTGAGCCATTTTTCAGTGACAATTTTTCCAAGCATTGTAAGTGCATCAGCAAATAATTTTCTTGCTTCTTTTCCCCTTTCATTGTCAGTTAATATTTTCGGATACGATCCTTTCATTTCCCAACTATGAAAAAATGGTGTCCAGTCAATATAAGCCGCGATTTCACTTAAATTATACCCGGTATAAACTTTATTACCAAGAAACGCCGGTTTAATAATTTCTGCCTTATTCCAATCTATTTTATACTTATTAGCGCGCGCTCCATCCATGGAAATAAATTTATTTTGTCCTTGCGCATTCTTGTTTTGTTCACGTACACGCTCATAATCTTTGTTTACACCTAACATGAACTCATCACGTAATTCTTTTGAGATCAAACTGCTTGCCACCGGAACCGATTTACTTGCATCGTTCACATGAACAACAGGACCCGAATAATTCTGCGCTATCTTTACCGCAGTATGAACTTTAGATGTTGTAGCACCACCAATCAATAAAGGTGTTTTAAATTGCAAACGTTCCATTTCCTTCGCAACATACACCATTTCATCTAACGAAGGTGTTATCAATCCGCTTAATCCGATAATATCTACGTTGTGCTTTTTTGCTTCTTCTAAAATCCTGTCGCAGGACACCATTACGCCTAGGTCAATGATCTCGTAATTGTTACAAGCCAAAACCACTCCAACAATATTTTTCCCAATATCATGCACATCACCTTTCACCGTAGCCATTAAGATTTTTCCAGCATTCTGACGGCCATCGCCAACGATGCCGGCTTTTCTATTGGCTTCTTTTTCGGCTTGTAAAAAAGGCTCCAGATAGGCTACTGCTTTTTTCATCACGCGGGCACTTTTAACTACCTGCGGCAAAAACATTTTTCCGCTCCCAAACAAATCACCTACAACATTCATTCCATCCATTAATGGGCCCTCAATCACATGTAAAGGGCGGCCTAATTTTTTACGGGCTTCTTCGGTATCGATATCAATATATTCTACAATGCCTTTTACTAAAGCATAACTTAATCTTTCCTCCACTGTACCCTTGCGCCACTCTTCATCCTTTTCAGTTTTCTGCGCAGAAATACCTTTTAATGATTCGGCATGTTCAACTAAACGTTCAGTGGCATCATCGCGTCGGTTCAACAACACATCTTCAACCAATTCTAATAATTTTTTATCGATGTCATCGTAAATAACCAACTGTGCCGGATTCACGATGCCCATATCCATGCCGTTCTTGATCGCATGAAACAAAAAGGCCGAGTGAATTGCTTCGCGCACATGGTCATTTCCTCTAAACGAAAAGCTAACGTTGCTAACTCCTCCGCTTACCTTCGCGTGTGGTAAATTCTCTTTGATCCACTTAGTGGCATTAAAAAAATCCAACGCATTCAAACGGTGTTCTTCCATACCGGTTGCGACCGGAAAAATGTTAGGATCGAAAATAATATCTTGCGGCGGGAAATCTACTTTTTTCACCAACACATCATAAGCGCGTTTACAAATGTCTACTCGTCTCTGCAAAGTGTCGGCTTGTCCAACTTCATCAAATGC
>Ga0154020_10003119_pt1 | contig 20042 bp, 19 predicted proteins | sample Klosneuvirus_201_FD_109709 | JGI IMG/M metagenome (GOLD analysis project Ga0154020, IMG submission 109709) | Active sludge microbial communities from wastewater, Klosterneuburg, Austria - Klosneuvirus_20160825_MG | ecosystem: Engineered > WWTP > Aerobic digester > Activated sludge | place... | reverse complement strand
CGGTCGACCCGCAGGCCCGCCGCCGTGAGATCGAACCGCGCGCGGCGGCGATCCTCGCTGTCGATCTTGCGCGCGATGAAGCCGCTCTTCTCCAGGCGGGCGAGCACCCCGGTCAGCGTACTCGGGTGAATCCCGAGGGTGATCGCGAGATCGCGCGCCGTGATGCCGGGGGACTGACCGAGGATCCGGATGACCAACCGCTGGGGCCCCGTGACGCCGAGCGTGCGCGCCATTCGCTTGGATGCCACCTGGAGCGCGTGGCTGAGCTCCCAGAGGGAGTGCATGAATAGAAGCGTTTCGCCGATCGGCTTCACGCGCGGGAGGTCACGGACAGGCACGCTCCACGATAACGCGTCCGGGGCTATGTGAAGAAGTGTTGCCCACCGGGATCGGAGCCGAATCACGCCCGTTCTCAGCTGTCGTCCTTCTTGCGACCGGTCTGGAACGCCTCCGCGAATGCGTGCGCTGTCATGCCGCGGATCTTGTCGAGCGCGAGCTCCGACATCGCGACCGCGATCGCCGATGCATCCCGCGCATGCAGATCGGCGAGCGCGATGAATGCGGGCTCGTCGGCGGGCTTCACCACCAACCGCACGAGTCCTCCCGCGTCGTTGACGAGCTTTGCCGCCTGCAGATCGTCGATGCCGCGCCGGATCTGGTCGGTGGTCAGAGTGGCCGTCCGAGCGAGCTCTGGAATCGAGAGCGCTCGCCCGGGAGCGCGCACGAGGGCGACCGCGACCTCGAGCTTCTCGAACGTGTCGAGCGGACCACGCAGGAGCTTGCGAATCGCTGGATCGAGCACTCGTGAGGCAATCTTCCCCACGAACAGCACGGATGCAAGCAAACACCACCAACGTACTCGGCCTGTATCACCAGCGCACAGTGATTGTTCGTTTGCCTACAAACCAATCTTGTTCACGGGATGTACTCGACGCCGATCGACGGAAAGATCGGCAGACCGTTCGTGTAGCTCTTCTGCGTGAAGTCCGCGTTGTAGGTCAGGCCTTCGGCGTTCTCGCGATTCCACACGTTCTGGACGTCGATGTAGAGGTTCACGATGCCCCACGAACGTCGCCACGCGTGGTCGACGCGAAGGTCGAGCTGGAAGAAGTCGGGGAGCCGCTCGGACAGCGTCGGACCGTCGACGGCGACCCAATCTCCGTCGGCGTCCTGATACGCGCTCGCGACCGGCGTGTACGGATTTCCGGTCGCGTACCGGAATCTGCCGCCGACGCGCCAGTTTCCCTTCGCACCGAGAGCGGTCGTCGCGAGCACGGTCAGCGAGTGCGGCTGATCGAGCACGTACGGAAACCAACCGGTCCCGCGTGTCGGGTTCTGCCGGAACGATCGCGCGTACGTGTACGCGATCCATCCACTCCATCGCCCGACGTTCTTGCGCGCGATCAACTCCACGCCGTACGCGCGACCCTTGCCGATCGCCTCGCGATACGAATACGAGCCGAACTGCGAATCGACGAGGTCGCGGCTGATCGCGAGCAGGCCCCCCGAATCGCTGCCGCCGTTGTCGCTGATCGGCGTCGCGGAGCTCACAGCATCGACGGGCAGCTGGCGCAGGTCCTGGTAGTACGCCGTCGCCGACAGCTCCTTGTCGTCGCCGATGATCGTCTTCGCCCCGAGCGCGACTTGCGTCGCTTTGCTGCCGAGCATCGGCGTGGTGCGCGCGAAGATCGGATCGAGATCCGTGATCAGCGGCGGCTCGTGATAGACGCCGACGGATTGCGTGAGCGTCACGCCGTGCGGCAACTGTTCGTGGATGACGAGGCGCGGATCGAGCGTCCACTGATCGCTCAAACCGAAATGATCGCCGCGCACGCCGGGACGCACCTCGATGCGTTGCCCGGCGACAAACCACGACTGCTCGATCCATCCGCCGAGGTCGGCCGTCCACCGCACGAGGTCGCGCTGGATCGCCATGTCGGGCGTGGGATTGCCCGGGTACGGCGGCGGCGTGTTCAGCATCGAGTACGAATGGCGCGAGCCACCACCGTCGACGCCGAACGACAGCGTGCCGCCCGCGAACGGCGTCGCGATCTCGCTGCGCAGCGACAGCGGCAGCGTCGTGCGGTGCATGCCTTTGTCCGTGTCGTTGTGATTCGCGCGACCGTTGACGTCGTCGATGCCGGCGGACACCACCGCCATCACACTCGTCGCGCCGAACACCGCGCGATAGCGCAGCCCGGCGCGCGCGAACCGCGACACGTACGTGAAGCTCTTCACGTTGCTCGTGTCGATGCCGCCCGCGTCGGCGTCGCTCGGATCGCGCGCGAGCTCGAGGCGATCATCGGAGGCGAATGCGATCGCCATCCACCGGCCATCGCCGGACTCCCAGCGCACCTGCGCGTCGCCATAGCGCGGCGATAGATCGCCCGCGAGCTCCACCGCCTGCTGGATCGCGTCGAAGTAGCTGCGCCGCGCACCGACGAGCCAACTGCCGTCGAGCGGCCCCGGCCCTTCGGCGAGCACCGCCGCGTGGATCAGCGACAGCTCTGCACCCGTGCGCCAGCGATCCGCGCGTCCCGTGCGCGACGCGACGAGCGCGACCCCGCCGAGCCCGCGTCCGTAGCGCACGCTCGCACCGCCCGGCTCGAGCGTGAGCTCGTCGACGACGCCGGTCGGCACGAACGACGCGAGTCCGCCGAAGTGATAGAGCAGCGGGACCTCGATGCCATCGAGGTAGACCTTCGTGTCGCGCGGCGCCGTACCGCGCAGCGCGAGCCCACCGAGCCCGAACGGAGTGCGCGCGATGCCGGGCAAGCTCTGCAGCGCGCGTAGTGCATCGTTACCCGCGCCGGGCTGATCGCGGATCTGCTGCGTGTCGAGATGCAGCGGCGGTCCCGTCGGCGCGCGCCCGGAGATGTGGATGACCTCCCCGCCGCCGGTTTCGGGATCGAGCCGCACCGCGAGCTGCGCACCGGCGCGTGCGGAGCCGAAGTACGCGCGATAGCCATCGGCGATCACGACGACATCGAGGCGCCCGAGCGCGACGTCGATGACCGCGAACGCACCCGTGTCATCGCTGGCGGCTTCGCCACTGCCGACGGCGACGAGCGCGCCGACGATCGGCTGTCCCGTCGCGCTATCGCTCACCGTGCCGCGGACCGCGCGCTCCGCATGCGCGATCGCGAGACTCGCGCACACGATCGCGACGACGAACCACGCGCGCATGACCACTAGCCTAGCGTGATAACTTCGCGACCATGCCTCCCGCGTTGACGCTGTATGCAGAGAGCTCGTGGATGAGCCCGTGGGTGTTTCACGCGATGGTCGCTCTCGAGGAGAAGCAGCTCCCGTACAAGCTCGAGGTGATCCCGCTGCCCATCCCCAAGGACGTCTCCGTGCAGCTTGCCGCGAAGGCGATCATCGGCAAGGTGCCGATCCTCGTGCACGACGAGCTCTGGATCACCGAGTCGCTCGCGATCAGCGAGTACCTCGCCGAATCGTTTCCGTATCCCGCGTACCCCCGGCTGTTTCCCGAGGACCTCAAAGAGCGAGCGCGCGCGCGCCAGGTGATGTCGTGGCTGCGCACGAGCCTCATGGGCCTTCGTTCGGATCGCCCGACGACGAACGTGTTCGGGCGCCCCACCGTGCGGCCGATGACGGAGAAGGGCCGCAACGACGCCGACGAGCTGCTGCGCGTCGCCACCGCGCTGATCACTCCGGGTGCGCCGCACATGTTCGCGACGTGGTCGATCGCAGACGCGGATCTCTCGCTCGCGCTGATGCGGATGATCGGCAGCCAGGACAAGGTCCCGCAGTTCCTCGTCGACTACGCGCTCGCGCAGTGGGACCGCCGCAGCATCAAGCGCTACGTGGCCCACGTGCCGACCACACCCTAGTGGGAACGCCGGCTACGTGTACACTTTGCCATTGACACAGTTCGACAACCATCGTATTGATGCGTCGTGGCCAAGGACGACATCGACAAGCTCGCGCGCATGTTCAAGGCGCTGTCGAATCCGAACCGGTTGCGACTGTTCTTGAACCTGCTCGAGGAGAGCAAGCTCGACCTCGCCAAGGGCCGCATCCACGACTGCTTCCTCGTGAAGCTGCTCGGTGGGCTGGGTGATCTCGGCGCACCGACGGTGAGCCACCACGTGAAGGAGCTGTCGGACGCCGGGCTCATCACCACGCAGCGCGAGGGCAAGCAGCTGATCTGCTCCGTCGATCCCGATGGCCTCGCGTTCCTCAAGACCGCGCTGTCGTTCACGCCCGGCGCCGTCCCCGGCCTGTCCACCGCCCTCGCCTAGCCTCGTCTCGGCCAGCTCTCCTCGGGGCTGGCCTTTTTCACGCACTTACACTTCGACAATCTTACAACTGTAAAACGGAGACTCCATCATGCATCGCGACATCGTCATCGAGAAATTCGGTCCCGCCTCCACGCTTGTCACCCGCCAGATCGCACCGCGCGCTCCCGGCGACGACGAGGTCTCGATCGACGTCGCGTACTCCGGCGTGAACTTCGCCGACGTGCAGATGCGCATCGGTCTCTATCCCGACGCGCCGAAGAAGCCGTTCGTTCCCGGCTACGAGGTCTCGGGGCGCGTGAGCGCGGTCGGCAAGAACGTGAAGAACATCGCGGTCGGCGATCCGGTGATGGCAGGCACGTACTTCGGCGGCTACGCGTCGACGGTGACGATTCCGGCGCACCAGGCGTTCAAGCTCCCCGAGAAGATGGACCTCGCGGCAGGCGCGGCCCTTCCCGTCGCGTACTTCACCGCGCAGCTCGCGGTGTTCGAGATGGCGCGGGTTCGCAAGGGCGACCGCGTCCTCATCGAGTGCGCGACTGGCGGCGTCGGCGTGCTCGCGATGCAGATGGCGAAGTTCGTCGGCGCGGAGGTGACCGGCCTCACGACGAGCGCGCACAAGAAGAAGTTCATCGAGGACCACGGCGCGACCGCGTACACCCTCGACGAGTTCAAGGCGGACAAGACGCTGAAGGGCTACGACTTCATCCTCAACTCGTCCGGCGGTGGCAACATCGGATGGCAGCGCAAGCGCCTCCAGCTGACGGGCCGCATCGTGTGCATCGGCATGTCGTCGGGCGTGAAGGACGGCAAGCGCAGCTTCCTCCGCATCGCGGGCGCGCTGCTCAGCATGCCGCGCATCTCGATCCTGCGGCTGTTCAACGACAACACGGGCGTCTACGCGCTCAACGCGTTGCACGTCCTGCGCGACCCGAGCTGGATCGCGAAGCTGACGTCGTCGATGACGACGATCCAGGCGATGGGCCTCGAGCCGCACGTCGGCAAGGTCTTCGACGCGAGCGAGGTCGGCCAAGCGCACGACTTCCTGTCGAGCAAGCAGGCGACCGGCAAGGTGCTGATCGCGTGGAACCAGGCGTCGAATTAGCTAGAGGATCACGGGAGCCGCGGTCGTCACGGCCGCGCCGTACCACTGCGGTCCGGTGTTCTGGATGATCGTGCCGACGCCCGTCGTCGGATCGATCGTCAGGAACTTTCCGCCGCTCGTGAAGCCGAAGATCTTGTTCTTCCAGAACGCGACGCCCCAGATCTCGGACACACCGATGTCGGTGCCGACGACCGTCGCGGCGAACGTCGACGGAGCGAGCCGCACGAGCCGGTCGTTCGAGAAGCCGTTGTCGGCGGTGAGCACCGTGCCGAAGCCATCGACCGCGACGAGATCGCCGCTCGACGTGTAGCCGCTCATGTCGCCGATCTCCGTCGCGGCCCCGGTCGCGGGGTCGATCCGGAACACCTTGCCGTCGGAGTTGCGCGTGCCGACGAGCACGTCGTCTCCTGTCGAGCCGATCTGTGTCGCGGGCACGAACGAGAGCCCGTTGAACGTGCCGGTCAAGCCGCCCGAGAGGCGGGTCGTCGCGGCCGTCGTCGGATCGATGCGATACACGGTCGTGAACGACACACCGATCATGAGGCCGGTCTTGTCGATCGCGATGTCGGTCATCGAGTCACCGGAGTTGGTGAACGTACCGATCATCATCAGCTGATACGTGTCGGGATCGATCCGGTACAGCTGCGTCGGTGTGTGCGCGTAGACGGCCGTGGTGCCGACGGGCTGATCGGATCCAGAACCGGATCCGCTACCGCTACCACTGCCACTGCCACTGCCGTCGTCACCCCCGCCGTCACGCCCTTCGACGCCGCACGCGACCAACACGACTACACACGCGAGTGCCCCGAGGTGCCTCATCGCCGCGGACGATACGCCCGCGCTGCGGGGGCGTGCAGCCGAAAACGACGACGCGGCCCGTGGGACCGTGTCCCCTGGGGCCGCGCAGCCAGACAAACCATCGACAAGCAATCAACGCCGCATCGCGGCGAGGACCGTCACAGGGGCGGCGGGCTCGCCAGACACGCCTGCAGATCCACCGTCTCGGTCCACGCGCACTCGCCGCCCGCCTGGCGCTCGCACGTCGCGGACTGGTAGCACGCGTACTCCGCGCGCCACTCGCACGTGGAGATGGCGCCCTCGTTCTCGCTGCAGATCTGCCCCGAGCAACCACCGACGAAGCACTCGCCGGTCGGCACGTTCTTCACGTTGCGGTATGCGTTCGTCGCCGTGCGGCCCTTGGCCGTGCGGTTCTGGATCTTCACGGTGTAGCGATCGCCCGCGACGATGAAGCCGCCGTTGTACAGATCGCTCGTGAGGCCCTCGATGGCCGTCTCCGACAGATCGCCCGCGGCGAAGTCGATCTCGGCGATGTTCGCGGTGCGCGACGAGTTGAGCGCGTACTCCGAGGTGCTCGGGCACGGCGCGACGATGCAGCGAATGCCGTTGTCCTTGACCTTCGCGAATACGCCTTCCGCGTCGCCCTCACCGACGGCGACCCACGCCTCGGTCACGATGAAGCGACCCAGGTTCGGCATCGGCGTCGTCGTGTTCTTCTTGCCGAAGCGACCGCGAACGATCGCGTAGACGCCGGCGAACGAGCCCTTGCCCGCCGCGTTGCGAACCAGATCCTGCTGCGCTTGGTTCAGGCCCGCCTCGGACCAATCGAGCTCCGGCACGTAGCACTTCTCGGCCGACGTGCTGTTGTGGCACGTGGTCTTCGCCGCGTTGAGGCGATCGAGCCAGAAGCCGCCGCACAACGGGTAGACACAACGACGGGTGTCACCGCCGAGCTCGAAGTACGTGTACACGCCGGCGCCGTCCGCCTTGCTCTCGGAGACGTCTTCCGCCTCGCCCGCGAGCTCGTCGTCGGTATCGGAGGACGCGCAGCCCATCGGGGCGAGCGCGAGAGCGAACAGTGGAATGGCAGCGATCGAGAGAGTGCGAAGCATGGAATCAGACTCCTTTAAGCGAACGATTGATGCAGCGCGGCTAAGCACGTCCCGAGCCACCGTTCTCGAGAAGTGATCCTCGCGTAGCTCCACGCGTTTTCCGGGACACCCGGAGGGGTCGCAGTGGCTGCCCGATCAGCCAAGCGCGCCACGCTGTCACATCGCAGAAATGCGGTCAGGTCTCGACGAGAATTCGCGGCGTGATCGCATCGGCGAAACGTCGCGGTGTCGCACGCGGTGAAACCGGGGACGGACCCCGGTTATTGGAGTCGCGCGAACACGGTAGCAAGCCGCATCACGGATCCGATGCGCAACGAAAGCCGACGATGACGTGCCGCGCGGACTTCGGGCGCCCGTGCGCCGAGGCACCACGACCGACGCCCGCGAAGTCCTCCCACGCCGAGCCCTTCACGGTCATCTCGTCGGGAGGAAACGGCGTCGAGGTCCACTGAAAGACGTTACCGGCCGTTCCGAGCACACCGTACGGACTCGTGCCTTCGAGGTGTCCGCCGACGGGCTCGGTGTCCTTCGGTCCGTCGACGGCGCTGTCGAGTCGCGCGGGCTCGAACGTGTTGCCCCAGGGATAGATCACGCCCTTGTCGCCGCGCGCGGCTTTCTCGAATTCGTGCGCGGTCGGCAGACGGCGCGGGTGACCGACGATCGTGCCGCGCCATCGGCAATACGCGTCGGCCTCGGTCCAGGTGACGAGCACGACGGGATGATCCTCGCGCCCCGACGGTGGACGACCGTCGCGCCAGTTGAAGCGAGCGACCTCGGTGGCGAAGTCTTGCGCGAAGCCCTGCGCCTTCCACGTGGCTTCATCGATCGATGGCGCGGGTGCGCCGTTGGCGTCGACGAACTCGGCGAACTGCGATTGCGTCACCGGCATGAGATCGATGCGGTACGCGGGAAGCGTGACCTGGTGGCGATCCTCTTCGCGATCGAACCAGTGACGTTCGCGCGCGGCATCGGTGCCCGCGGAGCGTTGGTAATCGTCGTACGCCTGCGCGCGTTCCTCGGGCGTCGAGCCCGCGATGAACAGGCCCGCGGGAATCGTGATCATGCGCTCGTCCGCCGCGGCAGACAGTGGAGCCTCCACACTCCGTGGATGATCGACGGGCGCGGGAGAGCCGCAGGCGGCAAGCGCGAGCGCGAGCCAGGGTTTCACGGGCGCCTCGTCGGCGCGGATTCGGGCTCGGCTCGTCGTTCGATCGCGTCCGCCATGATCCTCGCGAGCTCCGTCTGGTACTCGGGATCTTCGTGGAGCGCGCGCGCGTCGAGGGGAGCGACGATCGCGGGAGTCAGCCTGGGAACCGCGCCTGCGTGATCGACGAGCATCCGCGCGCGTCGTCGAGGTTCGCCGAGATCGATGTGAATCACCGACGAGAACAGTACGCCCTGCTCGCCCTTCATGATGCTCGTCGCGAACACGAAGCGTCCATCGCGCGACCACACCGGGCCGCCCTCGTCGGTCAGCGGGAGTGCGACGAGGAGTGATGCGTTCGGTTCGCCGTGCGGCAGTAGCCAGAGCTCGACGTTGGCGCGTTCGTCGACGATCGCCGGCCTCGCGAATGCGAGCTGCCTTCCATCGGGCGAGATCGCGGGTGCGCTGTCGGCCGGTCCGGACGTCAGCAGCTTGATCGTCCCGTCGGGTGCGCGCTCCTCGAGGTGACTCTCGATGTCGCGCTCGCCGATCTGCGTGACCGACGAGTACACGATCGTTCCATCGCGCGCGATCGACGGCGTGATCTCGTGTCCCGGCGCGGAGGTCAGCTGCATCGGCTCGCCGAGCGCGTGGCCATCCCGAAGCGCGAGGCGAAAGAGATCGAAGTCGCCACCGTCGCGCGTGGACGCGAAGATGATCGCGCTGCCGTCCGTCGTCCACGTCGGGTGCGCATCGATCACCGGGTTCGTGGTGAGTCGCGTCGCGGGCTGCTCGACGCCGAGCTTCGCGATCCACAGCGATGTCTCCGACAACGAGCGGTCGCGGCTCGACGCGAACACGATCCACGCGCCATCCGGCGAGATCGCGGGATGCGTGTCGCGGGCGGGTCCACGCGCGGGAGGTTGGATCAGCGCGAATTGGCGATCGCCGCGTTCGTCGATCGCGACGAGCCGCGCACCCGATGGCGCGCGCTCCGACGCGACGATCGCGATCCGATCCGGATCCGCGCGCCGCGGTTGATTCGAGGGACGCTGTCCGCACGCGACAAGCGCGGCGGCGACAGCCCCAGTGCCTGCGAGCGCGACAGCGCCGCGAGCGAGCGAGCTACTTCTTGTCGGGAGCCGGAGCCTCAGGCTTCTTGTCCGAGTCCTTCTTCGTCAGGTTGGACATGTTCATGTCCTTGGTCATGTCCTTCTCGACCGGCGTGACGCCGAAGTAGACGCCGACGAGGAACACGAACACGACGGCGGCAGCGATGCCGCCCGCCAGCCAAGCCTTCGAGGAGGACTCGGCATTGCGCTGCTCGAATACCTGGAAGGTCGCTTCTTGTTCACGTGGCCAGGACGAAAAATCAACGGACATCTCAACCTCCGGGTATCACGATCATTAGAGGAGAAGCTGGAACCATGCAATCACGAGGCGTCTCCGGTTGTCTCTCAGGCATGCGGGGGTCCCACGAGCCGCATCAAGCGCCTATGACACCAGGTTCCCGAATCGGTTCCCAGATTTTCCTCCTCATGATCTCGGCCAGTTGGGCGAGTGCTGACCAGACGGCGGCCACCTCGAAGCACGAGAGCTGCCTCGGGGTGAAGGACACCGGTATCTGGAGCGATCTCGACGAGCAGGTCCAGCTGCCCCTCCCCGCGGTCACGGCCGAGCGCGTCACGGCCACGATCGACGACAAGCACGCGCTCTTGGTCTTGTCGATCGACGGGTTCCCGCGGAAGAGCTATCCGCTCGCGGGCGTCGCACGGCTGACGATCGGGGACCGCGAGCTCGCGCTGCGGCCGGGCGACAAGACCGAGCTCGCCCCTCTCCTGTCCGCGAAGAACGTATCGGTCGCCCGCAAGATCAAAGATCGCGACGGCGACGGCATCCCGGATCCGCTCGACGTGTTGATCGGCGCGAAGAAGACCGTGCTCAACGGCGACGCGTACACGGAGGGCTACGTCGACATCAAGTATCCGATGGGCGACGTGCCGCGCACGATGGGCGTGTGCACCGACGTGATCATTCGCGCCGTCCGCAACGCGGGCCTCGATCTCCAGCGAGCGCTGCACGAAGACATCGCGAAGTCGCCGCGGTCGTATCCGATGGTGAAGGGCAAGGGAAACCCGGACATCGATCAGCGCCGCGTCGCGACGCTCCTGCCCTACTTCAAGCGCCATTGGAGTCAGCGTTCGGCGCGGCTCGACGATCCGGATGATCCGTTGCGTCCCGGCGACGTCATCTTCATGGACACGTTTCCGACGCGCTCCGGCCCCGACCACATCGGCATCCTCTCCGACCGCGTGGACGATCAAGGGCTACCGCTCGTGATCAACAACTGGACGAATGGCACCGTGACCGCCGAGATGGATCTGTTGACGTTCGTGCCCGTGCTGTATCGCTTCCGGCTCCCCGCGAGCTGACGTGTTAACGTCGGCGGGTGAAGTGGTTCGTCCTCGCGCTGACCGCGCTCGTGGCCATGTCCACGATTGCGTTCGCCGAGGAGGAGAACGTCAAGCCGTCGTATCGCATCGTCATCGATCGCATCGAGCACGAGCCATCGTCGCTGACCGGCTCGCGTCTCGCGGTCTTTGTCTCCGCGCTGACCCTGCAAGGCCAGCAGCTCGACATCACCGATACCAACAACATCACGATCAAGACGCTCGTCGGTGCGAGCGAGCTCAAGGCGCCGTTCGCGATCGGCAACTTCGCCGCGACCAAGGAGCTCGTCGCGATGGTGGTCGTCGTACAGGCGACGCTCGAGTACCAAGAGGTGCTCCCGAGCATCCTCGAATCGCTCGACTCGGCGCTGCTCGCGCACCTCGACGACAAGACGCTGTTCGCGATCCTGCCGTACGGCGAAGCGGTCGGTACCGGCAAGCTCGCCCCGCTCAAGACCGCGCGCGCGAAGGTCGCGGGAGTCTCGCAGGACGGGACCGCCGGTGATCCGGCGCTCGTCGAGACTGTCGAGCGCGCGCTGATCCTGCTCAAGAAGGCGAAGACGAACCCCGAGGGGCAGCCGCTGCGCAAGGTGATCCTTCTGATCGGCGATGGTCGCGACCGCGTCGGTGACAGGGATCGCGTCACGCGCCTCGGCGCGCGCGCGGCGAAAGAGAACGTCCGCATTCACTCGTTCGCCTACTCGCCGTCGGATCTGCGGCGGCCGCTGCTCTTGCTCGGCGAGCTGTCGCGCAAGTCGCTCGGTACGTTCCGCTGGTTGCAGATCGGCAAGGCCGATTCGTGGGCGACGAAGTTCGGGCAGATGCTCGACGAGATCCAGAAGCAGTACGTGCTGACGTACTTCGTCAGCCCCGACGACGATCCGGGCGGCAAGAAGCTCAAGGTCACCACCGTCGGTCGCATCGCGGCGTCATCGAACGACGCGAAGGTGCCCGCATCGCTGTGCAACGACGAGCCGTGCGATGGCTACTGCAACGAGAACGTCTGCGTGATCCCGCGCGCACCGACCGGCCGCGGCTTCGTCGGGTGGATCCTCCTCGTCGGTGGAATCGCCGTGGGTGGCATCCTCGTGCTCACGCTCGTCGGGTTCGTGCTGTCGAAGCGCTCGAAGCCAATTCCCTTACCGCCAGGCATGGTCGGCGCACCGAACGTCCCTGCGATGCCGGGTCAGCCCACCGTCCCCGGCGCGAAGCCGAAGAAGCAAAAGAAGCAGAAGCCGATGCCGAACATGCCGCTCATGCCCCAGGGCGTGGCCTACATGATGTTCGTCAGCGGACCGCGCAACGGGGAGCGCGTCATGCTTCACAACAACTTCCTCGTCGGAAAGGTCGCGGGAAACCACCTGATCATCGAGGACGGTTACACGTCGAGCAATCACGCACAGATCGCCGTGGATGCGCAGGGCCACTGGCACCTGTACGATCGCGGTTCGACGAACGGTACGTTTGTCGACGGCAATCGCGTCACCGATCAGGTCCTCACCAGCGGCGTCACCATCAGGTTCGGAGGAACAGACCTCCGGTTCCTCGTACAATAGGAAGCCCGAGCTGAACGATGGGTAAGTTTCCAGTCAGCGGCAACATCATCATCGCGAACCAGACGTTCCACACGAGCGCCAAGGTCTCCAACTGGCTCGATACCGGTTGGAACGCGAAGTCGACGTTCTGCATCCCGACCGACTCGGAGCGGGCTCCGCCGTGCAAGCCGGTCGCGGGTGGACAAGCGCCGTACGATGGTCCCTCGTTCGCGCAGCGGTACTCGCTGCGGCCCGCATTGCGCCGCTACGGCGACAATCCGCCGCTCGAAGCCGCGAAGGCGGTCATCCGGCAGTTCGTCGTGCACCACGATGGCTGTGCGTCGAGCGACATGTGCTTCAACGTTCTGCAGAACGAACGCGGCCTGTCGTGTCACTTCCTCATCGACAACGACGGAACGATCTATCAGACGCTCGATCTCGCGCTCGCGGCGTGGCACGCGGCCGAGTGGAACGTCGCGTCGATCGGCGTCGAGCTCTGCAACTACGGTGATGCGAACGCGCGGCCCGACTACTACTCCAGCGGCAAGCACGGCAAGGATCGCGACAAGATCCCGATCAAGATCAACGGGCACAAGATCCTCTCGTACGGCTACACGCCCGAGCAGATCACGGAGTTCGGCAAGCTCGTGCGCGAGCTGCAACGCCTCCTACCGAACATCCCGCTCGAGTATCCGCAGTCGAGCCCGGGCGTGCAGAGCTGGGAGACGCTGCCGCAGTCGGCGTCGTTCGGCTTCGCCGGGTACATCTCGCACTATCACCTGACCCAACAGAAGTGGGATCCGGGTCCGTTCGACTTCAAGAAGTTCTTGAGCGGTCTGCGCGGTCAGTTCTGCTTGCCGATCTTCTGGCGCGATCCGAAGCCCGACGAGACCCAGCCGCTGGTGCCCGAGCAGCGCGAGGATCTCGACGCCGCGACGAAGAAGCTGCACGAGATGAACGAGCAGCGCGCGGACGGTGGGTTCTACCCCGTCGGACCGTGGGGGGAGTCGCGGCTGTGGCACGGCGGCATTCACCTCGCGGGCAAGCCGAAGCAGCCCGTGTACGCGCCGTTCCCGGGTCGCGTCGTCGCCGCGCGCATGGGGCCCGAATCGCCGATCGGGTCGGTCAACTTCGTGCTCGCTCGTCACGACATGGCGCTCGGTCAGCAGAAGGTGCAGTTCTTCTCGCTGTACATGCACCTCGTCGACGACACCAAGCTCGGCGCGACGGACAAGCCCACCGACAAGTCGACCGACAAGCCGATCGATTGGATGACCAAGGAGGGTTGGAAGAAGGGCTACAAGCCCGGTGAGGTCGTGCTCCTCGACGAGCCGCTCGAAGCCGGATCGATCCTCGGGCACATGGGCACCGCCGGTCCGTCGGAGGTCAACAAGGCGCAGCTGCACGTCGAGTTCTTCTCGACGGGCGATCTGTTCGCGGACATGCCGAACACGCCGTGGGAGATCATCGACGGCACCGCCGGCGGACGGTTCTGCGAGGTCGATCGCGTCAACGATCTGATCGACAGCAACAAGAACGGAAAGCTCGAGCGCAGCGAGCTCAAGTCGTTCTACGAGAACGGCGGCGGTGGCCAGACGCGCAACTTCGTCACGTTCCATGTCAGCGAGTGGACGGCCGAGCCGAACTGGGCCGAGTCGCTCAAGTTGCCGCCCGACTTCAAGGACGTGAAGCCCGAGGAGATCGACGCGATGGTCGCCGAGCAGATCACGCCGGGACTGTGGTGGGACCAGCGCGTCGCGGCGCACGCGAAGCTCCCGCTCGACGGCATCGTCTACCACTACAACCCGGTGACGTTCGTCGGCTGGTTCAACCAGCAGCTCCTCGAAGCAGCGGCGACCGCGCCGAAAGAAGAATTGAAGAGCACGGACACGTCGAAGGTGCCGAGCGGCATCACCGACGACTTCGGCGACAAGGACGGCAGCTCGATGCGCTCCGCGGTCGACCTCTCGGATGACCCGTGCAACAAGAACCTGACGCTCAACGAGCTCGTGCTCGGCTACGACAACCCGGACTGCGCACCGCCATGACCAAGAAGCCGGACACCGAAGCGCCGCGTCCGACGCGACGTGGCTTCCTCGCACTCCTCGGAGTCGGCGCGGCTGCCGTCGCCATCGGCCTGCCGCCCGAACCGGAACGCCCGCACAGTCCGTGGGCGGGCCCGAACGGGAAGCTGCGCTGGATCGGCCACTGCTAGCACCAGGAAGCGTCCGATCGAGCCCGAGACCATCGAGCGATCTCCGAGATCGTGTATGGTCCGCACCATGTCGGCTCGCCGTCTTGTCTCGGTGCTCTGCGTTGTCCTGATCGCGTCTGCGACGGCCGTCGTCGCACAGCCGAAAAAAGGAGCGCCCGCTCCTGCGAAGGAGCCCGCACCGACGGGCATGGAGAAAGCGCCGGCACCTGCACCGGCCGATGGCTCGGCCGCCGGATCCGGCTCCGATGCTGGAAGCGCCGTGCAGATGGCCGAGGATCCTCCGCCCTCCGACATGGAGGGCACGAACGAGAATCCCGACGCGCCGAAGCTCGTCGGCGAAGAGAAGACCGGCATCAGCGTGGTGCCGTCGGTGACGAAGAAGTCCGGCTATCCGATCGAAGAAGTGTTCCGCCCGATCACGCTGCCCGCGAACATGAGCGAGATCGGAATCGCACCGCACGCGCAAGTCTCGCCGTATGCCGGCGCGGACGCGCTGCGTGCTCGTTACGGCATCACGCGCCAGGTGCAGCTCGGCCTGACGTACCTGCTTGCCGGCATCTTCGCCGACAAGGACTTCGTCGCTGGCTCCTCGGCGGGCACGAAGGTCCACCCCGGCAAGGCGGTCGGACTCGACGTGACGATCCTCGTGCAGAACTGGATCGGCATCAAAGTCGGCGTTCCGGTCTACATCGATCCGGTCGCGGTCGGCCTGAACCTCGGCGCGCCACTCAAGTTCGTGTTCGGCGAGAAGTTCGCGCTCGGCGGTCTCGACGACCTCCTGAGCATCAAGCTCAGCAAGTTCGCGCCGACGTTCTATCAAGAGGCAGCGAACGTCCAGAACGCGAAGCTCGTCGAGAATAACTCGGTGCTGTCGAAGGGCTTCCTCCGCTTCAGCGCGTACGGCGTGTACCAGCACAAGCCGCAGCTGGCGATCATCGGCCGCCTCGGCGTGACGATGAACGACTTCTCGACGACGAAGAGCGACGGTGGCGGTGGTCTCGTCACGTTCCTCCGCGCTGGCTTCCAGTACACCGTGAAGAAGCGCGTCGATCTCGGCTTCTCGCTCGGCTTCGATGACCTCGCCCGCGCTGGATCGTTCGGACCCGCAGGTCTGCTCAATGTCCGCATCTGACGGTCACCGCCATCACGGCGTCGACTACCTCGAGTTCCTCGCCCCGGATCTGACGGCGGTGAAGGAGTTCTATCACTCGGCCTTCGGCTGGACCTTCAACGACTACGGCGACGACTACTGCGGCTTCTCCGACGGACGCACGCACGCTGGTGCGCCGCTCGAAGCGGGCGGCTTCATGCGCGGTGCTCCCGTCCAAGGCGGTGCGCTCGTCGTGCTGTTCTCGAGCGCGCTGGAAGCCACGCGCGACGCGGTCGCGAAGGCCGGCGGCCGGATCACCAAGGACATCTTCCCGTTCCCGGGCGGCCGACGCTTCGAGTTCGAGGATCCCGCGGGCAACCGACTCGCGGCGTGGTCGCACTAGCTCGCCCGCTGGTCGTACGAGCGAAGCTGCTATTCTCCTGCCGTGAGCGCGAAGCCCGAGGCTGTCATCTCGCCCGGCGATCCGCCCGCGCCCCCGAGCCGGCTGCGCCGGATCTTGCGCCGCTTGTGGTGGTTCCACTCGTTCTTCGCGCTCGCCTTCGGCGTCGGCGTGATGCTGTTCGCGCGCGCCGGTCTCGCACACGCCGACAAGGTGATGATCGCCTTGTTCGTGTCGTGGTCGCTGATGTTCGTCGCGCTGCGCTTCATCGTCGGCCCCGCGAATCGTAAGGAGAACGAGAAGATCGTTCGCAAGGGTGTGCGCGTCGCGACGAACTACATCATCAAGCAGTTCTTCCAACAGATGTTCTTCTTCCTGACGCCGCTCTACGCGTCGAGCGCGACGTGGTCGCTGTCGTCGTTCAACTGGTTCCTCGCACCCGTGCTGCTGATCTGCGCGGTCGTGTCGACGATGGATCTCGTGTTCGACAACTTCATCATGGAGCGGCGCTGGCTGGTCTCCGGCATGTACGGCATCGCGATGTTCGGCGTGCTCAACGTGATGCTGCCGCTCGTCGCAGGACTCGAGCACATGACGGGCCTCGTGATCGCCGCGCTCGCCACGCCGCTGTCCGTCGCGCTGCTCTCGTTCAGCGTGCGCCAAGTGTTGTCACCACAAGGCGTGCTGCTCACGCTGACGCTGTCCGGAGCGCTCGTCGGTGGCGTGTGGTGGGGACGCGCGCTCGTCCCGCCCGCACCACTCGCGATGCCCGAGACCGCGGTCGGTCACGGCACGCTCGGCTCGTACGAGTGCATGCCGGGCAGCAAGCACGAGATCCGCGTGCCCCAGCTCGATGGCCTGCGCTGCGGCTCGCTGTTGCGCGAGCCCGGTGGAATCAAAGAAGGCGTCGTGCACGCGTGGAGTCACGCGGGCACCGAGCTCGCGCGCGTGACACCGACGCAGCTGCTCAGGTGCGACGGCGACGGCGTCGTGTTTCGCTCGGACTTCCCCGCGACGCTGATGCCGAAGGATCCACGCGGCACGTGGGAGTGCACGACGTTCACGATCCACGGCCAGCTCGTCGGCACGCGGAAGTTCAAGGTGATCGACGAGCCGGGCTCGATCTACGAGATGCCGAAACCCACCGCGGGTTCGGGATCCGCAGGTTCGGCATCCGCAGGTTCGGCATCCGCAGGTTCGGGATCCGCGGGTTCGGGATCCGCGGGTTCGGGATCCGCGGCAGCTACGAAGCCGACCCGATGAGCTCGCGCAAACGATCGAGCGCGACATCGAGGCGCTCCATCGTCGGACCGAACGAGAACCGCAGGTGCCGGCGGAAGCGCGACGCGCGACCACCGCGGCGCTTGCCCGGATCGACATCGAAGAACTCGCCCGGGACGGTGATCACCTTGCGATCGAGCGCAGCGCGGAAGAACGACATGCCGTCGCTGATCGACGCTGGCAGATGCGCTGCACTGGCCCACACGTAGAACGTTCCTTCGGGCGGCAGATCGATCGTGAAGCCCAGATCGCGCAGACCGTTGAGCAACTTCGCGCGCTTCTTGCCGAACGCCGCGTGAATCGCTTTGGTCTCCGCCATCGCGTTCGCGGGGTTGAGCAGCTCGATCGCTTTGCGCTGCAACGGGCGCGAGCCGCCACCGTCGAGGAACGAGCCCGCGGACACGCAGCCCTCGACGATCTTCTTCGGCGCGACCGTCCACGTCACGCGCCATCCCGGATAGCGCCAGTTCTTCGTGAGCCCGTCGAGGATCACGACCGGATCGCGATCCACGTCCTCGACGTACCGCGCCGCCGTCTCGACCGGGCCCGTGCTCGCGCCACCGTCGATCTTCTGTGCCCCACCCTGCGCGACGAGATCCGGTCGCCAGATGTAGTGCGAGTAGAACTCGTCGAAGATCAGCGCGCAGTCGAGATCGCGACCGACCGCGACCCACTCCGCGAGATCGCTGCCGCCGATCACCTTGCCCGTCGGGTTCGCCGGATTGCTCGCCAAGATCGCCGCCAGCCCGCGGCCCAACACCTCGCGCCGCAGATCCGCGCCGCTGAACGCGTACCCGCGCTCCGGCTCTAGCAAGATCGGGATCGGCGAGAACAAGCGGAACACGCCGAGGAGCTCTTCATAGGCGGTGTAGTCGGGCAAGAAGTGCCCGAGGTTGATGTTGCCGAGCGATGCCGCCACGCGCGTCAACGCGCTGCGCCCACCGCCAGACACCGCGACGTTCTCCGCGCTGTACTTGCTCCCCATGCCCCGCCGGAACACGTCGTTGTAGTAGCCCGCGATCGCTTCGCGCAGCTCCCACAAGCCCGCCACCGGTGCGTACTCCTGATCTCCCTCGAGGATCGGCAGCTCCGAGATCCGCGGCGGCGCACCCGGCAGCGCTTCCGCCTCGGGCATCCCCTGTCCGAGATTGCACCAGTCGCTCGACGCCGCGGCCGAATAGCCGCGCTTCGTGGCCTCCGTGGTCACGAAGATGACGCCGGTCCGCGGCACTTCACGAAATGCCTGGAACGTAGGCCCTTCGATCGTGAGGGGCCCGGTGCCGGTCTTCGCGCGCGGAAACTGCGTCATCCGCGAACCCTATCTCCGTCGATATCCGATCGCCAGAGAATGCTCCGGCAAGGCCCGCACCGAGGCCGATTCTATTTCCGGTCGTGCTAGCGTGCCCTCGTGACGGCCTGGCAAAGCATCCCGGGGCAAGCGCGCGTGATCGCGCAGCTCCAGCGCGCCATCGCGGTCGATCGCGTGCCCCACGCGTACCTCTTCAGCGGCCCCAAAGGCGCGCCGCTCTACGACACCGCGATCGCTCTCGCGACCGCCCTCTCGTGCCAGCGCGCCCGTGGCGTTGGCTGCGGCGAGTGCGATGCCTGCGCCAAGATCGCGACCGGAATTCACCCCGACGTCGTCACGCTCGTGCGCGAAGGCGCCGCCCAGATCGTCCCGATCGAGAACATCCGCACCCAAGTCATCGCTCGCATGGGGATGCCGCCGCACGAAGGCGAGCTCCGCGTGTTCATCGTCGAGGAAGCGACCTCCCTCGCGCCACCCGCCGCCAACGCGCTCCTCAAGACGCTCGAAGAGCCACCGGCCCGCACCCTGTTCGTCCTCTGCACGACCGCCCCCGAGCAGCTCCTCCCCACGATCCGCAGCCGCTGCCAGCGCGTGCGCTTCGCCGGCGGAACCGCGCTCGCCTCCGACGCGGATCCCGCGAAGCTCGAGCGCATCGCCGCGCTCGGCCAAGAGCTCGCGCGCGATCATCACGATCCGTCGCTGCCCGTCCGCATCGCGGAAGCCAAGGGCGAGACCGCGCCCGTCCTCATCGCCGCGGCGCAAGCCCTGCACGCTCGCGCAACCGCAGCGGCGTCCTCGGGCGACGCTGCTGCTGCACGCAACGCGGCCGCGCGCGCTCACACGGTGCTGTCGTGGCACACGGCCGTCGCCATCCACAATGCGAACCCTCAGCTCGCGATCGAAGCGCTCCTCGCGCAGCTCGCGACGTTCCCCGCTCACGCCGGTTGAGATGTCGACGCGCCCGCTTCGAGCCACGACCTGCGCCGCTGCCGATCGAGCGTCGACGCGCGAAGGCGCACGTGCCGAATTCGAGTCGGGACGTTTCCGCGGAAACGCGTGCGCCCACGTGGGCGTAAACGCGCGCGCCGTATCGATCCGCACGAGGGCATCGTGAGTACTGACGAAGACGAGGGTCCGGACGACGGGCCCGATGATGACGCGCCCGTGGGTGACGCCGGCGCTGCATCGGCCGAACCGGGTGGTGAGCCACGCAAACGTCGTCGGCGTCGGCGCCGACGCGGCGGTGATCGTCCGATTGGCGCAGAGGGCGCCGCCGGTGGCTCTGCTGCTGGTGGCTCTGCTGCTGGTGGCTCTGCTGCTGGTGGCTCTGCTGCTGGT
>Ga0154020_10003117_pt1 | contig 20049 bp, 17 predicted proteins | sample Klosneuvirus_201_FD_109709 | JGI IMG/M metagenome (GOLD analysis project Ga0154020, IMG submission 109709) | Active sludge microbial communities from wastewater, Klosterneuburg, Austria - Klosneuvirus_20160825_MG | ecosystem: Engineered > WWTP > Aerobic digester > Activated sludge | place... | reverse complement strand
GCGTCGTCACCTCTGCGCCGACCCCCAGCGAGAAGCCGAAGTCGCGCCCGCGCAAGTCGCGCGCGGCGGCGCCGCCCGAAGCCCCGCCCGACAGCGCCGTCACCCGCATCGGATCGACCCTCCCCGAGGGCGCACTCGAGGACGAGGCCCCGAAGCGCAGCCGAAGGCCGCGCAAGGCGATGTAGCACCGAGCGAGTTCGCGTCGGCTATCCTCGGGTCGATGACGCGAAGGACGAAGCGCTGGCTCGTGGCGATCCCCATCGCCCTCGCCCTGCTCGTCGCGCTCTTCGCGCGGACGTTCTCCGCCGCGCCTCTCCCCCCGGTGCCCCCCTACGCGGGGCCCACCCCGAGCGCCGCGCCCCCCGCCGGCATGCGCGTCGTGCACCTGCCCACCGGCATCATCCCGCGCAACGCCGCCATCGCTTACCGAGGCGGCGCGTTCTCCGACAAGCGCGACTTCACGATGTCCGCGCTCCTCGTGAAGCACCCCCGCGGCGACGTGCTCATCGACACCGGCTTCGGCCGCGGCATCGACGCCCAGTTCGCCAGCATGCCCTGGTTCTTCCGCGCCGGCAGCAAGCTCCACAAGGGCCGCCCCGCCAGAGACCAGCTCGCCACCGCCGGCTACGACGCGAAGAACCTCCGCGCCATCCTCCTCACCCACGCGCACTGGGACCACGTGAGCGGCATCCCCGACTTCCCCGACGTGCCGGTCTGGATCACCGCCGAGGAGCGCCGCTTCATCGCCGACGGCGGCACCATCACCGACATCGCGCGCAGCATCCCGACCGCGCGCTACGTCGACTACGCCTTCGAGCAGGGCCCCTACCTCGGCTTCCCGCGCAGCCACGACGTGCACGGCGACGGCTCCATCGTCGTGGTCCCCGCCCCCGGCCACACCCCGGGCTCGGTCATCGTGTTCGTGCACCTCCCGACCGGCCAGCGCCTCGCCCTGGTCGGCGACCTCGCCTGGCAGCGCGAGGGCATCCTCGAACGCGAGGAGCGCCCGTGGCTCACCCGCACCGCCGTCGACCACGACCCGGCCGGCGTGCGCGACAACCTCCTGCGCATGAACGCCCTCGCCGCCCGCTACCCCGACCTCCTGATCCTCCCCGCCCACGACGCGCGCCCCTTCGCCCAGCTCCCTCCCCTCTGACCCCGCGGCCCCCCCTTGCGCGCACGAGCGCTCACGCTCCCCCTTGCGCGCACGAGCACTCATTCTCCTCCTTGCGCGCTCGGCATGGAGCGCCATATTCATCTGGTGAGCGCACGCGTCCCCCCTCGCGCCGGACCTTCGTCGGCCCGTCCGGCTGCGACCCGCGGCCACGGTGGTGCGCGCAAGGGTGCGGGCCGCCCCCGCAAGCAGGGCAGCGAGTCGCACCGTCGTCGCCCCGACGCATCCCCCGACCACCCCCAACACGTCACCTTGCGCGTCGCGAAGGGAGTCTGGAACCTGCGCGCCGAGCGGTGTTTCCGCCCTCTGCGCCGCGCCTTCCGCGCGCTCTGCCAGCGTGGCTTCCGCGTCGTCCACTACTCCATCCAGGGCAACCACGTGCACCTCGTCGTCGAGGTCGAGGGCCACCGCGCGTTCACCACCGGCCTGCGCGCGCTCGCCGCCCACGTCACCCACGCGCTCCACCGGGTCATGGGCCGCGGCGGCCGCGTGCTCGCCTCGCGCACCCACGCACGAGCCCTCCGCACCCCGAGCGAGGTGCGCACCGTCCTCCGCTACGTGCTCCGCAACCGCACCCACCACATCCCGGCCGAGGTCGCGCTCGACCCGTTCTCCACCGCACCCTTCTTCGACGACTGGGCCTCGCTCGACCTCCACCCACCCCCACCGCACGGGGGTCGCGCGAAGGAGCGCGCCGACGCACCGGCGCGCACGTGGCTCCTCTCCGGAGGCTACCGCCGGTATCACCCCGAGGGTCACCCCGAGGGTCGCCCCGAGGGTCACCCCGAGGGTCCCGAGGGTCCCGACGGTCCCGAGGGTCGCCCCTGACCCGACTCCGACACCGTCCCCTGTCACACTCCGCGCGCCCCGCTCGATGGGAACGCGATGGTTCCGAGAACGCCTCGAAGCGCCTTGTGGTGGGGCCTGTCGTCCTGCCTCCTCGTCGGCGCCGCGGCCTGCGAGGAGACCCCGCCGCGCCCGGAGCCCCTCTCGGTCACGTCGATGCCCCACACGCACCACGGCGCGCGCCGGCTCTTGCTCGGCAAGATCGTCCGCCTCGGGAGCCACACGATCGAGGCCACCCTCTCCGACGACGTGGCCAGCGAGACCTTCTCCGCCGACGGTCAGCGCGCGCTGATCGTCGAGCGGTCGGGCCGCCTGCGGGCAGTGAGCCTCTCCCCCGTCGTCCGCCAGCTGTGGACCCTCTACCCGACGACGCCCTGCGAGACGCCGAAGGTCGGCGCGAGCTTCGTCGCCTGCGTGCACGCCGCGTCGGTCACCTGGTTCGACGACCACGGTCGGGCCTCGGAGCTCGCGAGCGTCTCACCGATCGTCGAGGTCGATGTCTCCAACCCATGGCTCGTCACCCGCAGCCGCGACGGCCGCGTGACCGTGTTCGACGGTGCCACGAGCCAGGTCCACGCCACCGCCGTGCTCACGACTCCCGCCTGCATGCAGACGGCGAAGCCCTGCCTCGTTGCCCGGCAGGACGGCGGAGTGTGCGCGGCCGGCGAGCGCACCGCCCCCGAAGAGGACCCTCGGATCGACGTGACGTGCCACGACTTCGACCTGAAGCTCCGCTGGACGAAGACGATCCGCCCTCGCGACGGCGTCCGGCTCGGAGTCGTCCAGCGCGGCCCTCACGCCGCGATGCTGAGCTCTCTCGACTGCACCCCCGCCAAGCACGCGCACCCGGAGCAAGGTTTCTCGGTGGCGTGGAGAGACGGAGCGACGACCGAGTTCCAAGACGAGACCAAGGTCCCGTGGGACAGCCCGTCCGGCCCCGTCGCAGTGAGTCGGTGCTGGGCCCGCTTTCTCGTCGCGGACGCTGAGAAGGCCTACCTGCTCCAATCGCTGCCCGACTTCGACTCCTCGACCACGCTCCTCGCCGCGCGCCCTCGGGACAGCTGGGAGGACGCCTGGACGCTCCAGCGTCCCAGCCGCGAGGTCATCCACCGCGTCGAGGTCGTCGGCGACCACTTGCTCGTCGTGAGCCGCCCCGCCGCGAACGCTCCGCTCCGCGCCGAGATCCTCGACGCGGTCACGGGCACACTGCTCGACTCGCACACCCAGGCCGCGCCCTGACCGCCGCTTCCGAGCGCCGCCGGAGCTCGCGCAGCGCCCCGATGACGGCGAGGACCACGAGCACGGCCAGCGTGGCATCGTAGACGACGAACGCAGTGCGGATTGCGCACGCCTCGCATGCTAGCCCGTGGACGGGCTCCGCGATCGGACGGGCCAGCCGCGGCGGCGGGTCACTCAGACCGACGCCACAGGAGGCGGAGGCTGCCGGCGTCAGGTGTTGCACCTTCGTGCGACCCTCGATGACCGCCCGTCTTGGCCACCCTCGTTCGCAGCCCATCCCGCGCGCACAACAGACGGCGGCAGCTCATGGGGAGCTCGCGCGCAGCCACTGCGTGGGATGGCAATCGGGGAACTTGATCTGTGCGTTCGCCTTCGCCAGCACGAAGAACACGTGCTCCCCGTCCACCCATGCATCGATGCGCCCACGAGCGCTGACGACATCGGTGAACGGGAGGGCCGGCGCCGTCGAGAACTCGCTTGCCCGGCCGTGCATCGGCAGCATGGGCGGCCGCTCGTCGCCCGACGCCCACGTTTGGACGAGGGTCCCATGCGCCGTTCGTTCCACGATCTCAGCGGGCGTGGCCCCCACACCCACCCCGACCCTGACCAACATGAACGCGCACGTCTCCCACGCGGTCACGTTCGTCGTGGGCGGGAACTGATGGACCACGACATCGGTGCGTTGCTCGGACGGCACGAGGGTCACCACCCCGTGCCGGACACCTGCCAAGTAGGGCTGAAGGGAGGTCATGGCCCCCCACCAGCCGTGCTGATTCAGCCCACTGCCTTCGATCTCGACGAACCCCGCCTCGGTGGCGCTGCGCACCATGCCCAGGAGCGAGCGAACAAACGCGTCGGAGTGCGCCTTCGGAGGAGGTTCAGGCCAGGCACGCTTGGCCGAAACCTCGCTCGTGACGACGGGGCCGACGTCGTCGGCCACGACGCCGGCGGGGCGACGGCAAGCTTCGAGCACGAGCGCTCCGACGACCAACCCTCGCAACGGTCTCCGACGTGCTGCGGCGCTGGAAGTTCGCGACAATGGGGGCTCCCGTCCAGGGCATCGTGCGCTCACGAAGAAGTCGCCGATCCGAGTCTCTATCCGCGCGGACAGATTTCTATCCGCGCGGATACGTCTGCAGCACCTCCGCCAGCGCCGCGCGCTGCTCGAGGCTGCAGGCGATCCGCAGCTCGATCGCCTCGGCCACGCCCTTCCGGCGCGTGCGGCGCACCTCGATCTTCGCCGGTGCGCCGAGCGCCTTCGTGGCCTTCTCCGCCCACGCCGCCGCCCGCGCCAGCGTCGCGGCCGTGGGGTCCTTCTTCGCGTGGGACCGACGCTCCACCACCGCGAGACGCTCGATCTCCCGGCTCGAGAGCTTGCTCGGCACCACCGCCTGATGACGCCCGCGGGTGCGCACCGACGTGCGCGCGAGCTGCTCCGCCGTGTCGGGCTCGGGTGTCGCCGCCGCGAGCGCGATGAGCGCCGTCGCCTTGCGCTGGCCGAGCGCGAGCGCGCGCTTCCTCGTGAGCTGCTTCGGGATCTCCATCAACCGCCGCGCGGTCACCATCGTCAACTCGAGCTGCTGCTCCACGAGCTCGCGGAAGCTCGAGCAACGGAGCGCGCCGAAGAGCCGCGGCTGCGCCAGCTTCGTCAGCGCCTCGCCGATGTCGTAGAACGCCTCCTGCACCTCGGCCTTTCGACGGCGAATCAACGCCACGAGCTCACGCGCTTCGGCGAGGTCGGTGCGCTGCGAGCGGGCGGCGGTGCGCGCCGCGTTGCGAGCGAGCGCGGGGGCGAGGGTGCGCTTCGTCTGGGCCATGCACCGAGGCATACCCCGCGGCCCTGGCGAGATGCCAGCGCTCCGACGCGAGAACCAGGTATTCTGGACGGCTTGGAGGCCTCATGAAGTCGACCTTCGCTTGCGCTCTGCTCCTCGCCCTCGCCGCTTGCTCGCCGAGCGACGACAAGTCCGACCCCACCACCCCGATCAAGGACACCGGGGGGGCCGACGTGACGCTCGACCTCGGCACCGACGGCCCAGGCCTCGACCTCGGCACCGACAGCGACCCAGGCGACGGCGGCTGCGCGACGAAGGCCTACGTGGCCCAGCAGGCCCCGGCCTCGGTGCTGGTCGTGCTCGATCGGTCGCAGAGCATGGGCGACGGAGGCAAGTGGTCGGCGGCCGGTCTCGCCATCGTCTCCGCGATCGATCAGGACACGTTCGACACCATGTCGGTCGGCCTCCTCGCGAGCCCGAGCAACGACACGTCTCCGCCCAAGTGCTTGACCGACATCCTCGGCCCCCTCGCGCCGAAGGTCGCCTGCGGGAACCCGGCATTGCCTCAGGTCGCGGTGAAGCCCGCGGGAAAGGACAAGTCGACCGCCAGCACTGGTGTGCGCTCCGAGATCTACAAGTGGCTCGCCGGCAACTCCCCGTTCGGAGCCTACGACGCCACGCCGCTCTACGAGGCCATCAAGTCCGGCTACGCGTCGCTGCGCCTGAGCGCCGCAAAGTCGAAGCGCATCCTCGTCGTCATCACCGACGGGACCATCTCGTGCACGTCGCTCTCGACGCGCAAGGGATTCAAGGACGGCAACGGCTGCTTCGACTGGGAGGACCCGCAGAACCTGGTCGACCTCGCCAAGGCCGCCCACGACGACCCGACCGATCCAGTGCTCACGTTCGTCATCGGCGTGCCCGGCACCGGCGCGGCCCCCGACGCGTCGGGCAGCTCGGCGCCGCCCTACTGGGTGCTCCGGGCGCTGAGCGCGCTCGCGAAGGTCGGCGCGCCCGAGGCCGTGGATCCCACGTGCGATGGCGCCGTCACCGGCGGCAAGCCCGCGAAGACCTGCCACTTCGACATGAGCAGCGGCAGCCTCGACGCCAAGACGCTCGCCGGCAACATCACCAAGATCCGCGGAGCGGCGCTCGGCTGCACGTACGATCTCCCGGTGCCCACCGACGGCAGCACCGTCGACAAGTCCAAGGTCAACGTCCGGATCGAGACGCCCTCGGGCAACACCGAGCTCAAGAAGCGCTCGGACTCGACCGACACGTGCGCCGCCGACGACTGCTGGGACTACGACGCAGCCGGCAAGGTGGAGCTCATTGGCCGCTCGTGCACGACCGCGAAGGCACTGACGGACGGCAAGGTGAACATCGTCGTGGGTTGCAAGACGGTGGTGAAGTGATGCGACGGTTCCTTCTCGTGGCCTTCCTCTCGGGTTGTGGGGCGAGCAGCAGCTCGGACGGAGCGGACGCGAGCTCCCCGTCGCCGCCGCCGAGCCCCCATCGAGCCGCGCTCAGCCAGGCACGCAGTACGTTCCGTAGCCAGACGCCCGAGGGATCCTTCCAACCCATGGCAGCAGCTCTGCTCCTGCTCGAGCGCCAGCGACTGCGCGTCCTTCAACTGCGTCGACGGCGTGTGCTGCAACACCGCCTGCGCAGGCCAGTGCGAGGCCTGCGACGTCGCCGGCAAGTCCGGCACGTGCTCTCCCGTCTCCGGCAAGCCGCACGGCACCCGAACCAACTGCGACCTGTTCGGCACGACTTGCGGGGCGACCTGCAACGGCACGCTGACCACCGCATGCACATACGCAGCCGCATCCACCGTGTGCTCTGCCGCGTCTTGCAGCGCCGGCAAGCTGACCGCAGCTGCCTACTGCACGGGCTCGGGCGTCTGCCCCACCGCGAGCACCAGCGACTGCGGCGCCTATACCTGCGACACCACGGCAAAGTGCCGGTCGACCTGCACCGTCGGCACCGCTGCCACCGACTGCGCGGCGGGCTATGGCTGCAAGGACGGGCTCTGCGTCACCAACGGCGAACTCGGCACGCTCTGCGACAACGACAGCGTCTGCAAGAGCGGTCATTGCACGGCTTCCACCACCGACAAGAAGGTGTGCTGCACCGACGCCACCTGTCCGACCGGCTTCGTGTGCGCCGGCAAGGCCGCTGGCGCGACGGCTGGCACCTGTGTCTGGAAGGAGAACGGCAAGGGCTGCTCCGGAGCCACCGACTGCGCGTCGGGCTACTGCGTCGACGGCCTCTGCTGCGAGGGTCTCTGCAACGGCCAGTGCGAAGCGTGCGACATCCCCGGAGCGCTCGGTCGCTGTGAGGTGGTCAACGGCAAGCCTCACGGTACTCGCCCAGCCTGCGCCGACGGCGGTTCCAGTCCGTGCAAGTCGCTCTCGTGCGCCGGCTCCAAGGACCGCACCAAGTGCACTTCGTTTGCTGGTCCCGAGGTGGAGTGCGCACCGTCGACGTGTACCGGCGTCACGGAGACGGAGGCCGCTGTGTGCGACGGGGCGGGATCCTGTGGCACGCCGAAGCCCCGCTCGTGTGGGGCCTATGCGTGCGGCACCAAGGGGTGCAAGACGAGCTGCACCGCCGACACGGACTGCAGTCCGGGGAACGCGTGCGACGTCACGAAGGCCATCTGCGGCCCGGCGCGCCCGACCTGCTCGACCGATCGACTCGCGTCGATCCCCGCGGACAAGACGGCGGCGAAGCCGTGTTCCCCCTACCTGTGCAACAACAGTACGGGCGACTGCTTCCAGTTCTGCGCCACCAGCGACGACTGCGCCCCTGGCAACGCCTGCGATGCTGCCCGCTGCGTTCCCACCGGCGCGCCAGCGGACAGCGGTGACGGAGGTGGTTGCGGTTGTCGGACCAACCCAGCTGGGCGCAGTGGGTCTCTGGCCATCGCAGGCGTGCTGGGCATGCTGGGCGCTGCAGTGCGCCGACGACGCCGCTGACCGCGATGCCGTGATGGCACTCCGGTTGCGCCAGTCTTCCGCGACGAGAAGGCTGGCGCACCGGGCCGCATCCACCTACCGTGCCCAGCCGTGTCGAACCTGCTGGCACGGTTCCTCGTCGCGGTGGTCTTCGTGCCCGCGATCTGGGCCCTCCTCTACCGCATCGATCCCATCGGGTTCTTCCTGCTCACCACCACCGCGGTGGTGGTCGCGATGCTGGAGCTGGGCGCCATGGTCGCCCCCGACGACAAGCCGACGCAGTACGTCGGCGCCGCGATGGGCCTCGCCGTCGCCGTCATCATCTGGCGGTGGGGGACCAACCCCAAGGTGCTCCTCTCCCTGCTGGTCGGCGTCCCGCTGTTCGGCGTGCTCGTGCCGCTGTTCCGGCTCGGTGACATCCAGACCGCGGGCCTCCGCGCGGCCACCCTCGCCTTCGGTCCGCTCTACACCGCCATCCCCACCACGCTCCTCGCGCTCTTGCGGCGCGACTTCGATCCGGGCTGGGTCGTCCTCGCGCTGATGATGGCCTGGTTCTCCGACACCGGCGGGTACTTCGCGGGTCGGTTCCTGGGCAAGCACAAGCTCTACGAAGCGGTCTCCCCGAAGAAGACCATCGAGGGCAGCATCGGTGGTCTGGCGGGCGCGGCGCTGGGCGCCGTGTGGGCCAGCCTGCACTTCCTGCGGGGCACGCTCCCGCTCGTGCAGGGTCTCGTCCTCGCGGTCGTCGGGGCCGCCTTCGGGCAGGCGGGAGACCTCGTCGAGTCCCTGTTCAAGCGCTCCACCGGCGTGAAGGACAGCGGGGGAATCCTGCCCGGCCACGGCGGGATCCTCGACCGTATCGACGCGCTCCTGTTCACCGCGTCCATCACGTATTTCTACGTGCTCTGGCGCTGACGCCCGACCTCGGCGCGCAGCTCCTTCGCGTCGCGAAAAAACCGGAAAAATTGCCGCAGTGAATGATGCGGTGCGCGATGGCAGAGCGTGTTCGGCGCTGCTACCAGACTGCCCCTACATGGCGAAGAAGTCGTCAGTCCCCCCGCAGGTTCCGGAGGTTTCCAAGATGTCCAGCGCCCCGAGCGAGTCGATGAAGGCCGCCACCGTTCCGCCGGCCGAGCACAAGTACGAGTTCTTCAAGGTCGTCCAGGACTACCTGGATCGCGCAGCCAAGGTCATCGACCTCGAGCCGTGGGTCGCCTCGATCCTCTCGCAGCCCAAGAACGAGCTCATCGTGCACTTCCCGGTGCGCATGGACGACGGTTCGGTCCGCCTGTTCAAGGGCTACCGCATCCAGCACAACAACCTGCTCGGGCCGTTCAAGGGCGGCATCCGCTACCACGAGACCGTGAGCCTCGACGACCTCAAGGCGCTCGCCGCCATGATGACGTGGAAGGCGGCGCTGATGAGGATCCCCTACGGCGGCGGCAAGGGCGGCATCAAGTTCAACCCCCGCGAGGTCTCGCGCGCCGAGCTCCAGCGCATCAGCCGTCGCTTCGTGCACGCGCTCGGCGCCAACATCGGGCCGGAGTACGACATCCCCGCGCCCGACGTCGGCACCAACGGCCAGGTCATGGCGTGGATGACCGACACCTTCATGAACACCGTCGGCCACGTGAACAAGCAGGCCGTCAAGGGCGTGTTCACCGGCAAGCCCGTCGCCAGCGGCGGCACCCTCGGCCGCGAGAAGGCGACCGGCCAGGGCCTCGTCCACTGCATCACCGAGTGGGCGAAGGACACGCGCTTCGAGCTCGAGGGCGCGACCTACACCGTGCAGGGCTTCGGCAACGTGGGCTCGCACGCGAGCGTGCTCCTCAGCAAGCTCGGCGCGTCGTGCATCGCGGTCGGCGATCACTCGGGCTATCTCTCGAACCCCGAGGGCTTCAACGCCCACAAGCTCCAGGACCACGTCGCCCAGAAGGGCTCCATCGCGGGCTACCCGGGCGGCAAGGCCATCACCCGCGACGAGTTCTTCCGCACCAAGGCCGACCTGTTCCTGCCCTGCGCGCTCGAGAACCAGGTCGGTGAGCACGAGGCTCGCCTCCTCGACGTCAAGATGGTCGGCGAGGGCGCCAACGGCCCGCTCAACCCGCTCGGCGAGAAGATCCTCCTCGATCGCGGCATCGCCATCCTGCCCGACGTGCTCGCCAACTCCGGCGGCGTCACCGTCAGCTACTACGAGTGGGTGCAGAACAAGCGCAGCGAGTCGTGGACCCTCGAAGAGGTCGACGAGAAGCTCGAGACCACGATGAAGCGCGCCTACCGCGAGGTGGTCACGTTCGCCCAGGAGAAGAAGGTCGACCTGCGCGTCGCCGCCTACGCGATCGCGCTCCAGCGCATCGCGGTGGTCTACCGCGAGCGCGAGATCTTCCCGTGAACCCGGCGAGCAACGGCCTCCTGCTGTTGCTCGTGTTCGCTGCGTGCACGCCGGCCAGAGTGCCCGACACGCGAGACGGCGGCGCTCCCGAGTCCTCGGTGAGCGCCGTCGCTCTTTCGCCGACGAGCCCGCCGCTCCCGAGCCCGCCGCTCCCGGCTCCGACCGCGACCACGAGCCCACCCCCGAGCACGAGCGCGAGCGCGACCACGCCGACCCCGACCGCGCCGAGCCCCCTCGCGCCCGCGAGCACCGAGCCCCCGCCTCCCCCGCCTCCGACGGTCGTCGCCTGCAAGTCGGTCGACGACTGCTGGGTCTCGGCCAAGCGATATCCCGCCGTGCCCATCGCGCGTCCCAAGCACCTGAAGGGCAAGCCGTTCAAGCCCTGCGTCGACGGTGAGGTCGCGCCGACCTGCACCTCGGCAGGCGCCTGCGGCCTCCTCGGCTACGACTGCTAGCGCGGCTCACCACGGCCCTTCCAGCTGCACGGTGCACAGCTCGGCGGCGCGCTCCGGATCGTCGCGATCGATCACCAGGTATGCGCGTCGCCGGTCGCTCGGGTCGAACGCGAGCCCTTCGGCCTTGCCGAGGAACCGTCCGCGCTCGTCCTCGACGATCGCGTAGCGCGGCGTCTCGCCGAGCACCCCGAGCGCGACGCCGGCCACTGGCCCATCGGCGACGGCGTCGGGCGAGGCCTCGGCGGCGGCCAGGTAGTGGAGCGTCCCGAACGCGCCGACGCCGTCGGTGAAGGTGAGGCGCACCCCGTCGATGCTCCCGAGATCCCACTCGACGACGTCCTCGATCGGAGGCACGGGCCCCCCGGCGACGAACGCGCGCCACCCGTCGAGCGAGACGCGCGCGGTCGCGTCGCGGGGCAGGAGCTCACCGCGCGGCGCCCCGTTGCCCCGCTGGAACAGCACGAGCCCCCCCTCGAACAGCGCAATCCCCTCGAGGTTGAGCTCGCTGCCGGCGAACGCCGCGTCGGCGCGCAGGGCCTCGTAGAACGCCGGCGCCGCGAACAGCTGCGCGGAGCCGTTCGGTTCGAGCACGGCGATGCGCTCGCGCGCCCGCGTCGACCCGGAGCCGAGCGCGAACACCGTCCCGTCGGGGAGGGCGAACGCGGCCTCGAGGTCCAGCTTCGCCGCCTTGTTCCCGCGCGCGTCGTCGAACGACCGCTGACCGCCGTCGCTCGGGAGCGCCACCGCATCGACGACCGCGCCGTCCCACACCGCGAAGAAGCTCGCGTCGTCCTGCACGACCACCAGCCGACTGCCCACCCGAGCGAGGGCGGAGCCTGCGCGCACGTGGGCCGGGCGATCGAGGGCCGCGTCGGCGCCGGCGGCGTAGTGCAGCGGGCGCACGTCGATCACCCTCGCGCGCAGCGTCGGATCGTGGACGGCGCGGCGGACGGTCACGGCGCCGGCTCGAGGGGACAGTCGAGCAGGAGCACGTTGGCCTGCCCGGGCTCCGGCGGCCACGGGGTGACGATGGAGTTCGCCTTGCGCGCGCGGCCCACCGCGGTCCCGCCGCAGCGGTTCGGCAGGTATCCGGGCGCCCGGACCTCGAGCTCGTAAGTGCCCGGCGGGACGTCGTCGCCGAAGTGTCCCGTGCCGTCGGTGGAGAGGTCGGGCCGCGCGGCCCCGACGTAGATCACCTTCGCGTCGACGATCGGCGTCGCCTTGCCCACCGGGTGCACGAACCCACGCAGCGTGACCATCGGCGGCACCACCGGGACGTCGACGTTCACCTTCACGACCTCGGGAGGGCGCGGAGAGGCCTGCAGCGACGCCGCGAGCCCGAGCCACATCGTGTACGGCGCCTGCGGCGCGAGCCCCGAGACGAAGCGTGAGGTGCCGGTGAGGCCGACGTCGATCCCGAGCAGGACCGAGATCGTCCCGCTCTCTCCGACGAACGGCGACGTGCGGACCCCGAGCGTGAGCCGCGAGGGCAGGGCCCCGAACGAGATCCCACAATCCTCGACGTCGGGCCGGAACGCCGGGTCGGGCGAGGCGGCCGGGTTGGTGCACGGCGCACCCCGTCGATCGATCGGCACCGCGAGCCCGTACTCCAGGAAGGGGCGGACGCGCGCGCGCGCGACCCACTCGAGGGAGACCTCCAGCTCCGCGCGATCGAGCTTGTTGATGCCGAGGCCATAGCGCTCGATGCGGCTGATCTGCTGGGGCGCACGCGCGTCCAGGCTCCGCTGGGCCTCGACGTCCTCGACGAGTCGCGCGGTGTTGTCGAGGAGGTAGCCGAGCCCGAGGTGCAGGCGGAGCGGGAGGTGCACGCCCGCCTCGTCGAACGCGTAGGTGGCGAGCCCTCGGACCCGCGCGCTCGTCGCGCCGAGCGAGAGCCCCACCCGCCCTGGTCCGCTGCCGAACAGGAGCTCGAGGGCACCCCCCACGTGCAACCCGTCCGACAGCGGGCGGACGATCTTCACGCCCAGCGTCGTGTCGCCGATGACCTCGAGCACGTCGTCGGGGAGCCCCGCGACGCGCGATCCCGAGCTGCGGTTCGACGAGGCGCGACCGACCAGGAACACCTCCACCCCCGCGAAGAGCGTCGTCCCGATCGAGACCGCGAGGCCCGTGTGCACGTGCGTGGCGCGCTCCGCCCGCCCGAGGCCCCCGCACGGCTGCTCCTTCGTGCACAGGAACGGCGCCCGGAAGCCCTCGAACATCAGCGCCGAGCGCACGGCGCCGACCGGACCCGTGCGCGCGCTGACCGTGTGGACGAGCCCGGTGGCGCCACCGACCGACGGCATTTCGTCGACCGGCGGCCCGGCCTCGGCGCGCAGACGAGCCTCGGCGCTCTCGGCCGAGGCGCGACCGACCAACGCCGAAACCGCGATCGCGCACAGCGCTGCAGGCCCTCGGGACATCGCCCGACCACCCATAACATCGCGCACCGCCTCGACCAATCCCACGGCGCAGGATAGCCTCTGTCCGTGCGCGCCGCCCTCCGCGCCCTGACCGTGGTGGCACCGACGATCGCCTGGGCCGGGTGCGCCTCCCGCTCTTCGCTCCACTCGTTGAAGGCCGACGCCAGCGAAGACACCGCTCTCGAGGCCGACCTCGACGCGAGCCCGTTCGACACGACGTCCGAGGCCCGCACCGAGGAGGTCGCGCCCGGTCCAGCCTGCGCGACCCGCCCGGGCGATTGCCCCATCGACGACTTCGGCCCGCGCTTCGCGCTCATCAAGGCCTACGAGACCTGCGTCGCCGCGGTGGCCAGCGAGTGCGGCGATCTCTACCTGGTGTTCGACGCGGAGGGCTGCCTGCTCGCCGTGAAGGACATTCGCGACTTCTCCAAGGCGTTCGTCGATTGCATCATCGGCCACGTCGGCGCGAGCCGCTGGATGTGCGGCTCCAACAAGACCTTCCGCATGTACCAGGCGTGCCCGTGAGGCGCGCGCTCCTCCTCGCGGTGACGCTCGTCGGCTGCGACCCGGGGCCGAGCGCGCCCCGCGCCGACGCCGGCGATTTTCGCGAGTCCTCCCCGCGCGCCGCGGCATGCAGCGCCCTCGCGCAGACCCTCTGCGCCCGGCTCGAGACCTGCGCCCCCGAATACGCGAAGGCCGAGGTGGGGCTCGGCTCGCTCTGCACGACGCAGCTGCGCGACGACTGCCTGCGGCGCGCGGGTCTCGGCGGCTCTCACCGTACGTTCGCCGATCTCGAGGCGTGCGGCCGCGAGGTCTCCGCGATGGCCTGCCCCACGTTCCTCGAGCGCTACCCCGACGTCTGCGCTCCCCCGCCGGGTGGCCTCCTCGTCGGGTCTTCGTGCGCGTTCGACGAGCAGTGCGTCACCACCTTCTGTGGCAGGGGCGACGACACCGCGTGCGGGACGTGCCAGGCGCCGCCGACCGTCGGCGAGGCGTGCGTCGGGGGCGCGTGCGGGCGCGGGCTCGTGTGCACGTCCGCGCGGGTCTGCGAAAGGCCCCGGATCGTCGGCGAGACCTGTGGGCCCAACGCCCCCTGCGGTCGCCTGCTGTTCTGCGACTTCGACCGGTGCAAGCCGCGGCGCGCGCTGGACGAGGCGTGCGGAGGCCTCAACGAGTGCAACCCCTTCGACGCGGCGTTCTGCTCGGTCACGCTGCACTGCGCGCGCGCGCGTTCGGCGGCACTCGGTGAGCCGTGCTCGCTCTCGGCCAACGAGCTCACGCTGTGCACGCCACCCGCGCGGTGCGTCGACGGGCGTTGCGCTCCCGCGCTGCTCGAGGGCGCCGCGTGTGGCTCGGCGGGCGCGCACTCCTGCGCGGGCTATCCCCCGGAGTGCGTTCGTGGTCGCTGCCTCGTGCGGACCGTCGAGACGTGCGGCGCGGTCCCCTAGAAGTACCCGACGATCGCCACGTTGCCGAGGAACGAGGCCCAGGGATCGTCCGAGAACGTGGTGCGCAGCGACACCTTGCTCGACCGCGAGTCGACCGCCTTGGGGTCCGGGTCCTTGGTGGTGGGCGCCGGCGCGGCGCTCGAGACCCCGCGCAGGTAGCTCGCGTCGAGGCCGACGGAGCCGATCAGCGAGAGGCGCTGCATGCCGAGGAAGCCGAGGTGGAGCTCGGCCCCGAGGCGCGCGCCGATCGAGAGGCGCAGGCCGGTGTGCTGCGCATCGGGCGGGGTGCGCTCGAGGCCCGTGATCGGCGAGACGGTCCGCTCGCCCTTCACCGTCTCGGTGCCCTGCCCATAGGCCACGGTCGGCGCCACGAACAACGTGAGGTGCTTCTCGACGAACAGCGCCACAGGCAGCGAGAACCGGGCCGACCAAGCGAGCGTCTTCGGCGAGCCGGACTGCACGCCTCCTCCGAGGGCGACCTCGAACGCGAGCCGTCGGCGGAACCAGTAGCGCACGCCGATCTGGTGGGTCGGCTGCACCTCGCCCGCGGCGCGCACGCCCGGGTTGCCGAGCGGCACGTCGAACCGCCCGAAGTACCCGGCGCCGATCCGTAGACGGTTGGCCTCGTGATCGGTGTCGGCGATCTCTCCGGGCGTCTCCTCGGTCTCGGCGCTCGCCGGGGCGGCCGCGGGAGGGGTGGCGGTCGCGGGTGCTGCCGGCGGGGGCTGGGCAGCGCGCGCGAGCGGCACGACACACGCGAGCGACGTCAGCGCGGTCAGCAGGATCGGGCGGTTCATGGCGTGCCTCCCATCGGGACCCGCAGCTCTTCGGGTGCGAGCGAGTCGTGAGGCCCTGGAGGGCCGGGGTCGGACTGGATGCCGGTGAGCGCGCGGTACATGGAGTCCGCCAGCAGGTCGGCGCCCCAGCACACCACCATGCCCGTCGCCTTGCGCGCGCAGGTGCGGTCGCCACCCACGGACAGCTCGAGCGCGTCGGGGAGCCGCTTGACCTGCACCGGCGCGTTCGAGCCCTCGCGATCGCCGTGGCCGAGCTGTCCGTAGTTGTTCGAGCCCCAGCACCACACCGAGGCGTCCTTCCTGCGCGCACAGAAGTGCGAGAGCCCCGCGCCGAGCTGCACCACGTCGGTGAGCCCTGGCACCGCCTCGCCGAAGGCAGGGACCTTCCCCGTCACCGGTGCGTTCGCGGGCCGCTGCAGCTGGAAGCACTGGACTGTGCCGTCCGCGAGCAGGGCGCAGCCGCGGAACCGCCCGAGCGCCACCGCCCTCGCCACCGAGCCCTCGGCGACCGGCTCGAGCGGACGTGCGCCGGCGAACGAGCAACGGACCACCCCCGCCTTGGTGACGGTGCACACGGCCTCCGTCGAGACGTCCAGCGCGGCCGCGTCCGCGAACCAGTCGATCGGCGTCGGCGGCGCATGGTCGGTGCCGGCGACTGCGCCCCAGCAGCGCACCGCACCCGTCGCGAGCCGCGCGCAGGTCTGCTTCTCGCCGACGCGCACCTCGGCCGCGGGCCCGTCGAGCGGCACGGGACGACCGATGCGCACCACCGCCTCGTCCCCGCCCACCTGCCCGACCTCGTTGCTCCCCCAGCACAGCACACCGCCCTTGGCGGTCGTCGCGCACGCGTGCTCGATGCCGACCGAGACACCCACGGCATCCTTGACGCCCGCGACGTAGGCGAAGCTCATGAGCCCGCGCTTGCCGTCCGGCCGCCAGTCGCGCTTGCACCGGACGTTGCCGTCCGCCATCAGCACGCAGATGTCGTTCCAGCCGACCACGACCGAACGCACCTCGCTCGAGGCGACGAACGTCACGCTCTTCGGATCGGGAGGCGCCTTGAGCCGCGTCACCCGCGCCTCGCACCCGAGCCCTGCGACCGCGGCAAAGCCGACCACCAACCTTCGCACGCGCCGATCGTAGCACCGCCCCCGCCGAGCCGACCCTCGCCCCCCGCTCTCTCGGCCGCAGAACCTGCCGCCCCCGAGAGGAACGATCCGCACCCGCGAGGAACGACCCGCACCCGCGAGGAACGACCCGCACCCGCGAGGAACGACCCGCACCCGTGAGGAACGATCCGCACAGAGGCGGGGGCGCGCAGCGCAACCCGCAACGAGCAACCTCCGCCCCTACCGAGCCAGAGAACCGCCGCACCCGACGATAGGAACGAGCCGCGCACGAGGGGGGTCGGGCCACCTCTCGCGGAGCGCCGCGGAGCGAAGCGACCGGCGAGCAGCCCGCCCCTCGAGGGAGCGCGCAGCGCGACCGATCCAACGTCCCCTCAGGTACAGGGCGGGCTGCGTCCCGCGAGAGGTGGCCCGACCCCCCGCGCGGCGACCTCCTCCCTACTTGGGTGGCGGCGCCTTCGGCGGCTCCCCGTCCTTCTGGATGCACGACGAGAGATCGAAGAACAAGAACTCCAGCGCCTTCTCCTGCGCCGCGAGATCCGTGGCCCCCGTGCAGCTCCCCGGGAACGCGCCGCCACCGGCCTCGTTCGAGACGTGGATGTCGCTGAACACCGCGCGACCGCACTGCGACTCGGCGGGCTTGGCGACGGGGGTGTTGAACGAGAAGTACTTCGCCGACTCGGGCGCGTCCTTGTAGACCCAGCGCTGCGAGGTGGCCTTGTTCACCGTCGTCACGTCGTTCTTCACCGAGTTGAGCGTGATCTGCCCCGGCGTCGTGGAGGCACCCACGGTCATCAGCCAATCGGAGAACGCCTTGCCTTTCGGGAACGTGGTGTCGATCAGGTAGGGGTTGCTGGCGATCCCGCTCGTGCTCCAGGTGGCGGTCGACTGCAGATCGGGCGGTCCGCTCTTGAACCAGTAGTAGTGGTAGTGAGAGGCGAACACGCGACCGCCGGCGTTCAGGTAACCCGCCATCGCGTTGAGCGCGTCGGTGCCCTTGTTGGTCGGGTACTCGCTGCACTCGCACGAGAGGATCGTGATGTCGTACTTCTTGAGGTTCTTGACGTCGCTCCAGAACGGCTGCGCGTCGGTGATGCCCGCCACCGTGCCGCCGCCCTGCCCCTTGTACATGTGCACGCGGCCCTTGCCCGACGCGCTCGTGAACTCGCTGTCGGCGATGCCGACCTTGCGGAACAGGCACTCGAGCTCGTCGCACCCGCCGGTCACGAGGGCCATCTGCGGGAGATCGCCCTCGGCCTGGCTGCGCGGGAGACGGCTCTGGTTGCGATCGGTGATCGCGTTGTCCGTGCACGCCTTGACCTCGGGGAGGATCACCTTCCGACGCCACTTGCCGACCTGGTAGACGATGGGGATGTCCTTGCCGACCGGGACGTTGGTCAGCCTGAACTTGCCCTTCGAGTCGCTGAGCGCGGTGACGATGGGCGAGCCCGAGGCGATCGCGCCACACTTGTCGCACGAGGCGCCCGACGGGAACGGATCGAGCGGCGCGTTCGGCACGTAGACGATGACGTTGTAGAGCGGCACCTTGCCGGCCGGATCGAACACCGTGCCGCTCACGCTGGTGGTGCCACCATCGTCGCACACCACCTGCTGACACTTCAGCCCCTCGCAGGGTGGCGTCGCGTCGAGGTCGCTGTCTTCGGGGATGACGATGCCTCCATCGTCGCCTCCATCACCACTGCTCGCGTCGGCGGCGCCGTCCGCGAGCGGACGATCGTCACCGCCGCTCTTGCCGGCGGAGCACGCGACGAGGGAGCCGATCAGCCAGAGGGCCAGGGGAGACGCGACGCGCATGGTGGACTCCGCGGATGAGGTAGGGACGTCGAATGTGCCTGGCCGTGGAGGCCCGTCAAGAACCAACGGGTGCGCGCACATGCGCACACCCGTCGTTCTTGCCCATCGGGGCGACCGCGAGAGACAGCTAGCGAGCGGTCACTTGGGGACCTCGGCGGTCGGCGGCACCTCGAACAGCACGGACCGCAGGTCCAGCTTGATGCCACCCGGCATGCCGAGCACGTTGATGAACGCGTTGAAGAACTGCGCCATGGACTTGGGAGGCACGGTGATGTTCATCGCCGGGATGACCTCGAAGCACACCGGGGATCCGACGATGACGCCGACGAAGGTGTCGTCGATGCCGTCGCCGTCGGTGTCCTTGGTGGTCGCCGCCGGGCAGCCCGCCTTGGCGTCGCCTTCCTTCATCGCGCGCAGGTTCTTGATGAACTTGGAGGCGTCGACCGGGGGGCCACCGGCTTCGGCCGGGGGATTGGCCGGGTCGTTCGCCCAGGTGGCCGTGACGTCGAACACCGAACCGGCGCTGATGGCCTTGATGGCGTTGACGATGCCCGTGCTGATGTCGCAGGTGCCACCGCTGCACGTGTAACGGAAGTTCAGGCGGCAGGTGCCGCCAGGGCCCGTGGCCGCGCGACCCTTGCCCCCCGAGTCGGTGCAGCAGGTGCCCGTCCCACCCGCCGCGCAGGCGCCGAAGGCGGCCGGTGGCAGCGCGCTCTTGGTCGCGTCGGACAGCTCGTCCGCCTGGGTCTCCGGGGCGAACGTGGTCGTCAGGTCCACGAAGCGCGCGTTGGCCTTGGCGAAGGCGGCCTTCAGCGTCGTCATGTTCGGCGCGGCGAACGAGTACGGGGACGAGGCCGCGTCGTGCCAGCTGACGTCGGTGATCAGGGCGATGACCGGGAGCGCGCCCGGGCGGAAGTCGACGCCGCCGGTCGTGCCCGCGGCGGGCGTGTGCTTGGCGACGCTACCGCCCGGCCAGGGGAGGGCCTCGCCGGTGAGGATGTGCTGCATGGCCGGGATCTGGGACTCGGGGCCGTCCGCACCGCAGTGGGTCTCGAGCTTGTTGGCCCCGTCCTGGGCCTTCTTGAGGTCGGTCGTGATGACCTGGAGGATGCCGACGGGCAGGTCACCAGGCAGGGCCTTGCCACACGTGGGGGAGCCGTAGCTGCCGGTGGGGTAGTCGTCGAGGTACGCGACCGAGAGCCCGACGCTGGGGATGGCCTTGGTCAGGCCAGGGAAGATGGTGCTCGAGAGCGAGGCCTTGAGGCCGGCGACCTGTCCACCCATCGAGCCCGTGGTGTCCATCGCGAACGCGACGTCGACCTGCTTGATGTTCGTGCCGAACTTGAGGACGTCCTTGTCCGGGCTCGGCGCGCCCTTGTAGGGCACAAGGAAGAAGAAGTCGCCGGTACCGGGCTTGTCGGGCGCGCGGCGGAGCTGCACGATCGTGAGGTTGGCGGCGCCAGACTTGCCGAGCGCGCTGGCACGGACCACCGTGGTGATGCGCTTGACCCCGCCGGGCAGGGCATCGGTCGAGGTGAACGTGGTGCCTGCGAACGTGCCGAGGGAGGGATCGTCCACGGTCATCGTGGTGTCCGCGG